>Ga0209755_10008927_pt1 | contig 10638 bp, 12 predicted proteins | sample TergutCo191P1_FD_187301 | JGI IMG/M metagenome (GOLD analysis project Ga0209755, IMG submission 187301) | Cornitermes sp. P1 segment gut microbial communities from Petit-Saut dam, French Guiana - Co191P1 (SPAdes) (version 2) | ecosystem: Host-associated > Arthropoda: Insects > Digestive system... | reverse complement strand
CAGGTAGCCACACGACCCTGCTGGTAACAGCAGGGCTAGATAGATGATAACCAGATACAGAACCCGGCTTATAGTTTTGCTTAGACCCCGTAGGGGCGGCCATTGGCCGCCCGATATTCGCAGGCGATATTTTTCGATTATTGCCGATTTGTAAAAGGCGGCCAATGGCCGCCCCTACTATCGCACATTAACCCTTCCAGAAACAGAGCGTAGAGTTGCTTGACCCATTTCGTTTGTGGTATTGCGGATGTTGATGTTGCCTGAGGTGGTGGTGGTGGATAGGTGGCCGCCTATGTCGGAATCGCGTAGGTTTATGTTGCCGGATACGGATTGCAGGCGGGTGTCGCCGTTGGTGTCTAGGTTGTCGGTGCGGATGTTTCCGCTGATGCTGGTGGCGGTTATGTCCTCTGCTGTTGCGCTATTTATGCGGATATTGCCGCTCGCGCTGCGCAGATAGACCCATTGCGCATCGATATGGTCGGTGATGGTGATATTGCCGCTTAGGGTTGTGGCGGTTAAATCGCCAATTTCCATCCATGCGGGCAGCGCGATAGTAATCCGGTCGCCTACATTTCGCAGATTTTCCGCAATCTCTAAATGCATATTGGCGCGGGAAAAATTATATTGCACAGGCCGCCCCCGATTGTGGGAAATGGTGATTTCATTGCTATTGTGGGTGGTGATTGTTAGCGAGCTGCTAATCATGGTGGCATCAATGCTCAAAGCCGCGTCCCCAGCCACTGTTTCAGTGCCCAAAACTATCTGCTGGGCAAAAAACGGAGTTTGGCCAAAATTAACATGAAAGCCGACCGTAGCTATAATCCCCAAAGGCAAAAAAATAACCAAAAGCCAAAGCCAAGACCGCATTTTCCGCGGCATAGGCACAACCGCGCTAGGCGGCAAAACCCCCTCTACCTGCACACCGCCGCCGCCATTATCTGGCTTAAAATTGTTCATACAAAAACCTCCTTTTATAAAATTTTGTTTGTTTATAAATGTATACGACCAAATTTGTTATAAGTCTGCTCATCGAAAGGAAATATATGCTAATATTAAAAAGACTAATAAAATACGGATTTATTTTTGGATTACTTATAGGGCTGGTGCATTTGGTTCATGCCATTAGTCTGGATAGGATTACAGAGTTTCGCCGCGCCGCCATCTATTCCCCCGCATGGCCGCAGGAGCTTTGCGGATATCGCATTGCATTTATCGCCGATACCCATGTTATCAGCGATAGGCGGCTTTTCGCGATTGTCGATAGGCTAAATAATTGGCAGCCGGATTTGGTGCTTTTGGGCGGAGATATGATGGTGGGGCGAGGGACAGGCGGCCCATATCGCCACACTTTAGGGGTTTTAGCCGGCATAAATGCGGCGGATGGGATTTTTGGGGTGGATGGAAATCACGACCACGCCGGCCGGCTATTTGCCGGCATGGAATATTTTGGAATAATCCCGCTGGATAACGAGGGGCGGCTTATCCGCCCGGGGTTTTATTTGGCGGGGGTTGCGGATTTATGGAATCGGCGACCGGATGTGGCCGCGGCTATTGCCGATGCGCCGCCGGATTCATTTGTGCTGGTGCTATCGCATAATCCGGATGTGGCTATGCGCCAGGATATGAGCGGGGTTGATTTGATGCTCGCCGGGCATACCCATGGGGGGCAGATAAATTTTTTGGGGCTTTGGGCGCCGTATTTTACATTCACCCGCCATCTGACCGCCTATGGCCAGCGATTTGTTTCCGGCTGGGCGCGGGGGCTGGGGGATGTGCCGGTTTATGTCACCCGCGGGGCGGGCAGCTATATGCCCCGGGTTTTTGCCCGGCCGCAGGCGGTTTTGCTGACTATGCACCATGGGAATGACATTTATTTGGCAGACAGCCCCGGGCTTTTTGGCGAGGGCGCGGGGGTAGTTATTGGATTTGTAATAATATGGAATATTTTGGTATTTGCAATATATTCCAGCGACAAACGCCGCGCAATCCAAGGCCGCCGCCGAATATCCGAGGGCGACCTACTAGCCTGCGCCGCGATTTTCGGCGGAATAGGCGCGCTAATAGCAACCCAAACCCTGCGCCACAAAACCCGCCACAAAATATTTAGGGCAATCGTCCCAGTCGCCGCCATTTTAACCGCCGCCGCTATAATTTGGCTATTGCACCAATACGGAATTATTTAACGAGGTGAATTTATGCAAAGAAGAATCTATTGGAATTTATTTTTGCTAACGCTTTTATGCGTTTTGCTGCTGGCATTTATTTTTGGCATGCTATTTTATGATGCGGCGCGAAATCGCGAAATGGCGACCATCCGCGCCCAGGCCGGGCTGATGGCGCATTTGCCCCCGGCCGATATCGCCGCCCTGCCCATAGGCGATGCGCGCATCACCATCATCGGCGCGGATGGGATTGTTATCGCCGATAGCCATATCCGCGGCGCGATAGGCACTAGCCGCGCGGATAGGGTCGAGTTTCGCGATGCCCGCGATAATGGGCGCGGCGAGGCGCGGCGGTTTTCCGGCACTTTGGGCAGCCCCACGTTTTATTATGCCCTGCGCCTGCCAAATGGCGATATTTTGCGCGCCTCCCGCACCCTAAATTCGCTCGGCGAGGTTTTCACCGCCATTTTGCCCGCCCTGATTGTGGTTATCCAAATAGTGGCATTGGTGGCGCATATGATTGCCAGAAAATTAACGCGGCTGATTCTGCGGCCATTTACCGCCATAGATTTGGAGAGCGAATTTGAGCCCCAAGAAATTTATGAGGAAGTCCGGCCATTTATCCGAAAAATCAATGCCCAGCAGGATGAAATCGCCGCCCAAATGGTGGCTTTGGAAAACCGCGCCGAAACCACCACAGCCATTTTGGAAAATATGCAAGAGGGCTTGGTTTTGCTGGATTCCGGCGGGCTGATTGTCACCGCGAATAAAAGCTTTTTGGCAATATTCGGAATTGTGAAAGAAGAGGATATTATTGGCAAAAATATATCACATATATATCGCGATGCGGATTTTCGCCGCAAAATCGAGGATTGTTTGGCGGGCAAACATTCCGAGCAGATTTTGCAGCGGGGCGAAAAAATTTACAATATTTACCTAAATCCCGCCGCTGCGGATAATTTGCAAAAAGGCGCGGTTATAATGTTTATCGACAATACCGCCGCGCGAAAGGCGGAAAATCTGCGCCGCGAATTTTCCGCAAATGTTTCACACGAGCTAAAAACCCCGCTCACCACCATCTCTGCCCTGGCGGAAATGATGGAAAGCGGCATGGCAAATACGGCGGATTTTCAGGATTTCGGCGCAAAAATATCGGCGCAATCTCGCCGCCTGCGAAATATTGTTGATGACATAATGCGCCTGTCGGAATTTGATGAAAGCAAGGTGGCGGCGGATTTCGCGCCATTTGATATAAATGATTTGGCAAAATCTGTAATCGCCGCCCTCGCCGATGCCGCCGCCCAAAAATCCGTTAAAATCGCCCTAAACTGCCCCGCCCCCATGATTATCACCGCCAATAGCCGCCTAATCGACGAGCTAATTTACAATCTGCTGGATAATGCCATAAAATATAACAAAGACAATGGCGACGCAACCATTGATATCAGCCGCGCCGAGGGCTTTTGCCGCATCGCCGTAACAGACACAGGCATCGGCATAGCCCCCGAGCATCACACCCGCATTTTCGAGCGTTTCTATCGCGCCGAGGCCTCCCGCAGCAAGCGCACCGGCGGCACCGGCCTTGGTTTATCCATTGTAAAACACATAGCCGAATACCACGGCGGCCGCGTAGAGCTAACCAGCGAGCCAAACAAAGGCACGAGCATCATCTGTTTTATCGGCTGCCAATAAAACCCCAAAACGCAGCTCGGATATTGACACGACCGCGTAGGGGCGGCCATTGGCCGCCCGCCCCCAAATTGGCGATAAATATCGCTAGCGAATACCCCCACCCGTTTTATCAATTTAGCTTGAAAAAACAATCCAACCATGCTATAATTATTTCAGATGGAAAAATCAGGAGGGATTCAAATGAGATTAAAAGGCAAAATTGCGGTGATTACCGGGGCGGCGGCGGGTATTGGCCGATGCGCAGCCGAGCTTTTCGCGGCAGAGGGCGCGCAGGTTTGCGCCTGCGATATGGCGGATTTTGGCTATCAGCTCGAGGGCGTTGATACGTATAAACTGGATGTCGCTGATGGCGCGGCCTGTAAAAATATTTTTGACGAGATAATGGCAAAATATGGTAAAATCGATATTTTGATAAATAATGCAGGCATCACCCGCGATATGATGACCGCCAAAATGACGGACGAGGCCTGGGATATGGTGCTTTCCGTCAATTTAAAAGGCGTTTTTAATCTAACGCGCCATATCGGGCCCGCCATGGAGCAGGCCGGGAGCGGATCGATTGTTAATATTTCGTCAGTCGTGGGCGAATTTGGAAATATCGGCCAGGCAAATTATGCCGCCACAAAATCCGCCCTATATGGCCTCACAAAATCATGGGCAAAAGAATTCGCGCGAAAGGGCGCGGCGGTGCGGGTTAATAGCGTTTCGCCGGGATATACAATGACGGATATCCTAAAAACCGTCCCCCAGGATTTGCTCGATAAATTCGCCGGCCAAACCATGCTAAAACGCCTAGGCCAACCCGAAGAAATCGCCCGCGCCATACTATTTCTCGCCTCCGACGAGGCATCATATATCACGGGTCATAATCTGAGCGTAAACGGCGGCATGCGCCTATAGGAGGGAAATCAATTGATAGGATTAACCATTGATAAAATCAGCATTGGGCAAAATGCCACAATGTCTAAAATCATCACCGAGGCCGATGTTGCGGCATTCGCCGAAATCACAGGCGATTTCAATCCCGCCCATATGGACGAGGATTTCGCCAAAAACACCATTTTCAAAGGGCGCATAGCCCATGGAATGCTGGCGGCGGGGCTGATATCGGCGGTGCTGGGCATGCATTTGCCCGGCCCCGGCAGCATTTATATGAAGCAAGATCTGAAATTCACCGCCCCGGTGCGCTTTGGCGATACCATCACCGCCACCGTGACTGTGAAAGAAATGCTAATCGAAAAAAACCGCATCACCCTCGATTGCATCGTAACAAACCAAGACGGAACAGCGGTTTTAAGCGGCGAGGCATTGATTATGCCTCCCAAATAATGGCGGCGGAAAATAGGCGCGCAAAAACGCGCACAATCGCCATAACCGGGCTAATGATGGCCATTTCCATCATCCTGGCCTTCACCCCCATCGGCACCATCCCCCTGCCTATTGTCAGCGTTACCATCGCATTTTTGCCGGCGATTATATCCGCCATGCTGCTGGGATTTTTCCCGGGGCTGGCCGTCGCCGCTACCGCGGGGCTATGCTCCATGACGCGGGCATTTATCATGCCCACAGGCATCCTATTCCCATTTATCCAAAATCCGCTAGTATCCGTTTTCCCCCGGATGCTAATAGCGGTAACAGTTTTTCTAATGTTTCGCATATTGACAAAAACAAAACTACCCAAATCCATATCAATCGGCGCGGCGGCGGCCATAGGCTCGATTACAAACACAGTAGGATTTTTGGGAATGATGTGGCTAATTTATGGCGCGCGCCTACATAATGCCGTCGTTGAAAACACCGCATTTACCACGGTTTGGGCATTTTTTATCAGTATTGTCACAACAAACGCAATCATGGAAATTTTTGTAAATACAATAATCGCCACGCTGGTTGTGATCACAATGCGCAAGGCGGGATTGTCTAAAATTTAACAAGAGGTGGGATTTTGCAAAAGATTGATATTAGATTTATGAATAAAAATGAGATTGATTTTTTGGCGGATTTTATAGCCCGCGGATATTCGGATGATATTTTTTTCAAATGGGTAGTGCCGCCGGATAGCGAGCGGCATGGGGTTTTGACCGAGTATTACAAATGCTATTTGGAGGCGGACGAGGCACAGGTTTATGTGGCGCAAACCGGGGGCGAAATAGCCGGGGCAACAGTCTGGCTGCCCCATGACACAAACCCCGCGCTCTATGAAAAAATCGAGGCGGCCACAGGCATATTCGCCCCAAATTTCGCGGCGGTGGCGGATGCCTCACACAAAAGCGAGCCAAAAAACACCCCATTTACCCAACTAGTCGGGTTTGCGGTGGATAAACCCCACCGGGGGCGCGGCATAGGCAGCGAGCTATTGCGCGCGCATCTAAAAACTCAAGACGCGCTGGGCATTCCCACATATGCCGAGGCCAGCACGGCCTTTCACCCCGGCAATGTCTACGGAAAACTGGGATACACCCGCCTGGGCGAGCTAATGGTCTTTTCGCCCAAGGCGGTGCTATATCCCCTATTTCGCGCGGCTCTTTAGTCTTTTATCCGTGCATATCGGTGTTTATCAGTGGTTTAACAAATCACAAAAACTTAACTTCCCCGCTGGCCAAATCATAAATCGCGCCATAAACGGGAGTATTTGTTTCTTTAATAACAGGATTATTTTTCAGGATGTCTACCTGGGCATGGATTTGCGCCAGCACGGCATCCTCTTTTGTAGCGGCATCTTTCACATTCACTTTAATGCAATCCAAAACTGCCTGCAAATTGTCGGATAGCCCGGTGGCGGCATCATGGGCATTATAAACCGCGCCGCAAACCGTATGCCCAACCACAACCACAATAGCCGCCCCCAAGTGCTTCGTGGCAAATTCCAAAGAACCCAGCGCAGACTGATCCGCCACATTCCCCGCATTGCGCACAACAAAAATATCACCAATTTTTTGGTCAAAGAAAATCTCCGGGGTAGAACGCGAATCGGCGCATGCCAAAATCGCCGCAAAAGGCTTTTGCCCGGTAGCGGTGGTGGCCAAATCGGCGCGATTCGTATCCCGCGTCATCGGCGCATCATTCACAAAACGCTTATTCCCCTCTTTCAAATACCCTAAAGCCACAGCCGCATCCGTAATCTTTACGGCCGGGTCGTGCAAATTCAAACTGCTCACAAAAATCGCCTCCTCAAATTTTATAAACCTCACTAATTATACATGTTAATCCCCTGCTTGTCAATAAAAAAATGGCATATTAAATAAATTCGCAAAAGACCAGATTTGATAAATCCATGCCGAGGGGGGTTAGGGCGATGCGGGATGGGGTTTGGGTTATTAGGCCGTCGGCGGCGAGGGCGGCGAGGGTTTTGGCGTGGGTGGCGCAGAAATCCGATTGGAAATTTTTGTAATAATCTGCGGGAGAGAGGCCCTCGGTTAGGCGCAGGCGCAGGATTGCGTATTCTGCCGCTTGGTCGCGGGGGGTTAGCTGGTGGTGGTCGCTCGGGGCGAAATCGCCGGCTGTGTATGTTGCCAAATTTTGGGAATTTGTGTATCGGGCATGGCGGATAAATGAGGCCGCGCCCGCGCCAAAGCCGATATATTCGCGCCCCAGCCAATAGCGGCGATTATGCTCGCAGGCATAGCCCGCCTTTGCGAAATTTGAAATTTCGTATTGGGCGTATCCATTTTTTTCCAAAAATTCACGCGCCATATGATACATCTGCCGCTCGGTTTGCTCGTCTGGCAAAGCCGCCAAGATAGCCGGGTTTGCGGCCATGGGGGTATCGTCTTCGATTGTGAGGCTATATGTGGCGATATGGGTGGGATGCAGGGAAATAGCCGTTTGTAGGTCGTCGGCAAAATCGCGGATGCTCTGATTTGGCAGGCCGAAAATCAAATCCAGATTGATATCCACAAAACCCGCCGCCCGAGCGTGTTTAATCGAATCAATCGCCTCGCGGCCATTATGAATCCGCCCAATTGCTGCCAAATGACTGTCAATAAAAGACTGCACACCAATGCTGATACGATTAAATCCAAGCCCAACAAGCCCCGCCAGCTTTTCGGTACAAATGCTTTCGGGATTGGCCTCTATGCTGATTTTTACTTCGTCAATTAGCCGAAAATTCGCCCGAATTGAGCTAATTATTTGTGCAATATGCATAATGGGCAAAATGGTGGGTGTGCCGCCGCCAAAAAAAATCGTAGGCACAAAACAATCCCCAAAATCCCCAGATTTAGCGGCTATCTCGGCGCAAAGGGCATCCACATATCCCCCAAAATCCCCGCCCACCACCGACAAAAAATCACAATACCCGCATTTCCCCGCGCAAAAAGGAATATGCACATAAATCGAAACATCCCGCATAAAAGCCCCCAATCCAATCAAAAAAATTATATTAAATCTTATTGACATTTTGTGAAAAAGAATGTATAATATTGTTAATAAGTTGCCCATATCGCCTTTTTCTGGTAAAGTTGGAAAATTTTACCGGGGGGGGGTGGTTTTTGTTATTTAACGAAGAAATAAGGCAATGTGGATAACTCAAAATTTAGGAGGTGAGTAAGATGTCAGAAGAAAGTGGTTGGATAAAAATTATCACAGCGGCTGCGATCGTTATGCTAATCGCCGGGATTTTGGGCGCGTTCGTTGCCGCATTTCAGATTTGGCGATCGCTCGAAAGTTTCGGGTTGGCATTGGTTGTGCTGGTGGTTATGTTGCCAACAACAGCCATTATTCCGGCGTTTATAATGGTTTTTGTTGATATGGCAACCGATGTGGCTGCCATCAAAATCTCTTTGACCAGAGGCAATCCTGCCGGTGCGAATCCGGGCTACATAAGCAGCGGTGCGGCATCAGAGAATAAAACACAATCCGGTGATCAGTGCAACGATTGTAAGAGAAAGTTTAAGAGCATCTACAAGAAATGCCCATCATGCGGTAGCGAAAACATGAGTTGATTTAGCTATTGCCCAAACTGCGGAAATCCGCCCCATGCCGCTGGTATGGGGTTTTTCGTTTCCCAAATTTACCTATTTTTTGAAAATAATCCATTTGCTGGCAATGTAATTAAAAATAACGACAAATATTTGACAAGCCGTTAAAATCAAAATGTCATTAAATCCCATATGCTCGACAAACACCGCCATTGCGGCCACCGTGACCGCCCCGGAAAAAATCCGCGCAAAAATAAACGCGCCAAACTCGCGAAACAGCCCGCCCGCATGCCGCACCCGGCTTTCAAAAACAAAAATCCGATTGGTGATATATGCAAAAATCACCGCAAAAACCCAGGCCACCCCCGAGGCCGCGCTCTCGCGCAAACCCAGCCCCCAGGCCGCGCCCATGTATACCAAATAATTAACAATTGTTGTCAAACCGCCGAAAAATAGGTAGAGCCAGATTTCCTGATGGCGGCGGTATATGGCGAGAATCCTTTGTATCTAATGACCCCCTTTGTGGATAACGGACGGCAAACCGCCCACTACAATGCACAACCGCCTTAAATGTCCACTGTGGGCGGAATGAATAGTGAATAATGAATAGTGAATAATTAAAGGCAAACCGCTTGGCTACAGGGTCTTGGTTTTCATTATTCATTATTCACTATTCATTATTCATTTCGCCCACGAAACGGATGTTTGTAACAGTGTACATTGTCGTGGGCGATAGGGCCGACCCTACGCGAATTGCGAAATCAATGATAGGATGGCGTCAATGCCATTTGTGTTTCCGGATTTTTCCATATTTGCTATATATTTCCCCCGGTTGGCATATAAATCTGTCAGGCTATTTAGTAGGGTTTGGGGGGTTAGGTCGTCTTCGTCTAAAATGGCGGCGTAGCCTCGTTTTGCAAAGGATTGGGCGTTTAGGATTTGGTCGCCGCGGCTGGCTTTTCGGCCTAGGGGTATTAGCAAAGCTGGTATTCGCAGGGCGAGAAATTCGTTTATCGAATTTGAGCCCGCACGGGAAATCACCAAATCCGCCGCCGCCAAAATATGCGGCAGCTCGCTGCTGATATAGCCAAACTGGGCATAGCCCGGGCGTTTGGCGGCCTCGTCGATATTGGCCGCGCCGCAAATATGGGCGATATTGTAAATTTTTAGCAAAGCATCCAAATTTTGGCGGATTATGCTATTTATGCCAATAGACCCCTGGCTGCCGCCCATTATTAGCAAAACCGGTTTGTCATCGGTAAACCCGCAAACCCGAATCCCCTCAAAACGATTGCCGGAAAATAGCTCGGCGCGAATGGGCGTAGCCGCCAAAACCGCCTTTTTCGGGGGCATAGCCGCAAAAGTTTCGGGGAAAACCGCGCAGATTTTTTTGGCAAAAGGCGCGGCAATTTTATTAGCAAGTCCTATAGTGATATCAGATTCATGAATAATCACGGGAATCCGCCGCATCCCCGCCGCTATGCAAACCGGCACAGTCACAAACCCGCCCTTTGAAAATACCACATCCGGGCGGATTTTGCGAATCAGCCGATTAGCCTCGCCCAGCCCCCGCACCACCCGAAATGTATCCGATATATTTTTCACACTCAAATACCGCCGCAGCTTCCCCGCGGAAATCCCATGATAGGCGATCCCGGTTTTTTCAATCAAATCGCGCTCGATCCCCTCGCGCGCGCCGATATATTCAACATCATGCCCGGCCGCCAGCAGCCCCGGCAAAACCGCCAAATTTGGCGTAACATGCCCCGCCGTGCCGCCGCCCGTCAAAATAATTTTCATTTGCTGCCCTCCGCTTGAGTAACCACAGATTAACTCCGAAATCGCTTTTTCTCTCCCGACAGATC
>Ga0209755_10008926_pt1 | contig 10639 bp, 7 predicted proteins | sample TergutCo191P1_FD_187301 | JGI IMG/M metagenome (GOLD analysis project Ga0209755, IMG submission 187301) | Cornitermes sp. P1 segment gut microbial communities from Petit-Saut dam, French Guiana - Co191P1 (SPAdes) (version 2) | ecosystem: Host-associated > Arthropoda: Insects > Digestive system >... | reverse complement strand
GTGGTGGTGGTGGTGGTGGTGGTGGTGGTGGTGGTGGTGGTGGTCGTCGTCGTCGTCGTCGTCGTCGTCGCCGCCGCCGCCGTGATACCAGGAGTCAGAACGCTGATCGCTAGACCAGCCAGTATGTCTATGGCGCGCTTCCTCATATCAACGCATATATGGCAGGCCATGACACTGGCATGACCTCATCATTCACAACAAGACTGCAAGTAGCGGACCGCGTAATATCGTACACAGACGTTACAGTTTCTTGAAACATGTGTATTAATCTCACAGCCAATATAAGGTGCAGCCTCTAGAGATGTGATTTTCATGAAATATGTCCAATGAGCCCCTGAACAGCAAAGTGGCGTGGGTTGCGTCTTCTTCACTTGCAAGAACTCAATACGACTTCGTCGGTCAATTTACTTCATGTTACTTGTTGAACAAATTTATTGCAAGTACAAATTTTGTCTGTGTTCAAGTTAACGGCCACAACCTCAAAGACGCTAACAGTCACCAAACGTTTAATGGCTGATGTCAGCAATATCTCATACAACAGAATATGTATGTGTGTCAACGATCTGCCCGCCCGCCCGCCTGCCTGCATATCTGATGCCTTGATGAAACAGTACATTAGTTAACACTATTAAAATTACAAGCTACAGAAAAATTTCTCATGGCTGCTGTGTTATTATTTCCAATTCTACAAAAGTTTACTTTCTTGAGGGGTACCAGACATGTATTACCATACACGGTCAATCAGATCACATACTCTAAGTGACACTGTGACACTCCCACAACACTTTGCAAGTCCACTGTGCTGTAATTACAAATACAGAGTGTTGGGTGACCTCCAATGGCATGATGCTGCTACTAAATTTTGTCAAAACTCGTTTACTATTTCAAAACTTGTATCACACACATACAGTGCTATATTTATAGGTGATTACTTCCATGAAATCCCTGTAATTCTGCATCAAAGCACTCAGTGCAAGTATCACCAACTGCCCCTACTAGTACCACTTACACATCACAAAATCGGCAACCTGTGTTCTGAGTGTAGCAGCAGTGCAAGTGACAACAGTACTTAGCATTCATTGCTGTGTCACCTGCACTTACAGTCCTTCGACCTGTAACATGATTAAAGCTGCTATGTACAAAGAAGTGACATCTCACATTACCATTCCCCACCCTCTGACACAAGGCACTGACCCATGTGCACATAACTATGCATGGCTCATAGCATAAGCCTTGGCTCACTGACCAAACACCAGGGATTTCATTACAGTAATCCTACTACAACTACCGCTAAACAGGTCCTGTACTCACCGTTCCTGCAGGACATGAGTGCACTCATGAATCAACTTGCTCATCAGCTGCTGAAGAACATCAATCCTTCTGCCTTGTTCCACTTCTCTATGGATAAGCAGGGGAACAAACACAGCAGCAACTCCACCAGCAGTCAGGTGGTGGCACTGGGTCCTCTGGCCGTGCTGCTCGTAATGCCGCAAGAACCTCAGCAGGTAGCGCAGCAGACAGATGTTTGGGTCAGGTAATGTCAGCAGTACCTGGCGCACAGCCTCACACCACCGGTCCGTCTCACTGTGCAGTTCTGGTACAAAAGATCGGTGATACTTGGATGCAGATTTAAATGAATACAATTAGGTGGCAAAATATTAGAACAGCAGATGTGCAGCAACTGGTTAACACAACTGCAGTCAATACCAGCTGTGGCTTCCAGCATGTGGTCCACATGATATATGTGAAGCATACAATTGAAGATTCAGGTCTTCTGGGATATTATGCCATACTGGCAACTAGTTACTATTTGGAAGAATCAGAGTGCCCTCGTCTTTAATTCTGTTCTTAAGAGGTACAAGGCTTATTCAGAAAGTAAGTACTGTTCACTGTAAAAAAAAAAAAATCTAGTAAGGTTTTGTATAAAATTTTATTTTTATCAGATTCTACATTCTTCAAACTATTTTTCCACATATTCGCCACCATTATTGAGGCATTTATCATAGCAGGGCACATGTTTTTGTACACCCTCCTACAAAATGTGGCCACCTGCGATGTTAGCCACTTCTGCACTGCACCTTTCAGGTCATCGTCATATCACTTGGCGCCAAATCAGGGCTGTATGGGGTGGGGTCCATTTGTTCCCACTTTAATGAGGTGATCAGGTCTTGAGTCTCAGCAGCACAGTGCGGCCAAACGTTATCGTGAAGCAAAAGAATGGTGGCACTCAGCATTCCGCGCCATTTGTTTTGAATTGCACGCCTTGGGGCAAAAATTCTACCAAGAGCACACCCTGTCTGTCCCAGAATATGGTGCACATGATCTTCCTTGTCGAAAACACCTGCTTGAACTTCTTCCTTTTCGGCGAGCCAGTATGCTTCCAATGCAAGGACTGCTGTTTTGACTCAGGTGTGATATGGGACACCCATGTCTCATCTCCTGTCACAATATGGCTCAACATGCCATCTCCTTCCTTGTGATAGCGCATCAGAAATTTCAAAGCACATGCAACACGCTGTTTTTTGTGCTTCTCTGTGAGCATCTTGGACACCCATCGTGTACACACTTTCCGATAACCCAAATGACTACTGACAAATGTCATAAAGCAGAGTCCTTGAAATCTGAGGAAAGTGCAGGGGCAGATCAGATATTGTGAAACATCTGTCGTCATGCACTCTTTCCTTGACCTTATGCACCAAATCATCATTCACCAAAGACGGACGCCCACTTCGCGCCTCATCGTGCACGTTCTCTCGTCCTTCATTGAATATCCGAACCCATTTCCTAACCATGCCATCATTCATCGCATTGTCACCATACACTTAACAGATCTGGTGATGAATCTCACTTGGTAGCACATTCCTGGCGTTCAGAAAACGAATTACAGACCGTATTTCACAGTCGGCGGCCCTTTCGATTTTCTTAAACATGTTTAACGCACAGGAACAAAGATAAACATAACACGAATTTCACAAAATGGCGTCTGTGGCTTCTCAATTGATTGAGGAAGTCCCTGCACATGCGCAAAGTGGTAGTCTCGAGGATGCACGAGAGATATGCACAGACGGTACTTACTTTCCGAATAACCTACGTACATCAGGCTACAACACCTCCTCCATTACAGTAAGATAGGGCAAAATTTTGTTAAATATTTAAGCTAAATCAGAAGTGTTCATTACTTCTTTTATGCACATTTTAGTGTGCCTGATGATGGCTGCTAATTAAGCCAACAACTCACTTCGTAGTATGCCTTACGAGAGATCCAGAGCCTTCTCCAAAGCCAGTTCTGCACACAGTGCAATCTAGTGTTTCATCTTTCAATTTCCAGTATCTTCTCTTTTCCTTAAGCACACGCAGTAGCTGCTTACGTCTTCTAGCCCATCTTCCCATCACGTCTGTCTTCCCTTCTGTAACATATTTTAGAAGGCAGTTCCCACACAACATGCAACCAATCCAGTCAGCCTTCCTTCTTCTTACTCCATGTAGGATAATCCTTTCCTCCTCGGATCTACATAACACTTTTTGTTTCTCACACAATTAGTCCAACTGATCTTCTCCATCCTTCACAGCACCACATTTCAAAACATTTCAAATGTATTTATGATAAACTTCCCAAAGCGTCCAACTTCGAGCCACATACACAGCTAGCTATGTTCCAAAAGTAACACTTTTCTAGTTTCTTCCCTAAATTTAAGTCCAATCTGCAGCTCACTTCAGTAAAGATGCTGTGGCAGAACGGTGTACTGTTCCTTTCTCTCTTACAGTACACACACAACACAATGCCTCAAATCAAGGCAGTCCAATTATTCTCTGACTGCTTCACCCTGAAGATTCAGGCAGCATACTTCTCACAAATGTCAGTAACTATTTACCAAGAGACACAGCATCACATCCCAGTGGGCCTGGATCTTCAACAACATCACTGTGACATTCTCAAATGTCGGAGTGATACAGATGTCATTCTGTGGCCACCTACACATTTCACACAGTACAAACACTTGCAACTCATGACCCTAACTAAGCATTTAAGCTGTCACGGGCAATGGAACAGGAGATTGGCAGTCATCTGTAACTATTTACTAATCTATTTATACATCCAAACACTCTTCCCCAGAATGCAACCCCCCCCCTCTCCGACACACAACGACACAGCTCAGACGAAATTCCAAACCACAGCTGCCACTGCACATGCATGGTCATTATTTTACCTGACAACTACAGGCTGCCACTTCCTGTTGGTTTGCTTGTTATATTAATCTAGCCCAAATAGCCAGCACACAGCAGGTTAGCAGGTGGAAGTGACAAACTATAGCTTTTGAAGACTTACTAAGATACACACAAAACAAAACAGTCACTATACCACCAGTGAGGTGTAGGAACAGCAGTACCAGCTGTGGTACTGACTCAGATGTCAAGTGGCCGGCCACAGGTGACTACAGGTTTTGTCCCCTTTAAGATCTGCAGTCACACAATAATCCAAAAGTTTGCAAATCCTGCAGATACATTTATGCCATTCAGTGCAATATGTGACGTGCACTTCGCTACACCATCTCATATACTGAATGAGTACAATTTGTTGTTTTATTACATATGTACATTATATATTGGCAATATCTATCTCAATCTCCAGTCGCAGCTCAGTTCCCTTCAAACCTTCACACTGGAAGCTCAACAGATATGGTCTGTCTGTCTGTCTGTCATTACCCAGTACTGTTCTGTATCTTCACTTCACTGACTTATTGCAATATATCACAATTCGATGCAGCAATGAGCCCACAAGAAAGACAATTCCATTTTCTATCAATTGTATATACAGCCACCAACCACAAAGCAATGTTTTACGTACTGTGAAAGAATTATAAACAATCTGACATACATTGCGATGTTTCAATGATTTCAATCTACTGATTCTTTGTAACAACAACTTGTATAAAAGTTGTCATTTTAACAATTTTGTAACTTTAGCATAGATAAGAAGAGACTGCCTCAGGATTGATGTACAAACATCAGAATATGTAGGAGTGCTTTAAGAAGCAGATATTGTCAATATATATAGTGCATGTGTTGGACAAATATAATAAAATTCTACAAAACGCACAGTACATACATCAGTACAGTTTGTGTTGCTCCCAAATGCACCTACAACCTAAACACTGTAGGAACATCTGAAGGCCGTAGCAGCAGATATCCCACAAGACAGGGGACAGCTGGCACAACTTCTTATTGGTAAGAAACTTCGATATAAATTCTAGTACCAAGTCCAGTAAAGTTTGCCATTCCTGTCCAACAGCCTCCACCTGTCCTCTGACTGCTGTACTACAGTTTCACACAGTAGATGTTTAAACTCCCTTGACATATGGCAATCAGGAACAGCAGCAGGATTCTGCAGCCAGTACACAGGCACTTACTTTCATGTACATCCAGCAGCTCTGCTGCCACCGGGCTGGCAATGACAGGCTCTGGAAGCTCTCTGAGCCACAATTTCAGAAGGGACGCAACAGTTGCGACATCTCCAGCACCTTCCAGGTCAGCATCACCAGTGCGATCAAATGACACTCGCAGACGTTCAACTAGCTTTGGGTTTCCAGCAGACAAGCGAAACAATCCACCACATTTTAAACCTACATCAACAAAAAGAACAAACAGAACTGCATTCAAGTGTTCAATACAAGCATTATACAGGGTGCACAGGGTCAGAAAATGCACTACCAACTGTATCACCACAACTGCTACCATGCCAGCTTGCACAGTGTCTGTATCACAAGTGTTATGCAAGGTTCACAGGGTCTGTATCACCAAAAGTGTTATACAGGATACACAGGGTCAGAAAATACACTACCAACTGTATCACCACAGCTGCTACCATGCCAGCTTGCACAGTGTCTGTATCACCACAAGCGTTATACAGGGTGCACAGGGTCAGTAAACACACTACCAACTGTATCACCACAGCTGCTACCATGCCAGCTTGCACAATGTCTGTATCACCCAGTGTTACAATTTGCATTTCAGCATTCAGTGCCATACCTATACTTAAAACAACAGTACAGTGGTCTGCCTGTGTGCGCCTAACTAAACTATTCTGAACATCGAAATACCTATTCAATGCAAAATTTACTATTTTGTTCCAAGAATTTAAAAAACTGCAAGAATAGAAATATATTTTAAACTCAAAGAGCATAAAAACATGAACGTTTATTTTAAATAACACACTTTTTGGATGTACAAAATATATTAAATGACTGAATGACAGTCTCAATGAAAAACAGAGCTCAAATGAGATGAGAGTGGCCTGTGCTACAGTCACAACATTATCCCTAATTTCTGGTCTCAAGCTTCACAATTGTTATTTTTCAAGTAATTATCGAAATATACCGCCATTTAAGGATCGTTTTAATGTAAAAATGTAACTGATGCTTTAAACGGCATATTTAGTTTTATAAAATCATTCCTCTGTTCCAAACCTTGTCACACACAGATTAAAAAGCAATGGTTTAAAAGGTGGAATAATGGAAGATCTGTTCTTCTGGTATGTTACACGTGCAGGATTCTAGCACTCCACACTCATGAAGATGAAGGCACTGCATTCATTTGACACATCGAAGACTCACACAACTAAACATGCCACAGGACCACAATTCTCAATATCAACGTTTTTCATGCCAGAAATCGCGCACTAAACGAGGTAATAAGCTAAAAGGTTAAGTTCATCCTAGAACAGGCCATGAAGGCCCAGCAGGGGTGTACAGACGTAGCTCTACTCTTTCTTTAACCTCGGCCCTAGATAGGGATGAGTGGTCAATGTCAGGCCCTAGCTGCTGTACCCCCGGAACAGAGAAACAGTGCCCACTGTACAAGAAGCTGGGTGGGACAGGTGCAGAAAATTTTGCCCCCCACCAGGATTCAATCAGAGGACAGTCCAGCTCGTAGCAAGTCACTATAGCAACTATGCCATTCCAGTCTTGCACTGAATAACAGTTTAAAGTGTACCAGTGACCAGACCACTTTCCAGCTGTTGGTGCCTGTAAGAGGGGCAAAACTGTGCCCACTGCACTCACTGTTTTCCGTTTCCAAACCAACCAGAGTTACTGAAATTATGAACGCGCTGCCAATAACGTACATGTTACTGCAAGAATCATAAAGATGCCTGGACATTCTGAGGTGAGCCTAGCATCCAGCATTCTGTGCGGAATGCAGCTATGCAGTGTTGGGGACCCCAACTAGCAAGTGGGCCTAACATGGTCAGAACTACATGCAATCCCACAGCTCATTTTCCTCCCAAGTCTATCACATGCCCTATTTCTGCCTGTCAGTGCCATATCCAGATACTAACACGTGCAACATTCTCAAATTATTTGTAAAATGTAGTCATATTATAAATTTGTCATCGAATTTAACATCATGTCATGACCAAGCATATGGTCTAACTGTATATACTGCACATTTACTTGTAAACCACATTACTAAGATGAGACCATCGTATTAAAACAAGATTTAAAGACCCTCAGTGTCAGCTTGTGGAAAGGATTTAACAGCCTCATGGTGAGGTCCAGTGGATGGCTCTTGTAAACACAAAAATCAAATATCAGATTCATGAAAAAACCACAACCACCTTTCAGGTAGAGATCTGGTAAATGATGAATGGTTAATAAGAGGCAGAAAAGTTGTTAAATATTCCGAATTCAAAGCCACACTACAGACACTAGAAGTTTAATTCAGAGAACTCCACTCCATTATGTTTGGCTGTTCAATCACTCAATCAATCAATCCCATCCAGTCACTCCAGCTGTTCAGTTGGTTGTCTAATCAGATACCTAATTAAACTAGTTTCCTTACTGGTGTGCAAAATTGATGTAATGTTCAATCACCTAGTTAGGTAACGAACTTACACTAGTTAACTTACTAGTCTGCAGAATTTATGCAGATGTTCCAGTAATCACCTAGTTAGGTAACTAACTTAGACTAGTTTCCTTACCTGTCTGCAGAACTGATGCAGATGTTCAGACAATCACCTAGTTAGGAAACTAACTTAAGACTAATTTCCTTACCAGTCTGCAGAATTGATGTAGATGTTCAATCACCTAGTTAGGTAACTAACTTACACTAGTTTCCTTAAGAGTCTGCAGAATTTATGTAATGTTCCAGCAATCACCTAGTTAGGTAACTAACTTAGACTAGTTTTCTTACTTGTCTGCAGAACTGATGCAGATGTTCAAACAATCACCTAGTTAGGTAACTCACTTAGACTAGTTTCCTTAAGAGTCTGCAGAATTTATGTAGATGTTCCAGTAATCACCTAGTTAGGGAACTAACTTAGACTAGTTTCCTTACTTGTCTGCACAACTGATGCAGATGTTCAGACAATCACCTAGTTAGGAAACTAACTTAGACTAATTTCCTTACCAGTCTGCAGAATTGATGTAGATGTTCAATCACCTAGTTAGGTAACTAACTTAGACTAGTTTCCTTAAGAGTCTGCAGAATTTATGTAGATGTTCCAGCAATCACCTAGTTAGGTAACTAACTTAGACTAGTTTTCTTACTTGTCTGCAGAACTGATGCAGATGTTCAGACAATCACCTAGTTAGGTAACTCACTTAGACTAGTTTCCTTACTTGTCTGCACAACTGATGCAGATGTTCAGACAATCACCCAGTTAGGTAACTAACTTATACTAGTTTCCTTACTAGTCTGCAGAATTTATGTAGATGTTCCAGTAATCACCTAGTTAGGGAACTAACTTAGACTAGTTTCCTTACTTGTCTGCACAACTGATGCAGATGTTCAGACAATCACCTAGTTAGGAAACTAACTTAGACTAATTTCCTTACCAGTCTGCAGAATTGATGTAGCTGTTCAATCACCTAGTTAGGTAACTAACTTAGACTAGTTTCCTTACTACTCTGCAGAATTGATGTAGATGTTCAATCACCTAGTTAGGTAACTAACTTAGACTAGTTTCCTTACTACTCTGCAGAATTGATATAGATGTTCAATCACCTAGTTAGGTAACTAACTTAGACTAGTTTCCTTACTACTCTGCAGAATTGATATAGATGTTCAATCACCTAGTTAGGTAACTAAATTAGACTAGTTTCCTTACTAGCCTGCAGAACTTATGTAGATGTTCAATCACCTAGTTAGGTAACAAACTTAGACTAGTTTCCTTACTAGTCTGCAGAATTTATGTAGATGTTCCAGCAATCACCTAGTTACGTAACTAACTTAGACTTGTTTCCTTACTAGTCTGCAGAATTTATGTAGCTGTTCAATCACCTAGTTAGGTAACTAAATTAGACTAGTTTCCTTACTAGCCTGCAGAATTTATGTAGATGTTCAATCACCTAGTTAAGTAACTAACTTAGACTAGTTTTCTTACTAGTCTGCCGAATTTATGTAGATGTTCAATCACCTAGTTAGGTAAATAACTTAGACTAGTTTCCTTACTAGTCTGCAGAATTTATGTAGATGTTCCAGCAATCACCTAGTTAGGGAACTAACTTAGACTAGTTTCCTTACGTGTCTGCAGAACTGATGCAGATGTTCAGGCAATCACCTAGTTAGGTAACTAACTTAGACTAGTTTCCTTACTTGTCTGCAGAACTGATGCAGATGTTCAGACAATCACCTAGTTAGGTAACTAACTAAGACTATTTTCCTTACTTGTCTGCAGAACTGAAGCAGATGTTCAGACAATCACCTAGTTAGATAACTAACTTAGACTAGTTTCCTTACTAGTCTGCAGAACTGATGAAGATGTTCATACAATCACCTAGTTAGGTAACTAACTTAGACTAGTTTCCTTACTAGTCTGCAGAATTGATGTAGATGTTCAATCACCTAGTTAGGTAACTAACTTAGACTAGTTTCCTTACTAATCTGCAGAATTTATGTAGATGTTCAATCACCTAGTTAGGTAACTAACTTAGACTAGTTTCCTTACTAGTTTGCAGAATTTATGTAGATGTTCAATCACCTAGTTAGGTAACTAACTTAGACTAGTTTCCTTACTAGTCTGCAGAATTTATGTATGTTCAATCACCTAGTTAGGTAACTAACTTAGAGTAGTTGATGCAGCTGTTCAGTCAGTTGTCTAGTTAAACAGCCAGTCAGACAATTTTCCTTACAGGCCTGCAAAATTCATGCAGATCTTCACTTGTCACATAAGTAATCAGACTAATTTCCTTACTTGCCTGTTGAATTTACACAGTATTTTTATGATATACACATTCTACTTACCATCCAACAGCAACTTTTCCTGATGATAGTATGAACAAACACCAAAACACTGGGTAAAGCAACTTCCTGTTTTAGTCCACTGGAAAATGCAGAAGCCTTAAGCAACACACAAACTGTTCTCAAGTTTCTCATCATGTCACAGCTGCATGTGGGTGGCTGCAGGATTAAACAGAAAGTTGGTACTCAAGTGCAAATTGGAATGGAGTACAGCGGAGATTACTTAGGTACTGGGAGCTACAGAATGTCACTCCACAGCTTACCATGTTTCTCAATGTAGCTGCACAGGCGCAGAGCCACTGTAGGCACTCCATCTCTTCCTACAGGCAGTTCCTCCAGACGCAGACCGAATGTTCGACAACCTCCACCTCCACCTCCACCTCGACGGCCCATCAGCAACGTT
>Ga0209755_10008925_pt1 | contig 10639 bp, 11 predicted proteins | sample TergutCo191P1_FD_187301 | JGI IMG/M metagenome (GOLD analysis project Ga0209755, IMG submission 187301) | Cornitermes sp. P1 segment gut microbial communities from Petit-Saut dam, French Guiana - Co191P1 (SPAdes) (version 2) | ecosystem: Host-associated > Arthropoda: Insects > Digestive system... | reverse complement strand
TTTCTTGGCAGTGCGTTGAAGGGGCGCGCTACCGATGTATACATGGGCGGATATCCGATGATGGAAGAGGGTGCAATCGTTGAGTAAGCAAAGTGAAGCGTTATTACAAAAAACTTCTTCGCCACATACTGCGCCAGCAGTGCTGGTTTTAGAAGATGGTACGGTGTTTGAAGGACGTTCGTGCGGGAAAAGTGGCGAAGTATGCGGAGAGATTTGTTTCGACACTTCAATGATAGGGTACGAAGAGGTGCTGGTTGACCCGAAAAATGCAGGCAAGCTTGTTACCATGACTTACCCGCAAATTGGCAACTACGGAATCAATCGTGCTGTACAAGAAGGTAAAAGTGCTACGGTGGCAGGGTTAGTGGTTCACTCATTGAATCAGGCTCCCTCAAGTTGGCTTTGCGATGTAGGTCTGACTGATTATTTAACAGAAGAGGGAATTGTTGCCATCGAAGACATTGATACCCGCGTTTTGGTGCGCCATATTCGCAACAAAAACCTTGCTGCGATAATTTCTACGGAAAACTTCGATGTACCTGCATTAGTTGCAAAGCTGAAAGAAACCAGTGTCGTGCAAGCTAACAATGTGGGCAGGGGGGTGGAGTAATATGCCGAAGCGTACTGACATAAAAAGTATTTTGATTATCGGCAGCGGACCCATTGTAATTGGCCAAGCCTGTGAGTTCGATTATTCAGGCACCCAAGCGTGCAAGGTGCTCAAAGAAGATGGCTACAAGATAATTCTGGTGAATTCTAATCCAGCAACCATTATGACTGACCCTGAACTGGTTGACCGTACCTATATCGAACCTATCACCCCTGAATTTGTTGAAAAGATTATTGCGAAAGAACGCCCAGATGCTTTACTCGGAACCCTCGGGGGTCAAACCGGCTTAAATACTGCGGTGGCTCTCGCGAAAAGCGGTGTGCTTGAAAAATACAATGTTGAACTGATTGGCTGTAATCAACAAGCGATAGAAAACGGCGAAGACAGAAAACTCTTTAATGAATGTATGGAACGCGTTGGGCTTGAAACGGCAAAGAGCGATTACGCTTATTCGGTTGAAGACGCTGAAAGAATCGTGGATGAACAGATTGGCTTTCCTGTCGTGCTGCGTCCATCCTTTACGTTAGGTGGCGCAGGTGGCGGTTTTGCAAGCAATAAGGAAGAACTGCGCGAAATTGTGCGCCAAGGGCTTGAACTTTCTCCTGCCAAAGAAGTGCTGGTAGAAGAAAGCGTGCTTGGTTGGAAAGAGATCGAAATGGAAGTCATGAGGGATTGCACGGGGCAGTTCGTCGTGATTTGTTCGATCGAAAACTTTGACGCGATGGGCGTTCATACGGGCGATTCCATTACGGTTGCCCCTGCCATGACCTTAACGGCTAAAGAATACGAAAAAGTACGCGATGCCAGTTTCGCCATTATGGATTCTGTTGGTGTGACGGGTGGCGGCTCAAATATGCAGTTTGCCATTAACCCTGCAAACGGGCGCATTATCGTTATCGAAATGAACCCACGTGTTTCGCGTTCTTCTGCGCTGGCTTCTAAAGCAACTGGTTTTCCCATCGCGAAAGTAGCCGCTAAGCTGGCTGTTGGTTATACCCTTGATGAAATTCAGAACGACATCACGAAGGTTACTACCGCAGCAACCAGCCCCACAATCGATTACGTTGTAGTGAAAGTTCCGCGTTTTGCTTTCGAAAAATTCGAAGGTACCGATACCACGCTTACGACGCGCATGAAGGCTGTTGGTGAAGTTATGAGCATCGGGCGTACTCTGGAAGAGGCTCTGGCGAAGGCAGCGCGTTCGCTAGAAGATGGGCGTGCAGGGCTTGGCGCAGACGGGCGCGATAAGTTCGATGAAAGCCGTTTTGAAGAACTGGTGGGGCTTCCCACGCAAGACAGGCTGCTCTATATGGCAGAAGCACTGCGTCGCGGTTGGAGTGTCGAAAAAGTCAGTGAACTGAGTTATGTTGACCCCTTCTTTGTATCGCGCATGGCAGACATGATTGCGGTAGAAAAGGGTATTGGTGAACTCGAACTGAAAGACATTGACACTGATACCATGCTGATTGCAAAGCAATTCGGCTTGTCAGATATACAAATAGCACACTTAACGAATACCACCGAATTAGAGGTTCGGGCGCACCGTAAGGCTTTGAAAGTGCTTCCGACTATCAAAACCGTTGACACTTGTGCGGCATCTTTTGAAAGCGAAACGGAATATAAGTATAAATGCTATGAAAAAGGTGAAAGCGAAGTTACTCCCAAAACGCGCAAGCGTGCCATGATTTTGGGCGCAGGACCAAACCGCATTGGGCAGGGGATTGAATTTGATTATTGCTGTGTACACGCAAGTTACGCGCTGCACGATATGGGCTTTGAAACCATCATGGTGAACTGCAACCCTGAAACGGTTTCGACTGACTATGACACCTCTGATAAGCTGTATTTTGAGCCGCTGACCTTCGAAGATGTTATGGATATCATTGATGTTGAAGAACCCGATGGCATTGTGGTTACTTTAGGCGGGCAAACACCCCTGAAGCTTGCGCGGGCTCTTGAAGAAGCTGGTGTAAACATTATGGGAACGAAACCAGAATCGATTGACCTGGCAGAAGACCGCGACCGCTTTAAGGCTATCCTTGACGAACTGGGAATCATCTACCCTCAAGCGGGCATGGCTTCAAGTTTCGAAGAAGCTTGTCAGGTGGCAGACACTATTGGCTTTCCGCTGCTGGTTCGTCCCAGTTATGTTTTGGGTGGGCGCGGCATGGCGATTGTTTATGATGCCAACCAGCTTGAAAAATACATGGGAGAAGCAACCAAGATTTCGCCAGACCATCCTGTTTATCTCGACCGCTTCTTGGAAGGTGCTATTGAAGTTGATGTCGATTCGCTTTGCGACGGTGAAACGGTGTATGTGGGCGGCGTACTCGAACATATCGAAATGGCAGGCATCCATTCGGGCGATTCGGCTTGTTGTATGCCGCCGTTTTCGCTTTCGGAATCAATCGTTTCCCAGCTGCGCGCAATGACGCGCCGTATTGCTTTGCGTTTAGGCACCGTGGGACTGATTAACATCCAGTTTGCCATCAAAGATTCAATCATCTACGTGATTGAAGCAAACCCGCGTGCAAGCCGTACCGTTCCCTTCGTATCGAAGGCGATTGGTGTGCCTCTTGCAAAATGTGGCGCACGCATTATGGCAGGCGAAAAGATTAAAGACATGAATTTGCCTGATGACGAACGCCGTCTGACGTACTACTGTGTGAAAGAAGCGGTAATGCCTTTCGGTCGTTTCCCCGGAACTGATGTTGTTCTCGGACCCGAAATGCGCTCGACCGGTGAAGTGATGGGCATAGCTCCAAATTTCCCCGCAGCATACGCTAAAAGCCAGTTGGCGGTATCGTATACCCTGCCTCAATCAGGCAAGGTTTTCATTTCAGTGTGCGACCGTGACAAGCGCCACATTATTCCTCTGGCTCGCGACATTTCCCGCATGGGCTTTGAACTGATAGCTACGGAAGGAACTGCTCGGGCAATTAGTGCTGTGGGGATTCCTGTTGAAGAAGTGAAAAAGGTTCATGAGGAAAGCTCAAGCATCGCACAAGAAATAATGAATGGCGAAGTTGCTTTAATGATAAATACGCCGTTTGGCAACTTGTCTCTCGATGATGGCTACTACTTGCGTTCTCTTGCGGTGCGCTATGGCATCAGCCATGTGACAACGCTTGCAGGTGCGCAGGCTTTGGTAGCCGCTATGCAGGTGGAACGCGAAACGGGCTTTGAAATTGGCGCATTACAAGATTTAAGCGGGCTCTAATGAAAAAATTGCAAGACGAAACAGGCGTTGTTCTTTCTAACTGGCAAACGGGCGCGGGGCTTTGCATTATGACTGTTCTTGCAAGAGAAATTGCAAGCCAGATTCAGCCAGGGCAGTTTGTGCATATGAAAATTCCTGGCATGGAGGGTCACCTTTTGCGCCGCCCGTTTTCGGTTTATGCGGTTGATGAATCTTCGGGCGCTATCGAAATTTTGTATCAGGTGGTTGGTTTCGGAACCAAACATATGACAAGCCTTGTGCCTGGTGATGAAGTAGCTTTGATTGGTGCGTGCGGAAATACCTGGCGTGAAAACAAGCAGGTGAAAAGTGCTTTGCTCGTTGCAGGTGGGGTAGGCGCGGCACCACTTTTTATGTTGTGCGAAAACTTGCTTGCTGAAGGTGCTTCGGTTCACGTGGTTTTAGGTGCCCAAACGAAACAAGCACTGGTGTGTTACGAACGCTATAAAAAGCTTGCTGAAAAATTTGAAGGTGCGAACTTAATGGTCGAAGCCGCTACCGACGACGGCAGTTTTGGACACGCAGGGTTTTGCACCGACTTAGTTGCGCACGCTTTGGCAGAAAAAAGCTTTGATTACGTTGCCGTTTGTGGTCCTGAACCTATGATGCGCATTGTTGCTAAACTAGCACTCGAAGCGGGGGTTCCGTGCGAAATATCTCTCGAAAAACGTATGGCATGCGGTATTGGTGCTTGCCTTTCGTGTGTGGTTGAAACAACGGAAGGGCGAAAGCGTGCCTGCATCGATGGACCTGTCTTTGATGCTGAAAAGGTGGTGTTCTCATGACGGTAAATATGCAGGTTAACTTAGGCGGGCTCGTCATGAAAAACCCCGTTACTACCGCTTCGGGGACTTTTGCATCGGGTCGGGAATATTCGAATTTCTTTTCTTTGTGTGATTTGGGTGCCGTTACGACAAAAGGTGTTTCATTCAAACCTTGGGCGGGAAACGCCACGCCGCGCATTGCAGAAACCGCTTCGGGAATGCTTAATTCCATCGGTTTGCAAAACCCCGGAGTTGAAGCGTTTATCAAGGGAGATCTCGCTTGGTTGGCAACTCAAAATGTGCCAATTATTGTGAACGTTTCTGGGCATAGCCTAAACGAATACGTGCAGGTGATTGAAGCCTTAGAAACGCAAGAAAGTATCGGTGCTTACGAATTAAACATATCGTGCCCCAATGTGGATGCGGGCGGTATGACTTTCGGTTGCAATGCGAAAAAGGCTGAAGAGGTTGTTCGCGCTGTTCGTGAAAAAACGAAACTTCCTTTAATAGTTAAACTAACCCCGAACGTTACCGATATTACCGAAATTGCCCGTGCGGCAGAAGCCGCAGGCGCAGACGCGCTTTCCCTTATTAATACCGTGCTAGGAATGGGAATTAATGCGAAAACAAGAAAACCGCAGTTAGCGCGCGTGGTAGGAGGGCTTTCTGGACCAGCGGTGAAACCCATAGCTTTGCGGGCGGTCTATGAAACCTACAAAGCAGTGAAGATTCCCTTGCTTGGCATGGGCGGCATATCAAGTGGCGAAGATGCTATAGAATTTATATTGGCAGGGGCAACGGCGGTCGCCGTCGGTACGGCGAATTTCGTAACCCCCAGTGCGGCTATTGACGTGATTTCTGGCATGACGCACTACTGCGAAACTTATGGTGTCGGCGATATTAATGAACTTATTGGAGGTTTATTGTGCTAAACGTTTTTGAATCCCAACCAGCAAAAGAACGTATTATTGTCGCGCTCGATTGCAATCTCGATGAAGCATTCAATTTAGCTGAAAAGCTTATAGGGCGCGCAACGTGGATGAAGGTCGGCATGACTTTATTCTACGAAAATGGACCTTCGGTGGTGTACGCGCTAAAGGAACAAGGATTCAAAGTATTTCTCGACTTGAAGTTTCACGATATCCCTCATCAGGTGGAAGGGGCTGCCGCTTCAGCTGCGCGGAGTGGTGCCGATATGATTACGATGCACACGGTAGGCGGCATCGACATGATGAAAAAAGCTCAAGAAGGAGCAGAGCGTGCTGCAAGCGAACTCGGGCTTGAAAACCCCGTAACCTTGGGTATTACGGTTCTTACCAGCATGGACAAGCAATCCCTTGAAAGCGTAGGGATTAACCGCGAAGTTGCCGACCAAGTGCGCGTACTAGCACAAGACGCGCAGGCTTCGGGGCTATCGGGGGTAGTTTCTTCACCAGAAGAAGCTTCAATGTTGCGAGAACTTTTAGGCGCGGATGCCTATATTGTTACTCCTGGTGTGCGCCCTGCAGGTGCAGAAAAAGGCGACCAGAGCCGTGTTGCAACCCCTAAGGAAGCATTTCGTGCGGGCGCAAGCCACATAGTTATTGGGCGACCTATAACCCAGGCAAGCGACCCGGCAGCTGCTTTTGATGCCATTGTTGCTTCTTGCGAATGAGTGGCAACGTGTGGCTGGATCCTTCGCTACGCTCAGGATGACAGGCTCGCTCAGGATGATAGGCTTACTCAGGATGACAGGCTTGCTCAGGATGATAGGCTTACTCAGGATGACAGGCTCGCTCAGGACCCAGCCCCTCATGTCATCCTGAGCAAAGTGAAGGAGCTAGTCCCTCATGTCATCCTGAGTAAAGTGAAGGAGCTAGTCCCTCATGTCATCCTGAGCGAAGGGTGCGAAGCACCCGTAGTCGAAGGATCCAGCCAACGAATTACAGCATGCTTTTTGCAGGTGAAAGGAAAGAAAGAGATTTATGAAAGTAATAGATTCGCACGCCCATATATACCCGGACAAAATTGCTGAACGTGCCGTTGAAAACGTTGGGGCATTTTACGGGGTTTCTATGGCAGGAAAGGGTAGTGCTGAGAACTTATTAGAAGTAACAAAAGAAAGCCCTATCAGCCACTTCATTGTTCACTCGGTAGCCCTTAAGCCAGAGCTTGTGCGGCCTATAAATGACTTTATAGATCAAGCGTGTCGCACTCACTCTGAATTTATTGGTTTTGCAACCATGCACCAAGACTTCGAAGACAAAGAAGCGGAAATCAACCGCATAATTGATTTGGGGTTGCGCGGCGTAAAGATTCACCCTGATTCACAAAAAGTGAATATGGATGATCCGCGGCTTATGGAGCTCTATGAAATTATTGAAGGTCGCCTGCCGATAATCGTGCATACCGGCGACTATCGCTATGATTATTCTCACCCTCGCCGAATGAAAAAGATTTTGCGAACTTTTCCTGACATGGTTGTTGACGCAGCTCACTTTGGTGGCTGGTCGGTTTTCGATGTGGGCGTAGAGTTCCTCTTGGAAGAAAACTGTTTTATGGATGCATCTTCTAGTTTCGCTTTTATGGAAAAAGAAAAAGCTAAAGAGTTGATTAATGCCTATGGGTCAGATCGTATTATGTATGGTTCAGATTATCCCATGTGGGATCCGGTTACGGAATTAGAACATATGATGGGGCTAGGTTTTTCAGAAGAAATTCTCGAAAAATTGCTTTGCAAAAACGCTGAAAGCTTTTTAGGTTTTGAGGTATGATGTACCAACCTTTATAGGGGAGGTATTTTCTCGCTTTAAGCACTCATGCTTGTTGTAATTGCCAAGAAAGGACGAAATATGGAGCGCACTGAAATTCTTCGTATTCTCGAAGAAACTGGTTCTATCAAAAAAGGGCACTTTAAGCTTACCAGTGGGCGACATTCAGATACCTATATTCAATGTGCTCGCATTCAGGAATTTCCTGTTCTCAACAATCGTTTAGCGGCTGAAGCGGTGAAGCGTTTGCTTTATGATTTGCCTCAAGACACCGAAGTTGATGTTGTGGCGGCTCCGGCTGTTGGTGGCATTGTTTTTGGGTATGCTGTTTCTACCGCGCTCGAAAAACGTTTTGTTTGGTCTGAACGGGAAGACGGAAAGATGAAATTCCGCCGTAGTTTCGAAATAAACCCTGGCGAAAACGTGCTCGTTTGCGAAGATGTGGTTACCACGGGTGGTTCGGTTCAAGAGCTAATTTCTCTGGTTGAAAAGGCTGGCGGCATCGTCATCGGCGTTGTTTCTATGATTTATCGCGGTGGTGCAACTGAATTTGATGCGCCATTTTACCCGCTCATTGAAGTGCGAACACCCTCTTGGGAACCTGATGAATGCGAACTTTGTGCAAAGGGAATAGAGCTTGATTCGCCCGGTTCTCGCCACATTGCAGAAAAATAAATATAAAAGGTCGTGCATATTACCTATAAACCGTTATAGAATAGGACGCCCTTAGTTTTATTCAAATAGTGAATTCAAGGCTAAATATTGTTCGAAACAGCGATTTCAAAAGCAAAACACCTCATAACGTGATATTATCTCGAGATTGTTTTAAGAAAAGAAGGAGAGAAACAATGGCAATACCTCAGCTTACCCCCGCAGAGCGTCAGGCTGCACTTGAAAAGGCAAAGGCTGCCCGCGTTCAAAGGGCACAAGTTCGTGATGACCTTAAGTCTGGCAAGAAATCCTTGAAAGATGTTCTGGGGATGAAGGATGATCCGGTTGTTGGCCGCATGAAGGTATCGACCCTCATCGAGACCCTGCCAGGTTTCGGCAAGGCAAAAGCAGAGAAAATCATGAAGGAACTGCAAATTGCCGAAAGCCGTCGTCTCCGTGGTTTGGGTGCTCGCCAGCAGTCCGCACTCTTGGAGCGCTTGGGCTAGTTTCTTTTATGCGCCACGGCAATTTATTTGTCATTTCAGGGCCATCAGGTGCCGGTAAAGGTACTCTGGTGGCTCGGCTTTTGAAGGAGGTCAGTGATAGTTGGGTTTCTGTTTCAGCTACCACGCGGCTTCCGCGCAAAAGGGAAGTTGAAGGAAAAGATTACTTTTTCGTCAGTGATGAAGAATTTGACAAGCTTATTGAGGAAGACGCCTTTCTAGAATGGGCAAATGTGCACGGAAAGCGCTACGGCACTCTGATGAGTACGGTAAACGAAGCGATAAAAAAAGGGCAACAAGTTATTCTAGAAATTGATGTGCAAGGGGCTTTTCAAGTAAAGAATAAAATGCCCGATGCGCATTTGGTATTTATTGAGCCTCCCAGTTTAAGGGTTCTAAAAAAACGCTTGTGTAGACGGGGTAGTGAAACTCCAAATATGATTGAACAGAGGATGAACACCGCAAAGCTGGAGCTTTCCGAGAAAATGAAGTATGATAGACGGCTGATAAACGATAAACTCCACATTGCAGTAGATGAGCTGGTGTCATACGTTAATCAGCAAGCCAACCACGAATAAGGAATGTTGCAATGAGTATCATTGAACCAAAGATTGATAATTTGTTACAAGAGGCCGACAACGATCGTTTTTTGCTGTGTTCTCTTGCCGCTATGCGCGCTCATGATATTAACGACATGATGAGAGGTCAGCGTGATCGTGCGATTGTTTTACAGACCGCTGTAGAGATCGCCCGTGCTGCGAATAAAAAGCCTCTGAGCCTTGCTTTCAACGAAATATCCCGAGGTGATGTGTCTTACGACCCCCAGTCAATCGATATTAAGCACCACTAGTGTTTCAGCGAATCTGTCTCGTACATTACCATGAGATAGGACTTAAAGGGCACAATCGTGCATCTTTTGAAATCCGTCTTTTGAAAAATATTGAAACCCTTCTCGAAGGGTTTCCTTTTGTTAGTATCAGAAGAATTTCTGGTCGTCTTTGCATGTTGCTCAACGAAGATATTGACTATGCTGCTGCCTGTCATGTGGCCGATACGATAGCCGCAATACCTGGTGTTGCTCGCGTGTCCTGCGGGTATAAATGTGCTCGAGAACTTGATCTTTTTATTGAAGCAGCGCTTTTGGCAATAGGGGACGTAGGAGAATTTGAAACTTTCAAGGTACAAGCCAGACGCAATCACACCGATTTTGAAATAGACTCAATGCAAATGAACCAGTTGGTAGGCGCCGGACTTTGCGAAGCATTCCCTGAAAAAAAAGTGAAGATGAAAGACCCAGACATTACTGTTAATGTGGAAGTGGTGCAAGCATTTGCTTATATTTATGCTCGCAGTTTACCTGGTATTGGGGGATTGCCGGTTGGATCTGCGGGTAAGGTAATGTGCTTGCTTTCTTCAGGAATAGATTCCCCTGTCGCTATGTGGCGTCTGGCGCGTAGAGGCGCGGTATGCGACGCGGTGCATTTTTCAGGACGACCCCAAACTTCTTCTACGAGCGAATACTTGGTGAGAGACATTGCCGAGGTTTTACGAAAAACTGGCTGTGCCCGAAAAGTTTACGTAGTAGCTTTTGGAGATTATCAAAAGGAAATCGCCACAGCAGTTCCGCCGAAATTACGGGTAATAATTTATCGGCGCTTAATGCTCAGGGTTGCAGAAGCGCTTTGTGCAAAAGTGGGAGGAAAAGCCTTGGTGACCGGCGAAAGCCTTGGTCAGGTGGCTTCTCAAACTCTTGAAAATCTTGCTGCGACTGATGCCGTGGTAACCATGCCTGTTTTTCGGCCTCTTATAGGCTCCGACAAACAAGAAATTGTTACCGAAGCACAACGACTAGGTACCTTTGATATTTCATCCCAAGATGCTCCTGATTGCTGCACTTTGTTCATGCCGCGCAATCCCGAAACCCACGCTCGCCTTAATGAGGTCGAAGAGGCTGAAGCTGCTCTTCCTTTTGATGAGTGGGTTCCAGAAATCGTTGCTAACGCAACTCTCCTATAAATACCATTCTAGTGTCATCCTGATAATAACTTATGTCATCCTGAGCGGAGGGTGCGAAGCCCCCGGAGTCGAAGGATCCATGGATCCTTCGCTAACGCTCAGGATGA
>Ga0209755_10008924_pt1 | contig 10640 bp, 7 predicted proteins | sample TergutCo191P1_FD_187301 | JGI IMG/M metagenome (GOLD analysis project Ga0209755, IMG submission 187301) | Cornitermes sp. P1 segment gut microbial communities from Petit-Saut dam, French Guiana - Co191P1 (SPAdes) (version 2) | ecosystem: Host-associated > Arthropoda: Insects > Digestive system >... | reverse complement strand
GTCTGGGATGGAATCCCAGTGGGGATGAGATTTTCCGCCCATCCAGACCGGCCCTGGGGCCCACCCAGCCTCCTGTAAAATGGGTACTGGGTCTTTCCCAGAGGTAAAGTGCGGCCGGGGCATGCTGCTGACCACTCACCCCCTTCTGGTCATGGAAGAGTAGCGCTATACCTCTACCCACCCTCTGGGCCACACCGGGCCTGTAACATGATCACTTTACCTTTTTATAGCTTCATGGTGAAGCAGCAGCAGCAGTATTGAAACCACAACATTGCATTGACGAGCACCTTGAATATAATTTTTAAATCTCCATTTAGTTATTTCATTATGGCAGCCAGACACACTTTTTAAATTTAACTCAACAGAATTCAGGATCAGCCCAACAGGCACGGCAGTCAGTTTCACCACTTGTTTGCCTTTCATGATTTTTACTGTCTTCTTATGCTTCTTAGGTCAGCTGTTATATTTAGGGAGCATGAATGTTGAAGCATGCATGAAAAGACTGTGGTGTACTTACCACAGTGTCACTGTAGTTGCTTATGTCTGGAACTTTTCGTGAAGCTTTCAACTCTTTTACTCTTCTAATAATCATACACCATCACAAATGTAATCACTGCTTTTACATATGTATGAAATTGTGTAAATCTTGTGTATACTTCATGTGACTTTGCATCATATTTGATCTTAAATTAAAATATTTTACAGCGTGATGGAAATTGTTTTCCTTTATTTCACACAAACAATTTTCAGATGGTGGAGCAGGGTTCTCATGATGAACTGTTGGCCCTCCGGGGTTATTATTATTCTCTAGTCACTGCTGACCCAACTATGACAGAGGGTAAGCATTTACTTCTGTCTGTCATTACCAGATCTCACTGTTTTAATGTACTATATTTAATGTTACGTACTAATAATTTTAATTCACCATCAAAACCTTGTCTAATTCAGCCACACCTTCACCCCCAACCTTTGAGTACAGCAGTAACATATGGTATTTACTCAAATGCAAGACAAAGATTTTTTTCTTTAAATTTACTGCTTAAATATGCAAGGTCATCTTAAATTCATTGTTGAAGCACTGAAGTAGATCACTGTTAACCATACCATGCGGAGACAAACCAAGGCCTACATCGTCAAATTGTCATGTGAGATCTGCTCTCTTTTGAGATATTACTGGGCATAAATTCATAGTTGGTCCCATCTTCAAGAGTAAAGAAATCCAACATTGAGAACACTGTATTACTTAAGTTAACTGACACGCTCTTCTTTTGTGGGACTTCGTCCATTATCTAATATTTTTAAAGAAGCACAATGTTTTGGAAACCGGCTATGTTTCCACTGAATCAGGCTAAGAAGCACCTAACCTGGTTGACCCTGTGATTTGAGTTAATCTCGTTCACTGGGCATCATAGCAACAGCAACTTGTCAAGATTTGCACCTGAGAACAAATCTAGTCCAAGAGTAGTAACAGGAAAATGGCAATTGAAAAATTAAAAGTAAATTACAAGACACAAAAATAAAACCAGGAACAATCCACAAATTAAAAGCCATAAAAAGAACCGTGAACTCAGCCTGAACAGACCACAGACATGATACAAAAATCCAGATCACATATACAATAGAACTCCACTTTTCTGGGCGCTGGTTATCGGGACTGCCAATTATCCGGATCAGTTTGGCACTTTGGGTAAATTTGTCAAGAATTCTACAAAACTAACTTGTCTTGAAATTACCAGGTAACAGATCAATTATAGGACAATGTTATGGGTTCTAGGAGTTCCAATCAGATGTGATCAAAAGGTTTAGACGCAGGTACATGCTGTAAATAGTAACAGCCAAACTTCAAACTGCCAGTGTAGCTTATTTGCATAGAAAAATCCAGTTATCCAGATTTTCTGCATATCTGGATAGGTTGCCATCCCAATTAATTCAGATAAGAGGAGTTCTACTGTATTTAAATTCTTTACACCACTAACGCCATCTGTGGCGAAAACTGTGAATCTTTATGGGTTCAAGAAAGTTTATAAACCAAAAAACATAAATATAGTATTTAGTGGGTGGATCATAACGGCATGGCAGCACATATCACCAAAAGTGACTGTAAAGGTACAATGTAATGGATGAGACTGATGATGAGATATGGAATTGCAGTGAAGAGGATGGGGATGTGAGGAGTGAGTGTGAGGAACATGAAGGCACTGACTGTGAAGATAGTGACAGTGATACTGATTGGTAAAGATAGATAGAATCTGGCATGCTTTGTGTATGATATAGTAAAATATTTCTTCTTAACAGATATTTTATTATTGAGGGTCATCTTAGATTTGGATAAATAGATTTTTCCTTGGCAGTCATGTTTTATCTGGGGGGTCATCTTAGATAAGATTTGTCTTGCATTGTAGTATATATGCTATATTTTATGTATATATATTTATTTATTTGCTGACCCTTGATTACATACAAGGTCATCGAAAATGATGGGCCTCAATTTGAGACATAATAACTTCACGTGAGGAGAGTTATAGGGATGGAATTTTCTGTCACATGTTTGTTGAATCATTTCCAAGGTCTATGGTTTCTAAAAAATGCGATCATGTGTGTCAGCTCACTGTTTATTTCCTAGGCTTGTATTCAGGCTAGATTTTGTTTGAAATTAACCTCAGTTACCATCTGTCCTGAATGGTGTTTTTCTTTTGGATGGAAATAATTTTCGGTTTTGAGGTGAAAGCTGAGATAGAACATCACTTTAGCTGTGTCCATCTGATACAAAGTTCTTAATGATGCAGCATCTCTAGTAATATTATATTCTCATCTGATACTACAGAACCTTTGCAGTAGAAGCATCATTGCCTTGTCTAAGAACCAGTTGTTGAATACAGTTTCCAATTTTTTTTTTAGTGAAAACGTTTAGTTTTTACAAGTTTTAAATTTCATTCACATCTCTGCCCAAAGACAGGCATTACTGCTAATTGGCAATTTATTTTTGTTACACAGAATTGAGCAGGGTTACATTTTTCTTTAATATCCGACACCCTGCTCAGTTGATTAAACTAAAATATGCCAACAGGAGATGGGTGGAAATAGGTCAGGATTTTGGGATTAAAAAACCTTTTGCTCTACAATTTTCGAGCACTGACATATAATTCACACCAGACTGTTTTTGTCAGCATTCTGGATATTGACTTTTTCCTTGTTATTCTGTCTACTTTTCCTGGAGTAAATCTTTACTGTCTCATCATCTTACATGCCTTCTCTCTGTCGATAACATTCTTGGAACAGGTAACAAAATTTTAAATCTCAAAATACATGCCACATTGGTGTATTCAGTGTCTCTGTGATGCTTCGGATAGATCAGACTGATAAAACATGCATTCAGGACTGCCTCAATGGATATGCTATATACACATGAGTATCTTCAGGGTTGATCTTATAAGGGTTATAATCCCTGATTACATTTCTGTAGGTATGGAGGAATTTCTTTTATTACTTGGTAAATTATTTTCACCTGCTAATAATTATATATACAGGTATAAAATATGTGCACATTTTCTGGTATAGGAGCTGGGGATGGAAAGATACATCAGCAAGAAAATGGAAGCGCCAATGGAATTCTAGACTTTGTCCCGTTCAGACGACAGTCCACACGTTTACGTGCTGAAAGCAGCAAGGAACACACCAAGACACCCCTCATAGAGGTGAAAATCTTCTCATCCTACATTGGCAGTTTCAAGTATTTAGATTCAATTAATTCAATTTATTCAATCCACATTGTCACATGTGTGACATTGTACATGTCAGACTCTGTTTACACGCCATATCTAGACCCCAAAAATCTCATTTTATAATCTGTAATTCATGGACTCTAAAAACTCACAACACGTAAATAAAATACAATACAACATAATATACTGCTATAATATCAACATTAATTACAGGTATAAGGATGGCCTATGATAAAACTTATACTTTTACAATCCACGTACGATCAGGATGATGTAAATTAATCCACTGAATAAAAGGAATAATGCAACGGAAAGGATTTTAATTCTCTTTTGAAAGATTTCAAGTTGTACAGTTTTTTATATGAACTGGCACCTTGTTGTACAGTCTGATTCCCATATTTACCATGCTTTCCCTGAAGAGGACTGTATTACAGAATTGCGTATGAAAATCCAGGTTTTTTTGTTTGTTATAATTATGATTATGAACATTTTGTGCCAACGAGTCTTTGTCCTTTTTAATGCAACATATCATTTTGAGTATATATAAAGAAGCCACCATGAGTATTTTGTAATTCATAAATATCTGTCTACAAGATTTATTACTAACCCCACTAATTATTTTAATGACTTTTTTTGCAATTCAAGTCTGTTTTCACTCACATTATCATTCCAACCCATAAAATTACACATCTCAGACATGACTAAAAATTTGTATAATAAAATACTCCTAATCATATAAGGGCTCATAATTTCTTTCAGTGATTTAATAATGTAAGATATTTTACTCACTTTTGAACTTAATGATTGTACTTGGGCCTCCCTTTGTATGTTTGCTGTGATACAAATGCCTAAGAATCTCAATTTGGATTTATAGATGATACCCATATTTTTAAAAATTACATATGGCCTTGAAGGAAGTCTAATTTGTTTAAAATGAAATGAAATTGCTGTTGTTTTGTCAGATCTGTTTATAAAACATCTTTCAAGTGGACTGTGTGTAAGATTTTGCCATGCACATTGTAGACTTTGTTTGGCGGAAATGAATTTCACGAAACATTAGTGATATACGAGACTGGAGGTAAATTTTGAAACTTCATTGACAACTCTCAAATTTATGTTAATTAATGTTCATGGTCAAAAATATTAAGCCTTATATTGTTTTATTAACATGACACTCAGTTTCTGTTTACATTTTCACTCCATTGCATATAACGAATATAGGAATTTGCTGTTACTGTGTTGCATCATTTTTTTAATTACAGGCATTGTTTATTTATGTAACAGCTTTTCCTTCATCCACAATCATTCCTCTTCAGTGTCTGTGTAAGTCTAGGCAAAGAATATGTACCTAATAATGCCTGCAGTTTTGTGTTTAGAACATCTGTTCCTTTATAACCAAAGAAGCCACCTAACCAGCATCATGGCAGGACTTTGGGTTCCACTGTAAATGACTTGAAGAGATATAGTACATGTGGTATTCTGTAACATTTGTAAGTTTTCAGAAGAAAGATCAGGCTCTTCTTGAGCTGCACACAAGCATTCATCCATTCACCATTCCTGCAACTTCAGATGTTTTTATCATATTTTATTTTATGTAATATGTGATCTAATCCTTTGTTAAATTTCGTCCATTATTTGCACATTGCTTACTGATATTCTGACTGTGGCAATGACCCAAAATTTCATCATCACAAATAACAAACCCAACAACTGTAGCTGGCCATGGTCATGCACCCGTTCCACACATTTCACTAACTTACATCCATTTCCAGTGTTGCCATTGTCTTCACCATCATTGTTGTCGTCCTCATCATCGTCATTATTGTCATGTTTTACAGATTAGGTCCAGAGCTCTTCCACTTCCTTCTACTTTTCCTTTAACCAATCAATATTGTTATATAATTTTTTTATATATATATTTCAGCATATGGGGACCATTTACATTTTTGTCCTGAAAGTATGCCTGTAATATTTATTTCTACTTCCACTTAAATGGTCTCTTGCATATATTGCTACTAATCTGACGAAAAGCAATTGACTGGTTTAAATAGTGCCTTATTTTTTTCTGTTAATCATCTGAATGCCTGATCTGTCTGAAGGATTATATCTGCCATTGTTTTGTACAATTTATGCATTTTTAAATTAATTTTTATATACCATTTGTTCTGTAAAATTTTTCTAATTTCCTATTTTATTTTATTTTTTTGATGTTTTGCTGACCATGCATCTCAGTATAATCTTAGTAATTAGCTAACTTGATGCACAAATTCTTGTTTTATAAGTTTATTATATGCCTCTACATGTTTCAAGCACTATGTGCTCATCATTAGGAGGTCAAAAGTTTTAGTCTTACTGTTAAATGGTTAAGTTCATTCACATCTTCTATTATTTACTGCACTATCATTATTATAACCACTCTCTTGTACATATTTCAATACAATTTGTACACTTTCTGTAACTTGCCAAATGGCCATCTTTTAGATGGTTTCCCCACCAAAGTGCACACTTATTGTCAGTGTATTAAATAACATGTGGTAGACTGAGCCAGCACTTCATGCCATGCAAATTCCAAATTATCATTCTTAACATATTAATGGATTTTTGGTAATTTGTTTTACTTTCAAGGAGGAGCAATATGATGCACCACTGAGCCGAATCTTTGCCCTTAATAAGCCAGAGTGGTTGCATGTTCTGGTTGGTTGTGTTGCTGCTGCTGCTGTTGGATTAACTTTACCATTATTTGCAATCCTGTTTGGTGAAGTCTATGGAGTAAGTTCTTAAGTAAAGGAAGATGTGCACTTCAAATGTCAGGGAACATGTTACCAAACATGTCCTGTCAGTTCATGTGGCAAGAATTCTCCAATGTATGGTCTGCTAAATATTTGGAACCACAGCTACATCTTCTGCCTTTCCATGATTAATTAGAATTGTGGGAGGTGGGATATTTTAGTCAGTACAGTGACTAGTCTACAGGCTGGACATTGAATTCCATCAGGGGCACGAGATTCTTCTTTTCACCAAAGCATCCAGATCAACTCTAGAGCCCATCCAGCCTCTTACTTAATAAGTATTCGGTTCTCTTCCCAGGGTAAAGCAGCTGGGGCATGAAGTTAGCCATTCACCTACATCTAGTGCTGAGTTAGAATGAGTGGACCTGTGTCTGTGATCCGCCCATATGCTTTAATTTCGTTGACAGAGACAATTTTTTTTCTACTTCTTTTTTTAATTATAATTGGACCAAATGAGCTAATAGGTTGCTAATAGGTAAAAATCCTTCTCAAAATTAAAAAAAAGAAGAAAACAAACCATTTGTGGTTTAACATATTCATTGTCAATGGTGGCAGCTGTTTTATCAATGGAACATTCTCTGCCGTTGCTGGACAGTTCATACCACAGAATCTTGACTCACCAAGTCCCAGAAGCAAGCAAAGTTCTTCCGTATTTGCTTCCAAGTACTTCTTATTATTTATGATTTTATACAGTTTACATTAGGTACTATAGACTCACATCTTAAGAATGATACCCACAGTCATGAGGAGTATGTGGTGGCACAGTTGGTTGAGGTACTGTACTGCAAGCCACAAAGTTGCAGGTTTGATTCTCAATGAGATCACTGGAATTTTTCAATAACTTACCTTTTCCTCCTGCACTATGGCCCTGGGTTCGACTCAACCTCTAGCAGAAATAAGTACCAAGGTATCTCCTGGGAGGTAAAGTTAGCCACTGTGTAGGGCTGACAACCTTGCCACCTTCATGTGCCATGGTATAGAAATTCTGGGAACCTCAACTTCCTGGAGCCCTAAGGGCCTGTCCAGGCCAGTAATGGTATTGTTTCTTTTCTTACCCATAGTCATGTCTCATATAGATGTTGTGTATTGTCTATAAATTTTTTGGTATTTATTTCCAAGCATTAAGTGAAAATTTATGACACAGTAACCAACAATATGCGCATTATTGCAATATTGTGTATTCTGTTGGTTACTGTATCATAAATTGTGTATGGTCTTTTACAGGAACATAAATATGAAGCGTGAATAAGTGAAGTAATGACTGTACTTTTAAAGGAATCATATCATAACTTTATTTAGCATACGTTCGATCAAAATGTTACTAACAGATCCCAGTCTAAGTCATCTTTTGGAATTTCCAGAAGTGACTTAACACTCTTTGGCAATTTGATGGCTCATGTGCCTTCTCAACAGTGAGAGTTGAAAACTAAAATGGAAACACACAAAAGAAATTTAAAAATGTGATAGTAACTGTTTTTACGTTTTTGACAGGTACTATCTGTACAAGATCCAGAAGAGGTACAAAGACTGACCAATTGGTACTGCATATTGTTTGTTGTGTATGGCATTGTCACAGGACTCGGGATGTTTCTCCAGGTACTGCATTTTGAATGTTCTGTTCTCGCTCCCTGTGTGTATTTGGGAATTGACAGTCTGTCATCAGTTTGTAATGTGTTTATTCAGCACACCACCATATCCTGGCTTGTATTCAAACCCCGAATATGGTATGGAAGTGTCTCATGGATTCACTTGGTCCTGCAATGTGGATGATGGTATGTGTATCGTAAAATGGGCCACAACTGCCTCCTTCCAAATCCCTGTCTGCTCACAATGTGTTAACGTCATTTAGTTTTATCTCATACAGTCCTTGCAGCTGAAAAAACATACTTAAATAGTCTGAGACTCAATGAATGATGAGGGACAGTGGCAGTTTTTTGTGAATTCAGTAATAAAGCTTTGAGTTTCAAAAATGTATTGAATTTAAGAAATAAATAAACAAATGACCATCAAACACAACAACTTTTATAAAGTATCAATATAGCTACATGTTTCGACCTCACAAGATCATCATTAGGTTATCTTCAGCACATTTTAAGAAGAATGTACAAATTCCATTAGTGGAAATGAGGTCTTATTTCTTACACAGTATTTTTACAATGTGTTTCTTTCTTTTTAATACACTCAGACTTTTAATGTGGATAAAAGATGAAAGATGAGTTGCATAAAACTTTTTGTGTGTTTTTTGCATCATGCATTATACTCTAATTATAAAATATAAACCAACAAAATATACCTTTTCTAAATTAATATTTTAATTTATGGTATCTTCTACATATTTCGAACCAGAGGGTTCATCTTCAGGAAGATAGTTGTATGTACAGGTATGGTATAGTATGTATTACATGCCCAGGTTGAGCAGTCTTGTAGGTCCTACAAGACTGCATCTTATTCACACTATCATGCTGAATATTTTGTTTTTGGTAATGGTGCTTTTTTCAACAAAGTATATGATGTGATGATAAAACATGACTCCCATTAGGTGGCATGGTTAACAACTATAAGCTTTCACAACCTGGAACTACTTTCAGTATGCCTTAAGCTGGAGTATGAATAAGACATACACTGGTCAAATGGCCTAAATACTTCGTCACCCTCTGAGTATGTAAATACTGTATGAAAACAAGCTCTATAATTATTGAGTCAATCATAGGATTTTCTAACATCTCATATACACTGTTTGAGGAAAATATCACGCAGTACCCAGCACAAAACTGGACTAACCCTCGCTAACATTTGCTAGCAGTTTTATGCAACTCGCCTTTTATCTTTTATCACCATTAAAAGTTTGAATGAATAAAAAAGAAAGAAACTGTGAAAATAGGTTGTGTAAGAAATAAGATCTCTTCTCCAGTAATGTTTGTATATTCCCTTGGAAATGTTCTAAATATAGTCTGATGATGACCTCGCAAGGTCGAAACAAGTAGTTGTATTGATGTTTTACAAAAGTTGTGTTTGATGGACATTTGTTTATATCTTTCTTTATAGTACAACACAAACAATGGGATGCATTTTAAATGATATTGAATTTATTGATCAGCTGAATAATTATCAATTGCTGAGGTAAGGACATGTACTATGTGTTTTGTTATATATTCATTTTATGGCTGTGGTCATGATTTAAGATTTTCAGATTGCACATATTTGTGTGTTTATTGTTAGTAATACAGTAGCATTCTTTGATCTGGCACATGTGGACTGGACAGGTGCTGCATTATCAGATGGTACTGTTACTGGTGATCCTTGGGTCATGACCAGAACACAGATATCCTTGGCTGGTAGATACGTACATTTTCATTGGCTGAATTACCTATAAATTTCTTAAAATTCTAGCGAAATGGATACCAGCATATAGGAACAAGGTTTAAGTGTCACACTGGGAAGTACAGACCTCAAAGCTGTAAGATGTCACAAGTAAGGCATTATTTTTAAGTTTATGTCCTTACTGTCACGAGGAGGTATTCAGCTACCCTAATTAATGGCGGCTTTTGTCACTCTAATCCCTATAACGACCATGATTTGCATTTTTGGCCACTGCACAAGAAGGACATCTGTTTTATGACAGAGCATGTGGTCTGGAAGTCAGCCCAGGCTGGGTTCAGGATATACTTGGTGAGAGGCCTCCATACATGCAAGTCAAGTGGCAAAAGAGAATGAGAATGCTAATGAACCAGTGGTGATAAAATGTTTAGTGCCATACACAGCTGACTTTGGTTTTGGGCAGATAAAACTTGCACAATGAAATATATATAAAAGCTAATAAACACTGTGACTGTGGTACAATTACTTTGGTAATCAGTGTCAATAGACTTACGTTTGTATCTCCTATGACCACCACCACACTTGATATTCCCTGAGTGGAGGTCATTTTCTTTGACTGAGAGAAATGGCCAGCAACAGTACTTGTAGTTCATTGCTTTTTATTGTTTTTTACTCGTGCAATATTTTAATTATATATTTATATTCCAACAAATTGCACTCAATTTATATTTTTTATAAACAACACATTAAAATATTTGTATTGTCTAAAACTCTAAAAACTTCTCCTACATGTTTCGGTCATTACCTGACC
>Ga0209755_10008923_pt1 | contig 10641 bp, 8 predicted proteins | sample TergutCo191P1_FD_187301 | JGI IMG/M metagenome (GOLD analysis project Ga0209755, IMG submission 187301) | Cornitermes sp. P1 segment gut microbial communities from Petit-Saut dam, French Guiana - Co191P1 (SPAdes) (version 2) | ecosystem: Host-associated > Arthropoda: Insects > Digestive system >... | reverse complement strand
AATTTGCACCGCCGGATGAGAGTAAAAAGCCGCGCACTATTATGGCGTACCCCAGAAAAAATGGCTTGTTCGGTGTTCGAAATCACATAATGGTCATCTCCACAACACCGGAAACAAACAAAGCTGCCGAGGCGATTTCGGATGTAACCGGTTGCACATGGTTTGTCTGTAATAAAACAAAGCTTGAGAATGGCAAAATAAGTGATTATACACATAATGCTATGATCTACACCGGACGCAACCCCAATATATATGCTGTTTTAGTGCTTGGAACCGACTCCGGGGTGGCTGACAGCAATGCCGTTTTCGAGGCTGTTTCGGAGTCGGAAAAGCCGGTAAAGCATTTGCGCTTGCTGCCGGGACAAGGCGAAGACAGGCTTATTGAAGAGGGAACTTCCATCATAAAAGATTTTCAAAGCGCAGCCGCGCAGGTTGAGCGGCAACCTGTTTCAATGGAAGGATTTGGCTTGGCGGTGCACTGCTCCGGATCAGACTGGACAACCGCACTTAACGGAAATGCGTCTCTTGGAGTTGCGGCTGACCATATCGTCGCCAATAGAGGCAAGGTATTTATGACTGAGTGGATGGAGTGGTCAGGAAGTCAGCACTTAATGGCGGAAAAATGTGCAACCTATGAGTTGGGCGTTGAGCTGTTGGATAATTTGGAATGTGTAAGGGAGACTGTGCTGAGAGAAACAGGCAGGCCTGTTGAATATATGAATCCCGCCCCCGGCAACAAAGAGGGGGGGCTGACAACTCTTGTGGAAAAATCCGTAGGAACCATTAAAAAGGTTGGGAACACTCAAATTAAGGGTTTGCTGAACTACTGTGAGCAACCAACCGAACCCGGAGTTTGGATTCCGAAGAGCGATACTGTTTGGCCAATGTCAACATCAGTTTACAGTTCGTTTGCAGGCGCTCATGTAAATGTGCATGTCACGGGGTTGGGCTGGCTCTATTTCAAACTGGCATATATGCCCGGGGTCAGGGTGACGGGAAATCCTGAAACTTTTATGGACCCGGAGTTTAAGCTGGACTTTAATGCCGGAATGATGTTTGATGGCAAGTCACTCGAAGAGGTGGGAGAGCTGCTTTTTGAATATATCATCCGTGTCGCGGAGGGTGAAGAGTCTGAAAGCGAAAAGGGAAAATCCCGCGCGTTTAATATGTACTACTACACAGAAAACGAGTTCGGAGAAGACACTGACAGAAATCAGATGCTTCACTGTGCTGTGTATGAATACGATGAGAAGTTTAAGGCATATACCGACCGAGTTAAGTAAATTTTTTCATATTCACATTGCATGGTTCGACTGTCAAAAGCCCGCCATCGCAACCAAAAAGAGCCTGTAGCCACTCACTATGACTGCGGGCTTTTACTATTTGCCGCTGCAAGGGAATTATTATATGGGCGGCGGGATTATGAAAAGCCGTGTCCTGCAAAAAAGTCAAAGGTATCCATAAGAAAATCAATTATGCGCTCGTTTGTACCAACGTAATTAATAATAATCAAATCCCGCTTAAACCAATAGGGGTTCGATGTCCAAAATATTGATGCAGACTCGCCGGAGTTATTGTTATTTATCGAAAACCCATCTGTACTGACAAACCCGGCTTCTGCCTCCATAGCCTGATTGGAACTGAATTCAAAAATAGTAATTTGTTCACCATCAATGTAAAAATGTCTCGGAATAGCCGACAAGACCATAGCTTCCGTTTCTTGCTCAATCGGTTCGATTGTGAAACCATTTCGCTCCAACAGTTCTATAAATGCTGCATAACCCATCATGCCTTCTGTATCGGAGAAATCAACCGAGCAGGCAGCCAAGGACAGCACAAAAACAAGCAGAATAAGGCAACTTATAAGTTTCTTCATCATGAAAGACTCTCCTAATCTTATACTTTTCCTTTTTGCACGGCATACGCCGACTTTGTTTGACCCCGCAAATTTGCACAGGCAGCACAATACACCGTAACCCGCAGGCGGATGCTTGCGGGTAGTCCGGGTTGAATTGATCATGCTTTTATGATATAACATACTGGATATTTATGCATGTCTGTCTGGTTTTTGCAGGCATGAGTGTAGATTTATATTGCCGTTAGGAGTGAGAGCAATGATTCTTTCGGATAAAATGATTAGAGAGCTTATATCAAACGGAGAGCTTTGTGTTGATCCAATTGAAGATATTCAAATACAACCCGCAAGTGTCGATGTCCGTCTGGGGACTTCTTTTAGCGTGATAAAAAACGAGAATAGTATTCTTAGAATGGATGTACCAATTGAATATCATTCTATGACGGCCGAAACATTTCTTTTATTGCCGAAACAGTTTGTCCTGGCAACAACAATAGAATACTTCCGTCTACCAGATAATTTAACAGCCTTTGTCGAGGGACGCAGTTCGATCGGGAGGTTGGGATTATTTATACAGAATGCAGGCTAGGTAGATCCGGGGTTTGAAGGTGAAATTACGTTGGAGCTGTTTAATGCAAGTGATTACGCCATAGAACTCTGTACAGGGCGTAGGATAGGGCAACTGGTCTTCGCCCAAATGGATTCAAAATCAGAAAAACCATATCGTGGGAAGTATCAAGGTCAACGAAATGCAACAGGTTCTCGTATACAGTTAGATAATGAATATAATGAATCGCATAGGTAATATGAGATGGGAAACTTCGTTACATTAAAACCGGCAGAACCAGCAGACCAAGTGCAAATGCAATCAGTCCCAAAATTATAAAGTGACCGGGGTATACGGTGTAGAATAAGAACTTAGCTCGCTTTCCGAGTTCGCCGTTATATGCCCTGAGCAGAGGAATTATCAAAAATGTACCAAGGGGCAGGACGAAGTATTGTGACATCATCATTGTATGACCTGCCAAGAGACCGTGACCCAGTTCATCTATCAAAAGGGTACCGATTTCATCGACGCTGGCTGCAAATTGATACATAGCATAAGTGGCAAGTCCGCCAATAACATTAACCACTCCGATTATGATGAGTGGAATGGTTCTTCGGCTCATTTCACTTTTCTTAATAACTTTGAACAAGAAGATAAGCAGGATGCCCGCAAACTGGCCTTCAACCGGTACAACAAATGAGAAGAAAATATTTATTAAGACAAATAGAACGACGAACAGAGCTTTCTTGCCTTTCTCAACATAGAGCTTTTCGTGCAACAAGAGGCAGCAAAGGCCGATGAGTATTGTGAAAACGATATTCAAAATGAAAAGTCCGAACACAAGCGTGTATGGGATTTGAGCAATAGCGCCGAAAATAGCCAGACGAAGCATGTATTTCTTGATATTACGTGTACGTCGGAAACCTTCAACAACGAAAAATGCCATAATCGGAAACGTAATGCCTCTGATGAAACCGACCGGAATATGAAGCCACAATGGGACAATAGGCCACAAAGCAACAGTCGTGTGGTTTAAGAGCATACTGATAATCGCTATAAGCTTGAGTTGGAAAGCGTTAATTGAAAGTTTATTCATTTGTTCCCCCAAAATCGATTAAATATTTCGCCTGTTACTATATCACAGATATAGGTGAAATTTGAAGTCTTTTCCGACGATTAAAAGTATACAAAATGCATAAAAAAAGCAGAAATGTCTGGATGTTTTAGGGTGTTTTGATTTCTTATGAGTGGATTGTGTTCGATCGGGATGAAGTCAAAGGGTAAGATTGAGAGAGATTAGATACCCAAAGCAGCATAATACCCTCTTGTGGTTGCATCGACTACATTGCCCGGTTTGACACAGTCGCCGACTTCCATAAAGATTGGCGCACAATTCCGGAGTGAATCGGCAATGTCACGGTTGGGTGTCATGCCGGCAGCGCATATTACCGTGTCAGCTTCAATCTCAGATTCGCAGCCTTCGTTTGCGATAAGAGAAACACTGCTAACCGATATACGAAGTGCACAGGAGCCGGAGAGGCACTTGACACCGTGAGTCTTGAGCTGTTCGAGTAAAATCGGACGGTGGCGCGGATTTGCATCGGGGGCTATGCTGTTCAGTTTTTCGACAATTGTGACTTGCTTGCCCTCCATCGCCAGATGCAAACCCATTTCACATCCGACAAGACCGCCGCCAATGACAACAACCTTATTCCCGATTTTTACCCCATCCTCGGATAGCGCCGTGCCCAAGATAACATTTGGGCCGTCTATGCCGGGGATTTTTGGAATTATCGGTGATGCTCCGACGGCGCAAATAAGCGCATCGGGCTGTATCTCCGCGCAAAGCTCCGGTGTGACCATTGTTCCGAGGCGTATTTCAACGCCTGCCTTCTCGGCCAGATACCCATACTGAGCGGGAAGCTTGAAGAGGTCGGCTTTAAACGGTACCTTGCGTTCGCAGCGCAGTGCGCCGCCTAAAGTCTGTTCCTTTTCGCATAGAATTACGGAATGTCCGCGTTTTGCAGCGGTCAGCGCCGCCATGAGTCCGCCGGGGCCGCCGCCTGCGACAAGTACCTTTTTTGGAGCGGGAGAGAGGGGGATATGGCGGTTTTCTTCTTCTCTGCCAATAATCGGATTGACCGCACATCTGCGCAGTCCGCTGGTCATGCGCTCGGCATGGCAAGTAAAACAGCGGAAGCAAGGCACGATTTCATCATCTCTGTTTTCACAAATCTTGGACGGTAAGCAGTGGTCAGCGAGCAGGGCGCGTGCCATGACTATGACATCGGCTTTGCCCGATGCTATAATTTCCTCCATCATGGAAGGGTCGGAGTAGCCGCCGACAGTCGCGACCGGCACGGAAACATGCTTTTTTATCTCGGAAGCGAGACTTAGGTTTAAGCCGCGTTCATGGAACATTGACGGATGCTGAATCGCAAAGCCGCCCTCGAAAATTCCTGCGGAAATATGAAGCAGTTGAATCTTATCCTCAATCAGCTTTGCTATTTCCGCAGCTTCCGCCGTATCATAACCGCCGGGTGCAAAATCCGCGCCGCTCATTCGCAGCTCAAGCGGAAAATCGGGGCCTACAGCATTGCGTACACTATCCAGAACTTCGGAGAGAAATCTGACACGTCCCTCCACCGAGCCGCCGTACTCGTCTGTCCTTTTGTTATATAGGGGTGTTAGAAACTGATGCAGAAGCCAGCCGTGTCCGCCGTGGATCATGAGCATGTTAAAGCCTGCGGTTTTTGCCATTGCCGCGTATTTACCGAAGCTTTCCGTAATCTGTTTGATGAGACTCTTGGGCATTTCGGTAACGACAGTACCGTTTGGCAGCACAAGATCACTCGGGCCGTAGCGCGTCACACCGGCTAAGTGGCTTTTATCGACAGAGTCTGCTCCGCCATACATGCCGCCGTGCGACAGTTGCAGACTTGCGGCGGCGCCATGTCGGACAATTGCATTTGCGGCAAGGGCGAAGCCCCTCATATTGCCCGGTTTTGCGATGTCGATGTGTATGCTATGGCTCTTTCCTGTTTCGGGGTGAACGATGCATTCACTGATTGTCACCGCCGCCGCTCCACCCTTTGCGCGCAATTCATAGAATGCTGACGAAGCGCCTGTCAGAGTTTCGTCGGGAGGGATGTCGGGAAAAGACATGGGTGCAGATACCATTCTGTTGCGAAGCACGACATTGCCGAGCTTGAGAGGGCTGGATAAGTGGGGATATTTTCTTTCAAATAAAGTTTCCTGCATCGCAAAGCTCCTTAATAAAAAAGTTTAAGGGCGATTAAAGAATCGCCCTTTTGATGTTTTGTTAGATTGTCAAGACCTGAACTTCGCCGTCTTTGATTGTGAGGCCTATCTGCTTGACAGATACAGTGTAGTTGGTAATCATTTCGGATGCTATTGCGTCCTCGATTTCCTTTTCAATCAGCCTGCGCAGGTTTCGCGCACCGTAGGCTTGCGAATATGATTTCTCAGTCAGGTAGTTGAGCAGGTTTTCATCGTAGCGCAGCTCAATCGGCTTTTCTGCCATTGCCTCACGCAGCTCTTCGAGCATGAGCTTTGCGATGGCCTTGAAGTTTTCCTCGGTGAGATGGTTGAAATAGACGATTGAATCGACGCGGTTTATAAATTCAGGGCGCAGGAAGTCTTTGAGCGCCTTTTCCGCTTTTTCTTTGCCTTGCTCATCTCTTGAGCGGTTAAAGCCGACCGCGCCATCCTTTTTATCACTGCCCGCATTAGTTGTCATGATAACGACTGTGTTCTCAAAGTTAATTGTGCGGCCTTGCGCATCTGTGATACGGCCGTCGTCGAGGATTTGAAGCAGGATGTTCATGACATCGGGATGCGCTTTTTCAATCTCATCGAAGAGTACGACACTGTACGGTTTGCGACGAATTTTTTCAGTGAGCTGACCGGCCTCATCATAGCCGACATAACCCGGAGGCGAGCCGATGATGCGTGAAACCGCGTGTTTTTCCATGAATTCAGACATATCCAGACGAACCAGCGATTCGGGTGAGTCAAAAAGATCCGAGGCGAGTCTTTTTACAAGCTCTGTTTTGCCGACACCTGTTGAGCCGATGAATATAAACGAAACAGGCTTGCGCTTTGGCGAAATGCCAACGCGATTTCGGCGTATAGCTGCGCAGACGACATCAACGGCCTCATCTTGGCCGATTATATGCTCTTTAAGTCTTGCATCAAGCTCGGAGAGTCTCTTAAACTCATCCTCGCGGATACTTGAGGCAGGAATTTTTGTCCAAAGCTCAATTACTCTTGCAAGATTGTCGAGTGTCAGCTCAGGATTTCCGGCCGCTTCCAGCTCGTCCAGCTCACTTGTGAGCCTTAAATCCAGGCTGCGGATTTCCGCAAGTCGTGCATAGTCGCTGCCATTCGGCGCTGACAAAATAAATTCGCGCTCTTTTGTAAGATCCGCTTTTTCTTTATTTATGGAGTCTTTGCGGGCGATAACCTCGCTTTTTAGGTTCATGTCTGAACATGCCTCGTCAATGAGGTCTATCGCTTTATCCGGCAGGAATCTGTCCGAGATGTATCTCTCAGAGAGGATTACAGCCTGACGAGCCATTTCATCCGAAATTGACACGCCGTGAAATGTTTCATAATAATGCTTGATGCCAAGGATAATGTCTATGGATTCGCTGATCGAAGGTTCGGAAACTACGACAGGCTGGAATCTGCGCTCAAGCGCGGCATCTTTTTCTATATGCTTTCTGTATTCTGTGAAGGTTGTCGCACCGATAACTTGAATTTCACCGCGTGAGAGCGCCGGTTTTAGTATGTTTGCGGCATTCATTGAGCCTTCCGCGTCACCCGCGCCGACGAGACTGTGAACTTCATCGATAACCAAAATGACATTGCCTTGGCTCTTGATTTCTTCGACAAGGCCTTTCATGCGGCTTTCGAATTGACCTCTAAACTGGGTTCCGGCTACAAGAGCGGTTAGGTCAAGAAGGAAAACCTCCTTATCACGCAGCTTTGTCGGCACATTGCCCTCAAATATACGCTGAGCCAAGCCTTCGGCAATCGCTGTTTTACCAACGCCCGGCTCGCCTATGAGACAGGGGTTGTTCTTTTGCCTTCTGTTTAGTATCTGAACTACGCGTTCGGTCTCTGTCGTTCTGCCGACAATTCTGTCGAGCTTTCCGTCAGAGGCTTTGCGTGTCAGAGAGATACAGTAGTTTTCCAGATACTTGCGCTTTTTCGCATTCGGAGCGCTTTGGCTGCTGCGCTCACGCTCATTGCCTTCGCGTCCGGATCTCGGAAAATCTCTGGGAGGCGAATCGTCCGGGCCGCCGAAGAGCCTGTTGAGAAATGGAAATGTCGCCGTTTTGCCATCGTCGGTGTTTTCGCCGTTATCATCGATTTCGGCAAGACCTTCGGGGCCGCCCATGGCTTCCATAGCCTCCATCATCTCATCCGTGAGGCTTTCAAGATCCTCGTCGGTGAGACCCATTTTGCTGATAATATCCTCAACCGGCTTTATGTTAAGCTCACGGGCACATTTTATACAAATGCCCTCATTTGTAGAATGCCCATTTTCAATTCGGGTTATAAAAATCACGGCAGGATTTCTTTTACACCTGGCACAAATCTGTGGTCGCATTTAGTTATTTACCTTCCTTCTATTGCGGTTTCATCCGCGCCCTTCGCATTATCCATGCTTTTCATTATTCTTATGTATTTTATCAAATAGCTTACGAGTGCGATGAATGTGAGCCCGATAGCTATTGAAATCAGAGTTAGAGATGCCCATTCGGGGATATTTCTGTATAAAATGAGTGTAACACAAACGAGGAAAAATACGACAGTTGAAGCTTTTCCGAGTAAGTTTGAGGCGGGCAGATCGACATGCGCCCTCTTGTGCAGAAGCAGTCCGCCCGTACCCATAAGCAGTTCCTTAACACCAACCAAGAGAACAGCCCAGAGCGGGATGAGTCCGTCAATTGTAATGCAGATCATAACCGCGAGAGTCATGAGCTTGTCACCCAATGGATCGAGAAATTTTCCCAGATTTGACGAAACCTCAAACTTTCGCGCAAGATAACCGTCGAGGAAATCACTGAAGGCAGCCAGGGCATAGACTAGCACGGCACGTATGTAGTGATCAGGCTCATTTGAAAAATAAACCATTATAAATACCGGCACCAGACAAATCCGAAATACAGATATTATATTCGGAACAAACCTCACCCTAAAATTCCTCCCACGAAAATATAGATTACTGGTTATTTGCGATATGATGTACTAGATTCCCAGTATATCAGCTACGATATTTTGATTTATGAAATAGTTTAAAACTGTGGTGTCCTCGATCAAATCCAAGGCAAGAAGACCGAAATAACGCACAACGGTTGCAATTGCCATCACAATAATGAGACCTTTTACCAGACCGAAGACCGTACCTGCGATGACATCAAGCAGTCTGAGACCCGGAAGTGCAAACACAAACCCGATTAAGTTGCCTATCACGGCAAACACTATTGCCACAAGTGTGAACGCTACGGCGAAAACCGCGATGTATGAAAGTGCCGAAGATAATTTGTCGGCAATAACATCAGAAAATGAAAACCCTTCGGGCACATTATCTCCGGATGCCAGCTCGGCAATTCTGACTGCTGCGGGACGAGGAAGCCCCATTTGCCGCAAAGCTGTATATGCTGAGTTAAATGCCTCAGACGGATCTTCATACCCGGCGTCATCATAATCAATACCCGGATCGGTCATTTCGTTAAGTGTCGTGTCAACAACACCGCCTACGAATGGAAGCAGCATTCCCTCAAATTCATCAGCATATGTTGTAGCGGCAATATTTGCGATAATCAGCGCGACAACCAGTGCCACGATTCCAAATGCCCCGCGAATGAGGCCGTTTCGATAGCCGCGCCAAGTGCTGTACACGATAATGCCAATAATGGCTAAATCAATAACTATAGGTGTCAAATCCCGGCGCTCCTCCTTATTCAGTGATTACTTTTATTGGCGCGGCGATGTGCTCTCCGGTTACAAGCGCCACACCGTCCCTAAGAGCTAAAACCCGGTTTACGCCTCCGAGGATCATGCTCTCGGCTGTGTGCGGCAATTCATATAGGTTTTCATCCAAAAATGAGATTCCGTCTGCGGACATTATAACAAAAAAGCCGCCGCCATATGACATGGATATTATATCACGTGTTGTTATGCGCTCGGCCCTGATATTTCCGCGCTCGTCAAGCCTAATCAGCCTGCCTGTGTGTCCTACTCCATAGTCGAGTAAATGCAGCAAAATGGCTCCGTCCTCACTGATTAAGCCGCCTAATCGGCTGCTGCCGAATTCAAAAAAATCATTTGAAACACCGTTTCTGTCTATAGAAATCAGTCTGTCGGTGGACACAGCCATTATCTGACCGTTAGGCAGAAATCGCATGTCTAAAATCAGTTCGTTGTAAAGCTCAAAGGTGAAACCGGGATCCTGCTGATTTATGCCTTGCCAAACCGGAATCCGGCTTCCGACATCCGTCAGATTTATAACCGCGAGGTCTCTGTTATCCGGCGATAGCACGGAATACAGAGCGTAGCCCATATGCAAGTTTGCCCGAAATACCGCGTTTCCACGGTCATTGTAAACTGTTGCGAGACTGCGAAGACCCGCGCCCTCTTGAGTGCTGACGGTGAACCAGCCATTGCGGTTTATTGATGCGGAGATTATGGTTCCGTTTGTTTCCATGGAATAAATAACCCGCCCGGCCTCAAAAACCAGAACAGAATGTCCGCCTATATCAAACGCAATAGCGCGTCTGTTATTGACTGAAACTGCCGGCCTATCCATTCGAAAGCCTACCCGCAGAGTTTCATTTCCCCGGTAATCCAAAACTTGAACACCAAGCATTCCCGCTGCGACTACATGCCCGTCCATATCGGCAAAAACTCTGTCGCGCCCGACATCAAAGAGGAGCTCATCAGCCACTTCGATAGGCTGCCGGGGCAGGAAGATATTGGTAAACCACGAAAAATCAATCGGACGTGATGTAATCAGGGAAAAAGATATGTAGCCCAGAACAATCAGCGTAATGACCGAAAATGTGAATCCGACAACCCTTCGCCATAATTTCTTTGGTTTTTTATTGCCTGACATAGATCGTAATTATCTCCATTTCAACGCAATTTAGAATTATACCATTCTTTCTATTAAAAAGAAATAGAAATTAGATGAACATTTCAGAGACCG
>Ga0209755_10008922_pt1 | contig 10641 bp, 6 predicted proteins | sample TergutCo191P1_FD_187301 | JGI IMG/M metagenome (GOLD analysis project Ga0209755, IMG submission 187301) | Cornitermes sp. P1 segment gut microbial communities from Petit-Saut dam, French Guiana - Co191P1 (SPAdes) (version 2) | ecosystem: Host-associated > Arthropoda: Insects > Digestive system >... | reverse complement strand
GGGGGGGGGGGGGGGGGGGAGCGACACCAACAAGGGCATACTCAGATTTCATGTCAGCGACAGAAACTCAATTTATACTTGTCAATAAACATCTCAAACACTAACTGTATTCCAATGCAATTGGCCTTTCATATTGTAACCAAAGTTGTCTTTGGCTTCGCTTTTATTGACAATCAGATGTGTGCAGTCTCCATTGTCTCATTTCATTACACACACATAAACATGGCACAAGAGAAAGTGAACAGGCACATGTCCAAGTGTGACGGAGTTTCTGCAGCTCCCCCCACCCAAATTGACATTAAAAAAAAACAGATTTTGTAGTCACATTATCAAATGGTCTAAATGATATGACCTGCAGTCGAAGTCAGGCATTGAAATTTGTTCCGGTTAGTGACTAATAATACAATGGAATTCTGAAAAATTAAATGTACGAAGTCTTAGATGAACTTAAAAAAATTAGATTTTTTGATTTAAATTGAGTCACTAATCATGTAGTTATATTTATGATGTGATATTTCTAACACAGTTTTTAAAATCAAACATAAATTTCATATAACCTCAGGTTCAGCACCCTCCCTAACCCCCTTCCCAAAGAAAACTTCTGGGTGTGCGCCTCAAAGAGAAAGGCAGAAAATGGGTTAACTACGCCTGAGTATCCTCGGTATCTTGCTTGTTTGTGTTGGCAATCCTTAACAATCTGGTTACCATTACATCCCACACAAAATCCAACCCATAAATTACAGTGCCTAGATTATTATTATATTACCATGATCAGTAGAAATACTGTTGCACAAATAATAGTAATTCTAAGTATTGGTGCATATAAAATTGTAAACACTTCCATGTTAAATAAATAAATAAATAAATCAGGCTATTATTCTGCAATAGATTTGATAAGCACAGACCAAATAATATTTGAGATCTTTGATCTCCTCGGGCTGCATGATCCTTGAAGATGGGACTGATAGGTTGTCCCAAAACATCTGTTGTCAAACAACATCTGTAACTAACTACCAATCTATGCTGCATAACATCCCAAAAGAATAAAGATCTCACATTGTGGTAGATGCCTGCAATCATGCATGGACAACACTTACTGCATAAATTGTTGTCCAAATAGAAAGAATAAATTTACAAGATATTAATTTGAAAGCATAAAATTCCTTAAAAAAAACTCACCAATCAAAAGTCCTCTGCATTAGCTCCCACTTCTGGACACCAAATATCACATTGCTGAAGTCACACTTCAAAAACCACTACAAAAGTATATTCACTGCAGTCAGATGCTTGAGGATCTGTTGTTGATTTACACTGTTTAAACAAATCTCTACATTTTTTACAGCTAGTGGATAGAAAATGCTGTGGGTCATTCATTGAATATAGACCTACTTGTTCTGCAGCTACCTAGTTCCATCTCCTTGTAACCAAGTCACTGGCTTTTACCTTTCAGAAAATTTACCCAAGACTGTGTCATATTTGTGCAAAATGTATTCTCAAAACGAAATTAAGCAACACAAAACACTTACTATGTAATTGCTGTACCTGCAAACTGACTTATTTACAGTATACACCACAACAGTTGAGGTTATGTTTCTACTCCCTGTTAAAACATCATTAACCTAATTTCTACACAAACACTTAGGACATATTTTGTACACCAAAGACTTGAAATTAAATATACAAATCATAGTAAAAAAATCATTTTATGCTCATATTAAATTCTCTTCAAAAATGTAAGCAAGCACAGTAATCACAATCACAGATGAGCACTCAACACTATCTAGGTGGTTTTTTTTTAATTCTTACTTATGTACACAGATATCACCACCATTCAGGTACTATTTTTCAGGCAACCAACCCCCAAGCAGTTAAGTTCCTAAAATTGCAGAACTATAATTTTTTCACAGAAAACAAAAAGGATTGATATTGACAGCTGTTAAAGTGGCTACACACCCTACAAACATAAATCAAATATTTTTAAAAATATACTTTGTTAGAATTGAATAAAAACCTTGTGTTGGAGTAAAACAGGGGTTTTATTTTTTAATTTGAATGTCTTCTCAAAGTGTGCATATATCCAAACACTAAAACTTCATCAAACTCTGGTTCAGCACTTTCAAAGATAAAGATCTTGATAGAAGGATATTATCTCAGAATTATTTTATGTACTCTATGTGTTAAACCAAGATGAATTATGAAAACAATGGCATGTAATATATAGAAGTAAAGATGCCCATGTGCTTAAGCACTACAACATGAAGGCATATGGGAGAGGAGAATCTCAGATTTATGCATTATTTAGCATGGAACTAAATAGAAGTAGGCTGCTAGCTTCATAGCTCACTTTATTACCAAGGAATGTCCCAGATTGTCACTAAATAGGAGGCTGCATGGGCCCCAGAACTTGTCCAGACACTTTGGAGAGTAAAAAAATCTCTTGCTCCTGGCCAGAATTCACCCACGATTAAATTGGTTATCCAGCCTGTGGCTCAGTCACTGTACTGATCTGCATTATTCTGGATTATAACCATGTTATTAATGATATGAAACTAGAAATACAAGAATACTTTTGTCAAATTAAAGATACTAACATATGTGAAAGTATGATCAAGGAGTTCTGGACAAAATGCACTTCCCTTCTGCAGACTTCTACTCTTGAATTGTTAGATTCATTTTAAACAATGCAAATTTACAGATGAACACAACATGCACTTAAGCCAATGCTGTAGCATTGTCAAAGGTCAAACTATCAAATATTATTCAAATTTTATGTAAAAAACATAAATATTACAAGTGGTGGAGAGAGCATTTTCTCTTTGTGATGAATTTAAAGTGTGCATACACACCATACACTGTCTACATTTAAAGTTGATGGGGTATAACCTCCTGTTCTTATAAGCAATATTTCATACAGAATTTGTATGTCTCCTTAAGGAGCCTCCATTAGCATAAAATTCAAATAAAATTTCGTAGAAATTGGTCAACTGCTGTATGTGAATAAAAAGACATGCATGCATACACAGCATGTTGATCACATAAGTCTTGTACCTCGCCCTCTCCCACCAACAAAAAAATAAATAAATGTAAAGCACTCTAGGAAAGAAGATGATAAAGAAAGAAAAAACACAGTGTGGCATGGATATGGCAGACAAACAAATTTCAGGCTGAAGTAAATACATACAAGAAGAGACCTCACGGACAAACCAAGAAGAATAGAGAAACATTTCTAAAAAGACCATACACACCATACTGCAAACATCAATGAATGATATTCATTATAAGCAAATAACATAAAAACTTGAAAATTACTGAAATATTTATTTCATAAAACATGAACAAAATACATATTCAATAGTTATTTAATACAAAACAAACTCCTTGCCCATTTTATAAAAGTGCTTTGCACACGTAACACAGTGTTAAGATTATGTACAAGTTTACGACTTGAAACACTACAAAAGTTCTGAATGACTTCTAATTACATTAGACACATATTTCGTACAGCAAAGTGACAATATATTAACAGGTAGTGTAGAATGTAGTAGTAGAATTTATACTTTAGTTATTCTTTTTATCTTCCAAAGCTAAAATAGAAGCTCTGAAAATAAAAACAGACAGAAGAATTATTAACTATAACTACATGGCTTAGCTCAAGGACAAAAATAAACAAATGATACATACACCGTAGGACACTTGGTGCCGGGTGTATTAAATCATAGAGCAACTGATATGATGCATTCTGGTTAACTGCTGATTTGACAATAAAACTAAACACATTCAGTACAATAAAATGAACATGCTCATACATTTAACAAGACTATAATATTCATATCATAGTAGATGAATAAACTACCGGTGGTTTATCACAGAATCAAATAAAAAAAATAGAGCAATGGAAGGAAATGACTGAATTTCTGTAAACGTAAAAGAATTCAGCAAAATATGTACATCAGATATAGATGGGCTGCACAAATTTTGGGTGCCAGGTTACCCTGGCGACTAAATTTTGAACAGTTGTGCCTAGAATTTTACGTGGCTCCTAGATTTTTAGAACTTTTGTGAGCCCCTGAGTCACAGAAACATCAACGTTCTGATTAATAATGCAAATTTATTATACTACTTTCAATTACGCATAAAATATTATATTGGTACCGTATGAAATGGTGAACATTTGTAGCCGAGTGACTGACACTTACCAGCACATTATGCAGAAACAGTTTTCATTATTTCTTGCATGTCAGTCATTAATTAAGTCACATATTTCACAATTTTCTGTTTTCTTACACCTTCAGCAATCCATCTCACACTGACTTGGAAGACGGATTTCACAGTTTATACACCTCACGAAAAATCACTGCTGTTACACACAAATACCATGATGTAATTTCAAGCAGCCATGAAAGTTTTTTTTTTTTTTAAGAATACAGAAAATGTGGTTGCTTTTATGATTAATCTGAAAATTCAGGCCTTCTGGGATGTTACATTATCACTGGATAATTAACTCTGGACATTTCAAAGGATCATAGCACCTTTATCTTCAGGTCAAGAAGTCTCATAAGGCTTCCATACTCAGAAGATGAAGGCATTATAATCCTTCAAAACATAACTTTTTACCCAGTAATACAACTTTAACTTCCCAGAGAAATGGAATCTTCAGCAACACATACTGTGGCGACCTCAAATCTCGCATCATAAGTTTGTTATTAAATATGCCTAATGTCAAACCTAGAGATAGTAGAGGAAAGCAAGAATGTCCAGGTTGTTTCTGTGAAGAAGAAAGCTGCACAAACTACTATGCACAGGTGTGCCATCTCTTAAAACATAAATGAAAATCCTGTAACACACAATCAGTATTTACCACAATGAATCATGATGTCCTAGCAGAAATGATTCATCAGCTTAATAAGTACTTGATTTTAGTAATATGAGCAGCATGTACATTTACTATGCAAACAAACAACAAAACTATGATAATATCATATTCACAGCTTAAAGCAAAAAATATATAAACAGAACAGAAAATATCCACAGTTACAAACATTAAGTGAAATTTAAAATCACATATGGCAAATTACAAGCATTATTTATATGCAGTATGTTTACAACTAGAGTCAGAATTGACCATTCATATACAGAGATTTATTTAGTATAAATATCTTATTTTGTTCGTATTTAATACCCACGACAACTTGATGATAGCATCATAAAATATACAGGTAAAATGTAGTGAAGCACAACTGTTTAATGTTTTTTTATTAATAAGATTTTCTTACATTACTTCTCTCAACGACATGTTTCAGCTCAAGCTATGAGCCATCTTCAGGTTGATCACTACAACTTCCATACGCCGCTATGAGAAATGAACCAACGAAGAATCCACAACATAGTTAAATAAAGATAATTTTCCTAATTTCGGTACCCCCACCATTCTCCATGATTGTGATACCCTGCACTTTTATATTTTATATGAAATAACATTTTAATTTCCACTTAATTATTTCAATAGTTACACAGTGGATTTAATTTTTAACTCAATTTTACATATGTTACACGAGATCTCATAGACAGCCATAACATAGCGTTGCTAATTGTATGGTTTGCCATGCAGAGAAAATTGATCAACCTGAAGACGGCTCATAGCTACAGCCGAAACACGTCATTGAGAGAAGCAATGTATCTTATTAATTAAAAAACACTAAACAAGTTGTGTTTGACTATATTTTACCTATATACAGAGTGGCCCAAAAAAATGTATACACTCTTTACTCATCAATATCTTTGGAATAAATTTAAATGAAATTTCTACGTATGGGAGTCCCTAAAGGATGATGTTTATCGGAGGAAACCAGCTACACTGGATGATCTATGAGAAAGCATCACAATGTCGTGTGCAGCTATCACGCTGGACACATTACAGAACGTAGTTCACGTAGCAGTTCGGCGGCTTCGACAGTGTCTGGATGCCGATGGTGGCCACTTCGAACACCTACATTGGATCCAAAATTCAAGGACATCTCTCATATCAATTTTGCTTTTGTATAAATACAGTAGTTACGATTATAGAGAAATATTTTTCATGTCAAAGTGTGCATACTTTTTTTGGGCCACCCTATATTTTATGATTCTATACAACACAACAGGGATGTCAAACCTGAAAGTGATGACAGCATCAGTTGACAGAAGGCTACAAGTTATCTGAAATCTCACATATCCTTATTACCACTATTTATTAATTTATTTTTAAGACTGTAAGTATAAAAATTTGTTTCCCACCTCCTCCCCCAAGCCAAGATATAGTTATATTTACACCTAAATAAAAACTTTCCCCTATTTCTTTAACTTCTTGTTTCCAATGGAACAAATTTCACTGTATCACGCTCTGCCTTTTCTTTACACAGTGAAAAAAATGAGAGTATGCATTCAGGACCCATGAACATAGGACAGCTGTGCAAGCCAGCAGATTTACTAACAGAATGAAGGGTAAGAACTACATTACGCTGACATTTTTAAACATTATACAGAACGTACATGGAACGGTTCCTGAGAAAGAATCACATCTGAAGCACGGAGAGGGTTCAACCATGACAGCACTAGCAAAACTGTTCAGCACAGACTTTTATGTCCTGTACTGAGCATTAGGACAGGTGTTATAAACAGCTTCTTTCACCTAAAGCAAATACAGGTTTAGTTAATTTACCTCAACGTATGGCCATGTTATCTTAGCAAACATATTACAACAACATGTAACTACAGTCCACACAGAATTAACATACAAAAATGGATAACAATAAACAGGTAGTAATAAAAACATAATATAAACATGCACATGCAGAAATGGAATAATTTTAATAAGCAGATGCCCTTCTTTTTATTTCAGCCCAAAAACTATGAAAAGAAAAAGGAATAGTTTTTTTTTTACACTTACGTAGCAAACCAACAAATGCGCACCGATAAAACACGTTCTATCATACACTGAAGTTCACTGACATATTTCGGCCACAATACAGATGTAATGTGTATCAATTACCCAAACTGCATACATAAAAACCACTTGATATTTTACTTATGCAATTTGGGCAACCGTTATATATTATCTGTATTCTCATAAAACACCCTAATCATGGTCAAAGAAGTGCAGCTGTTGGTTTGCTATATAAGTGTATATATTCCTTAATGCACAGATATGGAACATACATAAAGGAATAATTTCTACTGATTCATCAACAATCTCACTTGAATGGTGCGAACTGTGCATGTCAGACTGATGTCACGACTTGCCTCATGCAGTCCACAACGAATTCATTCCTTGTTTGATCTGGTGATTCCAATTCACTCAGTGCCCTCTGCAGCGTCATTATTGCCTCTTCAGAGAATCGCTGTCCTTTCAATGATGTCACAACCTCTGCTTGTCCAGAAAAACCTTTTGCAGCTTTCAGTCCTGGAGGTACCATCAACCTCACATCCTCAACAATACCTTTGTTCACGTCAATCGTGATACTAAGCTCCTGGTTTGTTAACTCATCCTTTCCAAGAAGTTCTTGTGGGACTTGGAATGTACGAGTCACATTGAATTTTGGTGACTTACCAAAACGCCAATCCCAGCTGACAAATTCGGCACGCAATTTGTCCAGACCTACACCCGACAAGATAAAAAGTACTTTATAGTTTCTAGTCAAGTACTCAGTTGTATATTCTTAAGTTATTTAATGATAATCTTTCAGCCGCAAAGCCTACACGATCACCCTTTGTACCTTGCTTGCCCCGATGTGCTCAGTCTAGCAGGAGAATGATATAGAGTTTTAGTTGTTTTCTTTATTTTTTTTTTTTTACTTATTGATTTATTTATTCATTTATACTTGATAGCGTGCTGTTATCAAGTTAAACAACTAAATCATTTTCTATTACAATAACACAGTCACTTCTTTGGCTCACATCACTCTTGTACGTGACTGCTTTCCTCACTGGAATGCTAGCATCCGTTATCTGCTGCTAACATATCCTTGTTTAAATCTCTCCCCTCCTACCTATCACTAACGGTTCCTGAACATACGGTGACAGATTAAACTTACAACGCGTGACCATGAACCATCTGTAAATGACGCCAGCAAAACTAACAAACAAATATACCAAAACGAACGGCTACAACAGGTTAACATGAGGGTTCCAAGAGGTTCAGGTTCCCAGATTTCAAGACAACTGGCACATGAAGGTGGTAAGGATTTCAGCCCCATGCACCAGCCACCTTTACTCCCAGGAAATATTGTTGGTACTCATTTCTGTTAGAGGCTGAGTCAACCCCAGCGTCATAGTGCAACCGGAAGGATTACGTCAATGAAAAAATTCCAATGACACCATCAGGAATCGAACCCGTGACCTTCCGACTTGTAGCGCAGTGCCTCAACCAACTGTGCCACCGCATGCCCCTATTAAGACTGTAGTTACCTCTAATCTCAACAGGATAAGGAAATCACAGAGATTTGGATACTAGTAACTGAACTATGATTTGAACTGGGCACTTGCAGGATACATGTCTGAAGTTTCTACCAATAAATAACTTGCTTTGTGACAAGTACAGAGTTTGAAATCTTCCATCTGCACAGTAACAGGCTGCAACTTTCTACATAAATAACCTTCAAGTCTTCATCATATAACCCTTTCATGACCATGACCATAATATTGACATCTGCACCTGTGACTGGACATATTCAAAGGTCAAGATGAATATATATATATCTGCAGTCATAAAAAAATTGTTTTCTACGAAACATTCATGAAAATTTATCTCAATAACTAACCAACTTGATGTACAAAATTTTTCTTTTAAAGTAAGTTTATTTCATGCCTCTACATGTTTCAACCTTATGTGCTCATCATCAGGAGGTCAAAATTGCATTACACAGCATCTGCTATCATCACACCTATAGGTGGCTGTCCTGTGCAAAGGTTGAGAGGTCCAATTCTCTCTCAACCTGTGCACAGTACAGCTACCTATAGGTGTGATGATACCAGAGGCTACGTAATGCAATTTTGACCTCCTGATGACGAGCACATGTGCTCGAAACATGTAGAGGCATGAAATAAACTTACTGTAAAACAAAAATTTTGTGCATCAAGTTTGTTAATTGCTGAGATAAATATACTGAGATGCACGGTCAGCAAAACATTAAAAAAAAAAAAAATAATGAAAATGTCAATCCACATAATATGTAATCTTCTATTGATTTTAATACCAGAAGTACTCGTTCTTTGCCTGATACATAGCCACGTTCCTTGTCAGTGTTAGAACATGTAGTAGATGAAACTTTAAAAAGGGTATTACTCACAAGTTAAGAAAATTAACTATGTTCACATAAATAAAAACCAGGAATACAAAAATGTAGATTTCAACTGAATCCAAGAGCTGCACCACAATCGTGCACGTTGGTTAAACAGTTACATAGCTGTGAGTACATACATTTTGTTTTGCGGAGATGTCCATCAAGCAGAATTAATAGCCGACTGGTGAATTAAGCTGACATTTATTAACATGTTTGCATACGTAAAACAGAGATTGAAAATGAAAGTACTAAATAACTTGCACTTACCAGGGAACCACTGGTCTGTAGGATTGATGAGCTGGAACCCTCGCTGTTTCCCAATGAAATCTTCCCCTCGATCCTCTGCAGAGTACGGACAAGAGCGGAGATATTCCCATCCAATAGTGCCCAACATTTTTTCCAACTTCACATGACTGTTCACATCACAGAGATTCATAACTGGGGATGGAATGCTCTGGGTTGCATTTGTCTTAATGCCCTTCTGTAAACAAAAATATAGCATATATACTACAAGATTTACTTGCCAATATTTCTTTAAGCAGCTACTGGCAGATGATATGACATAGAGAAGGGCTGGGAAAAAATTAGAAAGAACCAACTGTGGGATGACAGAACAGGCTGGACAATTTCCAGCCATCAACCTGTATTTAAAAAACTGGAAGTGTGCTAGAAGAAGGGGGGGGGGAGCAGATGATGGCAATTACAATTTCATTGTCCGATAAGATTTGAAAAGTACAAACCGTACTGCAGTACGCCGAGTTACCAGACGGTTGCTGGAAGGAAGAGAAAGAAGAGGAAAACCCAAAGTGAAGTAGGAAAGGGAAGTGAGAAGAGTGGCAAAGCAGAAGAATCTAACACCAGACGACGTAGTGAACTGGCAAATACGGTGAAAAGTGACCGAGAACCAGGACCAGGTGTAACACTGAAAACTCTTATACAACGACAGAAAAGCATTTTTTTCGCACTACATATAACGGCTATACGTAGTAACTACCAATACATTAAGTTTATCATATATGATTACTAATTACACAACATACAGCAATAAACAGTGCCACTGGAAAGATTCTAATTTTTGGCTCAAAATTTTGTATCTGACAAAGAAATTCTCTGTATTTATGGAATCCGAAGATTTGTCATTACAATCACATTAAGAGCCAATTTGCATTTGACGTGATACTACAAATATTAATGTCGTGAGATCAGAATGCAGGACGAATTCACAGTGTGAGGATGGATAATAGCACCTTCGAGAGGGTGGAAGAGTTTAAATATTTGGGAACAACTTTAACAAATCAAAATGCTATTCAGGAAGAAATTAAGA
>Ga0209755_10008921_pt1 | contig 10641 bp, 11 predicted proteins | sample TergutCo191P1_FD_187301 | JGI IMG/M metagenome (GOLD analysis project Ga0209755, IMG submission 187301) | Cornitermes sp. P1 segment gut microbial communities from Petit-Saut dam, French Guiana - Co191P1 (SPAdes) (version 2) | ecosystem: Host-associated > Arthropoda: Insects > Digestive system... | reverse complement strand
TAACTCTTGCCGAGTATTATCGCCAAATGGGTTATAATGTTCTGCTAATGGCAGATTCAACAAGCCGCTGGGCGCAGGCACTCCGTGAAATGAGCGGTCGCTTGGAAGAAATTCCGGGTGAAGAAGCCTTCCCGGCATATTTGGAATCCGTTATAGCTAGCTTTTACGAGCGTGGCGGCATAGTTCGCTTAAAAGACGGCAGAACAGGCTCTGTAACAATAGGTGGCACGGTTTCCCCCGCAGGCGGAAACTTTGAAGAACCGGTTACGCAAGCCACATTGAAAGTTGTCGGCGCATTCCACGGTCTTTCCAGAGAGCGTTCGGATCAACGTCGCTTCCCGGCAATTCATCCTCTTGATAGCTGGTCAAAATATCGCGGCATAATAGACCCTGTAAAAACCGAAGATGCTCACAGCATGTTGCGCAAAGGCAATGATGTGGGGCAGATGATGAAAGTGGTGGGCGAAGAAGGCACATCAATGGATGACTTTGTTCTTTATCTGAAAGGTGAATTTTTGGACAGCGTTTATCTGCAGCAAGATGCTTATCATAAAATAGACGAAGCCTGCCCGGGCGAGCGTCAGGAATATGTATTCCAAAAAATTTATCAAATCCTTAAAACTCCGGTGACTTTCAAAGACAAAGACACTGCCCGTTCATTCTTTTTGAAGCTAACACAAACTGCAAAGGACTGGAACCGGGTTGAATTCAAATCGGGAGAATTTGGGGAATTGGAAGCAAACATCTTAAAAGCCTTGGCGGAGGTAACCGTAAATGCATAAAGTTTATCACAAAATCGAAAAAATTGCCGGAAACGTAATAACTGTTGCGGCAGACGGCGTTACTTACCGCGAACTTGCTCATGTGCAAAGCCCGCAGGGAACATCTCTTGCTCAGGTTATCCGCATAGACAGCGGCATGATTGACTTGCAGGTTTTTGCAGGAAGCCGTGGCATTTCCACAGATTCGCAGGTACGTTTTTTGGGTCGTCCCATGCAGGTTCCGTTCAGCGATTCGTTGCTCGGTCGTGTGTTTTCCGGTGCCGGTGAGCCCCGAGACAAAGGTCCTGTCATAAATGAAAACATGGTGGACATTGGCGGTCCTTCCGTTAATCCTTCAAAGAGAATTGTTCCGAAAAATTTGGTGCGCACAGGCATTCCGATGATCGATGTGTTCAACTCATTGGTTGTTAGCCAAAAGCTCCCCATATTTTCTATAGCCGGTGAGCCTTATAACGAACTTTTGGCACGCATAGCTTTGCAGGCAGAAGTTGATGTTATAGTTTTGGGCGGCATGGGCTTGAAATACGATGATTACCTGTTTTTCCGCGACTTCTTGGAAGAGCACGGTGCACTTAGCCGTACTGTTTCGTTTATGCACACAGCGAGCGATCCTATTGTGGAATGCTTGCTGGTTCCCGATGTTTCTTTGGCTGTTGCAGAGCAGTTTGCAACGCAGGGCAAAAAAGTATTGGTGCTGTTGACAGACATGACCAACTTCGCAGATGCCATGAAAGAAATAGCGATCACAATGGAACAGGTTCCGTCTAACCGTGGATACCCCGGTGATTTGTATTCACAGCTTGCAAGCCGCTACGAAAAAGCGGTGGATTTTGAGGGCAGCGGTTCCATAACAATTTTGGCTGTTACCACAATGCCTGGCGATGATGTAACTCATCCGGTTCCGGATAACACAGGTTATATCACCGAGGGTCAGTTCTATTTGCGCAAAGGCAGAATTGAGCCGTTTGGTTCGCTTTCTCGCTTAAAGCAGCAGGTTAACGGTGATACTCGTGAAGATCATCGCACCATGATGAACACAATGATTCAGCTTTACGCCAGTTTCAAAGAGACATTGGAAAAGCAGTCAATGGGTTTCCGCATGGGTAACTGGGATGCAAAACTCTTGAAGTACGGAGTTCGTTTTGAAAAGGAAATGATGGATTTGTCCGTAAACATTCCTTTGGAAGACGCTCTTGACTTGGGCTGGAAAATATTGGCAGAGTATTTCCAACCCGAAGAAACCGGCATTCCGAGCAAGCTGATAGCGAAGTTCTGGCCAAAGTGAAGAGCTTTTCAGACTTATTAGACATAATGCAAAAGCTCCGTTCCCAAAAGGGTTGCCCTTGGGACAGGGAGCAAAATTTCAACAGCCTTTTACCCTACCTTTTAGAGGAATCTTACGAATACATAGACGCTGTGCAAAGCGACGATGCAAAGTTGATGGCAGAAGAATTGGGCGATGTTTTATTGCAGGTAGTATTCCACGCCCAAATAGCCAAAGAAGAAGGCAAATTCACAATAGACGATGTAATAACAGAAATATGCGAAAAAATGGTTCGCCGCCATCCCCATGTATTCGGCAATGAAAACATAAAAACATCCGATGCTGTTTTAAAAAAATGGGATGAAATCAAAAATGCGGAAAAAAAAATACCATCCGCCATGGACAAGGTTCCCCGTTCAATGGTAGCCCTAACTCGAGCGCAGGAGTTATCACGCAGAGCTGCAAAGGTAGGCTTTGACTGGGACAACCCTAAACCGGTACTTGAAAAGGTAAAAGAGGAAATAGGGGAGTTTGAAGCAGAAAAAAATGGCACCCCGGAAGCCGAAGCTGAATTCGGAGACATCCTCTTTGCTTTGGTAAACTTAGCCAGACACAAAGGCATAAACGCAGAAACTGCCCTTGCAAGGGCGAATGCCAAGTTCGAAAAACGGTTCAGGCAGGTGGAGATAATGGCTGGCGGCAAGCCGCAAGATTTTACCTTAGAGCAACTGGATAAATTTTGGGAAAAGGCTAAGCAAACATAGCCACTATCTTATGTGCAACTTCGTCTACCACCTCAGGTGATAGAACGTATTGCTTCTCCTGCACCAATTGCTGGACACGCTGGACATTTTCGCTTCTGGTTTGTTCCCAGTGGCTTTCATGTGTTCCAGATTCTTCCAGGATTTTTTGGGCTAGCGGAGAAAATTCAACAGAATGGCTAGTCGAGCTTGTGGTTGAAGCGTTTGCCTTCTTTTTTGGAGCAGAACGTTCCAACTCGCTCGGCATTGCCGAGTTCGGATTTCTCACTAAATCCGCGACGCGAGTTGTTATAGCAGGAGTTTCCATAGTTCTATCCTCATCCTTAGTATCGGCATTATTTGATAAAACTTTAATATTTTGGAGAAAAAGCTAAAAACTATGCTGTTTGGGATATTGCTTGCTGTGGCTGAGTCTTGGGTTTAGTCTTGGGCTTTTCGCATTTGTTGCAGAAGTCGAACCATCCGTCTGCTTTCTTGGCATCATAGTGGTTCACGGTTATTTGCAGCGAATCTATTGGTTTGTGCCATATCATGAACCATAGGCCCATCTTTTCGGGAGGCTTGACATCGTGTTGCTCGCACCAGTGGTATTGTTTGGACTGGTGGCGTAGTATTTTGTTCATCAGCCATATTTTCCTGATAATCTTCTTCATCTGTTCTCTCCTTTGTTCATAGATAAATATAGATTTTTTGAAAAGCGGGAAAGGAGACTCGAACCCCCGACCCTAACCTTGGCAAGGTTATGCTCTACCAACTGAGCTATTCCCGCGGAGTTCCTGACAAAGATAGAAATTTAAGGCTTCTTTGTCAAGGGTATTTTTAAGATTCTTCCGCTTCTTCTGTTGTAGCAGCTTTGCGGGCGGTTTTGCGCTTTGCGCCGACTATTTGACCGCCAAAACGCTTGTTGAAGCGATCTATGCGACCTGCGGTATCCAAATGGTGCATTTTGCCGGTCCAAAACGGGTGAGTATCTGCGGTTATTTCCAAAGAAATTACTTGATATTCTTCGCCGTTAATGGTGCGTTTCTCGTTAGAAATCTTTGTGCTGCGAGTTAAATACTCTTTGCCTGTGTTAGCATCAACAAACACAGTTTTGCGATATTCCGGGTGAATTCCTGCTTTCATGAGGGTAAATATAGCAAAAAAATAATGTTATGTCAAGGTTTTTCTACCTTTATCCTATGAGAAAGCTGCTTTTTACGCTATTTTTGCTATATGTAAATGTTTTTGCTGAAAAAAACACGGTTCTTTATATGGCAGGTGATTATTCTTCTATTCAGTATCATTTGGGAGTTTTGAGCGAGATTGAGAGGCTGCAAATTTCTATAGATACCATTGTCGGTGCGGATTGGGGGGCTTTTACAGGGGCTTTGTGGAGTGCGGGATGGAGTGCGGCGAAAATAAGAGAGCTTGTCAATTCTTGGGACTCATTGCCCCATGCGGAACAGTCACGGACTTCAGCTTTGTGGAAAAAGAGATGGATTATTAAGAGCAAAGACGATGGTAAACCGGTTTTGGAAAATCTTAGTGAGAATAAGCCGTATTTCGGTCAAGTTTTTTTTGATCTGAGAGTTCAGGAGAGTCTTTGGCGCTCGGATATTGGGTCTAAAATTGCGTTTAGAGAGGCTAATGTGGCTAACGGCGGGTGGCTTGCAGATGGAACCTTTCGCATATTGTCCACGCCTGTAGCCTTGCGTGATACAAGCGGCAGCGCAGCAGAGCGTTGGCAGCAAAAGCTATGGAACATGGATTCTACGTTAATCATTCTGCGCCCACATTCAAAGCCAAACCCCGATTCGCTTTTTGAAGCCGGAATAAGAGCTGCTCAAACTAAAAGATCTTCTTTAGCTAAATTATCAATTCTTGATTCTCCAATTATCAGTTCTGAAATTCCGCCTCCTCGCTTTCTTTATCACCCTGTTTTTGATAGTGTTTCTTCTGAAATTCAGGGGCATTTGGAGAGCTTTTGGAACCCCAACGATACGGCTTTTTTAGCGGTTCGTAATTTTTTGATAGCCTTGCAGAAAGACGGTTATTATCAGGATATAAAACTCACTTTGGATACCGGTTCTTTTTTGCAGATAAATACGGAAAGCAGCCCGCAGTTATCGCTTTCGCTGCATGGTTTTGGAGGAACGCTTTTTGGTGCGAATGTCGCCGGCAATATTAATTTTCGTTTTATAAATCAGTTCGGGTACAACTGGGATTTAACGGCTTTTTATGGACAGGGAGCTAGCGGTGCAGAGTTGGATTTGCGGTTTGAACAGTTTTTTTTCAGAGACGGAGTTTTTTTTGTGAAACCGAGAATTTTTGAATACGAGCCAATTTCCTTTTTTCAAAAAAATATTTATGAGGGAGCCAGATTGCTGAAAGAAAGAGGTAGCGGAGTGACTCTTGGCGTTGAGAAATCCAGGTTGCAAGTAGCTGTTGAAATTGAGCGGAGAAGAATTACGAGCGACGCATCGGTTTATTTTGTTTACGATAAATATTTTGACGATGAGGAAGAGGAGTGGGTAGAATTTATAAGAGATATTTTATATGAGCCTGTTACTGTGATTTCAATGTTTCCTTATGCTAGATGGCTTTGGCAGAGCGAAGATTACAGCAGGTGGTTTTCTACGGATGGTTTTATGGCGGAGCTTTCGGGAGGTTTCAAGGGGGTTTCTGTTAACACTTATGGGCAGAGCATGCCTCTTTACGCTTCTACCTGGGGTAAGCTTGGCATAGCGCATCCGCTTTCGAGATATATTTCTGTTAGTGGCGGTACTGAATTTGGGTTTAATTTTCGCAGAACAGACAGGAGTGAGATTGTTTTGCCGGGTGAGCTTTTGGGAGCTAATCGTAAAGATCCGGCTTTGGACAATCGTTACAGGTTTGCTATGGGAATGGGTAGTTATCAGGAGCAGTGGCAAACTCCGGATAATGCCTCTCATCGTTATGGGCTTGTTTTTGCCGGTCTTTCTTTGCATTGGCAGGGCAGTGGTCTTTTTTTTACCGGTGGTTTTGCCAAGGACGGGGAGCCTAATCCGTGGTCTGAGCTTGATGTGAATAGATTTTTTGCGGAGCCGAAGGTTCGTATAAAAACGGATACTTTTGATTTTGTGTGTGGGCAAAATATTATATATTCCGGCAAAAGCAGGTATTTTTTGATTGTTCGGGGGGACTTTTGAGTGGTATGGAGCTTGGTATGGAGGCTTGTTTTTGCAAAAAAATGTGAAAAATATCACAAAAAAAGGCAAAAATAGGCTTTTTTGAGGATTTTGCTTTACATTATGGAAAAAAAAATGTATATTTATATAAGATACACTTCAGCCTGTGAGGGTTTATGAAAAAAGATAGTCTTTATATGCTTTTGGCGTTGGCAGCGTTTCTTGCCATCTTAGTTGCTTGCGGAAGCGGCGAAATTGTTGATTTATCTGCGGGCACAGAGGAGTATGACAAGGTTTTGGGGCCGCAAGGGAGTCTTGAAACCCTTACTGCGAGCGGAGCTTTCATATACAAGTGTGAAAAAGTTCCGGGCTTAAAGGAAGACAATGATTATTGTAGGCAACTTTATAGTTCTGTTGCGGTACAGGAATCTTCTTCCAGTTCGGCGCCACAAGGTTGTCAGGGTACTCCTGAAGAATGTGAGCCACCAAGCAGTTCTTCTGCAGGCGACATACCTGGCAGTTCAGCCACCACCCCAAGCAGTTCTTCTGCAGGTGACACACCTAGCTCTAACTCAACTACTCCTTCCAGCTCAAGTGTTGTAGTTATTCCTACAGGTTGTTCTAATGACGATGAGAAAACGGATGTTCCGGATTTTACTTGCAAATGGAATCCGAATTCTGTTGTATCTGGTTCTGTGTCAACAAAGGTAGAGGTAAGTGGTTATGAAGAATCATGTACACCGACTGCATGGGCACCGGTTTTGAATTTAATGGGGGGCACGACTAATGATAAACATCCTTTCGCTATTGGCTCGCCAATTACGCCGAAGTGGGGAGATGTATTAAGAACTCCAGTAGGTAATCAACAGCCAGTTAAATGGCCGGATATGCCTAGTGGCGCATCTGCGACATACGATGGTCTTTGGGTTACAGTATCCTGTCCCGGTTCAACCAAGCAACCGAGATGCAAACAGTGTGAAACACTAACAATTACCAAGCCGCCTGCGTCTCTATTTAATGGAGGCATAACTTTTACCGGGGCTCATGCTTGGTCTTCCAGCAGTATTTATTATATAGGTGAAACACCCAATTTCAATTCAAATGTGACAATAACTACGAATGTAGAGTATTGCGGAGAAGTTGAGTACGATGAATCTTTGATAGGAAAAGTTTTGGTTGCAGGTGATGTAGGTGCTGACAAAGTTAAGGTTACCGCGAAGTGCTCCATATCTGGTCAAGTATTGGCAACTGCTAGCGCAGCAGTTGTCCCTGATCCTAGCTTAACTGGCACATGTACTTGGGACAGAAACCCAACTTCTTCTGGTAAGGGAGCCATCCCAAGTGGTGTGACTCTGAACAATAGTTATGGACGTTGCAAGATAGGAACAAGTGGCGCAGCTATCAACAATAGTAGTTCATATCCTTTGCCAACAACAGCTTATACAGCCACTGGAATTTCTCAATGGCCAGCGAGCGGTATAGTAAGTGCAGGTAAACACAATGTATCGACAAATATAGTTTGTGATCCAAGACCAATTGCGGTACAGAGTAGATGTGATGAGCTAATAGTGAATGCTGGTAGTGAAAATTTAATTACCGAAATAGGTAAGGATATTAATGTTAAAATCGGCGAATGTATGGATGTTGAATATGCTTGGGCTCCAAGCCAGTGTAATCAACACTATTGTGAGCCTAAACCAGCTCTGAAAATTAAATGCGATGTAGATCCAAATTTTGTACATGGAGAAACAGCTAATGTCAGCAAGCTTGGTTATTTGGAAATTATTTACGGAAGTACATCCGTAAAGGCCAGTGGTCAATACAATGTTGGAACGGAGTTGTCTTTAAGAGCTGCTCAATCAAACCACTGCTCTGGCACAGCATGTAATTCGTATACTGGAGAAACCTTTGAGTATACGGGAGTTTGCGTAGATATCTATTTGTCCGGCAATAATGGAACAACAAAAGAACCTATTACCAATAAAACTGCGAAGTGTAGGCTTACAAACTAAGAATCTGTTATCAAAAAACACCCCCTTACGCAAGTGAGGGGGCTTTTTTTATTAGCATATTATGTCTAAAATCGGATAAAATTGACATTTTTTCCGATATTTCATTTTTTTATGCATTTTTTTGAAAAAAAATCCTGCGAATTCCGTCTAATAAATAGGAGATATTATCATGGCCGATATTGCAAAACATTCGGAATACAGCAACTGGGTACATAACCTGAAGTTGCAAATTAAAACCCGGCAAATAAAAGCCGCCATTTCGGTTAATAGCCAAATGATTATGCTTTACTGGGATTTGGGCAGGCAAATCACGGAAAAACAGGAAAAAGCCAAATGGGGCAGCGGGTTTATAGAGCAATTAAGCAACGACTTGCGAAAAGAGTTCCCGGAAATGACGGGATTTTCAAGAGTTAATTTGATTTATATGAGAAAATTTTACAAATTCTATTCGAGCTTTACAATTGGTCAACAACTTGTTGACCAATTACAAGTCATTGAAAAACAACAAGATACAATTATCGCACAACTTGTACGACAATTAGCTCTAATGCCTTGGGGACATCATACGGTTTTATTAGGAAAAGCCAAAAATCTCAAAGAAGCCCTTTTTTATATCCACAAAACCGTCAAAAACAATTGGTTCATTATCTAGTATACAAATTTTATAGCCACCAGCCGAAGGTCTAATTGCACTTTTCATAAGCCCTTCCACTCAAAGCTCTATTGCCGAAAAAATTTGTATATTCGGTGAGTAAAAATAAGACAAAAAACTGAGATAGTAATAACTGTCAAACCGGCAGTTATCCCTTCCATGCCCCAAAATATCATGCAAAATTAACATTTTCTTTTTTTCCTCTGAGTTCCGTATAAGTATTTGAAGCGTTCTGGTAAGAGTGTTTAGGCTATTAGAGGCAGTTCAAATAGCGAATAAAAAAAGCCCCCTCACTTGCGTAAGGGGGCGTTTTTAATCTTCAATTAATCCAATTTACAACCAGTTGGATATCGACCAGAAGGAGCTTCAAATTTAATCTTTATTTTATATTCACATTGTGCAGTACCCCATCCACAGTTCGTACCGACAAAGGAAATGCCATTTAATGCGCATCTGAAATTATCTTGTATTGTTCCAAGACTTTCCGTGCATACAGCGGTAGGAGTGCAATTTCCATTAGTATAATCGCAATAATATACATTAACTCCTGCTCGACCTTGATTAGTACATTGAAGATTATTTTTATTGCTGGGACCTTTTCCGTTCAAGTAAAGTATCCCGTCTAAATCCTCTAATGTTCCAGCATCAGGCAGAGTCGCACCACCACCCGATTGCGGAGGTGGTTCATAAGGTGTATCTATTCCACCGCCTATCTTGCCATCACCAACTTTTTCTGCAGGGCAAGTTGTACTCTCTGCTGGGCCATTTGATGTGCATGTTGCGGTTACTTTTATACCGGACAATGTTGTATTTACATCAGCTTGAGTTAGCACTCTATTGTAGCCTTCCCTTACGCCATTATCTCCGCACCTACCATAAGAATTACTTAAAGTGGCACTTGCAATAACCGTTTCCCCTTTATAAAATTTTGGCGTTGGACTACCCGGAGTGCTCCAAGAACATGCTGTGAAGGCCGGATTAGGGACAACTGTTGCGCTAGGAGTTATTTTTGCCATAAATGCAGAAAAATTCTATATTATAATTATGCCTAATATTTTTGAATATCTTGGAATTATTCTGTATTTTTACTCCAATGAACATGAGCCTATTCATGTTCATGGTAGGGTTGGAGAATTTGAAAGTAAAGCGGAATTTTATATAGTTGATGGTAAAATAACAGAAATTAAAATAAAGGAAGTTACTGGCAAGCTACCACTGAAAGGTGCGAAATTAAAAGATTTTAAAAAGTTTTTGCGTGTTTATGCTGATAGAATTGTAGTTAAGTGGATTGATTATTTTATTTATCATAAAGAAGTTTCTTTTGAAAAAATAGGGGTTAGCTTATGAAAATTACGGTGGAATACGGCAAGACGGAACAAACTCCTTTAAAGGTTGTTTCTGCTAAGTATAAGAACAATTATAGTGTGGAATTGATTTTTGACGATGGATGTAAAAGGGTGGTTAAATTTGGTTCTTTTTTGAAAAAGACTAAGCATCCGGTTATTCAAAGTTATTTAAAAGAAGGTAAATTTAAGAAATTTCGCATAGATAGCGGAAATATTGTTTGGGGTAAAAATTGGGATTTGGTTTTTCCTATAGAACAATTATATAACGGTAAAATTTTATGATAATCAAGTCTTGTCGTTTCATGCAGTTTCGTATTCCAATACTCCAACTCACCTAATTCCTTGCAACTCGCCGCTAGCAGCGAAATGCCCCTTTTCCCGTGTCCCATGTCCCAAAGCGGCTAAATCAGCATTCACTATAGAGTTTGTCATTTTTATGTCATTTTTTGGCTGATTGCATTTTTTTATGCATTTTTTTCATTTTTTTTCCGCTGAACTCCGTCTAAAGTAGTATGAAGAAAGAAAAACAGAGTTTTGTTGTTAAGGGAATCTCTAGAAAAACCCGGAAACTGTTCGACAGGTCAATAAAGTTCATCATTGTCAGAACCTTGATTCACTTGATTAAAGGATTTACTTGATATGCAGAACGACTTTCTTACTGGCAAAATTATATGC
>Ga0209755_10008920_pt1 | contig 10642 bp, 7 predicted proteins | sample TergutCo191P1_FD_187301 | JGI IMG/M metagenome (GOLD analysis project Ga0209755, IMG submission 187301) | Cornitermes sp. P1 segment gut microbial communities from Petit-Saut dam, French Guiana - Co191P1 (SPAdes) (version 2) | ecosystem: Host-associated > Arthropoda: Insects > Digestive system >... | reverse complement strand
AAAATGAACTTGCAAATTGTAACGCCCTGCCGGAAACTCGCAATACCTGAAAACAATGAAGATAAAGGATTTTTTCAGGGACGACTACCATATAATTTTGCCGAAACATTAAGCCGGTGCATCACCTGCCCATGTTTCAGGAATTGCTCAATGTCTGATTCCGGTATGTTTTTCAATTCCGGAATCAGAGTCCGAACATCGTCAAGGTCAAGCCCCAGTGAACCGGCAACCGACAGTGCTTCATGCATAGTGGCATCAATGCCATCATTTTGTTTTTTTGCCACCGCGTACCTCCTTCACTATCGCTTTTGCTCGTGAACTTTGCGGACTTTGCCCGCCCGTTCGCTTGGTGCCATTCCTCCCAATAGTCTTTCCCTCAATTCGCGCCTTTGGATTCCAAAAAAAATTATTGAATCCAATTATGTGGCTATACATCCCGCGCATTTTGTTACCACCTTACCACCAGAACATAAGTTGTTGATACATAATAACTTACTGGTGGTTTTGAAAGTGGTTGCAAAAAAATGGTGGTTGACACCAACAACCAGAGAATTGGCAGTGTTTTGGTTTCCTACAAAGGCTTCACCTTTCCACGCCGCCCGCCGATCCATCCCGTTACCTTGTAACTTGACAGAAAACCTCTCTCCGCCAAAAGTATCTACACATCTTTTGGACAGGAAATTATCCCGCCCATTTTAACAAAACGGACGACTGCGGTGGCTTGCTCCGTCGCAATCGTTTGGGTATGATGTCGACCAGTGGTCGCTGGATTGAGAGAAAGCCAGTCTATACGACGACCGTATGGCTGCCGAACGGCAGCATGGCTAATAACGGCGCATAAACCGGACGGTAGGAACGCCCGATCTGGTCGCCATTCTATCTTTTTCCTATTATAAATGCAAGTCTCCCCTTTATCCTCCGGGTAGAAATCTATCGCTGGTTGCTTTGAGTTGCATTATTTTTTCGATGTCGTAGTTTATATCGTCCAAGTAATCGAGCATCTGCAAGACCGCAAAGTAGCCGGTCAACAAACTGGTATCTGTTGGAGAGTGCCCATTACTCTTTCAAAGGTTGTTAAAATGTTGCACGAGAATTTGAAAGGAACGTTTACCAAACTTAATGAAAGTTAGCAATACTTAGTGAAAGATTTTTTGGGCAAATGCATAAAAAAAGCCGAGAAAAGAGGATTCCTCGGCTTTTTCCCGTGTTTTAGGTGGTTGGATTGAAAAATGCTCCAGTTTTATTGAACAAAACAACCTGAGTAGCCAAAAATACCCACAATAAATAAACCTAATTACCCAACCGGCACGGCAAAATAGCGAGGTTAGGTAATTAGGTTAAAACATGTGGGCGGCATCGGTTGCTACTGAGGTTGTGTTGTTAGGAAAAATGAGGTAAAAATAAGGTTGCCGCTCGGAAAAAATGTGTAGATACTATTGCTCCTGTGTTACAAGAAATCGAATTCAAGCAGCCGTCTGTCCCTTGGACAGGTTTTGATGTCCTGTTGCTTCTTGCTGTCTGGTTTGCACCGTTGTTTGCAAGCGTTGCCGCTATCTCTATTGCGTCTTTGTCTCAACCGCAGATTGAAGCGACAGCAGTGGAAAAGCAAGATCACAAACATCCGATTGCGCAACTGATCGAACAGAGTAAAAAATCGCCAGTTGTCTTTTTGATCGTTTTTCTTTCAGCCGTCGTGGTGGCACCGATCATTGAAGAATTTTTGTTTCGGATGCTCTTCCAGGGTTGGCTTGAAGTAAAATTCAAGCAACTCCAACTGCCGTGTGCAAGCGGAGTTGCCATTGTGGTTGTTTCAATCTTTTTTGCAGTGATTCATATGAGCAATCACGCCGCTATCGACGCATCGGCATTGCTCAACGGACTTGTTGTAACGATGTTTTTCAGCCTGACGGTTTTTGCGGCGGGAGTCATTTATCTCACACAGATACGTAGTGTTCGGATTGCCGACTATTTGATTGTCCCCGTGCGGTCTGTTCGTCCCCGATTTTTTATCTGTGTGGGATGTTGCCTGTTGGTGATTGTATTTTGTCTTGCATTAAACGCCTGTCTGACCCTGAATTTTCCCGGCACGAATGTTGCTCCGGTTTCCATTTTCTTCTTTTCATTGGCACTGGGCATACTTTATAGCAGAACACAGAATCTTTCGTACTGTATTTTGCTCCACGCCTGTCTGAATGGAATCAGTTTGACGGTACTGTGGCTTTCTGTTTGAATGATGCCGCAATTCATTGAGGCATAACGAGGTATGGCATTTTCATCTTCTTCTGTTAGAATTCATACGTTACACTGTTTGTCCCAACACCATTACCCTCCAATGCCCACACGCCGCTCCTTCCTGAAACACTCCGCCGCTCTTGCTACATTACCGGTAGCATTACCAGTCGTCCTGCAATCCGTTGCCAACGCCGAGGAGAATCCCTCCCAAACCGTTACGTTGCCCAAGCGGAACGAAGTCGCCAGCGGCGATACATGGGACTTGACTCCACTCTTCAAAAACGACGAAGAATGGAAAACCGCTCTCGAAGAAACTCGAAAACGACTGCCCGAATTCAAAGAGTTTGAAGGAAAACTCCTTGAATCCATAATAGACCCGACAACTAGTCCTCCCATCCCGGCAGGTTCTGCCCCAAGAGCCATCCATGCCCCCAATATATCAGTCATTGAGAACTGCTTCGCACTCGAAGATTCTATCGGTCTTGAAGTCGAGCGGCTTACCATTTACGCATATCTTCGTTCTTCTGAAGACGTTGCTAATCCGTTAGCCCAAGAAATGCAAAGCCTTGTTACTGCTCTGCAAGGACAATTTCGTGAGGCAACTAGTTTTATTCGTCCTGAACTTCTTGCACTTGACGAAACCATGCTGAAACTCTTCTTGAACGTTTTTCCGCCGCCCAAATATAGTCTGAAATTGATTCGCATTTTTCGCCAAAAGCCGCATGTTCTCTCGAAAGACGGCGAGCAAATGTTGGCACAGATGACCGAAGTGTCGCAGACCGCCTCGAAAGCCTTCGGATTGCTCAATGATGCCGACTTGAAATTCGGCAACGTTACCGACGAAACCGGCAAGTCGGTGCAACTTTCCACCGGGTCATTCGTCGTCTTGATGAACTCTCCCGACCGAAAGGTGCGCGAGACCGCCTTCAACCAATTTTACGCCGGTTATCAATCGGTCGAAAATACATTGGCATCGCTCCTCGGCAGTTCCATCCAAAAAGATGTGTTCAATGCCAAAGTGCGGAATTTTCCCAGTTCGCTGGAGTCGGCACTCTTTTACCCGGAGATTCCGCGTACCGTGTATGACAATCTACTCAGTACGGTCAACAAGGCATTGCCCGTGCTCTATCGCTACTATGACATTCGCCGCCGTGCAATGGGAATCGATACGATTCACATGTACGACATCTACATTCCGATTTTGAGCGACATTCAAACGAACTATCCCTGGGACAAAGGTGCCGCCGTCATTGCCGAATCATTGCGTCCGATGGGGGAAGAGTACGTGAAAGTGATGACCGAAGGGCTGACGACGGGACGGTGGTGCGACCGCTATGAAAACGAAGGAAAGCGGAGCGGAGCATTTTGCTACGGAAGTTTTACGACTCATCCGTATATCATGATGAACTACAAGGACACAGTGCTCAACAGTCTGTTCACGCTGACACACGAAGGGGGACACGCGATGCACTCCTTTTACTCGGCACGAACGCAACCGTTTACTTACTGGCGGTATGTTACATTCGTAGCCGAAGTGGCGAGCACCTTTAACGAGGACATGCTTTCCCGATATTTGATGGCGCAAACGAACGACAAGAACATGAAAGCATATCTTGTCAATCGGCAGATTGATGCGATCCGGCAAACACTGTTCCGTCAAACGATGTTCGCTGAGTTTGAACAACGGACACATGCCATGGCAGAGGCGGGACAACCGCTGACGGCAAAATCACTCAAAGCAACCTATCGGCAGTTGTTGGACACCTATTTCGGACCGAGGTTTACGATTGATGAGGCATTGGAGCGGGAATGTTTCCGTGTGCCGCATTTTTATCGGGCATTTTATGTGTACCAATATGCAACGGGCATATCGGCGGCGTTATCGTTGGCGGAGCGGGTCTCTTCCGGCGGCGAGAAAGAGCGGGATGATTATATCCGCTTTTTGAGCGGCGGCAGTTCCGCATCGCCGATTGAACTTCTTCGCATTGCCGGTATCGATATGGAATCGCCAGCACCGATAGAGGCAGCAATGAAACGGTTCGAGCAACTGGTCGGGGAGTTGGAGGAACTCATTTAGGTGGGTACGTAGATTCAAGATGATTGCCGAGACTGAAAGTCTTCACTGGCAACTGCCTGAAAGATAATGCCTGCCCAATCACGTACAGGGGCATATTGTTTTGTCAATTTGCCATCGTCGGCACGGAACAGTAATTGCGGAAAAACGTTTTCGACAGAATTGTCGTAAACGTACAATCTGTCCACAACCGGAGCGAGTATTTCGCAGTTGGCAATGGATTTGTAGTAGCGACTGATGATTTTCGGGATCGGTACATCATGTCCGCCAGTCATCACACGGCGGGCAATTCTCGCGGCATTGATTTGCGGAGTGTCCGTGCTGATAAAAAAAAGCCGGATGAAGTAACCCTTTTGCTTTGCTTGTTGAACGAAAGAAATTTTGTCGGGCGCAGACAATACGGTCTCGAAAATCAAACTGCGTCCGCTCACAATACATTCTTCTCGCAGATCGGTGGCGTAGCGTACCGCTTTCATTACTGCATCCGGTGAATTCCAGTCGCCGAATATGTCGTGCGCAATGTTGTCGGGATTGATATATTCGCAACCTTCAATCCATTCATGCTTCAGTATTTTGCCTGTTACAGACGTTTTACCGGAACCATTAGGACCTGCAACGATGAGTAGTTTTGGGCGTTCCAAAGTAACCATGTTCAAGGCGGTTATTCGTGTTGAGTTTGTAATGCAGAACGGATACGGGCACTTTCACGTTCAATATTTTCAATAATCTGTTTGGCGATTTTTTCGCTGTTGAGACGTGCCTCTTCTCCGACCTCCTGCATAATGACGCGAAGTTGCTCATCGGTGGGGTCTGTGTCCCACATGAAACGATATGTCATATCAACGTTTGCACTCATACTGCCATTGTACCAGAATCGCTTCGGAAAGCGAACAACACAAACCCTAATGATGCGTTAAATGTTTTTTTCTCGTTTTCAAGATTCACTGTTCACCTCTCAGAAATCCACTAAAACCATTGTACGCCAGCGGTGCGAAGCGGTCAAGAGTTCGACGGGAAAACTCTGCAACAATTCCAATCTTTTTCTCTCACAAAGGCACAAAGGACACAAAGAAGTATGCTTTTGCAGAAATTCCTTTGTGCCTTTGTGCGAAAAAATAGAAATGCTCATTTTTTCGTTTTTCCTTTCCGAAAGGAATGTTTATCGAATCCGTGTATTTCCGCTTTGATTTTGTCCGAAATCGGCGGCTCCTCAATGACCGGCTTGGTCAGTCGAGCACCAACGTACATCGCCAATTCCTGAAACGCCTCCATCGGCGGTAACACCTTTTGGAAATGGTACAAATTCAGACGTTCGTTGATTATTACCTGTCGGCTTTCCATCCACCAAACGTAAATTGCCGTCTCGAATTCATCGAACAGACTCAATAATGTTTGGTCATTTTTCAACGCAAACATTTTTTTGAGGTCTCTTGTGAATTGTACAAGGCTATCTTGTTCTGCTCTCTTTCGACTTTTTGTCCGTCCACAGCCTAACATTCGACGTACAGAATCGTCAAAAATATTCTTTTGGCGTACGGCATCATCAAAAGATTTCGTCTCCATTCTGTCGAGATCAAAAATATAGACTGTTTCGTCAGAATCGTTGATATGTTCCAAAGCCGGGTATATTTTTCCGGCAAATCCAAAGAAAACTATCCTGTTTTTGTCGGCACAGTAATCATCATATAAGGATGGATAGTGTAACGCGCAGAGTTGGTGATGCCAGTTAATTCGCTCTTCCCTTCTGAATCTTCGATAGGGCAGTTGGGGGTCAATGCCGTTTTGCATTCCGATGTCGTAATAATCGTGAAAGTCGCTGATGATTTGCATGGCGTGTCTCCAAGTATTTTCCTTGCGTTCTTTGCGCCTCTGCGGTTATAAGACGAACCGCAAAGGCGCAAGGATCGCAAAGAAAATAGAGGGGATTATTATACCACAACAAGTCCGTCATTACACTGTGTTTCATTCCGGCTTTTGTAGCACGGAGTACCGGTTAAATATTGAACAAACAACAGCCGGAATGGAGCGTAGCGAAATGACGGAGGATTATTACGTGGCAATTCGTTTGGCAAAAATATGTACGCCGATGGGTCGGATCGGTCAAGATGATCGCACCGAATTCACTTTGTTGGACGATGTTTGCGGAGTTTGAATAGCGGACGCATGCGGCAGCAGAGGTGAGACGATATTCCCTGTGCTCGCTGATGTTCAACTGTTCTTTTCGTACCATGTTTCAATTAGCCGGATGACTGCTTGTGGATCAATCGGTTTGCTGCAATAGGCATCCATTCCCGCATCGAGACATTTTCGTACATCGTCTTTTGTTGCGTTTGCGGTCAGAGCAATGATCGGTAAACTTTTTTTTCCATATTCGCGTTCCCAGTTCCGAATCAGGTGTGTTGCTTCAAAGCCGTCCATTTCGGGCATCTGGCAGTCCATCAGGACAATATCGTATTTTTTGTTTCGGACCGCGCTGCATGCTTCGATGCCGGTTTGAGCCAGGTCGCAGGTGAAACCGGCTTCTATCAAAAGATTTTTCGCCACGATTTGGTTGACTTTATTGTCTTCGACAACGAGGATATGGACTTTTCCTGCCAGCCGTGATTTTAACCGGTTTGCCGAGTTCGGGAACTGTTTGGCAGACTCGATTTTCCACCGGAGTTTCGGCTTTTGGGGCAGTGTTCCAGTCGAATCGTTCGGATCGATGGCTCCAGAGTTAATGCCTTCTTGTCTTTTTGCGGCAAAAATCCGGCTGATGATGGCATCGAACAGAGCGGAGGCGAATACCGGCTTGTTGACAACTTCTGTTCTGATATCGTCCACAATGTCCTGTTCAAAATCGTCCGAAAGTGCGCGCAGCAAAATGAGATGGACGGTTTGTATGCCGCCTTTTTCCTCTTGATCGAACAATTGGCGAGCCAGATCGATTCCGGCACCATCGGAAAGTGTGCTGTCGAGAATGAATAGATCAAACGGCTTTCCCTGATGATGATGTTGCTGCGCTAATTGAATTGCTTCTTCACCAGAGTCGCACGTTGTACATTTCATCCCCCAGTTTTCCAATTGGATGCGGAGTGCATCTCGGTGGATTTCGTTGTCGTCCACAACAAGAGCGGATTGCCCCTTGACGCAGTATTCGCCGGGAATGTTCCGATTGATGAAAATAGTACAGTATTGTCCGTCGATATTGGGACAGTCCGGTGCAAGGATTTCAGAACATTTTTTTTCCCGGAGGCATTGGAGTACGTCGGGGCTGCATCCGAAAGGAATTTTGAACCAAAATACAGAGCCTTTTCCCGCCTCGCTTTCGACTCCGATATCTCCATTCATCAGTCGAACCAGTTGCATGGAGATTGCCAATCCGAGTCCGGTTCCTCCGTAGTTTCGGGCTGAAGACGCATCGACTTGCGAAAATGCTTTGAACAAGCGGTCAATTCCGCTTTGAGGAATGCCGATTCCTGTGTCAATGACGCTGAATTTGACTGTCAACGATGCTTCGCTTATTGATTCGACAACAATATCAATCCGAACGCCTCCGCAATTCGTGAATTTGACGGCATTTCCTGCTAAGTTAAGCAGGATTTGACGAATACGTCCTGAATCTCCTTCCACGATTCGCGGCAGGTCCCTACAAAAAGAAACAGCAAGTTCCAGATGTTTTTCACTCGCACGAGGGGCAAGAGACGCAAGTACCGATGAAATGGTAGCGGAAAGATCGAAGGGTTCATGATCAATGTCCAATTTACCGGCTTCGATTTTCGAGAAATCGAGAATATCATTGATTAGAAAAAGCAATGAATTTCCCGATGTATTGATCAGGCGTACATATTCACGCTGTTTTTCGTTAAGCGGTGTGCTGCTGAGAAGATCAGACAGCCCGATGACTCCATTGAGCGGTGTGCGGATTTCATGCGACATGTGGGCAAGAAATTCGCTTTTTGCTTTGTTTGCTTTGTCCGCTTCTATTTTTGCTTTTTCCAATTTTTCCGCATATTTCTTTCGATTCAATAGGTTTCCTAACCCCTGTGCAATGAGCGTCAATTGTTTTGCGTCCATTTCGGTGTAGGGAGTTTTCTTGTTGCCGACACCGACGATTCCCACCGGATGTTCACCGTCCATGATAGGAGCATTCATGTGGGAGTAAACCTGATGATGTCCTTCTGGAAAAGTCCGAATTCCCGGTAATGAAAGAAAATCATCGTGGATGACAACCTGTTTGGTGGTGAGGCATTCGGTCAATACCGGGGAAAGTGTATGCGGAGTGCCATGTTCGGTCATGGTCGGCAATGCACAAGCATGTGATTGGTCAATCACGATTGAGCGGAACGGCAATACGTCCGCTGCATGCTCCAATTGCACGACGTATCCCAGATCGCTGTCAGTCAATGATACAATCGACCTAATCACGTAGTCGGAAATGTTCTCTTCCGGCTGCTGTGCCATCTGCGCCAATTCCAGCAGGGCATTTGTCCGTTGCCGGTCCCGTTCCAGTTCGGCTTCATGTTTTTTGTATTCCCGAAGGTCGCGGGTATAACCCGCAACGATGTTGCGGTTTCCATGCTGGACACGGACAAGCGTTATTTCGGCAGGAATCGGTGTACCATCGGGTTTTCGCTGTATCCATTCAAAACGCTGGTATCCTGTTTCAAAAGCCATCTTCACCAACGTAACAGCCTTTTCGGAGGAGAGCCGACCATCCGGCTGGTATGTCGGAGAACACTCGGAAAACCGTTCGACATATTCTTGTTTGTCCTTGAAGTCGTACAATCTGACCGCTGCCATGTTGCAATCAATGGTATTCAAATCTTCGTCCCAAAGTTGGCAACACAGGGGAGTCGCGTCAAGCATCAGATGGGTACGTTCGTTCGCCTCGTGTATTTGGGCGAGCATTTTGTTGTGTTCACGCAGATCGCGGGTGTAACCGCAAACAATGTAACCGTTTTCTTGGGGGATACGAACCAGCGTGATTTCGCAAGGAAAGGGCGTTCCATCAGGCAACTGCTGCATTGGCTCAAAACGTTGATATCCCGTCGCGAATGCAACCTTGAGATTTCCCAGTGCCATTTCCGTGGAGAGTTGTCCGTCCGGCTGATATTCCGGCAATAACTCGAAAAAACGATCAACATATTCTTGTTTGTTCTTAAATCCGAACATGTTAACCGCTGCCATGTTACAGTCAATGGTTTCAAAAAGATCGTTCCAAAGTTGGCAGCCCAGCGGATTGGCATCAAGCATGATTTGGGTACGTTCGTTTGCCTCGTGTATCTTTGCGAGCATTGCTTGATGTTCGCGCAGATCGCGGACATAGACGCAGACATTGTAACCATTTTCCCATGGCACGCGAACAAGCGTTATTTCGCAGGGAATGGGTGTACCATCGAACAACTGATGGACGTATTCAAAACGTTGATATCCCGTCTTGAATGCCATCGCTAATTGTTCCGTCGCCATTTCCGTCGAGGATTGTCCGTTTGGCTGATATTGCGGCGATAGTTCCAAAAAGCGGTCAGCAAATTCCTGCTTTCTTGAAAGACCGAACAAGTTGACCATTGCCTGATTGCAGTCGACGTGATTGAGTTCCTCGTCCCAGACACTGCATCCCAGCGGAGTGGCATCCAGCATGATGTGAGTGCGTTCATTTGCCTCATATATTTTCGCGAGCATCGCTCTCTGCTCCCGCAGGTCGCGGATATAGCCGCAAACATTATAACCGTCTCCTCGCGGCACACGGACAAGTGTTATTTCGCATGGTACGGGTGTGCCATCGGGCAACTGGTGGACATGCTCATCGCGCAGGTATCCCGTTTCAAATGCCGCTTTGAGTCTTTCAATCGCCAGACTCGATGAACGTTGTCCGTTGGGCTGGTATTCCGGTGAGAGTTCAAAAAACCGGTCGAAAAACTCCTGCTTGCTCGAAAGACCGAACAATTTAACCATTGCCTGATTGCAGTCGACATGATTAAGTTCCTCGTCCCAGACACTGCATCCCAGCGGAGTGGCATCCAGCATGACTTGGGTACGCTCGTTTGCATCATGAATTCTGGCAAGCATTTCTTTGTGTTCGCGCAGATCGCGGACATAACCGGCGAGAATGTAATCACCTTCATATTGGATACGGACAAGTGTAACTTCACAAGGAAGCGGCGTACCGTCAAATTTCTGATACAGCCATTCATAACGCTGATACCCCGTTTCAAAAGCCCGTTTGCATTTTTCACGCCTCATTTCCAGAGTCAGTTGTCCATTGGGCTGGTATTCCGGCACTAACTCCAAAAAGCGTTCATAGTATTCTTGTTTGTTGTTAAGTTCAAATAGTCTGACCGTTTCCAAGTTGCA
>Ga0209755_10008918_pt1 | contig 10643 bp, 7 predicted proteins | sample TergutCo191P1_FD_187301 | JGI IMG/M metagenome (GOLD analysis project Ga0209755, IMG submission 187301) | Cornitermes sp. P1 segment gut microbial communities from Petit-Saut dam, French Guiana - Co191P1 (SPAdes) (version 2) | ecosystem: Host-associated > Arthropoda: Insects > Digestive system >... | reverse complement strand
CGAAAACGGCGATGCCCGCGGAATCGTAGCCCCTGTATTCCAGCTTTTTCAGCCCGTCCGCGATAATGGGAACGGCGTCCTCGCTCCCGACGTATCCGATAATGCCGCACATGCTTTGCTCCTTCCGGCTGCGCGAAAAAAAGGCGCGCATCACGCGGCAGGCGCGAAAATTCCCGCGCCGCCTGATGAACGCCCTTGTTCAACATGGTCAGTCTGCGCTTTTGGGCGATTTTTGTCAACTGGAAGGGTATGCGGCGAAAGGCCGGGCGCTTGGCATTTTTCAGCGCGAAAAAACTGGGGAATTGCGGCAAGGCAAGCAGCCTGCCGGGCAATCCTTGACCAAGCGCCCGCCATGAGTATATAGTGAAGAGCAGCGCCCGATTGCTGGCGCCCGGCGGGCGGCGCCTGCTTGGCGGCGCGCAATCGGCGGGGGCTTTCGAAGGAGCGAGGGTTGAGGGAAATTCAAGGCGGCGTCTGCGCTCCGGCGGGGTTCAGCGCCGGCGGCGTTTGGTGCGGGATAAAGGCGGACCCGGCGAAAAAGGACCTGGCGCTTCTCTTCAGCGACAGGCCGTGCGCGGCGGCGGCGGTGTTCACGACGAACATCGTTCAGTCCTCCAGCGTGCGGGTCGCCAGGGAGAGCGTCGCGGGCGGGGCGCTTCGCGCGGCAATCGCAAACTCGGGCAACGCGAACGCCTGCTCCGGCGAGGGCGAGCTTGCCGCGGCCAGGCGCATGGCGGATCTCGCGGCCTCGGCGCTGGGCGTCGGCGCGGGCGAGGTGGCCGTCGCCTCAACCGGGGTGATCGGCGTCCCGCTTCCCATTGGCAAAATCGAGAAGGGCATGGCGGCGCTTGCCGGCAGCCTGCGCCCGGACGCGGCGGGGCACGCGGCGGCGCTTGACGCGATCATGACAACAGACACGCGCAGGAAGGAAATCGCGCTGGAGCTGGAAATAGGCGGCGCCAAGAATGGCGGCGCAGGCAGCGGCGCAGTCCGCATCGGCGGCATGGCGAAGGGCTCGGGCATGATCCACCCGAACATGGCCACCATGCTGTGCTTTCTGACGACGGACGCGAAAATCGAGGCCGCGGCGCTGGATCGCCTGCTGCGCCGCGCCGCCGGCCGCTCCTTCGGCCGCGTCACCGTGGACGGGGACACCTCGACCAACGACATGGCGCTGATCATGGCAAGCGGCGCGTCCGGGGCCCCCCCCCTGGCCGAGGGAAGCGAGGACTTCGAGGCGTTTGCACTGGCGCTTGAGCGCGCCTGCGCCCACCTGGCCCGCGAGATAGCCCGCGACGGCGAGGGCGCGACGCGGCTTTTGACGGTATCCGTCAGCGGCGCCGAAAGCGAGGAAAGCGCCGAAAGGCTTGCCAGGGCCGTCGCGTCGTCAAGCCTGGTCAAGGCGGCCTGCCACGGCGCGGACGCGAACTGGGGGCGGGTTCTGTGCGCCATGGGCTACTCAGGCGCGCGCTTCGATCCCTCGCGCGTCGGCGTCCGCTTCAGGAGCGCCGCCGGGGAAGTCGCCGTGTGCGCCGGCGGGGCCCCCCTCCCCTTCAGCGAGGCCGAGGCAGCGGCGGCGCTGTCGCAGGGCGAGATAGAGATACTGATTGAGTGCGCGGACGGCGGCGGAGAGGCGGCGGCATGGGGCTGCGACCTGACCTGCGAGTACGTGAAAATAAACGGGGACTACCGGAGCTAGGAAGGCGGCATGGGCGAAGCGGCGGGCGGCACGGGCGGGCGGGCGGAGGTTCTCGTCCGCGCGCTGCCATACATTCAGAGGTACTGGGGAAAGACCGTCGTGGTGAAGTACGGCGGCAGCGCGATGATCAGCGCCGATCTGAAGGCGGCGGTCATGCAGGACGTGGCGCTGATGGCCTGCGTCGGCATACGCGCCGTCCTTGTTCACGGCGGCGGCCCGGAAATCGACGCGATGCTGAAAAGAACCGGCATCGAGCGGCGCTTCGTGGGCGGCCTGCGCCACACCGACGAAGACACTATGGAAATCGTCCAAATGGTCCTCTGCGGCAAGCTGAGCAAGGACATAACCGGCCTCATCCAGCGCGCCGGCGGCCGCGCCGTGGGCCTTTGCGGCATCGACGGCGCCATGCTAAAGGCGAGGCGCATCGGCGGCGGCGAGCTTGGCCGCGTTGGCGAGATCGAGGAAGTGGACGCGTCCGCGCTGAACTCGGCGCTGGACTCGGGCTTCATCCCCGTGGTTTCCTCCGTGGCCTTCGACGCCGAGGGCGGCGGCGCCAGCGGCGGCGGCGGCACCAGCGGCGGCTCGCTGAACGTCAACGCCGACACGGCGGCTGCGAAAATCGCGGCGGCGCTTGGCGCGGAAAAGCTGATCCTCATGACCGACGTGCAGGGCATACTGCGCGACCCCGGGGATCCCGGCTCGCTGATAAGGGAGATGTCAAGGGCCGAGCTAGGCGAGCTCAGGCAAAGCGGCGCCGTCAGCGGGGGCATGCTGCCCAAGGCCGAATGCTGCGCGCTTGCCCTCGACGGCGGCGTGCGCTCGGCGGCCATCATCGACGGCCGGCTGCCCCACGCCCTCCTGATCGAGCTTTTCACCGAGGAAGGCGTGGGAACAATGCTGACGCCCTGAGCGGGCCCGCGCCCTCCGGCGCCGCTGAACCTCCAGCCTTCCGGCAGGGCGCGCCATGCGGCGCCGGCGCGCCTCCCGCCCGGGAGCGGCTCCGGCGAGGCAGCGCCGCCGCCGGCCTGTCAAAAGCGGCTTTTCCGTGGTACAATGGCGCGGCAGGCGGGGGCTCAGGGCGAAAGGCCCCGGGGTCTCGGGCGGCAACGGCGCCGCAATCAGGGCGCCAGCCGCAAGAGCGCTGCCCGCAACGGCGCCGCTCGAAGGGGGCCGCCATGAGGGCGCCGGCCTCAGGGGCGCCCGCCCGCTTGGAGGCGCAATGAAGATAGGGATAGACACCTTTGCCTGCGATTCCGGCAAGTCCGGCGTGGGGGCCTACCTTTCGCAGATTCTCAGGCGCATACCGCCCTCGGGCAGCCGCTTTGAGCTGTTCGGCTGGGAGTACGACCGCTACGCCTTCAGCGCCGACGCTCCCAGCCTCGAGTTTGTATCGCGCTGCTCGGTGAACGGAAGGTCCGCAAACGCCCTTTGGCACCTGCGCCGCTACCCCGGCTTCGCGCGCGAGCGCATGTACTCGGCCTGCTTTTTCCCGGCGGCGCACAGGCAGCCCCCCCACAACTCCCCCTGCCCAACCGTCGGCGCCGTCCACGACATGGCCGCCTACTGGGGAACCAGGCGCACGCGGGAGCACCTCGGCGCCGTGCTTCGCGCCGTCATGCCCAACTCGCTGCGCCGGCTGGACAGAATCATCGCCGTCAGCGAATGGGTCAAGCAGGAGCTGGCCGACCTTGTCGGGATAAAGGAGAGCCGCGTCGAGGTCGTGCCAAACGGCGTGGATCGCTCGGCCTTTTACCCGCGATCCTACGAGGACGGCGCCGAAATCCTGGTGCAGCCCTTCAGCTTCCGCCGGCCCTACGCGCTTTACGTCTCCCGAATCGACCACCCGGTGAAAAACCACATTCGGCTCATCAGGGCCTTCGACATTTTCAAGGAGCTGACCGGCTTCCCCCACCGGCTCGTGCTGGCCGGCAGGGACAGCTCGGGCGCCGAGCGGGTAAAGGCCGCCGCGGCGCGGGCGCTGCACAGGAACGACATTTTCTTCACCGGCCACTTCCCCGTGCGGCACCTGCCGGAGCTGTACGCCGGCGCCGACTTCACGGTGGTGCCGTCGATGTACGAGGGCTTCGGCATGGGGGTGATAGAGTCGATGGCGTCGGGGATACCGGTCGCCTGCGCGAGGGCCGCGTCGCTGCCGGAAACCGCCGGCCACGCGGCGCTGTACTTCGACCCGAAAGACCCAGAGGACATGGCCGACCGCATGGCGACCCTGTCCAGCGACCGGGAGCGCCGCGCCGAGTGCGCCAGGCTGGGCCTCGAGCGCGCCGAGGCCTTTTCCTGGGATCGCTGCGCGGAAAAGACGCTGGAGATAATCAGGGAGGCGGCGGAGGGCTGCCCCCGCCGCGGATAGAAAGCCGCGCCCCTAGGCCGGCGCCTCCGAGCCGGCGCCCTCCGGGCGGCGCCCTTGGCTGAGCCTTTGCCGGCGCCCTCCGGGCGGCGCTTCCTACTTGGCGGGCTTTTTGGGGCGCGGGGCCTTGGCGGCGCCGGGCTTGGGGCGAGGCGCCTTAGGGCGCGGCAGCTTGGGCGAGGCCGCCTCGGGCGCCGGCTTTGCCGCAGGCTTGGAGGCCGCCTTGGACACTGGCTTTGCCGCAGGCTTGGGGGGCGCCTTTGGCGGGGCTTTCTTGGCGGCCTTGGCGCCGGGCGGCTTGCGCGCGGAGGCCTTTGGCGCCGCCTTGCGCGCGGCCGCTGCCTTTGCTCGGGGGGCCTTGGCGCCTGGCGCCTGGCGCGCCGCCTTTGGCGCGGCCTTTGCCTTTGCGCGGGGGGGGCTGCGCAGGATGCCGCCGTCGAAAGCCAAGGCGAAGGCCTCGGCGGCGCTGCCGACGAACTCGGCGGCAATGGAGCCGCGGATGTCCCTGTCCAGCTCCTCCCACTCGTCGCGGTTGCCCTCGGGCAGAAGCGCCTTTTCCATGCCGGCGCGAATGGCGGCAAGCAGCTTTTCCTTAAGGCCGCCGATTGGCAGGACGCGGCCGGTCAGAGTCAGCTCGCCGGTCATGGCTATGCCGGGGAGCGGCGCCGCCTCGCAGAGCGTTGACAGAAGCGACGCGGCGATGGCCACGCCGGCCGAGGGGCCGTCCTTTGGGATGGCGCCTTCGGGCACGTGGATGTGGAAGTCGGTCTCGCTCTCCCCCCACTCGCGGACGCGGTAAAGGCCCTGGGCGCCGCGGAGGTACGAAAGCGCTATGCGCACGCTCTCCCTCATCACGTCGCCGAGGTTTCCGGTGATGACGATCTCGCCGCGGCCGGCGGAGACGGCGCTTTCCACCGGAAAGACCACGCCGCCCGACTCCGTCCAGGCAAGCCCGCAGGTCACCCCGATCTTCGGCTCGCGAAACACCACGTCGCTTTTGTACCTGCGCCGCCCCAGAAGCCTTTCAAGCCCGGCGCTTTTGACCGTCTTTGAAAACGCCGAAATCGGCCGCGCCGCCGGGGCGGCCCCCCCGCCGGCGCCGGAGCCTGAGGCGCCCGCTTTGCCCGCGCGGCCTGCCCTGCCCTTTGCGCCGCCGCCCGCGGCGCCGTAGCCGGAGGCCAGCGCCTTTCGCGCGATTCGCCTGGCGCAGCGGGCTATCTCGCGCTCAAGGCCGCGAACGCCGGACTCCATCGTCCAGTAGCGGATTATGTCCAGCAGCGCCTCGTCGGAGAAGCGCACCCTGGCCTTGGAAAGGCCGTTCTCGCGCAGCTCCTTGGGGACGAGGAACTGCTTGGCGATGGCGAGCTTCTCGTTCTCGCCGTAGCCGGGAACCTCGATTATCTCCATCCTGTCCAGCAGGGGGTAGGGTATGCCGTGCAGCGAGTTGGCCGTGGCTATGAACAGCGCCCGCGAGAGATCGTAGGGCACCTCCATGTAGTGGTCGGCGAAATTCGCGTTCTGCTCGGGGTCTAGCACCTCGAGCAGCGCGTTGGCCGGGTCGCCGCGGAAGTCGCTGGACATCTTGTCGATTTCGTCGAGGAGGATGACCGGGTTCGCGGCGCCGGCCCTGCGCATGGACTGGATTATCTTGCCGGGCAGCGCCCCGACGTAGGTCTTGCGGTGGCCGCGGATCTCAGCCTCGTCGCGCAGGCCGCCCAGCGAGATGCGCGCGAAGCGCCGGCCCAGCGCCTTTGCCACGGACTTGCCCAGGCTGGTCTTTCCGGTGCCGGGCGGCCCCACGAAGCAGAGAATCGGCCCCTTCACCGCCGCCGCCCCGAACCCGCCGGCTTCGGCGCCGCCACAGGCGCCGCCCTCGCCCGAGCCTTCTTCGAGCGCCCCGCCCTCTCCGATGGCGCAGCCTTCTCCGAGGGCGCCGCCTTCGGCCGCGGCGCCGGCTATGAGCTGCCTCACCGCGATGAACTCCATGATGCGATCCTTGGCCTTGAGCATGTTGAAGTGGCCCTCGTCGAGGATTTTCTGCGCCGCGTCCAGGTCGCCGGAGTCGGCGCTGCTCTCGCTCCATGGGAGGTCGGCGATCCACTCGAGGTACCCGCGCAGGACGCCGGCCTCTGGCGACAGGGCCTGGAGCCTGCGCAGGCGCGCGATTTCCTTGGCGGCCTTTTCCAGGACCTCCTGCGGGGGGCGCCTGCCGGCGATCCGCCTTTCCAGCTCGGCAAACTCGTCGCGGGCGTCAGGGCCCTTTTCGCGGCCCAGCTCCTTCTTGATTTCGCGGAGCTGCTCGTTGAGGTAGTACTCGCGCTGGCGCCTGTCCATGCGGCTGCGCACCTTGCCGGAAATGTTTTTCTGGATGCCGAAAATCTCGTTCTCGCGCTCGAGCGTCTCCAGCACGGCCTGGAGGCGCTCCCTGGCGCCTGAGACGCCCAGAAGCTCGACCTTTTTCTCGGGCTTGAGCTGCGAGGAGTTGCAGATGAGGTTGGCCAGCCGCTCGGGGCTTTCGGCGCGCTCGACCGCGAGCAGGGTCTCGGAGCCGATTTTCTTCGAGAGCTCGGCGTACTGCGCGAAGGAGCGCTGCACGGCGCGGGCAAGCGCCGCGTCCTCAGGCAGGGGCGGCTCGCCGAAAAGCTCCGAGCCTATGGGCGCCACCCTGACGATGGAAAAGCCCTCGCGCTGCTCGGAGCCAAGCACCCTTCCGCGGTACTCGCCCTGCAGCACCACGCGCATGGCGCCGTCGGGGAGCCTCAGGTGCTGGAGGATGCGGACGACCGTCCCGACCGGCCAGGCCTCCTCCGCGCCGCCATTGGCGCCGCCGCCCTGGGCGGGCTCGCGCTTTTTCAGGCAGGCGGCGAACAGGCGCCGGTCGCGGCGCAGCGCCTCGTCCAGCGCCGCCATGCCGGGCTGCGCCGTTATGAAAATCGGGACGACGGTGCTGGGAAACAGCACAAGCTCGCGCAGGGGAAGCAGGGCAAAGGGCTCGTCGGCTATTTCCTCGGCAAAGCCGCCTGCGCCCTCGCCCTTCTTGAAGCCGGAAAACAGAGACGAGAAGCCTGCCTTTTTCGAGCCGCCCCCTTGCTTCACGCCCCTGCGCCTCTACGCGCTTTTCTGGAGCTGCTGGATGACCGGGGCCTCCGCGTTGCGCACGACGTCCTGGGTGATGGTAACGCTCTTGCTGCCCTTCATCGACGGGATCTCGAACATCACGTCCGTCATCAGCTTCTCGACGATGGCCCTAAGGCCCCTGGCGCCGGTCTTCTGCCTGATGGCGGTGTCGGCGATCGCGTCGATGGCCTCCTCTGTGAACTCAAGCCGCACGTCGTCGTAGGCCAGCGAGGCCTGGTACTGCTTGACGATGGCGTTTTTCGGCTCGGTGATGATGCGCTTCAGCTCGTCGCGCTTGAGATCCTCAAGGCTCACGGTGATGGGAAGCCTGCCGATGAACTCCGGAATCATGCCGAAGTGGATGAGATCGTCCGGGTGCAGCGCGTCGAACAGCTCCTTGCGGCTCTTCTCGCCGCCGCTTTCCCCGGCGCCGAAGCCCAGCGGGTGCTGCACGACCCTGCGCTCGATGAATTTGTCAAGGCCGACGAAGGCGCCGCCGCAGATGAACAGGATGTTTGTGGTGTCGATGCGGATAAGCTCCTGGTTCGGGTGCTTGCGCCCGCCCTGCGGCGGCACCGAGGCGATTGTCCCCTCGATTATCTTGAGCAGCGCCTGCTGGACGCCCTCGCCGGAGACGTCGCGCGTGATCGAGACGTTCTCGCCCTTTCGCGCGATCTTGTCGATCTCGTCGATGTAGACGATGCCGCGCTCGGCCGCCGAGATGTTCCCGCCGGCGCTCTGTATGAGCTTCAGCAGGATGTTCTCGACGTCCTCCCCGACGTAGCCGGCCTCGGTGAGGGTGGTCGCGTCAACGATGGCGAAGGGAACCTTGAGCTTGCGCGCCAGGATTTTGGCCAGCAGCGTCTTGCCGGTGCCGGTGGGGCCGATGAGAAGCACGTTCGACTTCTCGATCTCGACCTCGCCGCCCTTGCCGGGGTTGGCGATGCGCTTGTAGTGGTTGTAGACGGCCACGGACAGCGCCTTTTTCGCCGCGTCCTGCCCGATCACGAACTGGTCGAGGAACTTCTTGATGTCGACCGGCGTGGGGATGTCCCCGGTGAACTGGGAGGAAAGCTCCTGATCCTCCTCGGTGAGGATCTTGCGGCAAACCTCCACGCACTCGTCGCAGATGAAGACGTCGTTGGGCCCGGCGATGAGCCGGCGGGCCATGTCGGCGCTCTTGCCGCAGAACGAGCAGATCCGCTCGCTGGGCGCAATGTTGCTACGAAGCCGAGCCATTTTTCTCCCTCACAAGTATGCGATCCGCGGCGCCGTACGCCACCGCGTCCTCGGCGGACATGTAGAAGTCGCGCTCCATGTCCGCGGCGATCTTGTCCGCGCCCTTGCCGGTGTGCCTTGCGAAGTAGTCGATCGTCATTTTCTTCAGGCGGATTATCTCCCTCGACTGTATGCCTATGTCCCGCGCCTGGCCCTGCGCCCCGCCCCACGGCTGGTGAATCAGCATGCGCGACGAGGGAAGCACCAGGCGCTTGCCGGGGGCGCCGGCCGCCACGATCAGCGCCGCCATGCTGGCCGCCTGCCCCAGGCATATCGTCTGCACGTCGGACTTGACGTACTGCATGGTGTCGTAGATGGCAAGCCCGGCGGTGACCGAGCCCCCCGGCGAGTTCACGTAAAGGTTGATGTCCTTCTCCGTGTCCTGCCCGTCCAGGAAAAGAAGCTGCGCCACCGCGAGGTCCGCCGTCACGTCGTTGATTTCCCCGTCGATGAAGACAATCCTGTCCTTCAGGAGGCGCGAGAATATGTCGTAGGATCTCTCGCCGGCCCCCGTCTGCTCGACGACTATGGGAACCAGGCTGTTCATTTGTTCGTTCATGCCTCTAATCTACTCGCTATCGGCCATTAAGTCCAGATAAGCCACCCGCGCTCCGTCGCTCACCTCGTTCGCCGACAAAAGCAGGTCGAAGAGCTTGCGCTCCCTGATGCCGTCCCTGAGAAGCTCAAGCTGGCGGTCCTCGTAGCGCCGGCTGAGCTCCTCCTGCGAAACCCCGGCGCCGGCGGCGATTTTCCCAAGCTCCTCCCGAAGCTCCTCGTCATCGGCCTCTATTTTCTGCTCGTCCAGCAGCGCCTGGACGACGAGGCTCGAGTGCAGGGCCTTTTCCGCCGAGGGGCGCCACCTGCTCTCGAGATCCTCAAGGCCGCCGCCCCCGGCGCTCAGCATGCGCATCACCGCCTCCGGCTGCATGCCGAAGTTCCTGCCAAGAGCGCTGACGCGCCCGCCTATCTCGGCCCTGATCATGGACTCCGGAAGCTCCACCGGCGCCGTTTCCTTTATCTTTTCCAGCAAGGCGCCGATCCGCAGCTCCCTCAGGCGCGCCTCCAGGCTCGCCTCCAGCCTTTCGCGCAGGCTTTTCCGGAGATCCTCCAGGGTCTGGAATTTCTCGTCAACGTCCTGCGCCAGCTCGTCGTCCAGCTCCGGCAGCTTCCTTTCCTTGACGGCCTTCACCGTCAGGCGCATCCTTGCCGCGCCGCCCTCGGCGGAAGCGCCGCCGGCAGCCTCGCCCTCGGCGGGATCCGCGCCGGCGATCTCGAATTCCTTTGCCTGGCCCTTCGCCATTCCGGCGGCATTGGCTTCGAGCTCGGGGAACGCCGCCCCCTTGCCCAGCGTGAAGGCGAAATCCTCCCGCTCGGAGCCCGGAACCGGCTCGCCGCCCTCGCCAATCTCGCAGTAGTCGACGGTCACGACGTCGCCCTCGCGCGCCGCGGCGCCGTCCTCGCGGTCGATCACGAACGAGTTGCGCTCGCGCACGGCCTCAAGCTCCCGCGCGACGTCCTCCTCGGTGACTTCCGCCGTCGGCGCCTCGGCCTTCAGGCCCTGCCACCGGCCCACGCTGACAGACGGCCGCGCGTCGTAGGTGAGCGAAAGAACCATGTCCCTGTCCAGCGCCAGCTCCGGCTCGCCCTCGAGCCTGGGCTGGGAATACGGCAGGGGCCTTTCGTCCGGGGGCATTTTCTCCTCGTCGAAGGCCTCCTCGAGGGCCTTTTCTATGATCCTGCCAAGCGCCTCGCCCCTGAGCGCCTCGCCGAACTTCCTTTCGAGGACCTCCGGCGGCGCCTTTCCTTTGCGGAAGCCCGGCACCTGGGCGTTTTTGACGTATTCGCCGAGAACGCCCCTGTATCCTGAGGCGACCTCTTCCTGCGGGACGGTCAGGGTGAGCCTGACGCTCGATTTTTCCAAGCGGGTGATTTCCTTGCTTACGGGCACTGTGCTTTCCTTGCGTTTGAGTTGCGGGCATCCGCCAAAGGCCAAACCGCCCCCGGCGCAGGCGTCTCGGCTTGGCTCATGCTACCGAAATTTGGCCCCCGAGTCAAGCGCCGCCCGGCGCGGGGGAGCGCCGCGCCCGCCGCAAAGACCCTAGAACCGCTCCAGCGCCATCGAGACGATCTGCCCGGTTCGCACGTCCAGCGCCCGCAGGCCCAGCCAGCCGGCGCCTGCGGCGG
>Ga0209755_10008917_pt1 | contig 10644 bp, 11 predicted proteins | sample TergutCo191P1_FD_187301 | JGI IMG/M metagenome (GOLD analysis project Ga0209755, IMG submission 187301) | Cornitermes sp. P1 segment gut microbial communities from Petit-Saut dam, French Guiana - Co191P1 (SPAdes) (version 2) | ecosystem: Host-associated > Arthropoda: Insects > Digestive system... | reverse complement strand
ATAACCTTAATAATTTTAACTTATGTAGTGCCAATGCTAATAGTAGACGAGTATTCTTATATTGCCGCAATCCCGCTTTCTGTAATAGGCACAATTTTTACAGCGGTGGGCATAGTAGTTTTAGGAGTTATTTTTTTGCCGCATTTCATTGGCTTGTTTTTATTACCCTTTAAAAAGTTTGTTCCATCAAAATTGGCCGCTTCTAATATTAAAAGCCAAAAAAGAAGAACGGCATCATTAGTAGCACCAGTTATAATAAGTGTTTCTATAATAACAGTTATGGCACTTGTTTTAAACGGCTTAATTATGGGTTTTGCTAGTATATATGTAGACGAGCCAGTTGCCATAGATACAAGCACAATCATGCTTGTTTTGGCAATACCAGCAATTATTTTTACTGCAATATCAATCGTCAACACTCAAATTATGGCGATTAGTAGTAGGGTGCAAGATATAAAAAACATGTGCCTATTAGGAATTAGTAAACGCCAAATTATTATAATGCCAGCACTAGAATCGCTAGTGTCAATATTAGTAGGTTTTGCCATAGGGCTAACAATAGCACTAGGTGTAGGGGCAGTGTTTGCTACTGCACTATACGCAAGCTTTGGCATAGCCCCATTTGCTGTGCCATGGCCAATTATAGGCATAATGGCAGGAGTCTACCTAACGGCAGGCATTTTAGCCAGCACCATTGCCACAGCTAAAAAACTAGCCAATTTAGACCAAATTTACTAACTATGTCACACATAACTAGCAATTTTTCTTAAAAACAAGACATTGCACTATAATGGTTGACTATTTTTTTTAGGTAAGGTAATATAAGATTTGTTGAATTATGTACTATATTAAATCTACTAGTTTTATAAAGAGTATTGCTGATACTAAGGTTTATATTGAAGAATATGCCGTTAACCCGCAAAATGAGATTTGTGTTGTGGGTCGTTCTAATGTGGGCAAAAGTTCTTTTATAAATTTAATTGCAGGCAGAAAAGGTCTAGCTAAAACTTCGTCAACTCCTGGTAGAACTCGCCTTATAAATTTATTTGAATTTGTAGTTGGCGACAAAAGCGGCGCTGGCAAATTAGAAAATGAAGGCAAGTTTACTTTAATTGACCTGCCTGGCTATGGCTATGCAAAAGCTCCTAAAACGGAGATTGCAAAGTGGGGCAGTTTGATGGAGCAATATTTTATTGCGGCAAAAGATAATTTAAAGCATGTGTTTAGCTTGGTTGATATTCGCCATGCTCCAAGTGAGTTAGACTTAAAGATGATTAAGTTTTTAAGCTTCCATGCGATACCTTTTACTATTATAGCCACAAAGGCAGATAAGATTGCTAATTCTCAACTAGCTAAGCATGTGCAAATGCTTGCTACAAGTCTAGCAATAGGGGCGGGCAATATAATACCAACATCAACCCTTAACACAAAAGGTAAAGAATTAGCCATAAACCGCCTTGCGCAAGTGTTAGAAAACCCTAGTTGTGTGTGACATAACTACTAAAATTGTGGTGTAAGTCCATGAAAATAGAAAATAATGCAGTTAAATATCATTATGCTTGGTTGGGTGCTAGTCCTAATAAAAAGGGTGTGCAGTTTGTTTATTCTAGCATGAGAAATGTGCAACAGGTAGGGTATTCTTTTAAGCATGATTTAATTTGTTGTGTTAGAGATAAGCAAATTATATTTTCTTATGGCGATAAGGCTAGCGAAAAAATAGAAGAGTTGAAACTATTAGCTAATAAAAAAATGCCAGTTGAAGAGTTGGCGGATTTAATAACTAGCGTGTATGTTAAAAAGCCAAATGAAAGAATACATTTTATTTATTCTAACAAAAGCCAACCTAAAAATGATGGGGTAGAGCCAAAAGCACAAAAACTAACGCATAATGATTTAGATGCGTATCTTACCTTTTATAAAGAGTGCAATCAGCCATATAGCGACATGAGTTGGTTAAATAACTATTTTACTCAAATGGTTAACCAAGAATTTTGCCATGGTGTATTTGTGGGCAATAAGCTAGTTAGTGCCGCAGATTGCCCAGTTTTGCCTATTATGTCTGACATAGTCCAAGAAATTGGCGTAAGTACAGTAGAAAAATACCATAAAATGGGCTACGCAAAAGAGTCTTGCCGCTCTCTAATTCAATTACTACTATCAAAAAATATCTGCCCAATTTGGTCAACTAGCTCCGATAACAACTCATCAATCGCCTTAGCAAAAAATCTAGGCTTTAAATTTTATAGCACAGAATTATGGCTAACATTGTAACAATATAATCAAAATTTAAAAATTTAAATAGGTCATATTTTATATTTGACACTGCCTAAATTATTGTGCTACTATGTACTTATATATTTAAACAAAAGTTTTTAGGAGTAAACAAAGACAAAAATGGCTGATAAAAAAGCACCACAAACAAAAAAGACTGACCGTAGCGAGTTAAATAAAAACCTTGCCCAAATGCTAAAGGGTGGCGTAATTATGGATGTTATGACACCCGAGCAAGCCTATATAGCAGAAGAAGCTGGTGCATGTGCCGTTATGGCGTTAGAAAAAATTCCCGCAGACATTAGGGCTGCTGGCGGAGTTTCTCGCATGAGTGACCCATCTATGATTGCTTCGATTCAAAAGGCAGTTTCTATCCCTGTTATGGCAAAGTGTCGTATTGGCCACATTGCAGAGGCTCGGATTTTAGAGGCGTTAGAGATTGATTACATTGACGAGAGCGAAGTGCTTTCGCCAGCAGACGATAAATTCCATGTAGATAAAACTCAATTTAGCGTGCCGTTTGTGTGCGGTGCAAAGGATTTAGGCGAGGCTCTACGCCGTATACAAGAGGGTGCTTGCATGATTAGAACCAAGGGCGAACCTGGCACTGGCGACATTGTGCAGGCCGTTAGACACATGCGTGCAATTCAAGCCGATATGCGCAGGCTAGGTGCAATGAGTAAAGACGAATTATTTGTTGCTGCTAAAGAGTTAGCTGTGCCGTATAGCTTAGTTGAATTTGTAGCCAAAAACAAAAAACTGCCCGTTGTAAATTTTGCCGCTGGTGGTGTTGCGACTCCCGCAGATGCCGCACTTATGATGCTTTTGGGCGCAGAAGGTGTGTTTGTGGGTAGCGGAATTTTTAAATCGGGCAACCCTAAAAAGAGAGCAGCGGCAATTGTAAAAGCTGTTACAAATTACACAGATTTTAAACTTGTGGCAGAATTAAGCCGAGATTTAGGCCCAGCAATGGTAGGCATAAACGAAAATGAAATTAAAATACTAATGGCAGAAAGAGGCGTTTAGTTTTTTTCTTATAACCTTTTGCCTAAAAAACTCCTATTTGTTATCTAAAAATGACAAACGGGAGTTTTTTTTGTGTTTTAGGAATTATCTTTATTTGTATAAATTGATTTGCAATTACGCACTCTATTTTTATGAATGCAGTTATTTTAGCAGGCGGTTTTGGAACTAGGCTTAAAGGGCTTACAGAAAATTTGCCTAAGACTATGCTTAGCGTGGCAAATAGCCCACTAATAGATTATGCAGTGTCGCACCTATGGGACATTGGCATTAAGGATTTTGTTTTTACCTTAAATTATCGCCCAGAGGACATTATAGAGTGGTGCATTGGCTACAACGGTGCAACATGTAGGTTTTCTTTAGAGAGCGAGCCACTGGGTACTTTGGGCGGCGTAAAGGCGGTAGAGGACTTTTTGCACGATGTTTTTATAGTTATTAGTGGCGATGTTGTAGAGAATATAAACTTGTCTGCTATGCTAAATAAGCACTTAAATTCTGGTAGCGAGATGACCATGGCGGTGGCAGAGGTGGCCGATATTAGTGGCTTTGGTGCGGTAGAAATTGACCCGTGGGGTAGGGTTATAAGCTTTAAAGAAAAGCAAGGTAGCGGTGTTGGCGGCCTTGTAAATACTGGTGTTTATATTGTAAATAAGAGCGTTTTAAAGCTAGTGCCAAAAGATGCTAAGCTAGACTTTGCGCTAGATTTGTTGCCAGTACTAGCTAGTAGTGGGCAGCTAGCAAGCTTTGTACACGATGGCTACTGGCAAGACGCTGGCACGCTAGAGCGGTTTTATAATGTGAATTTTGATATGCTTGGCGGTGGTTTTAATAAAAAAGCTCCTAATAAATTTAGGGTAATAAATAGAGAATATAACGATAGCTTGGTTGGCTCTGGTTCGGTAGTAGAAGGGCAAATAGATGGCTGTATAATTGGTAGCGGTGCGTATATAGATAAAAATGCAAGTCTAGTCGACTGTATAGTAATGCCGAACTCTAGGGCAAACGGCAAGCATTTTAGCAGCATTATAAATAAAGGCAGCGTGCTAGGAATAGCAGGTGCAGGGGAGAATGGGCAGAGTGCGGAGTATAGAGTGTTTGGTGTGTAATACTTAAAAATATCGGTTAGATTATTAAATTACAAATTAAAAACCACGCTATCTAAAAACTAGGTAGCGTGGTTTTGTGTTTTAATAGCGTTTGTATGGCGCCCTTGCAGTATGTCTGATATGCACAATTTCTACATTATTTGTTTTTTCGTCTACATCATAATAGATATAATACGGTTTAAATAAAATAAAACGACAGTCATTTGAGCGGTCTATTGTGCCTCTTAAAGCATCGTGTTTTAAACTCTTAATCTTGTCTAACAATTTTTTAGTAAAGTCTTTGGCACGCTGTAAGCTATGCGGTACTACATAAAGAAATATGCTATCATAATCGTCCTGTGCTTGATTAGACATACAAATAGTATATTCGTTCATTATTTGTTTTCCCACTCCGCTATTTTGTTTTTTGTGTGCTGTTCAAATTCGTCAAGGCTACAAAAATTGCCCGCTTTAATGTCAGCTTTACCTTGCAGAATACATTTTGCAGTATGCAGTTCTTGGTACTCTTTTAAAGTTAGAATAACAATATCGTTGCTTAGATAGACATTTTGTTTAGATTGTACAGCTGTATTTGTTTGCATAATTTTTAATACCTCAAAATTAGTATGTGCATATTTTAACACCTAATTAAAACCTTGTCAAGTGGGTGAGTGGTGGTTATATAAATTAAGAATATAATAGGATTTCTATGTATTTTAAACAGCAAAATTAAAAAGCATTTATGGCTTTTATGATTACTGCTCATTTTTATGTATTCGGGTTTTTGTGCCGTCTTCTTGCTCTAAGCCTAATAAAAAATCGGTTGACACATTAAAAAATATAGACAACGCAATTAAAGCTTTGCCAGTTGGTTCGTATTTGCCACTTTCCCAAAAGCCAATAATAGCCTTGCTAAAGCCAACTTTTTCAGCAAGCTCTTTATGGGTTAAGCATTTTTCTTGCCTAAGTTCCTTTAAAATACAAGAAAAACTCATATAAAAAGTTTAGCATAAGACTAGTAAAATAGTTGACAAAGCTAGCAAACTAGCCTATTATTATACATAATGGCTAATTTATTAGCTTAAACCAAACAAAACAAGTTGATATATTTAAATGAAAATAGTTAAATTGATTTTAGGATTATTGTTTATTGCAGGCTGGATTTGTGTTATAATCTTAGGTTTGCATGCAGCATTATCGGCTACCTATGCTAATTGGTCACGAACAATCACAGAGGATTATTACGGAAGAATTGTTTATGGATTTGAAAACATGGGAATTTTTTTATTGCATATATGGGGTAGTGGAATAGCCCTACTTGCAATACTGGTGATTAAAATAGCCACAGTAAAAGGTGGTAAATATGGTGATGGTGTGCCTGCAAATATGATTATTTTTGCAATAATTAGTGCAATAGTTTTTGTAGTAACATTTGGTGTAAATTTTACTGTGGGGTGTATTGCAAATCCCTATGCTCGAGCCGTACCATTATTTATTGCGTTTGGCGTTTTTTTAGCGTCACTATTATTGTATTGGGCTGGAGCAAGTCTATTAACCTCATTTGTAGAAGATGTTAGAGAAAATGGTAGAGTCAGAAATTCTCTCAAGTCAAAAGCAATAACAAGAGTTGTTGGCTTTGTGGTACTAGCAGTTATTATTGCTGTCTTTACAATATTGTGGCTAGTATTAGAAATTAGGGTTAATTTATGGGAACTAGTCGATTTTGGAGTAGATGAAATAACTTCTTTTGTAGCTATAGGGGCATATATTTGTGCAATAGTTATATTATTTGTTGCAGGGATATTTACTGTTTTGAAAACGGACAACCCAATATCTTCAGTAGTTGGCGTGATTGCGTTGGGATTAGTTTCATATGTTTTGGCGGCAATAGCAACAATAATCTTGCCTATAGTTATAGTAATTGTTGTGTTGGCAGGTATTGCAACATTGGTAGGAGCTTTGGCAGGTGGAGGAAATAGAGGAAACAGGCAAGCGACAAATAGATTTAACGATAACAATAATGTTGATGTTGATGACAGTAGTATAAAACAAGCATTAGAAGTTTCAAATGCCCCATTGCCATATGAGGTTGGTGGAATTAGATTACACGGCAATTCTGCTTGTGATGGTAGAGTATATAATGTTGTTGGCAATCCATCTGTAAAATATGTAAAAATAAACGACAAATATATAAGAATATAAAGTCAGCATATTATAGTATACAAAAAATAAATTTTTAAAACATGACTTTTTTAGTTGTGTTTTTTTTTTGGCTTTGGTAGAATATAATTAACTATCAGTTAAATAGAATTTGTTTTCCTTTAATTTTGTATTTGGTACTTTTTTGCTTTAAAGTGCTACTTAAGTTATAAGTTAATAGTAAGATAAAAACATCATTCAATTTTAAGTTTTAAGTTTTAAATTTTCATTGGGCATAATAGCCTCTACAATAATTAGACCATAAAAAATAATATTTTTTACTTTGCTAGTTTTGTCGGCATCTTTTTGTCTAAAATCTCCGTTTTTTTAATTCATCGAGGTAGCGTTGCTACCCCCGTTCTTAAAAAAAAATGTAGATTTTATCTCAAAAATTTGTTCGTCAAAACTAGCAATCTAATTCTTATAGAGGCTCAAAAAGAGTTGCCCTTTAAGGAGTATATTTTGCAAAACAATAAAAAAGTAAAGCCAAAGGCCGAACCTACTTTAAAGTGTGTATTTTTAGGTGGTGTTGGCGAGATTGGCAAAAACATGACAGCCCTAGAGTATGATAATGACATTATTATTATTGACTGCGGCGTAGCATTCCCCGGTGACGATATGCCGGGGGTAGATTTAGTAATCCCCGACACAACCTATCTTGTAGCAAATAGAGAAAGGGTAAGGGGCATTGTTTTAACTCACGGCCACGAAGACCACATTGGCGCTATTCCTTATGTGCTAAAAGATTTGAATGTGCCAGTGTACGGCACAAGGCTGACTTTAGCCCTATTAGAACCCAAATTAAGAGAGCATAAAATGATAGACAATGTGCGTCTTAATTCGGTTAAGCCTGGCATTACTGTTAACCTAGGCAACAGCTTTAAGGTCGAATTTGTAAGCGTGAGCCACTCTGTGGCTGGCTCTTGTGCGCTATCTATCACAACACCACTAGGCGTAGTGTTTCATACGGGTGACTTTAAGGTTGACCTTACGCCAGTTGCGGGCAACGGAATTGACCTTCAACGCATTGCAGAAATTGGCCAAAACGGTGTGCTGTTACTTATGAGTGAAAGCACAAATGTGGAAAGGGCGGGCTTTAGTATGAGTGAATCTCGTGTGGGAGCTTCCTTAAATAATATCTTTGCAGACAATGTCGATAGACGAATTTTAATTGCCACTTTTGCTTCTAATGTACATCGCTTGCAACAAATTATTGACCTTGCCGCCAAGTACAATCGTAAGGTTGCATTCTCTGGCCGCTCTATGATAAATGTTGCAGATGTAGCACATAAGGTAGGGGAGTTAAAATTCCCTAGCGGTATTATTGTCGATATAGAAAAGGTTAAAGAATTAGAAGATAAAGAGGTTGTTATTATTACAACTGGCTCTCAGGGCGAGCCTATGAGTGCTTTGGCTCGCATGGCAAACGACGAATTTAGCCATGTTAGGATAGACTATAACGATGTTATTATTTTAAGCGCATCGCCAATCCCCGGCAACGAAAAGCATGTCTATAACATTATTAACAGCTTGTATCGTAAGGGCGCTGTTGTTATTTATGACCGTCTAGCAGAGGTGCATGCGTCTGGCCATGCGTGCCAAGACGAGTTAATGCTTATCCATTCTTTACTAAAACCAAAATTCTTTATTCCCGTACACGGCGAATATAGACACCTTAAAAAGCATGCAGAGCTTTCTGTAAAGATGGGAGTTAGTCCCACTAACATTGTGCTTTGCGACATTGGTAGCGTAGCAGAATTGACTAAAAGCAGTATTAAATTGGTAGACAGCGTAACGGCGGGCAATATATTAGTTGACGGCCTTGGCGTTGGCGATGTTGGCTCTACAATGCTACGAGACCGCAAACACATGAGCGAAGACGGTGTATTTTTTGTTGTGCTTGGCATTAACACTTCTAGCGGTATGGTCACAGCACTAGATATTACAAGCCGTGGCTTTGTGTACACTAGAGATAGCGATGGCGTTGTAGAGGCGGCGCACGGTGTTGTAAAGCGAGTAATTAGCGACTTTGATATTAAAGGCGAAATAGGCGATTGGACGCCATTAAAAAATGCTATACGCAAAGAATTAAAATCATTCCTATTTAAACGCACACATAGAAGCCCGTTAATATTGACGGTAGTGGTGGAGAACTAAAAACGAATGAATAATGAATACTTAATAATGAATAATGTAGGTTTTTATAACGATTGCTAATAAAAACAATAATTATTCATTATTAAGTATTCATTAAACAAAAAGCTATGTTAAACATTAGAGATTTTACAAATACAGATAAAGAGCAGTTTTGTGCTATGGCAGAGAGTTTTTATAATTCCGATGCTGTTTGTTGTGCTATTCCTAAAAGTAATATTTTAAAGACTTTTGATTTATGTATTAAAAAATGCCCTTACGCTAGGGGCTTTATTTTTGAATATAACAAAGTAGCTGCTGGCTTTGCGTTAATTAGCTTTACTCATTCAACCGAGGCGGGTGGGCTAGTAGTTTTAATAGAAGAAGTTTTTATAAAAGAGGATTTTAGAGGCAAGGGCATTGTAAAAGAGTTTTTTAAACTTTTAGACACCCAATACGGTAGCTTAGCAAAAAGATACAAGCTAGAAGTTACTAAGTCTAACAAAAAAGCCATAGAAATTTATAAACACTATGGCTTTGAGGTGGTAGAATATTTAGCAATGGTAAAGGACGCACCAGCACCGCACAAAGCGGTGAGTGATAAATGATGAATTGTAAATGTCGGATAAATAGTGGCATTTCAAAAAGGCACAAGTTTTAAAGCTTGTGCCTTTTATAATGTAAGCCTACAATATTTGTACACTGTAATTTGTTTTATTTAACTTTGCCGTTACAACCTAACACATGTATAAGTTTATGGCTAACACATTCTTGGATTAAGCTGCGGGCGGGGGCTAGGTATTGACGAGGGTCAAAATGGGCGGGGTTGTCGTTAAAATGACGGCGAACAGCTGCAGTAAATGCCATACGCAAGTCACTATCTATATTGATTTTACAAACTGCACTAGCAGCAGCTTTACGCAGCATGTCTTCTGGTACGCCTTTAGCGCCAGCCATGTTGCCGCCGTTTTCTTGTATGATTTTTACATACTCAGGTAATACGCTACTTGCACCATGTAGTACAATAGGGAAGCCAGGTAGGCGTTTTTTAATATCTTCTAAAATGTCAAAACGCAGTTTAGCTTCGCCTTTAAATTTGAATGCGCCGTGGCTTGTACCAATTGCAATAGCAAGAGAGTCAACGCCAGTTTTAGAAACAAATTCTTCTACTTCTTTAGGGTCTGTATACTGAGCATCTGATTCGCAAACATTTATATCGTCCTCTATACCTGCTAGACGGCCTAATTCTGCCTCTACTGTTACGCCTTTTTTGTGGGCGTAATTAACAACTTGGCTTGTGATTTTAATGTTTTCTTCAAAAGAATGGTGGCTAGCATCAATCATAACAGATGTAAAGCCGTTTTCTATACAAGACTTGCAAAGCTCAAAGCTGTCGCCGTGGTCTAGGTGAAGTGCGATAGGTAGGTTAGAATCCTCAACCGCTGCCTCTACTAATTTGCGTAGATATAGTGGATTGGCATATTTGCGGGCACCTGCCGATACTTGAAGAATAAGAGGGGCTTTTTCTTGCTTAGCGGCTCCCACGATTCCCTGAATCGTTTCCATGTTGTTTACATTAAAGGCACCAATGGCGTAACCGCCAGCATAGGCATCTTTAAACATTTTGGTTGTGTTTACTAATGGCATAAGTTTTTTATATGCACTCCTTTTTGTTTGAAATTGAATTTCTTTAAATAGTCTAGCATATTGCAAAAATTTAAGCAAACAATTTTAGCTGTAAATTAAAAGCAAATTTTTTAATGCTATTTTAATCTTTTTGTGGGTCAATCTATTTGACAACAAATGTCTAATAGTGTAATATTATAGATATTGTTTTAAAATACAAAAATTAAAAAAAATAACAATTTAGGAGAAGTTTTTTAATTATTAAAAAAACTAAAAAATTGGCAATAGTTTTTAGCACTATTGCAAT
>Ga0209755_10008916_pt1 | contig 10644 bp, 6 predicted proteins | sample TergutCo191P1_FD_187301 | JGI IMG/M metagenome (GOLD analysis project Ga0209755, IMG submission 187301) | Cornitermes sp. P1 segment gut microbial communities from Petit-Saut dam, French Guiana - Co191P1 (SPAdes) (version 2) | ecosystem: Host-associated > Arthropoda: Insects > Digestive system >... | reverse complement strand
TACACATTCACCTACCCTCCTGAGGACAGATGCTGTGGGTTCCTCTGAAACTATTTTACATACCTACCAAATTACAAGGTATCACATCCCACACAACCATAATTTTAACGCCTTTCACAACCGGAACATAACTATCAAACAGTTAAATCTATATATATATATATATATACAATACAACATATCAGTCAAAAACACAACAGTTTTATTACACAAAATGCTATTTTATGGCGACATGTTTCGAATCTTTCTGAGTCATCTTCAGACCCTCTAAATTACAGATCCAAGGTTAACAATGTTTAGAGTGCATTCTGGGATCCCAAACGCTTACAATAGGCAGTATAACTGTTGCAAGAGTATACATATCAGTAGATTTTAAGATATATACAATATAGTTTAAAAATAAATATGATAAAAATTCATAAGAGTAGTTGTGTTATATGAAGGTATGTGTGCATATACATAAACTAGTTATTACACAATATGGTGACATCTGACAGAGATGTGCATATTGGGGATGATTAACTGTTGTCAGAGCTTGAGTTGAATTAAAATGAATTTTTTAGTTACCTTAGATTGGTTCTACATTGAATTGGTCACTAGTTTTTATACATTAAAACAGAATAAGGAAAAACCGACTAGATGCAATAAATGCAGCGTGTTGTTGAGTCCCACTGGGCACTGCCGTGGATGTGTCCTCTATCTGTTATAACATAGAACTATTGGCTTATAATGTGGCATCAGTGGCAAGAATTTTTGTCTTCTGTCAGCACGGGTCCTATCTCAGATGATAATTTTTAAATTTTCTCCACGATGAGGAAGACAGTTTATATCTTATATATCATGATGTAGAGTACACTCAGGAGATTGTCCTGTGTTTATGCAGACGGACGGTCTGTGTCACGTTTGAAAAATAGGGAGTGGTTAATGCCGTCGTCTTGTGTACTGGGTGGCAACTATATGTGATGTGTTGCAACGTTCGTACGTGCGTCGGCGTGTGGTGGATGACCTTGGCGATGTCGTGCAGTGAAGTCTTTTCCGTGTGAGCGCAACTGGAGATCTTATAATACTGAATTGAGTGCTGCTGGCTATGGGTAGTAAGGAGCGGGTAGTCCTCAATGGGGATTTCGTCTTCTTGTGTATGAGGTGACGACAATCTACGACGTAGCGTTGCAAATGGGGTACGTACGTTGGCGTGCGAGGTGGATGACCTTGGCGACTGAGTCTTACAATATTTCCACTTGCGCACACACGTTAAAGACTTCGTTACAAAACATAGCCTACGTCATCCACCTCACACGTCGACGGACGCATACCAGTTGCTACGCTACATCACATATTGTCGTCACCCCATACACAAGAGGACGAAATCCCCATAGAGGACTACCCACCGCTTACTACCCATAGCCAGAAGCACTCAATTCAGTCTTATAAGATCTCCAGTTGCGCTCACACAGAAAAGACTTCACTGCACGACATCGTCATGGTCATCCACCACACGCCGACTTTAACATCTGCATATTTTTCAAACGTGACACAGACCATCCGTGTGCATAAACACAGGACCATCTCCAAAGAACTCTACATCATGATACATACGATATAAACTCGCCTTCTCATCGTGGAGAAAATTTAAAAAGTATCATCTGAGATAGGAACCTAAGTCCATCTAGTCCACAGCAACCATGCTGACACAATACAAAAATTCTTGCCACTGATGCCGCATTATAAACCAGTAGTTCTATGTAGTAACAGAGAGAGGGCACATCCACGGCAGTGCCCAGTGGGACTCAAAAACATGCTGCATTTATTGCATCTAGTCTATTTTATTCTTATACTGTTTTAATGTATAAACACTAGTGACCAATTCAATGTGGAACCAATCTAAGGTACCTAAATAATTCAATTCAAACTCTGACAACAGTTAATCATCCCCAACATGCACATCTCTGTTAGATGTCACCATACTGTGTAATAACTAGTTTATGTATATGCACACATACATATAACACAACTACTCTTATGAATATTTATCATTTTAATTTGTAAACTATAATCTATTGTATTTATCTCCAAATCTACTGATATATATCTACTCTTGCAACAATTATACTGTCTATTGTAAGCGTTTGGGATCCCAGAAAGCACTGTAAACATTGTTAACCTTGGATCTGTAATTCAGAGGGCCTGAAGATGACTCAGTAAGACTCGAAACATGTTACCCTAAAACAGCATTTTGTAATAAAACTGTTGTGTTTTTGACTGATACGGTTGTACCTTACATATATAAACACCTCAGGATGACTAACTTTAAACAGTTAAATCTAATTCAAATCTTTGTTAACTCATTATTCAAACTGACTTCATCTCCTTCCCACTTACATTTCAGTCAGGTAAATGTTCTCTCTACAGTTTTGCAATAAAAATTGCACGCACTTGTTTCCAATATGAAGACTGCTGCGATCATCTACATTTCTTGATTAACCTTAATGTCTCAATTTTACCTACAAACTTACTTCAATTATTACCACCCCAAAATCCCTAACCCTGTCAGAGCTGCATCTAGCACCACCCTCAAGTTGTCATATCATATGACCAACCAAATTTTTTCTCATTTCAGTGCTGTTATTCCAACATTATGACTGCCTTCCTGCCAGTATCACTCCACCACACTTATAATGCACTTTATTGCATCCCCATCAGTACCATTTCATGCCAAAGATAATTTACACTACTTCCCAGGCACCCACCCATCTCCCAATCACCACTGTGTAGCATAAACGAACCTCTACTCCTGACCAACAGTCTGCCACTATACCAAGGCCTCTCCCATGGCATATCACTACCAACCTCACTGACTCACCAACCACAATGTCACTTTGCTGCCCCACAATCAATACCCATACAGCAGACCCATATCCCCCTACAATGCTACCCTTCTGAGATAGTTTGACCATGAAGATGAAGGCACTATGGATGTTCAAAACACTTTCTACGGATCTACCAAACTACCGTATGGTTTCACAATCCAACAAAACTCAATACTGGAAGGACAGTACTATATGAATACTGAGCATGAGACACCTAAAACAACCATAAACAAACTTGATAGTCATGTTGCTGTTGAGTAACAACACACTGTGTAATCTTATCACCACTTTGTGCATACTGCATGACCCTGAGGACAAAGGCAGTATGCGCCTCTGTAACATCACTAATTACCAGTTAACATGATCTAACTTTCTAAATAACTTCAATACTCTTAAATGATTATAACCAAGAAACTGCATCTGTCCATAGATAGATAACAACTCCTCCATCTTTCGGCTGTTTCTGTTAGCCAAAATGTGTGGGAGTCATTACCTCTTTAAGGAATAGTGCACCTTGTAAGCATTAAACTTATTTATGTGCATCAATTGCAAGGAAGATGTACAATATTAAGTCCCAACATTCTTGTTCTACAAGTGCCATTCATAAATGATTAACACTCATTGATGTAATGTGTAAACAGAAATACTTAGCCATTCAAGAAATGCACATGTTATGAGGCAGAGGTCGTTTTAACATTCACCCTATATATGGTACCAGAGGATGGCATAGGCTCCATTTTTGTGGGACAATTGTGTCAGTCAGTGGTGTGCTGTCGTACACAAGGGACAAAGGTGTATAACACTGTTGTTTTGGAAGAAAGGGGTGTCACCAGGAAGCCGTATGTGGAGAAGCTGCCACACGTCATAGTAGTGTGTTTCGATGGGTGGGAAGTTGCAACAATAACCATAAAACTGTCAAGCAGGGAATCAGTCCAGGCCACCCAACAACAGCCTGCACATTGTCAGCTGTGCCATGTATGACACCATGAGAACAGTTGTGTAGCTGCTGATAAACTGCAATTGGCAACATCTCTCTGTCCTGCAACAATTCATGCAATAATCGACAAGGATTTAAAAATGAAGGTTTGTACACTCTGGGTTTCAACTGGCAACATCTGTCATACAACAATTCATGCAATAATCCACAAAGATTTAAAAATGAAGAAGGTTTGTACACTCTGGGTTTCAAACAATCTCAACCCCAAACAATGAAGTGAAGGGTGCAAAACTGCCACGAGCTGCTTGCTCTTCACAACAAGGACCCAGAGGAATTCCTTGCCAGACTTGTTACAGGAGACAGGTCCTTTTTCACCATCAAACTCCAGAGGTGAAAAGGCAATCCATGCAGTGAAAACATGATGAGAGTACTCATCCAGAGAAACTCTGGACAGCACTTTCTGCTGGAAAGCAGATGGCCTCAGTATTCTGGGACATGGAGGACAGCCTGTTAATGGAGTGGCTCCCCTAGGGCAAACAATCAACAGCGAGGTGTAGTACAACACTCTTGTGTGTCTTCATTCCAGAATCCAGCTACAGCACCATGGAAAACAGATATGCCAGGTTCCGTTGCCCAATGACATCGCAAGAATGCACATCTTTAACAAACAACATAGGAACTGGCATCCTTTGGATGTAACGTCTTCCCACATCCACCATATTCTCCAGATTTGGCCCCATCAGACTATACCTTGTTCAACAAAATGAAAGGAACTACTTCACAGAGAAAATTCCCTACCTGTGACAGCCTGGAGACATGTGTCTGCGACTATGTGAGCAGTATCCCCGAAGACTGGTACAATGCCACTAACCAGAAGTTACCAGAGAGATGGCAACAGTGCATAGACCTTGGTGGGGAGTATGTCAAAAGTACTACATTGCAATTGGTTGCCAGTCATCAAATGGAGGCTTGTAAACCAGCTGAGTGTAAATCACTTATGAATGACCTTCATAACACATTTTCCCCATCTTACAATCCATTCAAAATGCAGTTTTGAATTAGTATGTCCAAATTTGGAAGGAAAGACCAACTGTTTGTGCAGCATAACATATTGTGATGTTTTAGTCTGAAACACAATGTTTTGACACTTTACTTCCACTGAAGCACTCAATATTTATACCTCATGACTTCTACCCTGAATATGGAGTGCATTCCTCACAAATACTGGTACTTATCTTCATGATTACATCACATCACATCCCAGGTGAATGTAATCCTACATCACAGAACATTCTGTGCACTGATGAAGCCACGGCTTATATTATGATACTAACCTAATATTTTTCTGGTGATACACACAAACACCACAAATTTCTTTTACAATTCACAGTTCCTGATCAGGATTCAAGGTGGGCACCCACCAAAACTGAACTGTGACACATTACCACTGCAATAATGCTATCAGAAAATGTTATAAAAGATGCAGTTACTGAACAACTGGTGAAGAGATTAAAAACATAAACCATCTAAAGTAAAAGGTAAAGCAGTCCCATTACAGACCCAGAGGGTTCCAGGAAGTTAAGGTTCCCAGATTTCGTGACAACGGCACAGAATGGTGGTAAGGTTGTCAGCCTTACGCACCGGCCGCCTTTACCCCCAGAAAATACTCCTGGTACTCATTTCTGTTAGAGGCTGAGTCGACATCTAAAGTAAGAAGGTAATTTAAATAACACATAAAAACTTAGTACACATCTCACAGTAGACACTGCTCTTCCACTAGGAAGACCCATCAGGTAATGCTGTTTACACACATAATCACTGCTTCTTGTGATAATCATATGAAACACAAATACACTCTGTGGGCAAAACCCTAGTGGTGTTTGCAGGAACCCAGTCTTTAAAGTGTTTAACATTTCAGACATACAGACCTGCAATTCCTGCATTTTCAAGTGAACTTTTAGTACAACATAACAGCAAACACCACATCCATATTGGAACTAATTTAAACACTTTCTTTAACAGAAGAATTGGCAATAATAGTGAATGAAGGGTTCAACCACCAGTTGTCCTAACACACAAAAGTCAGAAATGACATACACTCACAAGGCAGGTGCCACAAGAGGCCAGCTGAGACAACATTGTATTTTCTGATGTCCCCAGTTTAGTTCTGTACTTGTCTGTCTGCCTGACAAGAATGAAGACATCTGTTTCACAGATATCCTCCCACTGCCAGAGTAGAACATGGATGACTATATTCTAAGGGAACCTAAGGTTTAACTCTGGATCTAAACTAATTGTGGAGTCTGTTTTCTGGTGCCCTCATTTTGCATAATTTTTGAAATGGGGCTTTCAGTACAAGTAAAATCTCAAACACCACCCACACTAGCACATTTGCAAAATATTTTGTAAGTAATATAGATCCAAACCTGCATCCAAACCATTCTAGTAAGTCAAATGCCCTAACCTTATTACAATTCAAACCAACACATCTGCACAATTTAATAAAGTCACAATATTACAACACACCAGCTTTTACATGTTTTGGACCTCACTGGCCCATCATCTTAAACTGTTTTGTACAACTGTGTGCTCCCTGATGATGAGCGTATGAGGCAAAAAAACATGTATGAGTTGATGTGTTGCAATATTGTGAATTTAATACAGATGTGTGCTGTGTGCATTTGTTGGTTTGAATTGTAATAACTAAATTGTAATCCACGGAATGGGGAATGTGAGAGTCCCAACCTTAACTGTGTTTACCATGCTTAACACCAAACTTTCAACTGCCATAAATGTAGCCTACTCCATCAGCCCCATTAATACAACTGAAACAAGTGTATGATATAGTGCATTTATAACAGAACAGAGAAAAGGGCCCACAGAAATAAGTGGAATGAAAGCAATCGTGGACTATAACCAAATCACAACCTTCGCCGTGTTTGAGTTTTCTATAGGGTACTTGTTATTCCAACATGCATCATTACAACCCAAACATATATGGAGCTAAGAGGTAACACATAACGAATTCGGTGTTATGGCGAAAAAACACCTCTAATTAATGCAAAACCAAAGTTGTAAAATGCTAAAATGCTACAATAATCTTAAAGTTAAAATGTTACAGTAATCTTAACATGGTCGATGACTCGTCGTTTGGAACTAGCAACTGACGCAGTTGAAACAAAGCAGTGACCTTTGCAATGTTGACTAAAGACTTTTCAATCAAATAAAATAATTTCCACTGCACTCTTTCACGTAATATTATTACGATTTTGCAAACATATTCCCAAAACATGTACAACATGCTTAATGTATCTATATAAAAAATCTGCTTATGTGAAACTGTGTAACTATTGTCTTAAATCACATTTTATTCTTATGACGTGCTTTATGTCTTATTCCAATGTGCTCTAAGGATTTATGAAAGTGAAATCTCGTATGTATGTATATAGGTGTGTGTGTGTGTGTATCAACGAATGCAGAGTCCTTTTTTATTAATCTGCAAATCAATGTAGTACTTACAGGAACCCTGTCGGGGTATTTTCTTCTGATTTTTTCTCCCTCTGCCTTCCTCTTTTCGAATGGATGTTCTTCCTTGTATTGGAATTTCATGCTTTTAAGCGCATATACTATTTGCTGCCTACAATTAACAAGACTTGCTTTGGTTATTTGTCTCTATTGACAACACACAATCCTATGACGATTACGATGAAACAACGGCCTATCAGATGCCTTTTCCCACTCTACTGGGATATAGTTCGAAATGCACCTAACTCGGTATATGTGATTTATTGGAATTCAACAAAACCGTGGCCACAAATTATACCACAGTATAATTATATTTTTGTAATGACGTTAATTTGTTGCGTACACGGCAAAGTTATTTTTTATGAAACGTGTAATGTATTCATCCACACGTACGTCAGTAATCACATGATGGCATGGTGTGGGGATGGGGGCGCGAAGAATCAAGGTTGGCTGATGATGTCAGCTGTTGTATAAACTTTCAACTTGATATTTTCAGCTTACTTTGCGAAATACTTTTCAATAAATAACAAGAGTGTACGAAATGGTGAGTTTCATATAAGACCATTAGCCTGTAACACAGCATGTATTCTTTTTGCAGTAGTCTCATATAAGGTCTGAATAGTCTCTGGTGGAATATTGTAGTAATGTTCATGAAGATAATCTTCTAGTTGCCTGAGAGATGATTCAGGAGGGAATCTGCTTCTCACCCTACCAAAACTGACCACAGTGATTCGATGATATTTAAGTCTGGTGATTGTGTTGGCCAGGGAAAATGTTGAAGTGCCACTTCATGCTCCTCAAACCAAGACTGAATACTTCTGGCTGAGTGTATGGGTGAATTGTCATCTTGAAAAATTGCATCATTGGTAGGAAACAGCATCTGGACTGTAAGATGTGCCTGATTACCAAAAATGCCCACATAGCTACTGGCAGTAATTGGAGCATTCCGAGTAATTATAGGACTGGCAGAATACAGAGATACTGCTGCCCAAATCATCACAGGCCACCTCCATGTTTCACAATTGGAACCAGCAAGCAGGATTATAGGCTTCCTTGGGTGTTCTCCAGACACAAACCCAGCCTGATGTTGGGGAACAGTTTGGAAGACTGCTTTCTCATATGACTATATTATGTATTTCCAGCATCAGACATCCAGGCTTTATGACCATCATACAATTTTTTGACTTTTAGTGTTGTGTTCAGTAATCAAAGGTTTTGCAATTGCAGCTGTACCATGGATTGCATTTGTGAAGCTGTTGTCAGACTGTTTTTTTTTTTTTCAGAAACAAGGTCTTTAAGATGAATATTGAGTACTGCTGTCACTTTTGCGGCAGTACTATAACTTTTAGACAGTCCCGTCAATATACAGTGATCCTTTCCACTTAGTTTTAGTTTTCAGCCACTATCCCACTTAGCTGATGATGCCTTCTCATGATATGTGTATGCTGTCACAACCTTGGAAACTGCTGTCTGGGTACACCTAATAACATAGCCATTTTTGTTACAGACGTTTCAGCTAAATGTACATCAATCGTCTGTCCTCTCTGAAAATCGTACATCTCCAATTTTGTAGTACTTTAATGCAAACTTGTTACTAAACACAATCTGTAATGCAATGGCAGTGGCACTACACAGTGTAAAAGAACAAAAGAATAACGACAGATACTCACAACTAACATTCTTTCAGTGCAAGCAACACAAAACAGTTGTATTCTTATACTGTTTCCATTATTTTGTCCATCCCCTTCATCCATTGATCAGAGCATAATGGGAGTGTATCACTTAAAAACTGAGATTTTATTTGTTCCATGTTATGACTCTGTGGTCTGTTACAAGAGATGAGCAATAACACATGAGATCTGCACACTTCTGGGACATTATGCAGTGTAGGCAGTGGTAATAACATACTGACATTTCAGGTCAGGCTTTCAGTCCCCTCTTCAAAGAGTCAAGAAAACCATGCATCTCGTCTACATCATGTGGAAGCCTAAAATGACAGTAGCAACACATGTTACAACCATCCACAATGTTGTGTGTTATCTGCTTTCTATGATTAACCCACTAGTAACAGTACTTGACAGTCAGTGGACTTCATAAAGTGTAGTCATTACAACTCTGTGTACCAGTAGGGCTGTCATATGTACATACACACACACAGAATATGTTAAGCTGTTTCATTCATGTCCCGATTCCTTTTCCAGGGGGGCTGCCTCCTAAGCTACTATTCTTTAGGCTGTTTGTGTTCTATAAGATGACTGTTTCCCACAAGGAGTCCTATCAGCAATTCCAAGCAGTGTCTGTTTAGGTCTAATAGTTTAGAAGAACACACTGCCTCCATCTTCAGGGCAGAAGTCAGCCCAAGAGTGTGGAGACCTAGCATTAAAAAAATTAAATTAAAATGTACACTTCCAGTATTTTACAAGAATTCATACTGCCATCTCAGGCAAAACCAGCAAGCAAATTAAGTATAGGCATGGACAAGAGATGCATAACCACAAATTGCAATTTGCTATGTACATGTATCTCAAATGGATGTTATACTATGATGACAGGGAAGTCCCATGGATCACCCTCTCCCCATGTTCCTTTGGCTCGTTTGCTTCACCCTTTTTCTTCATAGGAATGTTGCGACATCCTGTGCTATGGTCAAGAGCTTTTGGTGGCTGACATGCGGTACAATGGAATACATTGGCAGGCAGACTGGGAAGCCTAAAATGCTATTGTGCATGCCATCCATTGAATTCCTTCTCATGGGCTCAGAACAGTGAAATTACTCCAATGAAAATGGACCCATTTTTGTTTCACATACAGGGTAAAATTAAGGACAAAGTAGCCAACTGCACAGACCATCACATAGAAAGATCATTTATTAAACAATATGTAAGTGGCATTTACAGAATTTGTTGCACCTTCCAGATGAACATATGGGACTACTCATTTTCCTCCTCTTCTTCATCTTCCTGGCTATTGATCTGTTAAAAAAAAAAAATTAAAATGACATACATGCAGATTTTGGAACAGGTAATCTTATCTTGGGCCTGCAGAGGTAAAATACTGAAGTAACACAGGCTTGGAACTTCCCAGAATATATACCTTCTCTGGAATGATTACACAAAAAGTTGAGATATATATATATTTTCAATGCTGTGCCGTACTGTGTGATGAATGGATTAAACTGTACTGTCTTCACAAAACAATCACAGCAGTGTGGATTAGAAAAACCAACTAGATGTCACTTTTTGTATTCTTTATTTCTCTTCTAATAGTTGCTCAACATGTTTCGGGCAACCATGTGCCCATCATCAGGAGCTGACG
>Ga0209755_10008915_pt1 | contig 10646 bp, 4 predicted proteins | sample TergutCo191P1_FD_187301 | JGI IMG/M metagenome (GOLD analysis project Ga0209755, IMG submission 187301) | Cornitermes sp. P1 segment gut microbial communities from Petit-Saut dam, French Guiana - Co191P1 (SPAdes) (version 2) | ecosystem: Host-associated > Arthropoda: Insects > Digestive system >... | reverse complement strand
GGCGGCAGTAATACGTTTGTGTTGCTTGTTACTGCAATTGTAATGCACAGCGCTGTGATAAAGATCTGCTGGCATTCTGGACTGCTGTAGGAATACGTTTGTGTTGATTGGTACTGCAATTGTAATGCACTGCGCTGTGATATAAATTTGCTGCCTTTCTGGAATGCGGGAGGAATACGTTTGTGTTGCTTGTTACTGCAATTGTAATGCACTGCGCTGTGATATAGATCTGCTGCCTTTCTGAACTGCGGGAGGAATACGTTTGTGTTGATTGTTACTGCAATTGTAATGCACTGCGCTGTGATATAGATTTGCTGCCGTTCTGGAATGCGGGAGGAATACGTTTATGTTGCTTGTTACTGCAATTGTAATTCACTTCGCTGTGATATAGATCTGCTGCCAGGTTGGACGGCTGCAGGAATACGATTGTGTTGTTTGTTACCGCAATTGTAATGCACTGCGTTGTGATATAGTTGTGCTTCTGTTCTGGACGGTGGCAGGAATACGTTTGTGTTGCTTGTTACTGCAATTGTAATGCACTGCGCTGTGATATAGATCTGCTGCCTTTCTGGACTGCGGGAGGAATAAGTTTGTGTTGCTTGTTACTAAAATTGTAATGCACTGCGCTGTGATATAGATCTGCTGCCATTCTGGACGGTGGCAGGAATACGTTTTTGATGCTTGTTACTGCAATTTAATGTACTGAGCTGTGATATAGATGTACTGCCGGTCTGGATAGCAGCAGGAATACGTTTGTGATGTTTGTTACTGCAAATGTAATGCACTGCGCTGTGATATATATCTGCTGCCATTCTGGACTGCGGGAGGAATACGTTTGTGTTGCTTGTTACTGCAATTGGAATCCACTGCGCTGTGATTAAATTTGCTGCCAGGCTGGACGGCGGCAGGAATACGATTGTGTTACATGTTACTGCTATTGTTATGCACTGCACTGTAATGTAGATTTGCTGCTGGTCTGGACGGCGGCTGGAATAGGTTTCTGTTGCTTGTTACTGCAATTGTAATGCACTGCGCTGTGATGTAGATCTGATGCTGGTCTGGGCGGCGGCAGGAATACGTTTCTGTTGCTTGTTAGAACAATTGTAATACACTGCGCTGTGATATCGATCTGCTGCCGGACTGGATGGCGGTATGAATACGTTTGTGTTGCTTGTTACTGCAATTTTAATGCACTGCGCTGTGATATAGTTCTGCTGCCAGGCTGGATTGCGGGAGGAACACGTTTGTGTTGTTTGTTACTGTAATTGTAATGCACTGCGCTGTGATATGTACCTGCTGCCGGTCTGGACGGCGACAGGAATACGTTTGTGTTGCTTTTTACTGCAATTGTAATGCACTGCGATGTGATATAAATTTGCTGCCATTCTGGACGGCGGCAGGCATTCGTTTCTTTTGCTTGTTACTGCAATTGAAATGCACTGCGCTGTGATACAGATCTGATGGTATTCTGGACTGCGGGAGGAATACGTTTGTGTTGATTGTTTCTGCAATTTTAATGCACTACGCTGTGATATACATATGCTGTCGGTCTGGACGGGAGAGGAATACGTTTGTATTGCTTGTTACTGTAATTGTAATACACTGCGCTGTGATATAGAACTCCTTCCATTCTGGACGGTAGGAGGAATACGTTTTTGATGCTTGTTACTGCTATTGTAATGCACTGAGCTGTATTATAGATATGCTGCTGGTCTGGACGGCGGCAAGAATACGTTTGTGTTTTTTGTTACTGCAATTGTAATGCACTGCGCTGTGATATAGATCTGCTGCCGGTCTGGTCGGCGGCAGGAATACGTTTGTGTTCTTTTTACTGCAATTTTAACGCACTGCGCATTGTTGTATATCTGCTGCTGGTCTGGTCGGCTCCAGGAATAAGTTTCTGTTGCTTATTACCGCAATTGTAATGTGTTGCGCTGTGATATAGATAAGCTGCCGGTCTGGACGGCGCCACGAATATGTTTGTGTTGTTTGTTAGTAGAAATGTAATGCACTGCGCTGTGATATAGATGTGCTGCCATTCTGGACCGCGGCAGGTTTACGTTTGTGTTGCTTGTTACTGCAATTGTAATGCACTGCGCTGTGTCATTGAACTGCTGCTGGTTTGGACTATGGCTGGAATACGTTTGTGTTGTTTGATACTATAATTGTAATGCTCTGAGCTGTGATATAGAACTGCTGCCGGTCTGGACGGCAGTAGGAATAATATTGTTTTTTTGTTACTGCAATTGTAATGCACTGCGCTTTGATATATATCTGCTGCCGGTTTGGACGGCGGATGTAATACGTTTGTGTTGCTTGTTACTGCAATTGTAATGCACTGCGCTGTGATATAGATGTGCTTCCATCCTAGACGGTGGCAGGAATATGTTTCTGTTGCTTGTTACTGCAATTGTAATGCACTGCCCTGTGATATAGAACTCCTGCCAGGCTGGATGGCGGCAGCAATACGTTTCTGTTACTTGTTACTGCAATTGTAATGCACTGCGCTGTGATGTAGATCTGCTGCTGGTCTGGACGGCGGCAGGAATACGTTTCAATTACTTGTTACTCCAATTGTAATTCACTGCGCTGTGATATAGATTTGCTGCCTGTCTGGACGGCTGCAGTAATACGTTATTGTTGTTTGTTACTGCTATTGTAATGCACTGCGCTATGATTTAGAACTACTGCCGGTGTGGACGGCGGCAGGAATAATTTTGCTTTGCTTGTTACTGCAATTGTAATGCACTGCGCTGTGATATAGAACTGCTGCCAGTTAGACGGCGGCAGGAATACGTTTTTGATGTTTGTTACTGTAATACGTTTCTTTTGCTTGTTACTGTAATTGTAATGCAATGCGCTGTGATATAGAACTGCAGCCATTCTGGACTGCGGGAGGAATACGTTAGTGTTGCTTGTTACTGCAATTGTAATGCACTGCGTTGTGATAGAGGACTGCTGCCGGTCTGGACGGCGGCAGTAAAACGTTTGTGTTGCTTGTTACTGCAATTGTAATGCACTGCGCTAATATGAAGTTCTGCTGCTGGTCAGCACGGCGGCAGGAATAGGTTTCTGTTGCTTCTCTCTGCAATTGTAATGAACCGCGCTGTGATATAGATCTCCTGCCGGTCTGGACGGCGACACGAATACTTTTGTGTTGCATGTTAGTGCTATTGTAATGCACTGCGCTGTGATATAGATCTACTGCCGATCTGGACGATGGCAGCAATAATTTTGTGTTTCTTGTTAATGAAATTGTAATTTACTGCACTGTGTTATAGATCTGCTGTCATTCTGGCATGCGGCAAGAATACGTTTGTGTTGCTTGTTACTGCAAATGTAATGCACTGCGCTATGATATAGATCTCCTACCATTCTGGACTGCGGGGTGAAAACTTTAGTGTTGCTAGTTAATGCAATTGTAATGCACTGCGCTATGATATAGATCTGCTGCCATTCTGGACGGCGGCAGTAATACTTTTGTGATGCTTGTTACTGCAATTGTAATGCACTGCGCTGTGATATAGATCTGCTGCCATTCTGGACGGCGGCAGGAATAATTTTGTAACGCTTAATACTGCAATTGTAATGTACTGCGCTGTGATATAGATCTCCTGGAATTATGGACTGCGAGAGGAATAAGTTTGTGTTACTTGCTACTGCAATTGGAATGCACTGCGCTGTGATATAAATCTGCTGCCAGGCTGGACGGCGGCAGGAAAACGTTTGTGTTGCTTGTTACCGTAATTGTAATACACTGCGTTGTGATATGGTCGTGCTGCTGGTCTGGACGGCGGCAGGAATACGTATGTGTTGATTTTTACTGCAATTGTTATGCACTGCGCTGTGATATAGATCTGCTGCCATTCTGGACTACGGGAGGAATACGTTTGTGATTCTTCTTACTGCAATTGTAATGCACTGCGCTGTAATATAGATTTGTTGTCGTTCTGGACTGCTTGAGGAATACGTTTGTGTTGCTTGCTACTGCAATTGTAATGCACTGCGTTGTGATATGGATATGCTGTAGTTCTGGACGTTAACAGGAATACGTTTGTGTTGCTTGTTACTGCAATTGTAATGCACTGCGCTGTTATATAGATTTGCTGCCATTCTGGACTGCAGGAGGAATACGTTTGTGTTACTTGTTACTGCAATTGTAATGAACTGCGCTGTGTTGTGTATCTGCTGCTGGTCAGGAAAGCGGCAGGAATACGTTTCTGTTGCTTGTTACTGCTATTGTAATGAACTGCGGTGTGATATAGAACTGCTGCCAGGCTGAACGGTGGCAGGAATACTTTTGTGATGTTTGTTACTGCAATTGCAATGCATTGCGCTTTGATATAGAACTGCTGCCATTCTGGACTTCGGGAGGAATACGTTTGTGTTGCTTGTTACTGCTATTTTAATGTACTTCGCTGTGATATAGATGTGCTGCCATTCTGGACGGCGGCAGGAATACGTTTGTGTTTTTGTTACTGCAATTGTAATGCACTGCGCTGTGATATAGAAATATGCCGGCCTGGACGGCGGCAGGAATACTTTTGTGTTGCTTGTTATTGCAATTGTAATGCACTGCGCTGTGATCTAGATCTGCAGCTAGTCTGGACGGCGGAAGGAATACGTTTCTGTTGCTTGTTACTACAATTGTAATGCACTGTGCTGTGATATAGATCTGCTGCTTTTTTAGACTGAGGGAGGAATACGTTCGTGTTGCTCTTTACTGCAATTTTAATGCACTGTGCTGTGATATAGATCTGCTGCCAGGCTGGCCGGTGGCAGGAATACGTTTGTGTCCATGTTACTGCAAATGTAATGCACTGCGTTGTGATATGGATTTGCTTCTGGTCTGGACGGCGGCTGGAATACGTTTGTGTTGCTTGTTACTACAATTGTAATGCACTGCGCTGTGATGCAGATCTGCTGCCATTCTGGACTGCGAGAGGAATACGTTTGTGTTGCTTGTTCCTGCATTTGAATTGCATTGTGCTGTGATGTAGATTTGTTGCTGGTCTGGACGGCGGCAGGAATAAGTTTGTGTTGCTTGTTACTGCAATTGTAATGAACTGCGATGTGTTATAGAATTGCTGCCGGTCTGGACGGCGTGAGGAATACGTATGTTATGCTTGTTACTGCAATTTTAATGCACTGCGCTGTGATATAGATCTGCTGCCGGTCAGGATGGCGGCAGGAATACGTTTGTGGTGTTTGTTACTGCAATTGTAATGCACTGCGCTGTGATATAGATCTGCTGCCATTCTAGATTGCGGGAGGAATACGTTTGTGAAGCTTTTTAATGCAATTGGAACGCACTGCGCTGTGATTTAAATCTGCTGCCAGTCTGGACTGCGGCAGGAATACGTTTGTGTTATTTGTTACTGCAATTGTAATGCACTGCGCTGTGATGTAGATCTCCTGCCGGTCTGGATGGCTTCAGGAATACGTTTGTGTTGTTTGTTAATGCAGTTGTATTGCACTGCGCTTTGATGTAGATTTGCTGCTGGCCTGGACGGCGGCAGGAATACGTTTGTGTTGCTTGTTACTGTATTTTTAATGCACTGTGCTCTGATGTAGGACTGCTGCTGGTCTGGACGTCGTCAGGAATACGTTTGTGATGCTTTTTACCGCAATTGTAATGCACTGCGCTGTGATATAAATCTGCTGCCTGTCTGGATGGCGGCAGGAATACTTTTGTGATGTTTATTACTGCAATTGTAATGCACTGCACTGTGATGTAGATCTGTTGCCATTCTGGACTGCGGGACAATACATTTGTGTTGCTTTTTACTGCAATTGAAATGCACTGCGCTGTGATTGAAATCTGCTGCCAGGCTGCATGTCGGCATGAATACGTTTGTGTTACATGTCACTACAACTCTAATGCTCTGCGCTGTGATGTAGATCTGCTGCTGGTCTGGACGGCGGCAGGAATACGTTTCTGTTGCTTATTACTGCAATTGTGATGCACTGCGCTATGATATAGATTTGCTGCCGGTCTGGACGGCGGCAGTAATACGTTAGTGTTGTTTTTTACTGCAATTGTAATGCATTGAGCTGTGATATTGAACTGCTGCTGGTCTGGTCGGCGGCAGGAATACGTTTCTGTTGCTTGTTACTGCAAATGTAATGCACTGCGCTGTGTAATGGAACTGCTGCCATTCTGGACTGAGGGAGAAATACGTTTGTGATGCTTGTTACAGCAATTGTAATGCACTGCGTTGTGATAGAGATCTCCTGCCGGGCTGGACGGCGGCAGGAATACGTTTCTGTTGCTTGTTACTGCAATTGTATTGCACTGCGCTGTGATGTAGATCTGCTGCTGGTCTGGACGGCGGCAGGAATTCGTTTCTGTTGCTTATTACTGCAATTGTGATGCACTGCGCTGTGATATAGATTTGCTGCCGGTCTGGACGGCGGCAGTAATACGTTAGTGTTGTTTGTTACTGCAATTGTAATGCATTGAGCTGTGATATAGATCTGCTGCCGGTATGGACGGCGGCACGAATGCTTTTGTGTTGTTTGTTAGTGCAATTGTAATGCACTGCGCTGTGATATAAATCTACTGCCATCCTGGACGATGGCAGGAATACGTTTGTGTTGGTTGTTAATGCAATTGTTATGCACTGCGCTGTGATATAGAACTGCTGCCGGTCTGGACGGCGGCTGTAATACGTTTGTGACGCTTGTTATTGCAATTGTAGTCCACTGCACTGTAATATAGATCTGCTGCCATTCTGGAATGCGGCAGGAATCCGTTTGTGTTGCTTTTTAATGCAAATGTAATGAGTGCGCTGTGCTATAGATCTGCTGCCATTCTGGAATGCGGGATAAATACGTTAGTGTTGCTAGTTACTGCAATTGTAATGCACTGCGCTGTGACATAGATCTGCTGTAAATCAGGACGGCGCTAGGAATACGTTTGTGATGCTTGTTACTGCAATTGTAATGCACTGCACTGTGATATAGATCTGCTGCCATTCTGGAATGCGGCAGGAATACGTTTGTGTTGCTTGTTACTGCAAATGTAATGCACTGCGCTGTGATATATTTCTGCTGCCATTCTGGACTGCGGGGTGAATACGTTAGTGTTGCTATTTACTGCAGTTGTAATGCACTGCGCAGTGATACAGATCTGCTGCCATATTGGACGACGTCAGCAATAGGTTTTTGATGCTTGTTACTGCATTTGTAATGCACTGCGATGTGATATAGATCTGCTACCATTCTGGACGGCAGGGGTAATAGTTTGTTTTGTTTCTTACTGCTATTGAAATGCACTTCGCTGTGATATAGATGTGCTGCCATTCTGGACGGCGGCAGGAATACGTTTGTGTTGCTTGTTACTGCAATTATAATGCATTGCGCTGTGATATAGAACCGCTGCCGGTCTGGACTGAGGCAGCAATATATTTGTGACGCTTGTTAGTGCTATTGTAATGCACTGCGCTGTGATATAGATTTGCTGTCATTCTGGACTGCTGGGGGAATACGTTTGTGTTGCTTGTTACTGCAATTTTAATGAACTGCGCAGTAATGTATATCTGCTGCCAGGTTGGAAGGCGGCAGGAATATGTTTCTGTTAGTTGTTACTGCAATTGTAATGCACTCGCTTTGATTTAGAACTGTTGCCGGTCTGGACGGTGGCATGAATACGTTGTGTTGCTTGTTACTGCAATTGTAATGCACTGCGCTGTGTTGTAGATCTGCTGCCGGTCTGGACGGCTTCAGGAATACGTTTGTGTTGTTTGTTAATTCAATTGTATGTCACTGCGCTAAGATGTAGATCTGCGCTGTTCTGGACGGCGGCAGGAATACGTTTCTGTTGATTGTTACTGACATTGTAATGCACTGCGCTGTGATATAGATCTGCTGCCATTCTGGACTGCGTGAGGAATACGTTTGTGTTGCTTTTTTCTGCAATTTTAATGCACTATGCTGTGATATAAATGTGCTGCCAGGCTGGCCGTTGGCAATAATACGTTTGTGTTCTATGTTACTGCAATTGTAATTCACTGCGTTGTGATATGGATGTGCTTCTGGTCTGGACGGCGCCTGGAACTGTTTTGTGTTGCTTGTTACTGCAATTGTAATGCACTGCGCTGTGATATAAACCTGCTGCCATTCTGGACAGCGGCAGGAATACGTTTGTGTTGCTTGTTACTCCATTTGTATTGCACTGTGCTGTTTTGTAGAACTGCTGCTGGTCTGGACGGCGGCAGGAATACGTTTTTGTTGCTTGTTACAGCTATTGTAATGCACTACGCTGTGATATAGATTTGCTGCCGGTCTGGACGGTAGCAGGAATACGTTTGTGTTGCTTGTTACTGGAAATGTAACGTACTGCGCTGTGATATAAAATTGCTGCCGGTCTGGACGGTGTGAGGAATACGTTTGTTATGCTTGTTACAGCAATTGTCATGCACTGCGCTGTGATGTAGATCTGCTGCCTGTCTGGATGGCGGCAGGAATACGTTTGCGTTGCTTGTTACTGCAATTGTAACACACTGCGCTGTGATTTAAATCTGCTGCCAGTCTGGACGGCGGGAGGAATACGTTTGTTTTTTCTTAAAGCAATTGTATTGCACTACGCTGTGATATAGATCTGCTGCCATTTTATACTGCGGGAGGAATACGTTTGTGTTGCTTGTTACTGCATTTTTAATGCACTGTGCTGTGATGTAGAACTGCTGCTGGTCCGGACGTCGTCAGGAATACGTTTGTGATGCTTGTTACCGTAATTGTAATGCACTGCGCTGTGATATAAATCTGCTGCCGGTTTGGATGGCGGCCGGAATACGTTTGTGATGTTTATTACTGCAATTGTAATGCCCTGCACTGTGATATAGATCTGTTGCCATTCTGGACTGCGGGGCAATACGTTTGTGTTGCTTGTTACTGCAATTAAATTCACTGCGCTGTGATTTAAATCTGCTGCCAGGCTGGATGGCGGCAGCAATACGTTTGTGTTGCTAGTTACTGCAACTCTAATGCACTGCGCTGTGATGTAGATCTGCTGTTGGTCTGGACGGCGGCAGGAATACGTTTCTTTTGTTTATTACTGCATTTGTAATGCACTGCGCTGTTACATAATTTTGCTGCAGGTCTGGACGGCGGCAGTAATACGTTAGTGTTGTTTGTTACTGCAATTGTAATGCTCTGCGCTGTGATATAGTTTTGCTGCCGGTCTGGACGGCGGCAGGAATACTGCTGCCGGTGTGGGCGGCGTCAGGAATACGTTTGTGATGTTTGTTACTGCAATTGTATTGCCCTGCGCTGTGATATAGATCTGCTGCTGGTCTCGTCGGCCGCAGGAATACGTTTCTGTTGCATGTTACTGCAATTGTAATGCAGTGCGCATTGATATAGTTCTGCTGCCATTCTGGACTGATTGAGAAATACGTTTGTGTAGCTTGTTACTGCAATTGTAATGCACTGCGTTGTAATTGAGATTAGCTGCCGGTCTGGACGAAGGCAAGAATACTTTTGTGTTGCTTGTTACTGCAATTGAATTTCACTGCGCTTTCATGTACATCTGCTGCTGGTCAGCACGTCGGCAGGAATAAGTTTCTGTTGTTTCTTACTGCAATTGTAATGAACTGTGTTGTGATATAGAACTGCTGCCGGTCTGGACGTCGGCACGAATAATTTTGTGTTTTTTGTTAGTGCAATTGTAAAGCACTGTTTGTGATATAGATCTACTGACATCCTGGACTATGGCAGGAATACGTTTGTGTTGCTTGTTAATGAAATTTTAATGCACTGCGCTGTGATATAGATCTGCTGCCATAATGGAATACGGTAGGAATCCGTTTGTGATGCTTGTTACTGCAAATGTAATGCACTCCGCTGTGTTATAGTTCTGCTGCCATTCTGGACTGAATGGGGTATACGTTAGTGATGCTCGTTACTGCAATTGTAATGCACTGCGCTGTGATATAGATCTGCCGCCATTCTGGATGGCGGCAGGAATACGTTTGTGATGTTTGTTACAGCATTTGTAAAGCACTGCGCTGTGATATAGAACTGTAACCATTCTTGACTGCTGAGGGAATACGATTGTGTTGCTTCTTACTGCTATTGTAATGCACTTCGCTATGATATAGATGTGCTGCCATTCTCGACGGATGTAGGAATCCGTTTGTGTTGATTTTTACTGCAAATTAAATGAACTGCGCTGTGATATAGAACTGCTGCCAGTCTGAACGGCAGCAGGAATACGTTTGTGACACTAATTACAGCAATTGTAATGTACTGCGCTGTGATATAAACTTGCTGGCATTCTGGACTGCAGGAGGAATACGATTGTGTTGCTTGTTACTGCAATTGTAATGCACTGCGCTGTGGAATAGATTTGCTGCCAGGCTGAACGTTGGCAGGAAAAAGTTTGTGTTGCTTGTTACCGCAATAGTAATGCACTAAGTTGTGATATGGTTGTGCTGCTAGTCTGGACGGCGGCAGGAATACGTTTGTGTTGCTTGTTACTACAATTGTAATGCACTGCGCTGTGATATAGATCTGCTGCCATTCTGGACTGCGGGAGGAATACGTTTGTGTTGCTTTTTAATGCAATTGTAATGCACTGCGTTGTGATATGGATGTGCTGTACGTCTGGACGGTAACAGGAATAAGTTTGTGATGCTTGTTAC
>Ga0209755_10008914_pt1 | contig 10647 bp, 10 predicted proteins | sample TergutCo191P1_FD_187301 | JGI IMG/M metagenome (GOLD analysis project Ga0209755, IMG submission 187301) | Cornitermes sp. P1 segment gut microbial communities from Petit-Saut dam, French Guiana - Co191P1 (SPAdes) (version 2) | ecosystem: Host-associated > Arthropoda: Insects > Digestive system... | reverse complement strand
CAAAGAACCGCAATCCGCCTGCCGTGATTGGTGCTTGCGCCTATTAGCTCTTTTTCTACAGTATCAAGAGCCGCGGCAATTGTTTTAATAAGAGAGTCCATTCTGATTTTCATAAATTTATTTTATCACATAAAAGCACAAATTAGTATAAAATGTTTTAATATTCAAATAATTCATTTATACCTTCAAAGACTGTACCAAGATCATCAAAACACATCAGCGCTCTTGAGTCCATCGGCGTCGGCATATTGTTAACAATAACGATATTTCCGCCGTGGCGCAGGGTGTGTTCTGGCATAGAAGCGGCGGGGTAAACTGTTAAGCTCGTTCCCAGAATCAGCATTAAGTCAGCCTGCTGGGATTCGAGCGTTGCCTGCCGCAGCGCGTTAATTGGAAGGTTTTCTCCGAAAAAAGTGATTGCCGGTTTCAGCACCCTGCCGCACTTTGGGCACTTGGGCATTTCTCCTTTGCACACAACTGCCGCTGCCTCTTCAAAACTGATTCTTATTCCCGGGCAGCGCAGGCAGTAGTGCGTTTCAGGCGACCCGTGAATTTCAATCACATTTTTACTTCCGCCTTTCTGGTGAAGCAAATCGATATTCTGCGTTATCAGCGCTTTAAGAAGCCCTCGCTTTTCAAGCTCTCCAAGTACATTATGAACAATCGAAGATTGTTTTTCGTTAAGATTATAAATGAATGATCCTGCCTGAGTGTAATAAAGCGACGGATCTTTTTCGAAATAATTAATATCGAAAATTTTTTCCGCGTCCATTTCGTTGTAAAGTCCGTTCTTGCCGCGAAAATCACGGATGCCGGAAAGAGTGCTTACTCCCGCGCCTGTCATGGCAACCGGATATTCAGCTTCCTTTATCAGAGTAAATAATTTATTTATATTTTTTTTGTTTGCTTCCATAGGAGTATTATTCACTGTTCAGAAGAGCGTCAAAAGCCGCTACTGCTTGCGGTGTATCCCACGAGATAGAGCCTACAACGCGCGCAATGATTTTCCCTTCGCGATCTAAAATATAAGTTGTAGGAATCGCTTCAATGCCGTAGACATTGCTTACTTTGTTGTTTGTGTCCAGTAAAACAGGAAAAGTATATTTGTTATTCTGAATAAACCGGCGCACTGTGTTTATATCTTCTCCGATGTCAACGGCAAGTATTTCCAGTCCCTGATCTTTAAAACGCTGATATAAATTTTCCATGGAAGGCATTTCCGCTCTACACGGAGGACACCATGTAGCCCAGAAATTCAGGATGACAATTCTACCTTTAAAATCCGGGAGAGAGGCAACACCGCCTGTAAGCATCGGAAGCGAAAACGCGTGCGGATCCGTACGCTGGTTTACAACCTGGATTCTTGCGTTTTTAAGCAGCGTTGCCGTTTCCTGTGAAATCTGCGCGTTTATCAGCTGCGGTAAAATAATCAGGAGAGCCGTGACGCAAAGACAGCGCGCGAATAACGTCAAGTTTGATTTTGTAGTTTTTATCAGATATTTCATTTTTATACCCCCTGGTATTATATCATGCATTAATTATATTTCACATATTTATCATATTCAACCAATTTGCCAAAATTCTGAATGGAAGAGCTTTATCTTCAGCCCAATAAATAAATTGGTACTGCCATTTTTGAAGAGCAATGTTAAGCGCGGAAAATCTGTTTGTAATTATTAACAGTCCGATTAAAATAAGCAAACATCCGCTGATTTTTTTTATCAACGGCAATTTTTCTTTGAACCATTTAGCGGGGACAAGGTAACGGTCAAAAAAAACAGCGGCTAGAAGAAAAGGAATGCCAAGCCCCAACGAGTAAAGCGCCAGATACAGCGCGGCGAAACCCGCCTTCCCGCTTTGCCCCGCAAGAAACAATACGCCTGTAAGAATCGGCCCTATGCAGGGAGTCCATCCCGCGCCGAATGCCGCCCCCGCAAGAAACGCGCTTATCAGTCCTTTAAACCCTTTTTTACCGCTGTTTGTTATGTGCAAACGTTTTTCGTAATTCAGAACGACAATAAAATCAAAAATATAATTGATCCCCAGAACAATCACAATTATTCCCGCCGCGATTCGTATATATTTTCCAATTCCGCCTATCAGCAAAAAAGTGGTTGAAATTATGATGCTTAAAACGATAAAAACGGCGGTAAAACCCAATATAAAACAAATTGTTGTAATTAATAAAATATATCGTTTTTTATCAGCCTGTTCATTTTCAGATGATACGCCGCCGCTTAAAATACTAAGATATGAAGGTATAAGCGGCAGTACGCACGGCGAGAAAAATGATAATAAACCCGCTGAAAAAGTAAGTATAATGGAGGGATATTCATTCATTTGATAATTTTATTCCGGTTGATAATACTGTGTCAATAAAAAAAGGGACTGCTGCCAATCCCTTTTTTACTCACCCTTTCTTTTTATCCACCTGTCTATCTACGGTTATATTTGCCGTGTTTGTGGCTGTGATTGTTTCTGTTCTGCCACGGATTGTCCCTACGATCACTGTTTAAATTCATGTTGTTTTGTACCAGTCGTCTGAAATCATAAGTTTGTCCGTCAATTGTCGCTTTAGCCGGATTTATAATATTTCTGATTTGATATCCTTCGACAGATATATTGGCGCCTTCACGCAGTCCGCCGAGAAAACCGATAAAACGGTTTAACATCGGAACAAGGTAAACAGTATCATCCTGCCCCTGAATTGCGACAATTCCTCTTTCCAGTTTTAATGTGCCGTTTACAGTAACCAGGGCAGCTTCACTAAAACGTTCGGTATTTAAATCGCGCTGGGGCCGGGGCAATGCGTCAGGACGGTTATGTCTTTGCGGATTAAATTCCCTCTGTTCATTCCTATCCGCCGGAGCCGCCTCTCTCCGTTGATCCCTTACCGGTTGCGCAAATACGGCGCCTGCAACCATAATCGCAGTAAACAGTAAAATTGTTATTTTTTTCATTTTAACCTCCGTAAAAATCAATATACAAATCTATAACCAAAAACACGCGTATGTGTTACATTTTTTTTGTAAGAATGTAACCTTTTTAACTGCGCTGAGCCGCGAGCGAAATAAGCGAAATTACAAGCAATACCGTAAACGCGGCGATAAATATGATAAACGCAGGTATAAATCCAAAAGTGATAACAAGCCAAATGCCTAATGTATTAAATACCGACCGGTACAGAAAAACCATGCAGTGAAAAACTATAGGCAGAATCGGGAGAAGCAGAACAAAAAGGTAGCGCGGCTTTGTTTTTGCCCGGTAACGCCACGCGATGATGATCGTAAAAATTGCCAGCGGAAGGAAGAATATTACCGTCCCAAGGCGGTTGAGAATTTCCGCTTGAAAAATCCGTGATATATAACCTGTCGACTCGAGTTTTTTTGACGCCTGATAAAGCTCGTTAACCTGAAGATTTGTCAGGCCGTGCCTTACCTGCGTTACCAGTAAAAATATATCGTAACTTACATCTAAAAGAATTCCGCCGGCGCTTTTTTCGCCAATCAGCCATTCGCCTTCAAAGCCTTTTTCCTGATGTTCGCGATCCAGCGCGTGAGTTAAAACAATTATCTGCGGCCTATTGTTTGATGAAAAAGGCAGAATTTTCGCGTAACGCGAAACGGCGCTTTCCAGCAGATTGCTCTTAGAATCAAATTTCATGTATTCCAAATCCATGCCGTAGCTGACATCCGCCGAAGTGGTAAGAGCCGAAAAACGAAGTATAGCGCGTCCGTCCGCGGCAGGAAGCGAAAAAAGAGAGCCGTTAATTGTTTCGCCTAATGTTAAATTTATCTCGTCGGCGAAAAAAGCTGTTTGCCGGGCATTGCGCTCGCTTACGGCAAGAAAATTCACCGCGTCAGGATCATCGGGAGTTTGCGATAAAAGTTCGCGGAAAATATAATAAGCGTCTATCCATCTTTCCGCGTTCATTGCCTGATAACCGGAGATTTTCAGATTGTAAAGCGCAAAAAGACGCTCTTCTCTCTGGTTTGGAGCCTGAGAGGCAATCATATTCCATGATTCGCTTGCCAGCCTTATCGCGTTCATCTGCTGAGCGCTGCCGCGGGGGGCAAGCCGCGATGCGAGGTTTGCCAGCCAGTGAGCGTCATAAAAACGTTTATCGTTAAATGCTTTCACGCATAATTCGATCGCTTCTGTGGCGTCAACGGGACCCTGCCCTTCAGATAACGCGAATACTTCGCTGTCCTGCCTGCTTTCCAAAAGAGAAGCTCTCGCGAGATCTCTCTCTTCCCTTTCTTCAAAATAAAGTCTTTCAAGGTTAATGGTAATTCTATCTCTTAATTTTTTTATATCTTCGCTTTCAAACCAGATATGATCGCAGGTATCCGCGAATCGTGAGGCGTCGTACCAGCGTCCGGCTTCTGCGTTGCTGAAAGCGTTTTTTTTCGCGATTTGATATAAATCTCCGCTGAAGCGAAGATCATCTTCATAATTTTTCGCCGTTGGATAAGCCAAAAAGTAAACTATCGCGAATAAAACCGACGCGAAAATCGCCGTAACAACCGAAGATAAGATGCGTTTAAAAAAAACATCCGAAAAACTTTGATATTTTTCTTCGTATTCTGCGAGGCCGAAGGGAATTACAAGAGCGGATAAAGCAAGAGCGGGAAATAAATTTAATATTTCCAGCCATCCCTGAAGCATCCTCCATGTTCTGGAATATATTATTAATGGCGCTTCAACGCCGGGAAAAATAAAACGGAACAGAAAAATAAAAAAAGAAGCGGCAATAATATAAATAAAAAATATCATCAGCGGCGCCCGCAGTTTTTCCGTATTAATCGCCATTGTTATTCTTCTCTTTTGCGGCAGCGGTTAACATTGTGTAAATATAAACAAGAACGCCGAATCCGGCAAATAATAACGGAAGAGCGAGAGATGTAAGCAATTTATTATTCAGAAAAACTCCGATGACATTATGAATCTCCGGAGTATTCAGGAGAGTTCCAAGCGAGATTATTCCTCTGAAAACAATCATCGCTAAAAACAAATTCGCGAGCGGCCACGCGCTGAATTTTATTAAATATCCCAAAGAACATAAAATGAAGATAAAAGATCCGACATATATCAGATAGGAAATAATTCCTTCAGAAAATTTTTGCTGAAACATTTCCGCGTTCAGTCTGATATCAATATCAAGACTTTTTAAAAACCACGGAGTATTGTCTGTGAATGGAATAGGCGGAAGTTTTTGCGCCGCATCAAAATGCGCCGCGTCAATATATGTTAACGGCCGGCCCGGAATTGCGGTTACTCGCGGTCCGTACGGATTCGCGGTTCCTTCAAGCAGGATAATCGCGGTTACATTTCTGTTCATGGAATTGGAAAGAATTAAACCTTTTTCACCTGATTGGATTTCCGCCGCGCGGGCTGGTTCAACCTGCTTCGACGGAACGGATTTCATCATATTAAGAGCAAAAGAGATCCCATAACAGAAAACAATCGATAAAACCATTACACTGACAATCGCAGACAGAGGAAAGAATTTTCTTCTCACTATATAATTAATTGTTAGTATTATTGATGAAAATAATGTTAAAGCCAAAGCCCAATGAGCGGAAGTTATTAATAATGTAAGCGGTGTTTCAGGTTCCGGCGGCAGAATCTTCGCCCACTCAACCTGTAAGGACAGATATTTCAAACCGGTAACCGCCGCAAAAATTATTATAAAAGTCAGAGAATAATATAGTATTAAACGCGCAAAATTCCTCACAAATTAAAGATTAACATGGCATTAAACCATAAGCAAGGGTATAATTCACTTTTTTCATGTTGAGTAAATCTTTAAAATTAGTCATAATTAGGCATGAGTTGTCAAATCGCGGTATTGGGAGCCGGAGCATGGGGAACGGCGATAGCCAAGGTTATTGCCGATAAAGGAAACGATGTTGTTATCTGGAGCTTTGAAGAATCGGTCAATGATGATATTAATCTGAACAATTTGAATTCCCGTTATTTACCTGATGTAAAACTGCCTTCTGCGTTAAAAGCAACGACTAACATTCTTACAGCGGCTGAAGGGAAGCAGTTTCTGATTTACGCGGTCCCTTCCATGTTTCTGCTTGATACCTTAAAAAAGACCCTTTCCGCCGATTGTATTCGCGAAGGTAAGTCCATAATTGCCGTTATTACTAAAGGCTTTCTTCCCTGTGATAACGGTCCCCGCTTAATTGTAGAAACAATGGAAGATTATCTGCCCGGTTTTTACCGTCAATCTCTTGTTTATATTTCCGGTCCCAGTCATGCCGAAGAAGTTTCCCGGGGAAAATTAACCGGTTTAATCGCGGCAAGCGAGACTCCGAAGAACTCGATCCGTTTCAGAGATTTGTTGAAAAATCCGCGTCTTATGGTGTATTCATCTCTTGATATTCGCGGGGTGCAGGCCGCCGCCGCCGCGAAAAATGTTATTGCTATCGCGTTTGGAATGTTGGACGCCATAAAAACATCGGGGATGACCGATATGTTCGGCGACGGTACCGAGTCGCTTCTTCTCGCGGCCGGCTTAAACGAGATTCAAATGCTCGGCAAAGCTTTGGGCGCGACGCATCCTGAGACATTTACGTCAATTTCGGGGATTGGAGATCTGGACGTTACATGCCGCTCGATTCACGGAAGAAACAGGCGTTTCGGCAGAGACATTATCGAAAAAAATATTTTATCGCCGTTTAAAGATATTGATGACATTTTGGCCCGAATCGGAGAAGTCGGATATCTTCCCGAAGGCGTAGCCGCGGCAAAGTATATCCGTGTTCTGGCGGACAAACATAAATTGAAAATACCGATTTCCACGGGATTATGCAAGATTTTAAACCGCGAGCTGGAACCGATGGAATTTTGCAAAAATCTGCTGGTAGACTGGAATGTTAAATGACATTTATTAATGCCCTTAATACATTTTTGGGGCCTGCATTAATAATTATTATTATGCTTGTTGAATGTCTTAACAGAGCTTCAAACGATTTTTTCTTAAAAAGAAATATTTCTGTTCTTTTAATAATTACTTTATCCGCCGTTATTTTCGATTTTATTTTTTCTTTGATTTTAAATTACGCTCCTGACTTCGGGAATTTATCTGAATTTATTTTAAAAGATAATACTTTACGCATGATTGTTTTCCTTTCTCCGGTTGTTTTTTATCTGCTTATAATTTTTATTTTTCAAAGACACAGAAAATACAGATTCATTCTTTTTACTTTAAGTTTGATTGTAAATATTGTGACAGGCTCCGCTAAGTTTTTGTGGTCTGTTATGGCGGCTCTTCTTCTGTTTGATTATTTATTCATTGTTTTTAAGGAATCAAAAATTGATAATTTGACGGGGCTTAATAACCGTTACAGTTTTTTTGAATATTTTAGCAGGCTTTCGCGCGGTAAAACGGGAGAAGCGTGGAATGTTGTTATGATTGACGTTATTAATTTTAAAACGATAAATAATATTTACGGTTATCTTGAAGGCGACGATGTATTACGCGTGATTGCCAAAGTTATTAATAATCATTCCGCAAAATCGGATTTTACCGCCCGCTACGGCGGAGATGAATTTGTTCTTGTTGTCAAAGCGGATAACAGCGTTGATGAAATGATGTCGGAAATGAAAAAAGAATTGGATGTTTTTAATAAAACGGACGGGAAGCCATACAGTATAGAAATCAGTTACGGAACGGATGTTTTCACCGCGGACGGTAAAACAGATATTGACGATTTTCTCGGAAATCTGGATATGTTTATTTTAAAACGAAACGAAGATAGCCGCAGGGAGGGAGATTATAATTCATGAGCGCAATAAATTTTTTAAACTCAACTATCGGCTCATGTTTGATTATTATTCTGATTGCTGTTGATTTTCTCAGAAAATCAAAAACAGACATGTTTCAGCGCAAGCTGTTTATTATGATGCTGGCTTCCTTATTTTTCGCTGTATTTTTTGACTTTATCGGTCTTTTATTGGAAAGGAATCCCGGAGAGAAGATAAATAAAATTTTATATTATACATGGTCGGTCTATTTGGCGGCGCGGAATTGTCTCTACTATTTTACCGCCGTTTTTGTTGATTATTTCGCTCATGGAAACGCTGTCAGAACCAGGCGATTAATATATTTTGTTATTGTTCTTTTGGGAATGTACTGTTTCAGTATTCTGTTAAATACTCAATCAGGATTTTATTTTTATATATCCAGAGAGAATGTTTATATGCCCGGATCATTATATTCTTTAAATACATTGTTAAGTTATTTTCCTATATTGGTAATTTTTATAGATTTAGGACTCATTACGCGGCATATAAAAAGATCGCAGATTATCTGCATTATCGTTTTTGTAATTCTCGCCGCTTTGGGCGCTGCATTGGATATTATTCTGAGAACTACTTATTTAATCTGGCCGTGTATAACCGCCGCAATGTTATATGTATATTTATTTATAATTAAATACGATTCAAAGACAGACAGCCTTACAGGGATGGAAAACAGAAACAGTTTTAACGAGTATATAAAAAAACTTTACAGCCATTCAAATAAAAAAGAGCATACATTTATTATGTTTGATATAGCGCATTTTAAAAATATTAATAGCGCGCTGGGTCATGTTGAGGGAGATAACGCGTTACGCGACTTATCTCTGATTTTAAGAAGCTGCATCAGAAACACTGATTTTACCGCGCGTCTTGGCGGAGATGAGTTTATTATTGTAACGATTGGCGTAAGCGATGTTAACAGAATTATCAGGCGGATCAATGACGCGATTGACAGGCAAAATAAAAAACAAATAAGACCTTATCAGCTTTATATAAGTTACAGCTCAGGCGTGTATAAAAGAGATTCGGGAACGCATATTCAGGATTTTCTTGCCGGAATGGATATTGAAATGAATAAATTTAAGGAATTGCATCACAACGATAAAGTCAGCGTGATTACAGACGATCATGTCATTATGAATTAAGGAGAGTAAAATGTTCGAAAAATTAACGGGTAAAATAACAGACGCGTTGCGCTTTATCTCGGGAAAATCGGCAATCAGCGAAAAAAATATTGAAGATGCCGTTGAAGCCATAAAAATGGCTCTGCTTGAAGCGGATGTAAATCTTCGCGTAGTGCGGCGTTTTGTAAATTCTACAATTGAGGAAGCGAAAGGAGAGAAAGTACTCCGCTCAGTCGATCCCGGCCAGCAATTTATAAAAATAGTGCATGACAAACTTGTATCATTTTTAGGCGATGCTGATCCGGCAAGCCGCGCGCTGAAACTTCGCGGCCCCGATGTAATTACAACTATTTTAATGCTTGGTTTACAAGGTTCGGGCAAAACAACAAGCTCCGCGAAACTGGCGTTACGTCTTAAAAAAGAAGGACGCAAACCGCTTCTTGTTGCGTGCGACCTTATCCGCCCCGCCGCGATGGAGCAGCTCGCCGTACTAGGCGCTCAAATCGGCATAGCTGTACATAAGGAAGACGGCGCTAAAGACAGCGTCAAGGTGTATCAAAACGCTCTCCTTTGGGCAAAACAAAACTTAATCGATACCCTAATCATCGACACAACAGGCCGTCTGCAAATTGACGAGCCGATGATGCAGGAACTGTCCCGCCTTAAAGACGCTTCCAAACCTGACGAAATGCTCCTTGTCGCAGACGCGATGACAGGCCAATCCGCCGCCGACATTGCCAAAACATTTGATGAAAAAATCGGTTTAACAGGAGTTATTTTAAGCAAGTTCGATTCCGATACAAGAGGCGGCGCCGCTCTTTCGCTTAAAACCGTTACGGGCAAACCGTTAAAATTTACCGGTACAGGCGAAAAGCCCGAAGACTTTGAGCCTTTCCATCCCGAACGGATTGCGGGCCGCATCCTCGGCATGGGCGATGTCGTCAGCCTCGTTGAAAAAGCGCAGGAAGTTATCGATCAAAAAGAAGCTCTCGAACTCCAGAAAAAAATGGAGAAGGAGAACTTCACTCTTGACGACTGGCTGAACCAAATCCGCTCCGTAAAAAAAATGGGCAGTCTGCAAAAAATGTTGGAAATGATTCCCGGAATGCAGGGACAAATCAGCGAAGACGATATTGACAAAGCAGAACTTAAACAGCAGGAAGCAATCCTAAGCTCAATGACGATAAAGGAGCGCAACAACCACCTGATTATCGGCCCGCCGCGCCGCAGCCGGATTGCTAGAGGTTCGGGAACATCCGTCGCCGAAGTCGCCCGCCTGCTGAAAAAGTTCGAGAAAATGCGCGGCATGATGAAGAAGATGGCAAAAGGCGCGAAGGGCGGGAAAGGTATGCAAGGCATACCAGGGATGCCGCCGGGGATGGGGTGGTAACGCTCAGTGCCTGTTACCTCAATTAACTTTGTTTTTGCTCAACCTCTTTCCTCAGATACTTCTGTAAAACAACAAAGAATTCATTAATATCAATCGGCTTCCCGATATGATCATTCATTCCTGATTTTAAGCATTTTTCGATATCTTCGCGGAAAACGTTAGCTGTCATGGCAATGATGGGAATGGTTTTCGCTTTTGGGTGATCTGATGCTCTTATTTTTTCTGTCGCTTCATATCCGTCCATTTCAGGCATTTGCACATCCATTAAAATTAAATCGTATTCTTCAGGTAATTGTTCGAACATCTCTGCGGCTATGG
>Ga0209755_10008913_pt1 | contig 10647 bp, 9 predicted proteins | sample TergutCo191P1_FD_187301 | JGI IMG/M metagenome (GOLD analysis project Ga0209755, IMG submission 187301) | Cornitermes sp. P1 segment gut microbial communities from Petit-Saut dam, French Guiana - Co191P1 (SPAdes) (version 2) | ecosystem: Host-associated > Arthropoda: Insects > Digestive system >... | reverse complement strand
CTGGGGTTACGCTCATATTTCGGACTTTGACTTCCCTAGCAGCCTCATCCACCCAAACAGCCTTTTATTGGGTTCGTGTTCCTCGGGTCAAGATTTTGCTATCCCTTTCTTCAGCTCACACCTCACGGTGCGCACCTTGGGATTCACTATGCGGTTGGCTATGAGTACCTCCGCTACGGACTTTCACCGTTTAGATTTATGCCATACTCGGCACACGAGGGTGCCGTCCGCAGACGGCGGGTGTTTTGATACACAAAGCGGAGAAAAATCAGTAGTAATCTGACTCACAATACCGCATTATTACTAGGTTTTTTGAGTTTCGCAAATGCCTAACTAATTTTAGAATAGGAGAGATTAAGTTATGTTTAAGAAAGGTGCATGTGAGATTGTGTTAAACCGGGAGGTTTGCATAAAATAATCTTGTGCATATGCCTCCCATAAGTTCAAACACAACTTAGGAGGTAAAAAATATGTGTAACACATTTACAAATCAATTTATTTCTAACGACAAAAATCATGAGTTCATGAGAGCCACAATGATGGGACCAAACGCTCTGCGGGTATCCGAGGAATTGGCGTCGTATTTGACCATTAACAAGGATATGCGTATTCTTGACCTCGGCTGCGGCATGGGTCTTTCCACGCTTCTCCTGACACAAAAATATGGAGCGACTGTTTTTGCCGCTGACCTTTGGATTTCCCCAACCGAAAACTATGAGCGTTTCAAATCTGTAGGCATTGATGATAGAGCCATACCGATTTATGTAGACGCAACAAAGGGATTACCTTTTGCGCACGGATATTTTGACATTCTGTTCACCGTGGACGCTTATCATTATTTCGGCTACACATTGGAAATGCTTCCAAAGCTGATCCCTTTTGCGAAAAAGGGCGGCTATATCGCCGTGGCGATTCCCGGCTTAAAGTATGAATTTGGGGAAAATGTCCCTGATGAAATGAAGCCGTGGTGGAATGATCCGGAAATGGCAAGGTCTATCCGCTCTCTTGATTTTTGGAAAGATTTATGGCACAAAGAGGACGGAATCGAGATAGTAAACATCCGTGAAATGGACTGCCACAAACAGGCGTGGGCTGAATGGCTCACCGGGTATATTCCCGAAGCGGCGGAGGACATCCCCATGATGGAAGCTGAAAACGGTCAGTATTTCAATCATGTGCAACTGATAGCAAAAGTTATCTAATCGTCTATCAGCCTTCACAATAACACGATGAAAACGGACGCCTCACAAGTGTCCGTTTTCCCTTGTACGCCCGGTTTTCCCAACGCGTACAGCCCCCTCATTATTAGTGTTTTTTCTTACAATTATTTAGGTATGCAGTGCTTTACTGCAAGGAAGTTTAACACAGTATGGCGGAAAATACGAAAGACGCTAAAAAACGAAAGGTCGCTGAGGCAGAACATCCATCAACGACCTTTTTTCACAATTCAAATTTTATAAGTCGCAATATTTGATTCCTGATTCCAAACGAATCAAAGCCTCCGTCAAAACATCACGAGGGCAGGCGGCGTTCATGCGCATGAACCCTCTACCACCGACGCCGAATTTTTCTCCGTCAGTCAGCCACAGTTTCGCCTTGTTCGTTATCACGCCGTCTAAGTCCTGCACTCCTAATGCTGAACAATCCAGCCAAGCTAAATACGTCCCCTCCGGCTGTGTCAGTTTTATACTTGGCAACCGCTCATGTAAAAAACTGTCGATTAGCTGCATATTATCGGCAAGATACACAAGAAGAGCTTCAAGCCACTCCTCGCCGTGGTTGTATGCCGCCTTACAGGTTACTAAACCGGGAATCCCCGGCTGGCTGAGACCGCAAGCGTCATATTCACGCTTGAAGTTGACGCGATGCTCTTTGTTGGGAATGAAAATATTGGCGTGATGCAATCCGGCGAGGTTGAATGTTTTAGACGGAGCGGTAGCCGTGACAGTCATATCGGCAAATTCAGGCGTAAGTGAAGAAAAAACAAAATGCTGACGCCCTTTATAAATAAAATCCTGCCAAATTTCATCGGCAACAACGGTTACTTTGTGCTTGAGGCAGATTTCCCCCATGCGGGTAAGCTCATCCTTTGTCCAAACACGCCCGACAGGATTATGCGGACTGCACAAGATAAAGAGTTTCGCTTGTGATATTTTCTGCTCAAAATCGCCGAAGTCTATTGAATATTTGCCGTTTTCGTAAACAAGCTGGCTCACCAGCAACTTACGCCCTGTGTGCCGCACAGCCTCCTCAAAAGGATAGTAGACAGGCTGCTGGATAACCACACCATCGCCTTTTTCTGTCAAGGCACGGACGGCGATAAAAATTACATTAACCACCCCCGGCGTGATAGCGAGCCATTCCCTCTCAACACGCCAGTTAAACCTCCGCACAAACCAGTTTTGGACGGTTTCAAAATATGGGACGTCCGGCTCTGAATACCCGAATATTCCGTGATGGGCGAGTTTTTCCAAAGCATCTTTTACACATTGCGGAGCAGGGAAATCCATGTCCGCAACCCACATGGGCAGCACATCTTCCGGCATACCTCTCGATACCGGGTCATATTTTATGCTGTATGTTCCATAGCGATTGGTTATTCTGTCAAAGTTCACATTATCCCTCCAATGCTTGTGTTAAATCGTCAATTAAATCTTTCGCGGATTCCAGCCCGACGGACAAACGCACCAAACAAGAGTCTACCCCTCTTGCGCTCCGCTCATCTTCGGGAATATCGCCGTGAGTTTGCAGTATGGGGTAAGTTATCAGCGATTCAACGCCGCCCAAACTCGGGGCAAATTTTATGACCTTTACGCCCAAGAGCAACTTTTTAGTTGTTTCTTCATCGTGCAAAGCAAACGACACCATTGCACCGAAACCGCCGGCTTGCCGGCGGGTAATCTCGTACCCCGGATGACTTTCAAATCCAATGTAATAAACACTTTTTATTTCTGGTCTGGTCGTGAGCCACTCTGCTACAGTCTTTGTTGTTTCCTGACTACGTTCCATGCGGACGGGCAGCGTCTTTACACCACGAATTACCAAATAACTGTCGAAAGGAGAAAGCACCGATCCGACTGTTTTGGAGATTATCCTTAGACGCTCGTTGATTTTCTCATCGCTGAGCACAAGCACGCCCGCCAAAACATCGTGGTGTCCGCTCAGATATTTTGTGGCGGAGTGAAGAACAACGTCCGCGCCTAAATCAAGCGGCTTTTGCAAATATGGAGTCAGGAAAGTATTGTCCACGATCAGGAGAATCCCCCGCTTCTTTGTTTCCTCTGCAACGGCGGCGATGTCCACCACTTGCATCATAGGATTGGAGGGCGTTTCGAGAAAGACCGCCTTTGTTACCGGCGTGATTGCGGCAATAACGCTTTCGGCAGAATCGGCAAAGGTAAACTTGACGCCGTTCTTTTGCGAAATTTGCGTGAATAGCCTGTGCGTACCGCCATATAAGTCATCAGAAGCCACAATATGGTCGCCGGGCGAAAAAATCTCCATAAGTGCAGATGTGGCGGCTAAGCCCGACGAAAATGCCAATCCGAACCGCCCGCCCTCAAGTGCGGCTACTGTCTGCTCTAAATGTTCTCTTGTGGGATTGGTTAAACGTGAATACTCAAAATCTGCCGTTGGCTCAAAATCAAAGCGTTCGTAGGTTGCCGATGTGAAAATCGGCACGGCTACAGTACCAGCGGTGTCGTACTGCTTTTTACGACCGTGAATACAAAGTGTTTCAAAATCTAAATTTTGCATAATGCACCTCACAAATAATAATCTTGGCAAAGTTAAAAGTGCTTTCAGCTTCATGAAAGATTGCTCTTTAACAAATCAGTAAGTCCCCCACCTCTATAGGTGGCGTGACGGACCATCGTCAAAACCAGTGGGAGCACAAACTCCGACTGATTTGTGAAAACATCACGCAAAGCGGGATGCAAACGCTGCGCGTTCTATTGACAAGGCGAATTCATTTCGCCGCCCCGTCGCTATATTTGATGTTTGAATCTCCGAAAACAACGTAGTTGATAGATATCGCTCCCCGGTATCCGGCAAAATAACAACAATGGTTTTGCCTGCACTTTCCGGGCGAAGTGCTATTTGCGTAGCCGCCCATGTTGCCGCACCCGATGAAATGCCAACGAGCAGCCCCTCGGTGCGCGCAATTTCTCTTGAAGTCGCAAAAGCTTCCTCATTTTTAACGGTGATGATTTCATCATAGATGCGCGTGTTTAGGATTTCCGGCACAAAACCTGCGCCGATACCTTGAATCTTGTGCGGGCCCGCCTTGCCGCCGGACAGAACAGGAGAGTCTTTTGGCTCAACAGCCACAATCTTCAATTCCGGGTTTTTGGACTTCAAAAACTGCCCCGCGCCTGTAATTGTGCCGCCCGTTCCTATTCCGGCAACAAAGATGTCAACTTTGCCGCCCGTATCTTCCCAGATTTCCGGTCCCGTTGTTGCCAAATGGACCGCAGGATTAGCAGGGTTTTCAAACTGCCCCGGAATAAACGAATGCGGCGTTTCGGCGGCAAGTTCCTCACACTTTGCTATTGCGCCTTTCATACCTTTCGCGCCCTCGGTCAAGACGAGCTCCGCACCAAGAGCTTTGAGCATATTGCGCCGTTCGATGCTCATTGTTTCAGGCATAGTGAGGATTATCCTATAGCCCCGCGCCGTTGCAACGGAGGCAAGACCTATGCCCGTGTTGCCGCTTGTCGGCTCGATAATCACCGTGTCCTTTGTCAACAAACCTTTTTCTTCCGCATCCTCAATCATCGCTTTAGCGACACGGTCTTTCACGCTGCCGCCGGGATTAAAATATTCGAGTTTCGCCACAATCCCGGCGCTTATACTTTTTTCTGCCTCGTAGTTATTCAAACGCAATAACGGAGTTCTTCCGATTAGCTCCGGCAAGCTGTTGTAAATTCGTGCCATTTTTCTTGCTCCTTCCAAATGCTTATTTCGCATATCTGATAAGTATGTTATTAGCATACACGACAAAAACTCGCTTGTCAATATTTTTTGAGAAAATTTATTTATTGCATATCTGTTTAGTATGTGATACTGTGGAGAACAGGGGGTGACCGAATGAAAGTATCTTCGAAGGGGCGTTACGGGCTGGCTGTGCTAACCAGCATGGCAAAACACGAAGGGGAAGGAAACCTTGTGTCGGTAGTCACCCTGTCCGAACGGCTTGAAATCTCCAAAATATATCTTGAACAGGTTTTTTTTCTTTTGAAGCGAAGCGGACTGGTTGTATCCGTGAAAGGGTCGAGCGGCGGTTACTACTTGCCGAAACCGCCGAAGGACATAAGCGTCTTTGAGGTCTTATCCGCCACTGATACAGCTATGTTTGAAAAAGCGGAAAAAACTATCTCAACAAAGGACGAGTCTATCGAGCGGTCGTTGCATGAAACTGTCTTTAATCCGCTGGATGAGGCAATAAAAAATGCCCTGCTGGGCATTACGATTGAAGATATTGCAAATAGTTCCGGCAGAGACAATATGTATTACATTTAACAAAATCATAAGTCTCCCACCTCTACAGGTGGTGAGTCGAGCTTAGGTCTAAAATCAGCTAGAGTACAAGCTCCGACTGATTTTGTGAAAACATCACGCGAAGCGGGATGCAAATGCGCAGCATTTGGCGACAAGGGCAAATTCATTTTGCCCGTTAAGTCGCAATATTTATTTGTGACTAAACTGTCATTTTCAGCTCCGAAATAGTCACCGAAAAGTCACTTTGGCTTGCTAATATAGCTTTATCAAACAATTTTGGAGGATAGTGCATGGCTATTTTACAAGTTAAGGGCTTAACGAAGACTTACGGCAAGGGCGATACGACCGTCACCGCGCTGGACGGCGTAAGCTTTTCCGTTGAAAAAGGCGAGTTTGTCGCTATAATCGGCGCGTCAGGCTCGGGAAAATCAACATTGATGCACCTAATTGGAGGCGTCGATCGCCCCACATCAGGCATGGTCACGGTGGATGGTAAGGAGATTTTCAAGCAAAGCGAAAGCGAACTCGCGATCTTTCGCCGGCGCAATATCGGGCTTATATACCAGTTTTACAATCTGATCCCCACGCTTACCGCAGAGGAAAATATTATGCTTCCGCGCCTGCTCGACAACCGCAAGCCGGACGACGCCAAACTGCGGAATATCCTTGAAACCATCGGACTTTCAGACCGTGCGAAGCATTTGCCGGGCGAGCTGTCCGGCGGTCAGCAGCAGCGCGTTTCCATAGGAAGGGCGCTGATAAACGACCCCGCGCTCATTCTCGCCGACGAACCCACGGGCAATCTCGACAGCAAATCGGGGCGCGAGGTCTTAGATTTGCTAAAGCTTTCAAACAAACGAAACAATCAAACCCTGCTGATCATAACCCACGACGAGAAAATCGCGCTCCAAGCCGACCGTATCATCACAATAAGCGATGGAAGACTCCTGAGCGACGAGGGGGTACGGGCATGAAATTGATGGCAAAGCTGGCGTATAGCCAATTGCTGACGAACAAAGGGCGCACAATCTGGACGCTCGTTGGAATCATACTTTCAGCCGCAATGATAACCGCCGTTTTCGGCTTCGCTGCAAGCGGCGACGTCATGATTAGAAACACGATCGGCGGCAACGAATACTATCTGAATTCATACACCGTAACGCTTTTCGGCATAAGCCTAATCTTTATATCCATCATCGTCGCCTCTTCGGTTACTGTCGTGTCAAACGCTTTTCGTATCAGCGCAGGGGAGCGTATGGCGCAGTTCGGTATACTTAAAAGTGTCGGCGCTACAAAGAAGCAGATTGCTCAGTCGGTTGTATACGAGGGATTTTTCCTGTGTGTCGCAGGCGTTCCACTCGGATTAATTCTCGGACTGCTTGTAAATCTCGCGGGTATCGGCATCGCGAATTATTTTTTAACCGCGCTCAATAACCTTAACGAAGATAGACTTGTATTAGATTTTGTACCGGCATTGCCGGCGTTAGTTTTATCAATCGCCGTGGCTTTTTTAACGGTAATGCTCTCAGCTTGGCTTCCGGCGCGTAAAGCGGCAAAAACTCCGGCGATTGACGCTATTCGCGGCGCAGGCGAAATCAAGGTTAAAGCGAAGCACGTCCGTTCAAACTGGCTTGTAGGCATGCTGTTCGGCTTTGAGGGAACGCTTGCGTCCAAATCCCTCAAACGCAGCAAGCGCAACTTCCGCGCAACAGTTGTTTCGCTTACGGTAAGCATTGTTTTGTTAATCATCGTGAGCGATTTCGGTGCGCAAATGAACACAATGACGACTATGTTTTTTCCGGGCATAGACGCAAACGTTATAAGCGAATTTTACTCAGACGACCACATTACCACAGACGACGACGGAAATATAATCGAGCGGCGTTTTACCACTATAGACAGCGAACCGGCAAGCGGCATAGCGGCAGAGATGCGCGGGTTCGGCGGCGTCAGCGTGTTCGGCGTTGGTGCTGATACTTCCCTCGGCGCGTTTATACCGCCGGAAATGATTTCCGCACGTATGAGAGAAAACTTAGCGTCGCTTAGAATAGATTACTACAATCGTGAGCGCACACCGATAACGATTATAGCGGTTGATGCTGAAAATTACGCCACGCTGTGCGCAGTCGCGGGAGTTCCGCTTGGCTCGAACATTCTTGTTAATCAAGTGAGATGGTGGCACGAAGGCGGGTGGGAAGTGTTCACGCCATACGTTTTCACGGGGCAGACATTGCGCGTTACAAGCTATTATGACGACACGGAGTTTGATTTAACATTGCACGGCGTAATTTCCGAAACGGATATACCGGGTGAAATTGGCAGAATCGCGGGGAATACCACTATTATCGTTCCGCGCATCTCCGCTGTGCGGTATAATTGGTACGCAAACGCTGACGACGCTTCCGGCTTTGCAAGTTTCGCGGACGGGCTTTTGCGGGATAGGCTTGTCTTTGACGAAAGTCTCGGACGAGTGAGCGTATTTAACGCCGAAGAAGCCGCAAACGCCACGCGTGACACGGCGCGTTTGATTATGACTTTTATTTACGGCTTTGTGGGCATGCTAACCCTTATCGGTCTGACAAACGTGATTAGCACCATATCAACTAATGTGCGTTCGCGTTCCCGCGAGTTCGCGGTTCTGCGAAGCGTCGGCATGACGGACGGCGGGCTGAAACGTATGCTCAACCTTGAGAGCATACTGTGTTCCATGAAGTCTCTGATAATCGGCATTCCGCTTGGAGTCCTCGGGTCATATTTGGTCTACACCGCATTGGAAATGCCTGTGGAATTTTCTTACGCAATACCGTGGGCTCCAATTGCCGGATGTGCAGGCGGCGTCCTCGTTATTACTTGGTTTGTAATGCGATACTCCGTATCACGACTCCGCAAAGGCAGTGTGGTTGAAGCAATACGCTTAGGTAACCGCTGATCAAATCGCACTCCTCGGCTTTACGGAACTTTTTCCGCCTGTTTCCCTCGTTTTTCAGTTAAATACAGCAAGTATTCGTCTTCAAAACCCGAAAAACAGTCGAAAAAATCTCTCGCAAATCCTTCGGGTGGATTTAATCAGCGGTTACTTGGAACGGGGGTATTAAAAGCTATTTCCCGCTATACAACTATCCTGTCAGTGGTATTTTCAAACTCCGTAAACTCAACTTTACAAATTTTTTAAAACGCTTTACTTTTGCTTTCAGATTTGTTAATATGTGGGTACAAGTAATTCCCCCTACCGAGTTATGCCGGAGTGTATGACGTTAAGGCGTAGGGGGTTTTGTATATTATTAAGCACGCCGAAGAAGGAATACCTCACCATGATCCATATATACGCTGATGAAAGTGGTTGTCTGGGTTTTGATTTTACCAAAAGCGGCACAAAGAAACACATGCTAATTACTTTTCTTATACTTAGAGAGTGTCGTCCTATTATTTCGCTCGTAAAAAAAGTTACCCTCTCTTTGCCAAAACTGAGAATGAAAAAAGGAGCTTATTTACACGCGCACTATGAGAAGCCCATCACAATTAAGCGGCTGCTAAAAGGCTTGGCAACAAAGGATGTAACAATTGCCACTATACGCTTTGATAAGCAAAAAGTCCTTATGCCAAGCAATCCAAATGTATTGTATTCAAATATGGTGGTTACGCTACTCAACAGTCTGTATGCAGAAGGCATTATAAAAGAATCAGACGAGATCAACTTTATATCTTCTCGCAGAAACACAAGCAAGAAGCTCAATGACGATTTCACAAAAAGCATTGAACGCTTTAGAAATAATGATTGCTTTCACTCATATATATTGCCAGCACGAGACGATAAGTGCTTACAAGCAGTAGATTTTGTGTCATGGGCTATGTGGCAAAAGTATGAAAACAAAGATGAAACTTATTCAGAAATCATAACTGACAAAATCGTCAAAGAATATGTTATGGATAGATAGTTAAACGTAGTATGCTAGATTTTTTATGCCGAAAAAACGGTTATAAAGGTATTTAGTGGTGAGGATCATTTTTATGAGAGAAATGAATAATACTCCTTCGAAAACACTGATTGAATCTGACGCCCTTAGAATTGTCTTCACAGACAATCACGATATCGCTTTTGTTGTTGCTGCCGAGCAGTCTGCGGAAAATGCACAATATATCGGGTCATGGTCATATGACGAGCATGAAAGCGCGATAATGGACGCAAATGTGCACCATCTGATATTCACAGACTCTGCCGGGGATAATGTCGGATATGCGATACTTAGAGGAATCACCGACACAAACGACAGTATTGAACTCATGAGGATTGTGATTACAAAAAAAGGTAAAGGCTACGGAAATCTGGCAATTTCGTTAATTAAGAAATGGTGCTTTGAAGTCAGGAAAGCTCACAGATTGTGGCTGGACGTCAGAGAAAACAATCTATGTGCACAGCATGTCTATAAGCGACAAGGCTTCCGCCGCGAAGGCGTTTTGAGAGAATGTATAAAAATCGGAGATGAGTACCAATCACTGGTTGTCATGTCAATTCTGAGCTATGAATAAAATCGGGAATATCTCACTTCACGCGGCATGAAGCGAACCCCGGTGAGTGCTTTTATGTTGCATTACGAAAGCATGCGAATATGCGCACGGATTTGCATCTGAGCGAGGAGTATCCGCAATGCAACGCGCGAGCACAAGGGGGCGCAGCAGGCACCGCTCTACAATGTACAGCACAGGGCGCACTTCGGGACATTTCGTCCTACGAGGTGCGCTTGCGTTTGGAGTTGTGCGCCGGCTATGTGACCTTGACGTAGGCGTATGACTCGGTCTGATCGCTCAAGTGGAGCACACCCTCAGATACATCAAATGTCCACGCATCTATTACACCATACCCAAAATCTAAGAGAAGGTTATTGCCGCCTTCCAGCAGCCATGTAAAACCTTCCGAAGCACCGTGATAGCTCAATGTTCCACTGCCGTCAGGATTAAAAATATACTCAAATTCGGCATCTTCAGTCCACGCCCATGTGCCGGTTAATGCATGACCGCCTATAGGTGCGCCAACTCGTAAATACTCGTAGCTTTCGCGGGTTGCACTTCTGCTCATGGTCAGGCTGTAGCCCAATAAAGCATATGTCCAGTTTTCATGCGCGCCTCCGCGCCCAACTTGTATTCTTACTT
>Ga0209755_10008912_pt1 | contig 10648 bp, 11 predicted proteins | sample TergutCo191P1_FD_187301 | JGI IMG/M metagenome (GOLD analysis project Ga0209755, IMG submission 187301) | Cornitermes sp. P1 segment gut microbial communities from Petit-Saut dam, French Guiana - Co191P1 (SPAdes) (version 2) | ecosystem: Host-associated > Arthropoda: Insects > Digestive system... | reverse complement strand
GGGAAATAGACCACCGCGACCCCGCCGGTAGCAAAGTGTATTCTTTCAGCCCCATCCCGTCCCGGGCAACCGCTCATTCCAATAGCAAGCAACGATACTGCTACTATTAGTCCTACTTTTTTCATAAACATTCCTCCTGAATCTACTGTTTCGCACATTATTACAGCTATTGGTAATTAATGCAAGAAGTTTCTTGGCACCCTCCATAACCAGGCATGTACAATGCCAAGATTATTTGGGCTGTTTTCCTATATACGCCAGGATACCGCCGTCCACATACAGGACATGGCCGTTTACAAAGTCCGAAGCCTTTGACGCCAAAAACACCGCCGGGCCTTTCAGGTCTTCCGGCTTGCCCCAGCGGGCTGCCGGGGTTTTGGACACGATAAACTGGTCAAAGGGATGGCGGCTGCCGTCCGCCTGACGTTCCCGCAACGGGGCTGTCTGGGGCGTTTCGATATAGCCGGGGCCCAGGCCGTTACACTGGATGTTAAACTCCCCAAACTCGCTGGCAATGTTTTTGGTCAGCATCTTAAGCCCGCCCTTGGCGGCGGCGTACGCGCTGACCGTCTCGCGGCCAAGCTCGCTCATCATGGAACAGATGTTGATAATCTTCCCCGCGCCCTTTTTCAGCATTGAGGGAATAACCGCCTTGGCAACGATAAACGGCGCGTTAAGGTCAACATCAATTACCTGGCGGAAATCAGCGGCGCTCATCTCTACCATGGGGATTCTTTTGATGATGCCGGCGTTGTTTACCAGAATGTCAACCACGCCCACTTCCTGTTCTATTTTGGCGGCAGTGGCGTTTACCGCGTTTTCGTCCGTGACATCGCAGACATAGCCGTGGGCCGTAATGCCCTCGGCCTTGTACGCTTCAAGCCCCTTGTTTACCTGCTCCTGCCCCAGGTCGTTGAACACAATTGTGGCCCCCGCCCCGCTGAGGGCCTGGGCGATGGCAAAACCAATACCGTAGGAACCGCCGGTTACCCAGGCGACTTTCCCTTTCAATGAAAAAATATCATCCATACTTGTTTCTCCTTGTTGAGTGGTTTGTTTACTTTAATTCCACGGTGGGAACCGTATCCATATCATCAAACGTCTGGTTTTCACCGGCCATGGCCCAGATAAACGTATAGGCGGCAGTCCCGGCCCCGGAGTGAATTGACCAGGAGGGGGAAATGACTGACTGTTCGTTGTTCATGACAATGTGCCGGGTCTCATCCGGCTGGCCGTGAAGGTGAAAGACAACCTGGCCCGGCTTCATGTCAAAGTAGAAATACACTTCCATGCGCCGCTCGTGGGTATGGGCGGGCATGGTGTTCCAGACCGAGCCTTCATCAAGTATGGTCATGCCCATGCTAAGCTGGCAGCTTGTGAGAACAGCGGGGTGGACGTATTGATAGATAGTCCGGGAGTTGCAGGTAGAAGCCTCCCCCAGCTTGCGGGGATTGGCTTTCTCGATAGGGATGTGCATGGTGGGATGCACCGCGTGGGCCGGGGTGCTGGCCATGTAGAACTTTGCCGCATCGTCCTTGCTGTCGGAGGCAAAGAGAACCTGCGCCGTCCCCTTGCCTATATAAAGGCCGTCGCCCTTCTTCATTTTGTGGGCCTGCCCGTCGGCGGTTACCGTGCCCGTCCCGCTTATGCAGATAATGCCCAGTTCCCTGCGGTCAAGGAACACATCGCTGCCAAAGTCCTTGCCGCCTGTGAGCTGCAGTTCCTTGTCAACAGGGTACGCCCCGCCAAAAACTACCCTGTCAGAATGGGTATAACAAAGGCTGATTTCATCCTTGATAAATACCTTATCAAAAAGAAAGTGATCCCGCATTTTCTCTGTGTCATAGAGTTTAAAATCTTCGGGATGTTCGGCAAATCTTTTCTCAAGTTTCATAGCTTTCCTCCAAAGATCTATAGAATAAACCCAAACCATGCGATCTGTCAAACAATCATTGATTCCGCCGCCCGTCTCTGCTACTATAAAGCATGGCGTTACAAACATCCTTGACCAGGGAACAAGCCTGGAACCTTTTCAGACAGTATAACAAAGACCCCTTCCATGTTCAGCACGCGCTGACCGTAGAGGGTGTTCTAAAGTGGTATGCCCGCGAACTGGGCTTTGCCGAAGAAGCCGATTTCTGGGCCGCCGCGGGCCTTTTGCACGACATTGACTTTGAGCAGTACCCGGAAGAGCACTGCGTCAAGTCGCGCGAACTGCTGCAGGAAGGCGGCGCGGAGGAAGCGCTGATACACGCGGTTTGCTGCCACGGCTACGGCCTGACACCGGCCCCCGAAAAGCCCGAACACCTTATGGAAAAGGTGCTTTTTGCCGCAGACGAACTGACCGGCCTTATTTGGGCATCGGCCCTTATGCGGCCCTCCAGAAGCGTCATGGACATGGAACTGAAGTCGGTAAAAAAGAAGTTCAAAACGCTAAACTTTGCCGCAGGCTGCAACCGCGAAGTTATCGAAAAAGGCGCGGCGGAACTGGGCTGGGAACTGGACAAACTTATCGAACAGACAATCCTTGCCATGCGCTCCTGCGAGGCGGACATTAACGCTTTTATGGCGAATTACCGTTAGCGGCCGTGGAGAGAATCAAGGCTTTGGTTCCTTGACCCTCTCCCCCTTGCCGGGTAAAATGGACAACACTGCCGGGATGATGGAATGGTAGACATCGGGGACTTAAAATCCCCTCCCCGTAAGGGGGTACGAGTTCGAGTCTCGTTCCCGGCAAAATGTGCCGCCATTAGATAATAATGCCCTGCTTTTTCGCCGCAAATGTTAGTTCATCCCTGAACCTGGGGTGGGCGATGGAAATCAGCGCCTTTACGCGCTTACTGAGCGGCTGGCCGCGCAGTTTGGCAATACCGTACTCGGTGACAATGTGGTCAACTTCGTTCTTGCCCGTGGTTACAACCGAACCGGCTTTCAATGTCGGCGCTATTTTGCTGATTGTCCCGTCCGAGGCGGTGGACGGGAAGGCGATAAAACTCTTCCCCCCCTTTGACAAAACCGCGCCGCGCACATAGTCAACCTGGCCGCCGGAGCCGGAAATGTGGCGCGTCCCCAGCGATTCGGCGCTTACCTGGCCGAAAAAGTCCACTTCCAGGGCCGCGTTGACAGAAACGAAATTGGGGTGGCGTGCTATGACCGCGGGGTCATTCACGTAATTGACCGGCAGCATTTCAATGGCGGGGTTGTCGTCTATGTAATCGTACAAGCGCTTTGAGCCAAACGCGAATGTGGCCACGCTGCGCCCTGTGTGGATAGGCTTGCGGCTGTTGTCGGCAGCGCCGCAGTCCAGCAGTTCTATCATGCCGTCAATGAACATCTCCGTGTGTATGCCAAGATTGCGCTTTGTTTTGAGCGCTTTGCCCACCTCGCTTGGGATAGCCCCTATGCCAAGCTGGATGGTTGCGCCATCGGGCACTTCGGCGGCTATCAGGTTCCCTATCGTCACACTCACCGCGTCCGATTCCGCAGGCGGCAGGGTTATTAGCGCGTCGCTGCTTTCGCACAGCGCCGTCACCTCGGAAATGTGTATGATGGGGGCTGTCAGGGCGCGGGGCATGTTGGCGTTTACTTCAAGGTAAATCCGCTTTGCCTTGCGCTTAAGGGCAGAGCTGAGTGAGGCCGAACAGCCGGTGCTGAAGTAGCCGTGCTTGTCCATGGGGGAAACCGTAATGCAGTATGCGTCCACCTCAACATAATCGGTAACAAGCGCCGGGGCATCGCTGTAATGACAGGGCATAATGTCGCAATGCCCCGCCGCAGCAGCCGCCCGCGCGCCGGAGCCGGAAAACCAGGAAATCCCCTGCACGTTTTCCTTAAACGGCTGTTCATACCAGGCGACAGGAAAAATATCCAAAAAGGTATACGCGGTTATGCCGTGAATATCCCCTTTCCGCGCCCGGTTTCCCAGAGCCGTATAAAGCGCTCTGGGGGCGGACAGCACCGCGTCGGTCATGCATGACCACCCGTTCTGAAACTGCCTGACGATTTCTTCCGGCGTTTTCAGTTTTTCTTGATATAAATCTTCGATTGAATCTCTAATGCTCAAATTCTCACCCTTCCATATCTTTAGAATTCAGTATCAATAGCTCCATTTTATACTTTTGTGATGGTTTGGTAAATCAATAAATCACCCAGTTTCCGCGCCAGCAGTGCTTGATACTTCCCTAATTGTAATTTTTTTGTAAATTAATGTACTTTCTATTGACAGCTTGCAAAAATGGCCTTACTATCGACAGTGAGGCTTTTCCCGTCATGGATTTAATAACCCATGGAAAAATGTAGAAAACGTTTGGTATAGTAAAATAGATCTATAGTAAAACACTTTCTTCCCGGAAGCGGGAAAAGCCTTTAAACCCCTTTCACTGAGCTAAACCAGGGCAATGGCCGCATAACCCACAAACGAGTCCGGTATTTCCCCGTCGCTGTGAACATCCGCGCTGGTGCGGTAATCCAGGAGCCGGGCGCTTGCTCTCCCGCCGGCGGCGGCCAGTGCCCCAAGGACAGCCCCGGCAGAGCAGGCCGATGAGTTCTCGGCGGCGTGTTTAAGTGCGCGCGAAGGGTCGCCGTCGACAACCGCGGCGATAAAAGCAGCGTCGTTCACGTTTTTTACCCAGTCAAGGGCGCTTTTGCCCTTTCCCCTTGGGCAAAAGCCGTAATTGTCCCCGTAGTGGGTAAGGTCTGTAGAGCCGATAACCGCGACACGCCGTTTGAGGGAGGCGGCGCACTTTGCAAGGAGTTTTCCGGCCTCAAGGGAAGAAAGGTCAGCGGGGAACCTGAGCCACAGCAGCTGTGCCCGGGGGAAAAAATAACGCACCATGGGGAGGAGGACTTCCACCGTGTTGTCCGGATAGCGGTCAGGCCGGGAAGCGTCCGCGGGGAGCCCTTTTTTAAACGCATCCCGCAGTTCACTGTCCATGTTCATGACCCCAAAAGGCGTTTGTACCCCGTCTTCCCCGGCAATGAGGACAGGCATATCGGCTGCCAGATGCCCGCCAATAACGGCAACAGTTTCCGCCTCCCTGTCCAGGGCCGAAACCGCCAGCGCCGCAGGCAAGCCTGAGTAATACCAGCCCGCATGGGGCGCGACGACCGCGCGGGCTTTTGCCGGGATCTTATCCCGCACCAAAAAAGGTTCAAGAAATTCTTCGATTTTACCTGTATCACGGGGATACCAGCCCCGGGGAAGGCAAGGTTCACGCAAATTCATATCATTATTTTACCACGAAATGCCGAAAACGTAATAGAGATACTTTAATAATAAGGAATAGTCATGGCTGTTTCAGGTAAGACATCGAAAATATCCTCAATTGTTGCGACCTTGTGTATCATGATTTATGTCGTGGCAGTGGTGTTTGGGGTTGTTCGGGTTATCGTAGACATCGGGGATCGCCGGAATTTGGCATACAGGGAATTTGAAGCCCTTGTGGACAGAAGCTCCGCTTTCGCCGAACACTTTGGGTTTTTTAGCCCGGCGCACCAGGAAGGTATCAGGGAGTTTGTCGCTTCTTCGCATACGCTCCTTGGGGTAATTGTTTCAGGCTCCGGCGGCGACTTTGCGGTTGAGCGGAGCCCGGGAAACAGTATCGTTTGGGCAGGGAACACTCCCCGTTTCAGAACAGGGCTTGGCCTTCCCGCGCAGCCTTTGTTTCTGCCCCTGACGGTAGAAGGCCACACAAATGTGAGCATCCAGGCGCTTTACAGCACCATTAACAATCCCTTTCTTGTAAGGGTGCTCAGGGACACGCTTTTGGCCGTGCTGGTTGCCCTGGCCATCGCCTTTATCATGCTTATTGTGGAACTGACCCAAAGGGACAGAAGCTACTACCAGGCTGCCTCCGGCGAAACCACCGCGCACGCCAAAACAAAGGGAGCTCCCCCTGCCATAGGCGATGAGGAAGACGACCCCCACGGGCTTTTTACCTCAAGGGGCAACATAGGATGGGAGTCTTACACGCACGACCGTCTTTCTTCCGAACTTCACCGCTGTGCTTCTTTTGAGCAAGACCTGGTATATATGGTTATGGAGTTCAAGTGCGATGAAAAGATCGAAGATCCTGTGTACCTCCTGTTCGCGGATGAGGCTGTGATCTACTTTACCATGCGCGATCTTATCTTTGAAATGGGTGAAAAGGGCCTTTCTGTCATTATTCCCAGCGTAGATTTGGAACAGGCAATGGCCAGGGCCGAAGACTTCCGCGTACGTGTGGCAAACAGGCTGCCTGAGCACTTTGAAAGCCGGGAAAAACTCTACATAGGGCTCAGTTCCCGCTCCGGCAGACTCATAGAAGCCGGCCGCCTCATGATGGAAGCAAGTACGGCTCTGGAAAAAACCCAGGAAGAACCTGTATCGCATATTGTGGCATTTAAAAGCGACCCGGAAAAATACCGGAAGTTTATCAAAAGGCGTTCATAACACGCCGCAAAAAAAACCCCCGTTTACCGGGGGTTTTTTTATACATTCAATTCAGTTTAGACTTCGCGGAGGGGACGGCCTCTTTTACCAGCCGCGCCGCCTGCTCCCCTTTTGGGCAATCCGCCGCCTGCTTTCGCTCCGGCTCCGGCCTTGGCCCCGGCTTTTGCTCCCCTGCGGCCGCCCTTGGGGGCTGCGTCTTTGGGGGCTTCGATCGCGGGTACGGAGGAATCTCCGCCGCCTTCTTCATCCCCGCCGCCGCTGTTGATCATATCAAGGTACGCGGAAGCGGCAGGTGCCGCTGCGGGCGTACTTCTGCGGTGCGGTTCTTCCGGTGCCGAACCAAAGGACTGGTTGATGTCTTCGCGCACCGTGGAGCGCCGCCGGCTGAACGAGGCAAAAGCCGCGTCCTGGAAGCCCTTGGACACACCGTGAAGGAACTCGTTAAGCACGTTGGCCATGCTGTTAAGCGTAGCCTTTTTGCGCTTGATGGACGTGATGTCAACGTCAAGGATAAGCCCCGGCTGGATGTGGTAGGGGTTAATCATGTAATCAAAGCGGGAGTATTCCCTTTCCAGGAAGAAAAGGCGGTCTTCAATAACCCGGCGTTCTATCGGGTACTGGTAGTCGTACATGCCTTTAAGTTTCTTCCTCATAAGGATAATCTGCTGACGTATCCTGCTTTTTTCGTAGATATAGGTGCGGTTTGACCGTTCCACTTCGGTTTCGGCGGGCTTGACAAAAGAAATCTCGTCCCACACTTTGGCGATATCTTCGTAGACAGGCTCACCGCTTTTGTCTTTCAGGCGGGTTTTGATGTTCTTCTTGTGTTTGGCAGCCAGGTCTTTGAAATCGGTGACTTTGCCATACCCTTTGTTGCCTTCGTAGATAACATCAATAAGGTCACGGGCATGCTGGACTTCGGTTTCAAAGCTTTTAAGCTGTACATCGTAGGCTTTCCGCTCTTCGATGAGCTGGGCGTTGTCAAGGTATTTCAGCTTAATCTGGTAGCGTTCGTCCGGAAGGCTCGCCGTGTCTGTATCTTCGTACTCACGGATAATGAGTTCCCGTCCGTTTTTCAGGTTTTCAATGTACTGATACCCCATTTTGGAGGTGTCCAGGATGGCCGTAATGGAGTTAATGGCCGTATTGAAGCCGCGGTTGCGGATGTTTTCGATATCGATGATCCTTTTGAGGTTTTCACGGATATTCATCTGGTCAAAGGTTTCGGGGTCAATTTCCGCGCGGAGGTCAGAAAGTTTATCCATGATGGACTTTGAAACATGCCGATACCGCTTGGACTTTGTGCTTTCCGACTCGTCATCGGTGTGGTCTTCGACTTTGCCGATTTTGGAGAACAGGATTTCGCTGTCCGTCAGTTCCTCAAGACCCTGGTCGACACGGTCGTCTTTCAGTCTTTCCATGTCCTTGTCGATCATGTCGATGATGTACTTGCTCAAAAGGTCTTTGATAAGGTACTCAACAGTGGCCTGGTAATGGAAAATGGGGCTGATAAGCTCCGCATCCAGGATATTGATGGACATTTTTACGTCGGTAACGCACCTGGGCTTTTCGATATTGTCCTTGAAGGCGCATTTGACGATTGAATAGGCATTTTCGCCCCGGATAAAGGCACCGGTGTCGGTTTTCTGCCGCAAAAGGCTGTTTGTGTGGGTTTCCAGCTCGTTAACTCCGCGCTGGACGTGGCCCTGAAGGTGGCCGTACATGTTAACGATGGACTTCTCGATTTCGCCGGTGTTGAACTTGTCGGCACCGCCTACGGCATCCAGAAGTTTGGCGATTTCACCGGGCGTATAGCGGGAAAGGACATTTGTCTCTTCCTTGTCGATGAAATTCCTGACCTTTTTTACCATTTCGTCTTCCGCCGTCACCATGTAACGGTTGAACATGTTATGGAAATTTTGGTTGAAGTAGTTGTACAACTTCTCTTTAAGGCCGCCCATTACATCCAGGCGTTCAAGCACGTCCTTGGGCAGTTTGGCGGTAAGGTGGTGGATAACCTTATTGGTTTCTTCTTCCAGAAGTTGGTTTACTTCTGCTTGCTGATCCCTGTATTCCTGTGCAAGTGAATTCCGCGAACCTACCGCACTGGGTTTTTCCGGATGAAATACATTGGGACTTTTGGGCAGATCTATAGCACCCATATCTTGGCTCCTTTAGTAACAAAATTACTACGAAAAACTTAACCGCCAGTTCACAGCAGTTATTATTATTGTATAATAATAAACAACTTTTGACAAGAACGTCAAACCCTTTTTAGGGTATTTTTTATGAAAATTGTCCTTGTGTTAAGGGAGCTCTGATTCCCGAAGCCTTTCTGCGGGGCGCTGCGGCTGTGCGTTTACGTACAGGACAATGGTTACCGAAAAAGTACCGGCGTCGTGGGTGATATCTATATGGCCGTTGTACTTTTCTGCGGCGCGGCGGATGTTTTTAAGGCCCTGTCCGTGGTCGCCGCCGGTTTTGCGGCTGGCTATGCGCTTTTCGCTGTTGTAGTTGACAATACCGTCGAATGTGTTTTTCACGTGGATGAACAGGGTTTGACGGCTGAACGCAATGTCCAGCGATAGTTCCTTTTCCGGGGAAAAGGCTATGGCTGTCAGGGCGTATGTCAAGACGTATGTTTTCCGCACGGGCGTTTTTGAGCTTATAGTTTATGACGCTGTCAAAGGCGATATTTCCGGTCTCGCTGTATGCTTTTGTTTCGCTTATGGCATCCAACAGGGGCTTGATATACTCCGTTATGGTGTCGTTTTTGCATTCGGCGGCGTAGGCACTTATCGCGGCCAGGTGGAGCTGAATGTCGTGCCGGATGGATTTTATTTGCCCTGACGATTCCTGCATGATGCGGCATTGCTCCAGGTAGTAGTCCTTTTCCCGCTCGTGCAGGGCTGCTTCCAGCTTTGCTTCACTTGCCGCCGAAAGCCTGTCGTGCAGATAAAAGACAATGACGTTTATGCCAAATATGATTGCGCTGGTTATGTAGATGCTGCTGAACATGAAAAGCAAAGGCGCAGGCGGGAAATGGGTGAACAATACGAGCGGGAAGGAAAGCTCCCAAAGCACTTTGGCTTCTGCATGGAAGAAGAAGAATACCTCCAGGCGGTAAGGCAGGACGGCAGAATGTTGTACTTTATATCCATTGCTATGAAGGCCGAGGCCAAGCCAATCATAAAAAGGGTTTACACGAACAGGCTATCAGCGATTTTACCCTTGCCATAAAGCTATTGAAAGAAACAGCACCTGATTTTTCCACTCCGCCTGCTTCTTCCGCCTATGAATATCGGGGAATGGTTTACGCTGACAAAGGGGAATACGAACTGGCTATCAAGGATTTTGAAACAACGTTGAGCATGAATCCGAACCACGAGACAGCAAAAAAAGAATTATTGGAAGTCAAAACCATGTTAGCATCTTCAGAAAGGCTTTGTGATAACCTTGGGGAAGGGTACAAGGTTTTTATGGAATTTTTGGAAAAGGAAAAACAGGAGAGAGAAAACAGTGATTTTCCCGCCGATGATTGGGAGGACAAAGCCGATGGTCGAAACAGCCATGGCGCAAAACCCTGGCCTAAATGTTAATGGTCGGCATATAACTTTCATTGAATTTGAATCAGCAGATGAAGGTGATTTCATAAAAATTTGTACTTATGAACATGCTATCGGGGTAGATGCTGAGTATACTTGGTTGCAAAATAAATACAAAAATGGAAAATTGAGGCAATTATTTTTTGATATTTCACAAATGATGGAAGCTCTTAGTAATAAATCTTCAGGAAAAGTTAATAAAAACCTGTGGGACAATAAAGCAAAAATGATTTATAATAAATTATGGAAGAAGCCCTGAAAACAGTGCGGCAGAATGGGGATGCGCTTGAATACGTGCCGGAGAACCTTAAAACAGCGGAACTGTGCCGCATCGCCGTAAGAAATTGCGCCGATGCGTTCAAGCACGTTCCCGAACATCTGCGTACCCTGGAACTATGCATGGAAGCGGCCCAATGACACGCCAAACTCGACTCTATGCCAAGCGAGTTTATCGCCGAAATTGGTTCATAAGGGAGCAGTAATTCTCAGTTTGGCCTCAATTATTGTATCTACCACGAACCACACGAACATCACAAACTTGTAATTTGCCAGCTCTTCATTTTTCGTGTTGGTTCGTGTCGTTCGTGGTAAAAAATTCTTCATTCTGTAATAG
>Ga0209755_10008911_pt1 | contig 10651 bp, 7 predicted proteins | sample TergutCo191P1_FD_187301 | JGI IMG/M metagenome (GOLD analysis project Ga0209755, IMG submission 187301) | Cornitermes sp. P1 segment gut microbial communities from Petit-Saut dam, French Guiana - Co191P1 (SPAdes) (version 2) | ecosystem: Host-associated > Arthropoda: Insects > Digestive system >... | reverse complement strand
GGTTCTTTGATACCAAAGTGGGCAGGAACAGATGAACGAGTGTACATGCATTTTTTTTATATTTTCGATAACACAGCCAAAATCGGAAATTGGGGACACAAGTACCAAATACAAATTGTGGTACTAAAGCTGATAGAAGTTGAAAAAGCTTTTGACAACAGTAATTTGGAGCTTCAAGCAAATGATATTACGTAGGATAATTTTAAACAAAACTTTTACGTCGATTTAGAAATGTAAGAAATGATTCGTATCATTCTATCAAATTGCAAACAGCGAGACAAAAGCCAGACGAATCCCCGCAGAAATTTTCAGACCGCTATAGATAATTGGAATTAAAACAGTCCCGAAAGTGGACGACCTTGAATTACAGAAATTTCACTCTCAGCAAGTGGAAGGAATGATATTGCCCACATTCATTGCAGGATTGATAGGAAATGCAGGACAGCAGGTTAGGTTCAAGCTACTTTAGACCCTTGGCGAAGCCCTACAGATTGCAGTTACGGTATTCGAAGCGGAGGCTCAAGGGGGGAAAAAGAAATGGAACTTTTTATTCCAACTCGGGAAAGCAGAGTGTTAATGCTGGCGCAAGTATTGGAACATTTGGTCGCCCTGATCAGCAGTTGCGATTTAACATGTGGACAAGCAGTAGGTCCTAGTCCAGTAGCCACTGTGCGTCCGGAAGACAGTCGATTCAGCAAGTACATCGCACATCCACGAGATGCCCGCTGTCGTACAGGTCCATTCGTTGTTATGATTGCACTAGACCGGGACCCGATGCTAAACACTGCTATCAGCTAGAGCAAAATGGGGAAATATCGAGAGCCAGTTTAATCCTACCAGAATGCAGAATACAGAGGTACCTCAAATTACACCTGACGCAGTGTTGCAGATGGCTGCAAACTTTGGTGAGGAGACCCTCCGTGGAGCAGCGTCCTTCTTGAGAAGCTAACCAGTTTTCAGCTGGTCAAGAAATTAACCGCATTTTATGGAACACGAAGGTTCATTCCTGCATTCACAAGTCCCCGCCACCTGTCCGTATCCTGAGCCAGCTCGATCCAGTCCATACCCCCACATCCAACTTCCTTAAGATCTATCTTAATACACCCTCCCATTTACGCCTGGGTCTCCCAAGTGGTCTCTTTCCCTCAGGTTTCCGAACCAAAATCCTGTGTACGCCTCTCATCTCCCCCTACGCTCTATATGCCCCGCCCCTCTCATTCTCGATTTTATCACCAGAACAGTAGTGGGTGAGGAGTACAGATCATTACGTTTTCTCCACTCCCCTGGTACCTCGTCTCTCTTAGGCCAAAATATTCTCCTCAGCACCCAGTTCTCAAATACCCTCGGCCTACTTTCCTCCCTCTATGTGATCGGCTAAGTTTCACGCCCATACAAAACATCAGGCAAAATTATATTCTGTATATCTTAATCTTTAAATTTTTTGATAGCCAGCTGGAAGACAAATGATCTGCATCGAACCCAGTTGATGGTTTTCGTTTCCTTGTCCATGGAAAAAATGATAATCCCCTGCTCTTACTTGACCCTTTGTCCCAACTAACCTCCTGTACACCCATTAAATCTAATTTATATCTAATTCCCTTGCGGCTACTGTAAGTGATCCTGCCCTATGACGGGTCCTAACATTCCAAGTACCAAATCTCATGCCCCTTTTTTCGTTGTCTAGGTCGTACCGAAGTATCAGTCCAGGTCCAAGTCTGTCTGCGTTAACATTTCCTAACAAGATACTTTTTACGTTGAGGGGTTGTTAGCATCTCGCCCAACCCCCAAGCTGGAGGACCACCCCTTGTCGTCTGTCCGCGACTGCTTATTCAATATATTCACAGATACCCTAACCTTATCAAATGTCTCAGTACTTGGTGTACCCCAGACGAATTCGGAGAACTTAGTCGTTCCGATGAGTAGTGATGAGGATACGGATGTTTAAAGATATCACACATATTTAGCGAAAGAGGATAAGCAGATTACAATGAAGTTTAAAACTTAAGTGACAGTGAGATCAGCGCATTTGGCACCAGGAGAAAGGAGGCTTATGGAACCCGCACTGTGTAGACATATGCACGTCTTCCTTGACGAGAAGCGAGATGATTTCAAGAGCAGAGATATGGTGCAGCACGTGATATAAACAGGAGAGGCATTGCCAGTTAGGAGAGCGCCTTATACTCGTAGAATACCGTTTGCTGTGACAGGAGGTAGACAACCAAATTCAAGACATGTTGAAGAAATTTGTAATAAGACCAAGTAGCTCCCCTTGGTCAGCCCTATAATTTTGGTTCCGAAAGGTCTGCGGATGGGTAGCAGAAATACCGGTTTTGTGTTGATTAAAGGGCACTGAATGCTGTCACCAAGGTCGACAGTTAACCGCTTTCGAGATTCGCGGAAACAACATCCACTTTAGCAGAGTCGAGACTATTTACAGTGCTAGAATGCTCAAGTTTCTGTCAGATTAATGTACATGAGCCACATCGCCAAAAATCTGCTTTTACGTTCCCGTGCGGACGCTATGAATTTAACAGGATGTCACATGGAATTTCAAACAGCCTAGCGAGTCTTCAGTGACTGATGGACAGAGTACTGAGGAATCTGACAGGGTCTGATTGCTGTATTTTTATAATGATGTCTTGATTTTCGGTGATACAGTAGATGAGCATGCGAAAACATGAAGGCATGTGCTAGAAAGGTTTGAGAAAGAAAATTTGCAGCTCGAACCGAGTAAGTGTGATTCTGCCAAGGACCCGGTGACATACCTAGGTGACACACTATCCGCCAGAGGGCTGGAAAGCCCGTTAGAAATTTGGAGGCTGTTCAAGAATACCCAACCCCAAAAAACGTGAAAGATGTCGGAGCATTTCTGGGTTTATGTTCCTTTTATACAACGCTATTTCCTAAATTTGTAGACATAACAAAACCGTTAACCTAGGTGACCAGGAAAGACACGGAATTTAAACGGCACCCGGGATGCCAGGAAGGTTAAATAATACACCGGTGCAAGCTTATTCGGACTTCACCTGCCGTTCATTCCCTCCACAGAAGCTTTGAAGATAGGACTTGGAGAAGCACTAACACATATGCAGAATGGGGTTGACAGACCAGTCGCTTATGCTAGCAAGCAGTTGAACAAAGCTGAGTTTATTCCGCGTCGGAATTGGAGATGCTAAGACTACTTAGGGCGACGAAGTATTCAGGTGTTACTTGTGTGGGCAAAATTTCTAGTAAGGACAGATCATGCCGCACTGACATATTTTGCACAAATTTGCTGACAATAGCAGACTAAGGAGATTGTCACTAAGGATGTCTGAATTTGATTTTTGTGTAGAACACACTTCAGGTCCAGAGGTTACGCATGTGGACGCACTCAGTCAGGAAAACCACGAAGCACAGAACAGGGAGCAGCAAGTACAGCAACCATTGCAGAGTCCCAGCACGGCAGTAGGTGTAGCCACTCCAATTCCAGACAAGGAAACTCCGGTCAGACATCCTGATTCTACGTTGAGGGATCCTAACTATACACCTTCTCGATCACCACAGTCGATGCGTAAAGTAGCAGGAACCCTTCAGGCGCCACCACTTACCAGGAGCAGAGCACGGTTGCAGCAACTAATGGGAATTAATAACCCTCCTTAATGATAAAATGTAGCACATGGCATGTAGGCCATATGGAAACAGAACAGAGTAACGATGGATAATGCTGAAGCAGAAAATAGGGATGTTATAAATAATGTAGACATGAATTGCTTTAGCAGTTAAAAGTAGGTAGATTACAAATTACTGTAGCTTGTGTATATCGGCATTGATAACTTGTGTACAAAAAGGTGTGAAGTATATGATGTAAAGAAAATGGCGAACTACACAGTGGAAAGAGTGGAGTGAATACTTTTACACTGACGCAAATAGAAATAAAAGCTTCGGTAATTGAAACTCTGTGATTATTACATAGCGACCATGTTTATCTTGCTTTGAACGATGGGATTTGTGACGTCACACGAATCCATCATGGCTGCCATATAAACACAGCCGTGACGTATTGACAACTGTCATGCGACAATGCTGACTTGGAATACATGAAGTACATAAGACGTTGTATGTTACAGGCACGGTGTAAGGAGATACTGTTTTGGAAGACACTGTCAACAATCAAGTTGAGAACAACACGATTTTGATTAAGGAGAGAAATATAATCTTGACCAGCGACCTTTGGAACATAGTGGTCAGTGTTGACTGTAGTGCCTTTGAAGAAACACTAGCCAAACTACAGGATGGCGTATACAAGTTTGTTAAATTCAAGTCACGGTTCACTTCTGCTGCAGAATTAGGTCATGTAAAAATTTTAGTGGACTTTTTAGAAAGTCATATTTATTTATTTACCCAAATGTTACATCGAATCGGTCGTAGGAGAGGTTTAGCAAATGTAGCTGGTTCTGTATTTAGGACACTTTGGTGTAGCAACTGTTATGGCTTTAGATGAATTGCATCATTAGATGAATAAGATGTATAATACACGGTCAGATTTTGTGCTCTCGGTTAATTATCCACAGACATACTTGGGATCCCTGGATTCCTCCTTGAAATTCAATGCCAAATCGATCAAGTCCTTGTCCAAGAATGTTAAATACTTGATGTTAAATTGGCAACAATGGAGGAATAAAGTTGATGCTACGGTGTATTGGCTGGATGTCACCTTGAACAGCCAGAAGAATGTATTTGTGTACATTCGGCAGCTTGAGTTGGCGGTTTTGCATTATGGAGACACAGAGTAAGGAAGCTGGGACTTGCGAATATTGCCACAAGAGGCGAGGCACTTACTGTGTAGTTCGTGACGGTTTGCTGCTCAAGAAGAGTTACGGTCCGTACCATCTAGTTTGTTGGTAGGTTACTCCAACAAGCAGGTTGATGTATGCACTTCTGCGCCATCATTAAATCCAGTCTATATGTAGTTAACAAATGATTCTTGTACTTATGCAGGCACTCCTCGACTTAACGCAGTTTCTAGCAAGGCAATTTCAGACATACGCGAATATTAAACAGCAAAAAAAGAAATAATGACATTTTTTAACCCCTCGCCTAATTTTTCGCCGTGGGATTGAAAGCACAGCGAAAAGGAAATGGTGTAAGAATACTGCTTGGACGGTAGCACAGATGGCGGAGCCGTCATGCTGCGGCCTATCGGGTTTCAGTATCTTGGAGTTTGTATTTCAACTGGAGTCCGTAGTACGTATATACATACAACTGACAATATGTTTACTCAATTCCAACTTGCAAAGAATTGGACTTGCCTGTTATATTCCGGGACGTAAGTCTGTGAGTGTATGTATGAGATTTGAGGTTTCCACGACGGTGAACACAACAATTGATGTATTCGGGAACGTAACTTTGTGTCATCTGATGGAAACCTGCTGATACCGTCGTCATGGCTTCTGTTCTGAAGACTGAGGCAACAGCTTCATCCGAGACAATAAACAGACTAGGCCCACATGCGATCATGCTCAAGAACAGCAATTTAAATGTTGTTTCCTATTTTAGTTATAACAATCACAAGTACTGCCGTACTTCCCCACATATCCCATCCATGTATTTTCACGTAGAGAATGTCCACCTGCTTGCAGGTATTACGTAGATGTGATTTCATCAGTCAAGTGCTTTAGGCCTACTGTCCTGAAAAAGTGACCGACGACAGATAGTGTGAGCACCTTGTTCACTCATCCGCGTAAACGAGCGGGATGTAGGCCACATAAACAAGAGCCTGTTACGTGGTGTCTAGGATATATATAAACCTTTCATTTGCAGAGAGTGCTTGGTTACGACAGCTGATATTGCCACTACAACAAAATTAAATATACACTGTGTATATTTTGTTGTTAGTACGTGTCATTTATAGCGAATGCCTATTAAGCATAATCCCATGCACAAACACAATACCATAATAACCCCGCGAATACTTTATTTCGTAGTTACGGGGTTCGAAGCTAGCCCGGTGAAAAATCTAAATGTAGTGGAGCCTCTCTATGGAGCTCGCTCTATTGCTTGTTCTTCACATGAGGGAGGTTAGACTGTGAGATAACACAAATTATTTGCAAAAAATTTGTTTTGAAATGTTAAAACATTCACCCTTTCAACCCATACCTGGTCACCTGCGACGTCTGACTTGTCCTTTAAAGCATTGCCTCCTTACAGATACGGGTAGTGCGTTGTTGGCTATCGGGTTTGAGCCCAGACTTTTATTGCAAGGTTGTGGAAAACTTCAGTTTGCGATGGGAAAATGCCTTAGCAGGGAGGTGATTGCATTTGAAAATAATACATTACGTGCTTTGAGTGTTGTAGAGTGTCATACCCGTGCGATGGAATATCTTCTCTGAAGAAACTGTTACATTACTTTCGGGATCTTTTTCATATCTGCAGGGTGGTGCTAAAGAGAAGAAAATTAGAAGACACTAACCTTGATGAGGCTATAAATTCACGCGGCTAAGCATAAAAAGAAATATTAAGTTTTGGGAACGACTAAGAAAACAACAGATTATTTTGCTCGGGAACACGTCATAACGCGAGGGCCAGTAGGACTATTTCTTCCTGTACTGACTGACTTGTGGATTTTTTTACGGAAGGATTTCTTATCTCTTGCGAAGGAAAACGATCTAAGATGTTAAAGCAACAACAAAATAAATTTTTTTAGGTAAATATTATAGTCTAAAGAGATGTATGAACTGACAATTTGAATTTCTAAATATTAAAAGAAATGGCATGATCGAAGCTGCATCACAAGCAAGTGAATATTTTTGTGTTAATGAAATAAACATTACGCAAATCGCTATGACAAAAATCAATATGGCTACATGCTGTTGTGTAACGGAAACCAGTTATGTGAACAATATTTTTAATGGTTTTTAACTAATTTGAATGAGAATTGAAACATTTTTTTCCTGTGGCGCCACATCCACTACTGGGCCAGGGCCTCCTCATTTTCGAAGCTTCACGACTACACTCAATTAGGTACACCACTCTCGGCAGGAATACCCTGGACGAGTGATCAGCCCGACATTGACACCTCTGCCTGATAACACACAGCACTCAGGAGAGATAGACATCCATGCCTCATCGGGATTCGAAACCGCAATACCAGCAAGCTAGCAGCGCAGAATTACACCTTAGACCGCGCGACCGCACGGATCGCCCGTTTAAACTACGATCAATCTTAATTTCTAAAATAATAGATAAAATTATAAATTATAATTTCATATTATAATTTCATCGATTATTCTAGAAACTAAGATTGATCGTAATTTAAACGGTCGATCCTTGTGGTCACGCGGTCTAATCTTTGTTTCTGAAGTTGAGGAATATGTTAAAAAATAAAATGATCTTTAGTAATTAAGTACAAGTGTAGATATCATCCATGATTTAAACTTTAACCTCAGTTCAGAAACATCGGCAGATTGTGAAGTTTGTAATCCGTATCTTACTACAAACTCAGATTATTTGAGTTTCTTACAACTTCGTAAGTTTAGCAATGAATATGCTGAAAACGACGAAGTTAGACATTTGTTTTATAACTGAGAAATATTTTAAAGTCAACGTGCAGTTTTCCTTTCCTTCACTCTCAGAGCTTAATGTCGAGTTAGGACACCTATCATGTTCAATGTTTATGACGGCGTATTTAATGCAGCCATCTGGCTGAGGATAGTGTCTAGTGCAGGGTTCTAGCAAGGGTGCTAACAAATTTTCTGTGTCTGTAAAAGTCTGGTAGTTTCTTGAGTTACAGAGCGTTCTCCAGGCTGCGGGGTTAGTGATGTTAAGCACCCTGGACCTTCTAAACTAATCGAGAATAATGAATGAACAATTGTTTAAAGGCATGCTTATTCATAGTATAAAGATGCGATAGAAATATTCACTTACATTTGTATGTAAGTTTTCTCACTTTTAACTTTCATGATGATACAGATTTAGGTAATGTTCAAAACTTTAAATTTTACGTTATAGAGGAACCTAGGAATTAGCCGTGTTTCAAGTGATAAACGCTATGAAAGTGCAGTGGTTCCGAATCTTGTTAAATCTGCGACTTATGTAGTGTATTGTGTTCTATGTAAAGAAGCAAGTTTGTCTAATTAGTAGAGTAAGCTGAGTGTTGTGAAAGATGCAGCGGGAAGATACAGTCTTCTACAGTGCCGATGGTTTAGAGTGTGCGGACTGAATTGATTTCTTGCCACCCTTGTGCGTTTAATGAAATGAGAGGAGGGATGAAACAGGTCAGTAAACTCCATGTGCCGGTTAAGTTCACTCAACCCTCACTCCACAGGGAATTCCAGAGTGCCCGTTCTGAACAGCCGCTTCAGAATAAAGTTTACACAAAGCGGAAAACACAGGAGCATTATAATCTGCTTGGAGTTAAAACAAGTTCTTACTAAAGCAACAAACTTCGTAAGCGAGTGGTTAGCTCCCGCGCTGCAAATTGGGAGGGCACGGTTTCAAATCCTGTCTCTGAGACTAGACGTCCTGACTTCAGTTCGTCCAGGCAGATGCCAGACTAACAATCCAAAATACGTCACTGCCGCTTCATGCCACTTTCTTTCTTATTCTTAGTTCACTGATCATGCTACCATTCGACACTAATCAACCTGTCGTTCAACACTAACCAACTTGTCATTCGACATTATTCATTCTGTCACTCTAAACTAATCATCCTATTATTAGGAACTAATTTTAGTTACTGATACCGTCGTTAAATAAACGAAAATATGCCAAACCAAAGAAACAGCCCCATTATTTTACCTCTATCTAATAATTCACATGGCGGTTGTTGTTGACATGTGTAAAACAAATGTGGAGTCATATTATGTCGTGTGTTGAGTATGATACTTCTGTTCAAAAACGTCGTGAGAAGCTAATAATTGCTTGTCTGTTTAAGAAATGCTCCGCCGCTGTATCCGATCTCCAGTCAGATGAATCATATCAACGTTATCATATCCTTTTCTTTTAGTTATAAACTATATATTTCCCATCTTTATCAAGGTATGATAAGTGACTTACCATATTCTAGTTATCGCACTAAATGTATGCGTATTGCATCTCTCACCTCCTTACATACTAACTGACCTGCCCACATCTTTTTCTTAGGTTGATAATCCTAAGAGTCTTTGATGATAATCTGAACATTGTAAGACGTGAAGCTATCAGACATTTCGGGAACAAAAAGAAAGCATATATGAGAGCTAAATTTGAGGAAATTGAAACTAGCAGTAAGATGAAAAATGTTAGGGACTTGTACAGGGGCATCAATGACTTTAAAAAGGATTACCAGCCTATAACTAATACAGTAAAGGACGAGAAGAGTGATTTGGTTGAAGACTCGCACAGTATTTTGGCTAGGTGGAGGAAATGGGGTTAATGATGTTAGGCAGACAGAAATACACACAGCAAAATCACTAGTGCCTGAGCCAAGTGCTTTGAGGTTGAGTTGGCTATTGAAAAGATAAAAAGACACAAATCACCAGGTATTGATCAAATCCCAGCAGAACTGATTAAAGCAGGTGGTAGAACAACTCGCTATGAGATCCATAAATTTACTATTACTGTTTGGAATAAGGAGGAATTGCCTGAGGAGTAGAAGGGGTCGATTATTGTACCTATCTATAAGAAGGCGATAAAACATACTGTAGTAATTATAGGGGCATATCACTTTTTCCTACTACGTACAAAATTTTATCCATCATCCTGCTGTCAAGGGTAACTCCATATGCAGAGGAAATTACTGGGCTAATCAATGTGGATTTCGACGCAACAGGTCAACTACTGATCGTGTTTTCTGAATTCATAAAATACTTGAGAAGTAATGGGAATATAATGAGGCTGTGCATCGGATATTTATAGACCAGCAAGCATATGATTCACTTAGGAGGGAGGTCTTGTATATATTCTCATTGATTTTGGTATCCGCATGAAACTGGTAAAGCTAATAAAAAATGTATCTGAATAAAAAGTATAACAGAGTCCAGGTAGGCATGAATTTGTCTGACATGTTTTCTATTAGGAATGGTTTCAAACAAGGAGATGATCTTATCGCCATTGCTTTTCAACTTTGCATTAGAACACGCCATTAGGAGGGTTCAGGTAAACCACGATGGCTTAAAATTAAATGGTACATTTCAGCTTCTGGTTTATGCTGATGATGTTAATATACACGTATTGGGAGGAAGCGTACATACTGCAAATGAAAATGCAGAAGCTTTGGTAGTGGCTAGTAAGAAGACTGGACTAGAAATAAATGCTGATAAAACTAAGCACATGGTCATGTCTCACGAGATCAGAATGCAGGACGAAGTCACGGTATGACGACTGATAATAGTTCTCCTGAAGGGGTTGAAGAGTTCAAATTTTTGGAACAGCCTTAACAAATCAAAATTCTATTCAGGAAGAAATTAAGAGCAGATTGAAGTTATGCTTGCTGTCATTCGGTGCAGAATCTTTTATCTTCCAATTTGCTATCCAAAAATTTAAAGATCAAGATATACAGAACTATAATTTTGCTGTTGCTTCGTATGGGTGTGAAATTTGGTCGCTCACATTGAGGGAGGAACGTTGGCTGAGGGTATTTGAGAATAGGGTGTTGAGGAGAATATTTGGGCCCAAGAGGGACGAGGTGACA
>Ga0209755_10008910_pt1 | contig 10653 bp, 7 predicted proteins | sample TergutCo191P1_FD_187301 | JGI IMG/M metagenome (GOLD analysis project Ga0209755, IMG submission 187301) | Cornitermes sp. P1 segment gut microbial communities from Petit-Saut dam, French Guiana - Co191P1 (SPAdes) (version 2) | ecosystem: Host-associated > Arthropoda: Insects > Digestive system >... | reverse complement strand
ACACAGTTTGAATGTGAAGGTGAACTCAGCCCAGCTCTGTTGCTCCGATTTAAATAATGTTGACTTTGACACTGAACAAAAATCAGGAAAATTACATTCCTAATTGAACTAGAAGGCCATTATCTCATAAATATTGCTCTGCTAGCTGCTTTGACCAGAATCTTTGAATAAGGTCACTAAACAGATCTCTTGAATATAAATTCCGTAACTAAAAACCTGACTTTTCATAATCGGTCTCTCAGTTTCAGCTCCAGAATTATTTCACTGATGAATGTTATCTATTTGGTGACCAATGTTTGGGGCTGAGAGGTACAATCATTACACACAGACACGTTACCAGCTTACCCTAAATGCTACTCAAAAACTTCAAATGTTTTAGCAATAATAAGCCACACACATATTATAAAATATTTTAAGGACTTTATCAAGGCCACATATGTATCTCAGAAAGATTGGCGGGGGGGAGGAGACAAGAATAAGAACCGCTCCTTAAGGTAAGCAGTACTTGCAAAGTGTTACTCACTGTAGTGAAAATTCATACTGTAGTCTTATGGACTTCAATATCACTTATAAAAACAATGACACTTAAAGCCAACACTACCAATTATCCAATTAAAATGACATTCCAAAGCACTCTATTTTGGAAAATGGGTCTATTTCCACTCTCTGGTAAAATAGGAGGCATATAATATTCTACCAAAACCCATCACATGTGACTACATTTGTCAGTACTTACATAATCACCTGCACACTCATGCAAGTACTGATGAGGATCTAGTGACCCTAACATAAGCGGTTTCTGAAAGTCTGTGTCTACAGAATGCCATACTTTAATTAAATAAGTGGTAAATGTAACTGGAGTGTTGTAGTAGTAGTAGCAGTAGTAGTAATTGTCTCAGGACAAACAAAACCTCCTCTCATCTGCAGATGCTCTTCTAGAATGTTATGCCATGTCTGACCATAATCAATTGCTACTTTTTTGCTACAGCTCACCACCACCTCCCTCAACAGGAGGCAGCAAGCACCCCAAAAATGTTGGTAATTAGTTACCACTCAACATACCATCACACTCAGAAGACTTTAACTTTTTCAACACCAGTGTGGAAACCTCATACCATATAAAAATTTGTAAGGTGAAATACATGGGGTGTCCCAATTAAGTATCCCCTGCACATATTACCCCACAGGTATCAACACACTAAGAAACCAAACACAAAAATTTTCTCTGCTTACATAAGTTAGTGCCGTGTATAAAACACAAATTAATATTCCACACCTGTATCATATTAGCATCTTTTCCCAATGTCCTCTCTGATTCTACACCATTCCAGTCTGCTGCACCTGAGCAATGCTCAACACAAGCATCAATATTATCATAACACCACACACATTACGTGCATCTGTTGTGATATGTGGAGACTGTTTCATGCATTACAATAACAAACAGCTGCGAAGTTTGGAAATAGCAGTTGGCATAGATCACATTATGCATTACAAACCAGTTGTGGCCTTCCAGCAACCAGACCACACAAGAATAAAACTGAACAGACAGAAAAATTCATGTCACACACTCATCTTATTAAAGAAAACTATATATAAAGTGTACCCTTGTACAGGCACTGAGGCTCTGCACAGGCTGTATGGCCCATTGGGGGAGTACAGGTATAGCTCTACTCTTTCTTGACCATGTAACTAGAAGAGGGTGGCCCCAGGGAGGGTCCAGACAGGTGCAGAAAATCTCGACCCCACCGGGATTCAATACCCGGACTGTCCGGCCCATAGCCAGTCACTATACCGACTACGCTACCCAGCCCACAATGGAAACTATATATACCTATGAATAAATATCATGCATAACCAAGAACCTGCACATTGTTACAAACCCCATCATTCCATATGAATAACTACAAATTCTATAAATAAATTATTGTTGTGAGATCCCAGGTTCCATGGCAGTGCACATTATGACATAAGTCTTCTGCAATGTGATACAGCAGTCTGGTGGACAGACAACAGCATTCATTAAGACAGTACCTACCAACATGTATGACACCATATACCAAAAGACCACAATCTTATTGTGCACTGGTATTTTGATAGAGGGTAATCACTTTTCTTTCATCTAAACAATGCATGAGATCAAACTGTTCTCTGCTTTGTAATTAGGCTTCTAAAAAAAGTTCATGTCATTTAAGAATGATTCACTCCATATAGCAAGTGAGTCATATACAGTGTAAGGCAGCACATGGATATTTTTGAGGATAAATGATTTTCTTCTCAATTCTAATGTAGTGATGAAATAAATAAATAAAAACATAATAAAAGTGAAAAAAATAATTACAAATCTATACACAGGCCACCTAAGGGAATGTGTTTGTACATTTGTTGCCTTTGTAACACCAACAACGCTCATAAAAGTGCACTCCTAACATAAAAGATACATGACAGGACACACCGCATATTGTGGTACAATATAATATGAGGTTGTTGACCTGCTGGCACTACTGCCAAGTTTGGCACAGAAAGAATTATCCACTGGTTCAGGTTATTACAGGTTTAGTTCATCTGGAGCCACTCAGTATTTCGACAGTTCATAAAATCATAAATCTTTTTCATGAGATACACTTCAGCTCTTAATTTATATATTCACCCAAATACCAAGGGGTACAGTCAGATGAAAAAACATAGATACAAGAAAACACAACACTGTATTATACTGTCTGAGTATTTTGTATCATTAAATATGAATCAAATTTAAAAAGAGAGCAACAAAAATGAGTGCAGTTTGTCGCTCTCAAGAAAAAACACCTAATAAATGAAGAAATATCTAACAAGTATGCAGCAAAAAGATAACTCACTGAAGCTCTCTGGACAGTACTGGAGCAACCTGGATGAACAGCACCCTTGTTATTTATAAGGAGAAACTGATATAATTTGTCACTGGGCAGGCAAATGAGTTGCCATCCCTGGCCTATAAAATGTTCAATTCTGTAAACTAGTTGCACTTAAAACCATCACAGTAAAATGTTGTATAATATCAAATTAAAACTTAGAAACTATGAAAATTAAATCATTCCCTAATTATTTCACTAGTACAGAACTGTTGTTATATAACATAGAATATTAAATTGTTCCTGAAATGGAGACCACTTCTAAATACATACACCTGCTATTTAGTTGGAGGATACAAAGTGCTGCAAAATAAATAAATTATCCATATTAAAATACTACACATTCCTTCACTTTTGGAACATGACACAATTTCAAATACAACGAACTGCATCATAATCGGGTCACTGCATTTTTACAAATTATGAGAACTCAAGCATGCAACTTTTCACATACCTATGGCACCAAAAAAATATCCTGTCCCTTATCTTTAAACAAAACAAGTTAAAATAAATACTAAATTAGCCCAAACAAAATCATCTAACCATAAACCTACATAATTTTCCCTTAATTTACAGTATGTACATAACTACATATTCTTAAAAAATTCCTCTACGAGGTTATCATATTTCAAAACTATCTCCAAGCCTCCCCCCACACACCAGATGAAGCACCCACATGACTAACCTGTATACAGGAGGTTATTGGTTGAAATCCATGCCCAGGAAAGAGAATAACTATGCTTTGTTGCAGTCACACTCAGGTTCTGAAACCCTAAGGTCAGTACATTGGTCTTAAACCTTCCCATACTGCAAATATTTACTCATAACCCCGAAGGTTTAGTTCACTTCTTTTTGGAAAAAATTCCACATTTCTTTGCATTTTCTTTTCCATTCATATCAAGCTGGTAAAAAGAGAACAGCTACACCTGTCCTACAAAAACATTCACTGGGAACAAAATAAGAACAACATAAATGAAGAGCTGACAGTGGAAAATACTGCATATAGTAAGAGAAGGCAGGATGGTGATTGCAGAATATATTATAAACAACAGAAGAAAATATCATTCATAGAGTACATGATGCATGGTGAATCAAAAGTCCAGAAATACACAAGCCTTTGTCTTCTACTGGTTAGTGCGTCAGGGGGAGTTTCAGAGCGGAGCCTGTGAGACATCACAGCAAAATTTAATAAGAAAAATCCAGATCATCTGGCCATACACAGTGCTCTAACACATCTTTTCATTGTGCAAAGTATCTATGCCACCCACATTTCTGAAATTTCAATTCACAATGTATATGATATGAAAAGGGTATATAAGATAAAGTTCCCATAGTGGAGAAAACAAAATAATGTTACATAAGACAGTAGTTTTAAAATTACTAGTTGCTCTCTATGGTCTCACTTAAAGTGACAATTTTTGTAGAAAATTCTAGTGCTGAACTCTGAAACTTCGTTCTTTTTTTTTAAAAAAAAAAACGTGTAATTTTGTTAAGTGCAGTTTCTTAAAGAAAGGCAAAGTGACAGCATGATCCCTACGTTCATTCCCTGCCATCATGTTTGTTTATTAAAGGAATGTTCTAATCTTTAGCCTCACACAGTTTCTGGCATTTGGGCATTGCCTTGTATTAAAAATTTTTTTTTTGGTAACGGCAAAAGTTAGTGTCCAGATACGTCATCTTGTTATGTAACAGGGAAAAAATCTGACCCAACTGATAAGGTGCCTCCTTCCCGTTCTTGTACGTGACGCTGTACAGTCTGGTACAAATTTATCAATGTTTCAAAGGTTCAAAGGTCTTCCAAGTGGTCTCTTTCCTTCCAGTTTCCCTAAAAAAACCCTGCCTGGATTTCTCTCCTACCCCATACATGTGACATGCACCACACACCTCAGTATGCTTGATCAGCTGGATTATATGTGATGATCAGTAAAAATCATGAAGTTCCTCATTATTAAATTTTCTCCAGTCTCCTGTTACTTCATCCATCTTAAGCCTCAATACATTCCTCAGCACCATAATCTCAAACACCCTCAGCCCAATCTAGCTCACAACTCAAGGCATATTACACTCCCTCCATTGATATAACATCATTAAATAACCACTTTCCTGCCAAACACGACAGCATACTCATATCAAAATGCAAAACAGCCTTTAAAGTAAGATTAAATTTGACAGCTGTCAGTTCCACAAATAAATATCACGCTCACACAACCTAAACATGACAAATACATAATAAACTCTACACAAGTAACATTACAATAAATGAATACATCATTTCCAATTACTGGCTATACTTCGTAAGATATCATGGCCAATATATTCTGTCCAGCCCAAGCCATCGACAACTACACATTCCTAACATTCTTCACAGAGAAGCAATTCACTTAAGGCAAAGAGCATGCTTTTATGCATATTTTTGTAAAACACTGTAACAGAAGCAGTATGTGACGATATACTGTACTCACATGCAGATTTAACCTTCAAATGATCTGCATTTGCATACACACACATAAAAAAATCAACCCTATAAATTCATTACATATATTTAGGCAAAAAGAAAGTTAGCTGCATTTTAGCAATATGCCATGCTATCTCTGTTTTACTTTCCACAAAATGCTGCTTATTTCATAATTTTATCTTCTTCTGTTCAAATAATACTCTTTTTTTTTCACAAACCATTTGCTAGAATTTTAATACCAACCCAGTCATCTAAAGTTTAACAAGGTCAAATTATTCTTTTGTAAAAATATGTGTGGTTACCATCATATATCCTGAGAGATTTAAGGATCTCATGGCAGTAAGTACCAAGAGTAATCTTCTTTAAAGTGACACCACAAAGTTTGGTAGCCAAGCACTATTTCAGCCTCCAACCTCAGGTCAGAACACTGGTACCTTTTTACCACACTCCTACCCAAAAAACTGAAACACCAGTTTTCCCTGAAATTGTTTGTACACACCTACCAGTGTCCAATCCCAGAAGAACAAAATCAAGATCAAATATCTCCACTCACTGTACCAATTCTTTGGAATTACATGAACTTACAATTGTTACGTGTCATTTGCAAGCAGTTACTCACCTGCCTCTCACCAAAGAGGCCCAGGTTCTGTCACATGCCAGTCTGTATAGGATTTGTGGTGAGCAAAGTGGCACAAGAATAAGTTTTTCTCTCAGCATTTCGGTTTTTCCTTGTCAGCATCGCTCCACCATGTTCCATACTCTTGTCATCTCTCAACAACACAATATAATCGTAGCAAATGAAGGAACAATTAAAGAACACGTTGAAAAATAATATTCGCAACTTTGATTTCAATGGTTGCCTCTAATTTTATAAAAAGGTTGAGTGTAGAATATTAATCTCCTGTTACAGCATTTTACTTCTAAATGTACATTTTTATATGTATATGAAACATCTGGTGCCAGCATCAGATTGTTATTTAATCTATTTCTCTGTAAGTAATTGTTTTAACTTACCAGATTTTTTAATGAATATTGAAGAAATAATCAAATGTAAAACAATACGAGTAATCACAAGTGTAACTTACATCTCTAAACCAACAGAATGCACCAATCCTAAATTTTATGAAGGTTAATCAAATGCTACTTACATTGAAACTTGAGTTTTATTATATTTAATAATTTTGTACTGCTTCTGTGTAAAAATCAGACAATTGAAAGTATACTAAGCTATTAATTTTGACAGTACATTAGAGACATAAATACATTACAATTCTTTTTAGGCCACATCACCCCATTGTGTTTATCAGATTAACATCAGTTTTCACTTTCTGAACAATACAACATCATGAATACTGTATATTAATTTATTTACTAATACATATTTTGGCCATCTATTATGGCCACCATCAGACAGTTTCACAATTACACAAAAGGAAGCAGTAGAAACAGACAGAATTTGTAACACACAGCATCCATCCTGGCACATGTGTATATACAGGGTGGCACGGAGCCGACTGACACATTTCTAATTTGAATACTGCGACGGCGCGATAGCTTGTCGTGGTTGGCGGGAAGAGGTAAGGTAGAGGAGAGGATGCCATTTCATATGGTCAGTCGCAATGGAGTGTTGGAACGTGCAACAATGTGTTACCTGTGTTCGTAGTTTCGGCGACATTGCTTGGTCTGCTCGGTTGCCCGACCTTACTGCACCAGATCTTCCTGTGGGGGTTCCTGAAAGACCACATGTTACAGAGGCGTATCATGACTATTCAAGAACTCAAACAGGCCACTGTTGATGAAGTTGTGGCTATCGATGAGAACCTACCGAGGCGCGTGTATGGCAACTTCCAGACACGCTTGCAACAATACATTGATGTAAACGGAGGCCATCTGCCTGATGTTCAGACAGTAAGCTTGTAATCTGTGGGTAATAAATAGCATACTTGGATGTATTTATAGACAGTTTCGCTTATTTTTCCCTGTTTCCATATATTACCTATGACCATTTGAAATGTGTCAGTCGGCTCTGCGCCACCCTGTACATACGACCAATATTCCACACACATTGCTGCTCCAAAAAGGCAGATTCAAAAAACTGGTTTCTCATACACAGAAACAAGATTCAGGAGTTCATACCCTTTTACTGACAACTCAGGGCATTTAGAAAAAAAGGAATAACAAGTCATATGTAAACATTTCAACCAAACTCAACAAGGAAAAAATTATGCTACATACAGTAAGGATCTACAACAACTTACTACACTACAACACAGGTCATGTCCAAGAATGTTCATTGTGTTTATCGTGTCCACTACAGATTTAAACATTTTGAAAGTATATCTCCTCAAATAATATAGCAGCACATTCCGATTTTAACTAATTATAATTACTAATTATTAATATATCTGTATTATTCCACTACTTGCAACAGTAACTAACTGATAAATACTTTATACCCAGTGTTTGTAAAGGTAAGGCATCACCTCAATATACTTCCTTTTATGTAACTGTGAAAATACCTGATGATGGCCATAATAGTTGACTGTAGTACCTAAACGAATACACATTATTAATGGTGTTGTGTTATGCTGAGAGTGAAAACTGATACACTACATTTGTATTTATGGTGGGTCGCATGGGAAGTGCCCAATTCAGCTTAGGACACTAAATAAAATGAAATGTAAATAAACTTTATAAAAGTCTTGTCTTTAATCAATGAGTCTACCCAACTAAGCAAGTACCATCTTTTCCTTATGCATTCTCTCAATGTGTCGAGCAACATGCATTTTCTGTTTGGCACGATATGGACAATATGGACACTGGAACTGTGGCTCCATGCCACACTCCCACTTCTCATGATTCCTGAGTGAGCTCTTAAGCTTGTAGCCCCGACCACATCGTGGACACATGAAGCTCTTAGGACTTTCATTTCCACGTGAAGATGCTAGTAATGAGGCAGAATGGGGCATGGCTCCCAGAAGCAAAGCAGGTACAGATGGATGTGCAGCCGACCACGTGTCCCAGTCGCTGACACTTCTTGAATGTGGTGAATTCCTGCTGCTACCTGAAACACGAAGCAGAAAAAGCTAATGTTAATATATGTCCTACAAGCGGAAAACAGCGTGCGGATTTTGGTGAAGATGCTTCCAAGAAACTTAGGGTTATCCAGCAGATTCATGGTTTATGACAGTGTTTAGGTCTGCATTTTGAATATCACTCAACACACCCTGAATATCTGTTCAGCATTTAGGCACACTTTAGAACACTTCACCCATCATAATTAATTAGATAATTGAAGAAATAATAGCCTACATGACATTATACATTTGTACATTAATTTATAATAAGAATCTGTATGTTGTATGTTTCTTTTAGCACAGACATATCCTAATGCATGATCCTTTAATCTGAATTTATGTTTATTTATCTAATATTCTTATGCCTGGGAATTCATATTAAATATGGGTTTAAACAGATTAATGGTAATGTAAAAAAGTGGAAAGTAATGTTGCTTTTATTTTCTATGAGAGGAGAATAACTTTCAAATTGCAATGTTCACTCCACACAGGAGGGGCCTGGGGAACATTAACGCGAGAGGCAGTAAGTCCTAATATCCAGAAAAGGGTGAACAGCATCTCATCAACTGCAAAAGTGACAAGGTTAAATGCAACATTACTGGACTACTATGAATAATAAACTGGGAAGGCTGTAGAAGAATATGGCAGTAATCTACCTGAAGTACAGTGCTAGTATTTGCTTGATCAGCCTGAGGAAAACCATAAAAATATTGTTAACTTAGCCAATTTCTGTGTCAAGATTGGAACCAGAAATCCCCTGAATACAAAGCAGGAGTGATGATCACTACACTGCAACAATAGTAATATATTTCATATATCACTAAATGTTTTGGTCAAGACAACTCTTACATGGACATCATTTTGTTACCAACTCCGTACATGTTTCAGCATAAGATGCTACCCTCAGGCAAATATGTGGATGTTTGCCTGAGGGTAGCATGTGATAAAAAACACAGCAAGTTTGTGTTGTAAAATGACATCCACATAACAGCTGTACTGACTGGAACACATTGTGTTATTTGAACAATATGACATGACACTAAAATATACAACACACAGTACAGTTCAGATTCACCTGTGTTTATGTCAGGAGACAAGTTACATAGCTTTACACATAAGACAATTGGACAAATGCCTTTACTACATAAAACCAGCCCACAAAACTCTACAACACAATAAACACACGATGGTCTTAGTTTTATGTTAAAGCCACGACTTATTTAAGCTTGTTACAGATGAAAGCATTTTTTGTTCAACTTGTACAAAAGTTGGCTCAAGTTCAAACACATAATTGATTACTTTCTGGTCATTAACAGTCTACATTTTAGGATGTCAGTTTATGAAGCATCTTCACCAACATGTAAGAACAAACACAAAAATTGTTTATCACTGTTAGTCTGAGAAGTCAAAAAAGGAGCAGCAAAGAGTTCAGGATAATACTAATAAAATATTTACTGCATTACCTTAACAGCATTCTTAGGTCAGCCTGAAAGGAGAGCATAGATATACAGCACCAAAAATAGCACACATACAGTCACAAACATTTGATAGGATTACTATGTTCCTATGCAGTAAATGTTTTGAAGAATGTCAGTGGCCATAGACAAAGAAGGGAAGCTCATACTCTTCAGTACTACAGCTTGAAAGTATTAGATGCGGAGAGAGTTAAAGCAGAAAAAATGCACCTAAAGTACAGCTCTGTTATAAATACAATAAACTCTTTACACCACAGGAATACGAATAACAGGCTTACACCACCCTTCACAAAACATCATATTCCAGTCAGAAGCAAAACTTAATATGACAGTCTTTAGAAAAACACGATGTTCTGAACAGATTCTAAAGACAGTCCTCTCCTGAACTCAGTCTGACATTTGTGAAAAATCATATTTCTGTCTAACATCAAAATGAGTCTAACAATAAAACTAATTCATATGTCTTGTGTAAAAATAGTTGGACCTCAACAAGGTTCCTGCATCAGACTGGAACACAATGTTCCCATTTCATGACAAGCTGAAGCAAACAGTTTTCATATTCAAGAAGATCAGACTGGATCAGATGTCATGTTGAAATATGCAGATCCTTACAGATCCACAGTATAAAGGAAACACCACAGTAGAGGAAGTCTTGATAACCATTCACCATATCCAAGCTTATTGTACATCATATAGCTACCACTAGGGTACAAAACACAGTTGTAGTCAATTTCAGTTTCTAAAAGGTTATATGG
>Ga0209755_10008909_pt1 | contig 10653 bp, 10 predicted proteins | sample TergutCo191P1_FD_187301 | JGI IMG/M metagenome (GOLD analysis project Ga0209755, IMG submission 187301) | Cornitermes sp. P1 segment gut microbial communities from Petit-Saut dam, French Guiana - Co191P1 (SPAdes) (version 2) | ecosystem: Host-associated > Arthropoda: Insects > Digestive system... | reverse complement strand
ACACCACACGCCAAGCTGGTCAATCGCCGCCGCCCGAAAAGTATCCGCGGCCGCAACAAGCACCGATTTCCCCTCAGATTTATACCATTTTGTCAATTTCCCCACCGTAGTGGTTTTCCCTGCGCCGTTTACCCCTATAATCAAAAGCACCGCGGGGGTCTTCAGCTCAAACGGTTCCGTATCCGCGGTAAGCGCCTTTGAAATTTCCTCCGCAAGCAGATTCTTTACCTCCGCTCCGTCCTTCACATTCTCAAGCTTAACCCGCTCCCGCAGCCGCTCCAAAATCGTCGTCGTCGTCTCAACCCCCATGTCCGCCATGATAAGGGCTTCCTCCAACTCCTCAAACAATTCCTCGTCCACGGCGCGAAAAACCGTCAAAATCTGCCCGACGCCGCTTAAAATATTATCCCTTGTCTTCGCAAGGCTTTGCTTAATCCGCGAGAAAAACCCCGCTTTCTTTTCCTGCTCCATTAAATAACCCCATTTCCACCAAAATTATACTCAAACCACAAATGTCACGCAAGGCTTGCGGGGCATTGTGATAAAATTAATTGACTTTCCGCCCCATCGTCTGGTAATATACTCGTCGGGGCCCTTAGCTCAGTCGGTTAGAGCGGCCGGCTCATAACCGGTAGGTCCCGGGTTCAAGTCCCTGAGGGCCCACTTAACAGCTTCAAAGCCGAACCCGCCTAAATTCATTTTTGTAAATGGGTTGTTCGGTGTCGTTGTTGAACGATAATAGGCAAAAAAAGAAAGCCCCGCGACGGCGCGAACCGTTGCGGGGCTTTTCTGTGTGCGAGAACCTTCACGATGTATCAATCCCATATGCTTTATTTTGTCACTTGACAATATAAATTTCGTTTTTGTTTACGCTCTCACAATTTGACTGATTGGGGTCTATTTTTCTTGCGATAATATATTGACAAGCCACTTTTCCAAAGGTTAGACTGTATGCACATCGCTTGCCGATGACTGCCCGCAAAAAATCTAAGGGGTAAAACGTGACCATTATCAACAAAGTTGGCGTTAAGAAAAGGAGATGATTTTTGATGAAAGACAAATCAGCAGGAGTAACCTGTAAAGCGAAGTGCGAAACGGAGGGCATTAAAACAACCACAATTAAAGTAACGGTACATATTCCGGATAATGTACAACGCAGACAGGACAAAATTAATCGTATCTACGACATATTAGCACCTTCAAAACTAAACGGTGCTGTATAGCTTTTTTGTGCTTCCCCATCGTCTTTCATAGACTTGGGGAAGTATTTTTTTATACCGGCGATGGTTATGTCAACTTCAAAATGGAATTTGGAAAATAGTACAAAAGGCAAGAGGGATGTACTCAAAACATCCCTCTTGCCACATTTTGTTATAGCCTGATTATGCTTTTTCAACAGGTATTTGCAGTTCGGTTAGAAAATCACTCTCGTTGTCGCAGTTGGCATAAGACTTGATTCCCAATCCGCGCACCGCGCCTGCAATTGTGTGCCCATTTGCCTCAATCCACGCCGCTAATTTGTTGATTGCTTCATAATAGCCTGTATACGGGCCGGAGAAGCGGACTGTGGCGGCTTGCGGAATTGCGGGCAATTCCTTGAACTTGAAATTTCCCTCATCTGCGCCAAAAGACTGCACTGACACGGCAATTTCAATATCAACATCGGTTTCCTTGGTATCCTCGTCATGATAAATGGAGTAGCTTGCGTCCACAGGTATAGCATAAAGCCATGAAGCAAAGAAATGCCTGTTTTATAGGGGTTCGGGGCTATTTAAGGGAAAGGTAAGGGGCTAAACCTCCTCGTCCGCAAGCCACCTTTGCCCCATCTGTAAGGCACAGCGAAAACCATCATGCACCAAAACCATCAGCCTGCGACACTCGACAAGACATAGCATACCAAAGTATCGAGGACATTCCCTCCGCTGTGTCTACCCGTAGAGGGTGGGAAGCTAGATGCTATCACTGTTCAGTACCGTCCTCCCACCTGTCTTATCGCGAGGGTCAAGAGTAGCCAGAAGCCCCGTGTTTATAAGGATGTAAGCAAGGTAAGGGATAAGACTCCTTATGGTGTATTTACTCATATTTTACACACATGCGGACGCGGGGTTTTCAGTTTTGGGGAATATAATTCCTCCCCACCCCCTACGGGTAGACACAGCGGAGTTGAAAGCCCCAGAGTCTTTGGTTGTCTTCAGTTCCTGGCATGATAAGCGTGGTCGTCAATATTGTATTGCCTACGCGACTATCTGAAGTCGCCGATGAAGGCCAGAAATACGTTCCCGAACCCTGGGCGCTAAGACCAAAGTGAGCAGGACGAGGGTCAAACCAACCAGTAGAGACAGTGGCGAAGAAAAAGCCCCGGCTATTGCCAGAGGCTCCATCATCTTACCGTAGGGTTTTAGGTGGCTACGCTGACCAGTTAACGAACTTTAGTCCGTCAATGTGTTCAAAGTGCCGACCATTGTTGGTGACTAGCGTGTAGCCATTGACTATACAGAATGCAGCGATTAGGATATCCGCATCATCGTCGATGGGTCTACCTTTACGGCGAGCTTCTACATAAATAGACGAGGCCCTATCCCATACCGCCTTATCCAGTAGCCCTAACTCAAAATCGCTATTCACCAGCTGCTCAAAGATGCGTTGTTTAGTTGTAGCACCTAGCTCCAAGAGCCAGCGTTTCACCTCGTAATACACGACGTGCGGCATGACTAGGGTGTTGCCAGCTTCAGTCGTATCGGACATTTTCCGTCTGATTCTTTCGTCGCCTCTTAGGGCATACGAAATGATGTTACTATCCAGCGCATACATTATTCAGCCAGTTCCTTCTTGAAGCTGATGCGGCTACTTTCGAGGTTAGCTAGGTCGTTGTCTGTTATGTCTTCACCCTCAACTGCATCAAGAGCAGCAAAAAACTGATTCAGAGATCGGTTTTGCTTTTGGGCTTTAGTCTCAGTTTTTACCACATCACTATCTAGGAAATTAAAGGCGACCCGGCGTGGGGTTTTCAGCTTAACGAGTGAGCCGTTGACCATCAAACGACCATCAGCCTGAAGTACACCTTGATATGCTTCTACCATTGCCATAACACTCCTTTCCTTTGCGTGCGGGTTTGCTAGTAATAGCATACCATAAACGCCTTAAAACATAAAGTTTAACTTTTATCCCTACGGCAAAAATCTAAGGTACGCGCTACGCTCAGTAAAACGTACTACTACAGGTGTAGAAATTGTTTATGCTAACCACTTTTTGACCGATAAGACATCACTATTTTGAGATTAGGATCTAATTAGTGGCGGTGAAGAATGCCGAAAAATCTTTTGGGATATAGACAGCATAAGAGTTTTGCGCGACCATTTCCCCACCCCCTACGGGTAGACACAGCGGAGGGTCATACCAAAATGCGCATTGTGATCTACTGTACCCGAGAAGGTTATGTGCCCAGCCAGATGTGCATAAAGCGCTCTTCCGCCAGACTGCATTGATGAAAGCCACCAATAAAATATTTTACGCCGCGGCGTTTTTCTCGAAATGAACATGGATTATTAGCATATCATCATTTATTGCGGCTGATATGCTCCCGCCCATTTTTTCAGTTAATTCTTTTGCAATAGCCAAGCCCAGCCCTGTGCGTTTGCCTGTTCTGGATGCGTCTGCCGTATAAAAGCGTTCAAATATGCTGTGAGCATCTATATCGCACAGGCTATCAGCTTTGTTGGCAATTTCAATTGTTTCGCCCAATAACCGAACACGCAAATATTCCTTACCGTGAACAATGGCATTAGTGATAAGGTTTTGCACCACTCTCTTTAAGGCATTTTCATCACAATTGTAATACACAGGAGTATCGGGAATATCGGTTTCAACAACAAAGCCCTTGCTTTCAATTTCAGCAAAATTATCAACAAGGGTATCTCTCAAGATGTTACCGATATTTAGGCGGGACAGCGTTAAATCACCTTCAACGGCGCGGGAAAAAGCAAATAAGCTATCCATTAAAACCGTTAAGGCATCCAGTCTGCCGCGAATAATAGAAAAGTATCGCAATTGTGTTTCTTTATCCAAACCACCGCTTTCAGCCATTTGCAAGTAACCTTTTGCAGAAGTCAAAGGGGTACGCAAATCATGAGAAATGTTTGTTATGGCACGTTTTAGGGCAAATTCCATTCTCTGCACCTCCAAATGGTTTTGGCGATTGTTTTGCAGCATATTGTTAATGCCTTCAATCAGCCGTGATATATTTTCGTCAAAGGTATCTGTCCTCAACCCCGCATTAGTATCAATGCTGGTGATTTCCGTCAGCTTTTCGCCAATTTTTCGCAAATCTTTTTTAACCGACATTAGTCTAAGCAGTACGACAACTAAGCCTATGCCCAACAGGGCACAGGCTGTTATCAAGAAAATAATCATTTAATCTCCGCCGTTTTGAATTTGTAAATGCCAATGACCATGGGTACAATAAGCCATACCGCGCCAAGCCCCAGCGCCATAATAATATCGTTTGTTTCCATGTGCGCCACATTTGCAAGCAAGGCAATTTGGTGCAGCATATCAACGCGCAAAATGGGGGAAACATCCGTACCCGAAACGGCAAATATCATAGTAATGAACCCTGCCCCAAACATTCCGAGACAAAATAGTTCTACCGTCACAACACTGCCCTTAACCATGAATACAACGAAAATTCCAAACAACCCCGATGAGATAAACATAAACGATTGTGCCGTAAACGGGGCAAGGAAGTAGGATAAAAACCAGCCGTCCGGCACTTCGCCGAAGCCCCGCATGGCAGTTGCTATTGCTGTGCCCACGCCAATAAATGCAATCAACACCATCACGCACAGCACCGCCACAGTAACCGCGCGCGCCAAATAAATCTTTGTCCGTGACGTACCCCATGTCACCTCATTTTTTGCTGTTCCTTCTTGGAAAACATGCCCCGCCACTACCGCAAACAGCGGGATAAGAAACATAATATTGAAAGACGACATTGCAAACAATGCGGCCATCGCATTCATGCCGTTAAACTCTAAGCTTTGCTGTGCCTCGACGCTTGTCTGCACCATAATACTGCCTTCAAGCACCGGCATTTCGTCCAATCCTATGCCGGAGGCAATCACAACCGCCGCACTGAGCAGTGCCACAATCGCAAAGGTGACAAACAGCGTTTTGCCACGGGTAATCCTATAAATATCCGCACGGATAATGTTCATCATTTCGATGCACCCCTTTCAGCATTGCTGATTATATTGATGTAGTATTCTTCCAGGCTGTCCCCGACTTCGCTTATTGAAGCAACCCTAACGCCCTCTTGAACCAATTTAAAATTCAGCTCCGTTGGGTCATCAAGATAATCATAAACGCGAATTTCGTTGCCGGACACTTGTTTGTAATCTCGGCTGCCCAGCTTTGTTTCAATTACAACCGCCGCCTTCGAAACATCGTCCACCGTGATGGCAAGCGCGCGTTTGCACTCCTCGTTCAACTGTGCTTGCGTAAGGGTTTTTATCAGTTGTCCATGGTGTATGATGGCGTATTTGTTCGCGACTTGCGCCAGTTCTGCAAGGATATGGCTGGATATAAGAATAGTAATACCCTCGCCATTCAGCCGTTTAATAATATCGCGCATTTCAATAATCCCTGTGGGGTCAAGCCCATTTGTCGGTTCATCAAAAATTAGGAAATCGGGGTGGCTTAACATAGAAACGGCAAGTCCCAAGCGTTGTTTCATGCCTAAAGAAAAATTCTTAAATTTTTTCTTTTCTGTGTCTGTCAGATTTACAATTTTTAGAACATCTTGAATCCTGCCCTTTTCAACTATGCCGCGCTGTATGCGGTAATAATTAAGGTTTTGTTCGGCCGAAAGATGATTGAACAATTGGGGTGTTTCAATCATTGCGCCCATGCGTGTGCGAGCGGCAGTTATTTTTTCAGGCGAATTTTCGCCAAACAGCTCAATTGTGCCGCTGTCGGGTTTGGCCATAGATGTTACCATCTTCATGAATGTAGACTTGCCCGCGCCGTTTTGCCCTATCAGCCCAAAAATATCGCCTTTTTCAACGGTTAGGCTCACATTGTTCACTGCCGTAATATCTTTGTAACGCTTGGTAAGGTTATGTGTTTTTAACACAGCCACAGTTATCCCTCCATGCTCCCCAAATTGTGCGGGGGCTTTTTTTGCCTATGATACATGGCAGGTTTAACAAAACCTTAAAAAAAGTATAACAAAAGTGTAACAGTTTACTCGTCCATCTTAAAACCAACGCCCCATACGGTTTTAATGTACTCTTGGTTTGGATTTGCGGCGTTCAGCTTTGCCCGCAATCTGCTGATGTGCATATTAATAGTGTTGTCCGTTCCAAAAAATTCATCGCCCCACACGCTTTCATAAAGGTTATTTTTCGTGAATACTTTTTGGGGGTGCGTTGCCATCAACCGTAAAAGCTCAAACTCACGCTTCGACAATCCAACTTTTACGCCGCTGATATAGGCATCGTGTCCGTCCAAATCAAAAGTGATGTCCTTGAAAGTTAGCGTGTTTGCGGCAGAAGCAGAGTCCGCAGAAGCAGACCGCCGTAACTGCACAGCGATACGAGCCAGCAATTCGCCGTTGTCAAATGGTTTTGCCAAATAGTCATCTGCGCCCATATGGAGTAAGTTGACGGTAGTTTCTTTGTCAGCCTTAGCTGTCAAGACAATAATTGGAATATTTTGTGTGGTTCGTATTTCTTGCAAAACTTCCTCTCCTGTTTTACCCGGCAACATCAAATCTAAAAGCACAAGGGCAAATTTATCTTGCGACAACAAAAGTAATGCCTCCGTACCTGAGTAAGCGGAGGACACGACGTAACCATTCTGCTCCAATAGTTCACGGAGCATGGTGTTTATATGCATATCATCTTCTGCAACCAGGATTTTTTCCAAAGTCATTACCTTCTTTCAAAAAATTTTTATTCACGGCCGATAAAACCACGAGCGGCTTCGTTCATATTACCCAAGCGCTCCGCGCTTAAAAAGAATCCATTTATCCCTGTCGAAGGGGTCAATTCCTCTGCGTTTTGCTGTTGCGCCAAGTTCGGGCGGGCAGTTTTTGTAATTGCAGAAAGAGGATGATATTGTACCTCGCCCTGATGTCAGGGATGAAAATTTTATCGGATAGTCCATTGAGGCGGCGGCGGGGACGATAGCTTCTATTTCAACTTTGCCGCCTGAAATCACGGGGCTGTCGAATTCTCCGCGCATTCCCAGTATGTCGCCTATCAGTTTTCCCGTGAAAGCTTCATCCGCGGAAAGCCTGAGTTTTACCATTGGCTCAAGCAGCGCGGAACCCGCGTTTTCCAGTGCTTTCATCACGGCAATGGGGGTTGCGAGGAAAAAGTCCATTGGGTGGGTGTGGAATTTATGGTCCTCGCCGTCAATCAGCGTGACCTTTAAGTCCGTCACTTCCCAGCCAAGCCGCCCTTGGTTCAGCGCTTCGGCTACAGATGTCTTGACGTGGTTTTGATAGCGATGTTTCAGCACGCTTTCACCGATGATTGATTCATATGAAAAGCCACTGCCCCGTGCCAAAGGGTCAACTTGCAACTTTACCACTGCCCAGCAAGGTTTTGGCATTGTATACCTTTCAAGCCCAATGCCTCGCTGTGCAGGGGTTTCTTTGTATATGACGGAAGGTGCGGAAAACGAAACGGTTAAGCCGTATCGCTCCATCATAAGATATTCCAAAATTTCCAATTGAATCTTGCCCATAATGCGAATTGTAAGTTCGCGCAAATCCTTATCCCATAAGCAGTCCATCAACGGGTCCTCGTCGGACAGTTCGGAAACCGCTTGAATAAGTTCGCGTTCCTTGCCATCGTCCCCGTATATCCGCACAAGAAACAGGGGTTCCGATATCCTGACACGATTTTTTTCGAATGCTTTTCCTATCATATCCCCAACTTTGGCGTTGCTCATTCCGCCGACAACCGCTACTTCATTTCCAAAAATTTGCTTTATATCCTCTCGCCTTGAGCCGAATACTTTTTGTATCATTGTGATTTTGTCCTGAAATGTGCCGACCCCGGGGCGGTGAATTTCAATGGTATCGCGAATGCGAAGGGTGCCTTCATACAGCCGCACATGCGCTGTTTTCCCCTGCGACTTTGTATGTTCAATTTTGTACACAATCCCTGAAAGTTCCCCTTTCGGAACAAGTTCGGCGGCGGGCAAGTATGTAATTATTGCATTTGTCAATGTTTGTATTCCGACACCATGCGCCGCCGCGCCGTACACAAGCGGAAATGCCTTGCATTTTGCTGTTTGCGATGCCAATGCGTATTTTAAGACATCCGGCGACATGGTTTCGCCTTTCATAAATCGCTCTGCCATGCCTTCATCTATTTCGCAAAGTTCCAAAATGCTGTCCTCGTCCATTACATTTTCTATTACCGCCACATTGGTTTCGCCGGGGTTTTGACAATAATTCACGGGGATGAAACCCGTTCCGAAAGCGGTTTGCAATGTTTTAAAGACTGCTTCGGGGTTGCAACCGATTCGGTCTGTTTTGTTTATGAATACAATGGTTGGTATATGCAGCTTTCTGAGAACTTCCCAAAATCGTTCTGTTTGGGACTGAATGCCTTCCGCCGCCGATACAAGAAGCACTGCGCCGTCAAGCACAGCAAGTGTGCGCTCCACCTCCCCCGTAAAATCTGTATGCCCGGGCGTGTCGATTATGTTCAGTTTCACCCCATCAATTTCCAAAGTAACGGACGCCGATGTTATTGAAATACCCCGCTCCCGCTCTACTGCCAAAAAGTCTGTTTGAGTGCTGCCTTTGTCAACAGAACCCGGGGACTTCAATTTTCCCGAAAGAAAAAGAATATGCTCCACTGTTGTCGTTTTTCCTGCGTCCACATGAGCCAATAATCCTATGTTTAACTGCCGCATGTTTCACATCCGTTCTTTACGTCAAGATTGTTGCACTGCCACGTACAAATTTGAACCGAAATCGCCGAGCAGTCGCGTATTTTCATTATAATGACTGCCCATGAATTGATTGTTCAACCTTATGCCGACTTGCGTGAGGGTTGCGCCGACGGCTTCATAACTTTCCACGCAGTCTGTAAGGGCGTGGAAACGGTTTGCCAGGTTTAGGATGAAGCCCGAGGGGTTTAGCGCAATCGGCAAGATATGCTTCACCAATCCGCCAAAACGCTTAATAAACAATCGTTGCGGGCGGGTGGAAACCGTATATCTTTTTTGCGGGTCAAGATGTGCAAACCGCAGAATATCCGGGCTTTCGGCTACATTTGAGATTGTTTGGAAAATTCCGACTATTGCACTTTGCTCATCGTGGATTTGCCAAATAACCTTGTTTTCTTTTATGCTGTCTGTCCTGCTGAAAGTGCCGTATTGAAATGTGTTTCGATAGGTTTTGTAAAACGCTGTCTGCTCCGCGATTTCTTTTTTCTCCACGCTTGAAAGGAACCTGAGGTCAAGCTCGTAGCCCAAAACTCCAAAGCTTGCCGCGTTGAACCGAGTGGAAAGAGGGGTGTCGCGCAGGGTTTGTTGGTGGGGCGCGTCGGAAACATGCGCTCCCATGGTTGAGGGCGGGTACAAGAGGGAAAGCCCGCCTTGAATGCGCAACCGCTCTATTGGGTCGGTGCAATCGGAAGTCCAAATTTGCGGTGAAAAGCACAGCATTCCAAGGTCAAAGCGGTTGCCGCCTGACGAACAGCTTTCAAGCAGTATGTGTGGACGCGGGTGAAAAATACGCCTAAGGATATCATAAAGCCCTAAAATATATTTGTGGAAAAACTCGCCTGCCTGCGCATACGGAGAGTAAAACTCGCTTATGTGGCGGTTCATATCCCATTTTACATACGCAGCGTTGGTTTCGTCTAAAATTGCGGTTACGTTTTCTACAATATAATCGCGAACGGAGGGGTTGCTCAAATCCAAAACCAATTGATTCCTGCCAAGGGTGCTGTTGCGGTTTGGCATTTCCACCGCGTACTCCGGGTGAAAGCGGTACAAATCGCTGTCGGGATTCACCATTTCAGGCTCGAACCATATGCCGAATTCCAAACCCATCCCCCTTAATTTATCGGCAAAATGTTTCAAGCCGCGAGGGAATTTTTTCTTATTTACGCTATAATCCCCAAGACCCGCGTTGTCGTTATCCCGCGCGCCAAACCACCCGTCGTCAAGCACAAACAACTCCATGCCCAGTTTTTTTGCCCTGCGAGCCAATTTTAACAGGCGGCTTTCATTGAACTTAAAGAAACAAGGCTCCCAGCAATTATATAACACAGGGCGCGGCTTGCTCTGCCACTCCTTAGGAACTATATTGCTGTTTACAAATTTATGAAACTGCCGACTTGCGCCGTTGTATCCCCGGTTGCTTACGGTCATTGCAACCTCGGGGGTTTCAAATATCTCGTTTGCGTTAAGTGTCCATTCAAAGCAATGCGGGCTTATGCCCATACCCACGCGGACAAGCCCGTGACTGCCAAGTTCAACAAAGCTGAAATGATTGCCGCTGTAAACAAGGTTAAACCCGTACACAAGCCCCCTGTCTTCGGTTGTGTCGGATTCGGAGATTAAAATACCGGGATTGTGCTTGTTACTGCTTGCCCCCGTGCGGCTTTCGTTTACAAACATGCCGGG
>Ga0209755_10008908_pt1 | contig 10655 bp, 8 predicted proteins | sample TergutCo191P1_FD_187301 | JGI IMG/M metagenome (GOLD analysis project Ga0209755, IMG submission 187301) | Cornitermes sp. P1 segment gut microbial communities from Petit-Saut dam, French Guiana - Co191P1 (SPAdes) (version 2) | ecosystem: Host-associated > Arthropoda: Insects > Digestive system >... | reverse complement strand
TCTCATTGGTAATGAATGAAGATCTACTGAGGGACCTTGCTCAGTATAAGAATTACAAGGAACGGAGTGTCATGATGGCAGCACGGTCACTTATCCATTCGTATAGATCATCAATGCCTGAGCTCTTACATAAGAAGGATAGGGTATGTACGTTAATTACTTGATTTGACCAACAAGCCAGCTATTGTTATGCAGTTCTATGTAAGTGAGACATATTTCTGACTGTAATTAGTGAAATCTTGTCAGCAACACACTACCTTATATCCAAATGATTAACACACAAAATTTACCTCATTAGTGTTATTTTAAAACCTGCTTCAAATCACGTCAATTTCTGCCTTTTACTATGTAGACACATTTGTATCTTCTGACTTTAGAACTCTTTTCCATGTCCTCTTCATTGTCTGTCTTCAGTGTGTTCCCATTTCTAACCAGACCATTTGTTTCCTGTTGGTTTTTCCTTTTTGTTTGTCCCTGTGTTCATGAAAAGAACACATTCAGTCATCCACATTAAACTCCAATGTTGCAAAGAATAGGGAAATTGTAGAACAAATTAACAAGTGCAGAAAATCCTGTAAGAAAAAGAAGGCAGGAGGAGACTTTTTCCTGCAAGCTTCAGAGTGTATGGTTGGTTTGGTACAAGACTGTCTGGGCATCAGGTATATGTATTGATGGCAACATCATACATGTAACAGCCAAGACGATAGCCGACAGAATGAAGTTGACAGTTGTGTTTTATCAAGTGTATGCACATGTAGATTCAGAGATTGTTGTGGCCTGGTATACAAAAAGGCAGCTGAGAAAGCACCGCCATTAACAGTGATGTGACGGACCTGTGTAGCTTGAGAGATATGGAGGGATATGAACTGCAATACATATACAATGCAGATGAGATGTGCTGCTCTTGCAATTGCCAGTACTGCCACAAGAGAAGAAGTGGCCAAAGAGAGGGTAACAGTGTTACTCTGTGTGTGTGTGTGTGTGTGTGTGTGTGTGCATGCATGCGCTCATTCTTGTGTATATGAATGGTGATGGTAGCAACAAGCAGGTGCTAATCATTGATGGAAAATTGTTCCATCCACATTGTCGTAAAAGCATAAAAATCTTCCCAAGATATACTGTGCCATTAAAAAGGCATGGGATGACCATGACCATTTCATGGAGTTTCTATGGTCATTCGATAATAACTGTGCAAGGTAGAAATATTTTTAGTTTGTGGGTGGTTGTGCTGCTTATTTGCACGATACATCATTTCTTAGAGGTATAAAAGTTGTGTATTGTCCACTAAACTGCACAAGCACATTATGTTGTAATTTGGGCGCCATAAATTTTTTTCAAACTGTTGTGCAGGAAGCACTTAGTACAAAACGTTTATGTTTGGTGGACTCGGGGAATGATGTTAAACTGATTATCTTGTTTTGCAAGCATTGCATTTCAATGTAGCAGCTTGATGACAAGTTACACTGTCAGAAATTGTTAATTGTTTTCATCAGTACATCTGTGAGGATGAACTTAACACAGAAACTGACTTGGACACCAGTATTGAAGAAGAGGATGCCTTTCTTGAGGATTGGATTCAGCTAGGTGCTGAGAAGGATGTCAGCTTCACTACTTATGTATCTGTAATCAGCGAGCTTGTCACTTGAACATTTCCATCATCACTGAGTTGTGTGATAACCGTGAAGGTAGCAGGTGCAGTGCAGAAGAGAAAGCAAGTGACAAATATGAGCTTGAACCAGTGCCAAACTTTATTGAGGTGCATACTGCTTGCAAAACTGTTAAATAATTATTTTATATGCATAGCACTGGCAAGTGTGATGAACAGAACATTTTGTAGTTGAAATTGGCATTGTTGTTTCTAAGTGTAAAACTTTAGTTTAACAGTTGTCAGTGTCAGGCTTATTTTTAAAAAATGACTTGCCAACAGATATTGAAGTGACTTATTGTTTGGTATATTTGTAGGCCTGCATGGAAAACGCATAATTTTCAATTTTTGTTGTTGTTGTCTCCATGACACATTTACTGCTGTCCCACAACCATTGTTTACCTGCATTTTTCATTTTTATTTTGCTGTCTCTTTGTAAATGGAGGCTAGAGTTTACTATTTGAGTATGAAAGGGATTTAATTCAAATTTACCAGAATGTAGAATGTAAATTACCTTCTTTGAATACTACATAATTCATGTTACATTTTTCATCTAGGGTCGTCCTACAGAAGCTTCCGTAGAGCTGAAATCAAAAAAGTATGGAGAAATTGATGCCAGAAACTACATTCCTGGGGCAGAAGTATTACTTCAAAATAATACAGAGGTAATAAATTTCAGAGAATATTTGTACATTATTTCTGTATTTGCTCCCATGCTTTGAATTTATTTAAATTCAGTTGTGCCACATTTACGGGAATGTACAATAAAGAAAATACTTTTCTGTTTTTGTGAGTTCCCTGTAACACTTGTAGATTACAACCTGTGGAGCAAGTGTATATTAAGAACGAAGAAGTTAGAACTATTCAGTTATTGATATGCTCCTCATGAGACCACTACATTCAGAATATTCCACTCCAAGACCCTGTCTGTCTAAAAATGTAAATAGTGGAATGTACAAAATGCTCAATAGTATGGGAATGGAACTTTGTTTCTCAGGCTAAAGCAAGAACATTGAGGATGTCTGAAAACATGGTTCTGAGGGAAGTGCAGTCAGGTCCTATTTCACACAATTGCATCTGTGCAGTTTCTCTTTAACACAATTGAAAATTTACACCACTTTTCAAATTTTTGCAATAATTTCCAGTTTACCACAATTTTACATAGACAATCCATGGCCACACTTATCCTCTGTTGGAGGCTAGCAGAAAGTGATGTCACTGTCGTGCCACCAGTTACATGTATGGATGGACTATGTTGATGATATAATCTCGCAGCTCTTTTATTTTCCTTTTCAACAACATTGACTTTTGTTACCAACATGAGTGAGAAATATAAATATACATCACCTAGTGCAGTCTAAGTGAAAAACTGATGAGAGACAATCAGTATTGAAGACATATTAGATGTAACAAGTCGACTTGAACAAGGTGAATGAATTTTTGACATATGCCATAATGTTAGATTTGTTCATAGTAGCGTACGTACAGTTCCTGATAAGACTGAGAGAATTAAAGGAAGTGCTGATTGTTTAGATAACATTAAATGCCAACAGTCTGTAACAGGGAGTGTTTGTGATGCAACACAACCACAGTCCTGTTGGAAAGAACAGTACCAAAGAGTGTGGTTGTGAGTCTCTTACATTTTTATTGCATTAGAAATAAATACATTTATTTTGTTGAAATATATGTGTATTGTACAGAAATGTATATATACTGTACATACAGTACATATATATATTCTACAGGTCTGTATATCCACTAGTGTATAGTCTTTAATTGTATAGAATGAGGTCACTCTCCTAACCCCAGGAAATATGCGGTTTTGAGTGGGAATATTGTGTTTCAATTTGCATGATGTATTTCAGAAACATAACTCTTCTGTAAAACAAGACTTCCCTGTATTTGGGATCCGTAACAGGCCAAGAATTTCTTGTAACTACTTGTGTAGTGATTAGCTTCTAAGAAGGTCTCTGTTCCAGGTATGTAGCTTTGTCCTGTACTTTCCAGATGGGAAATGAATGTGTGATTTTGACAGTATCAGAGTAAGCTCCTGTTTGCTCACTGCATTGATCTGCAGTCCCTTTCACTGTCACTGAATCACAGTTCAGGCCAGACACTTCTCACATGAGTGGTAGTCAGAAATATCTTATTGTTCTCCAGGGTACTTCTACATACGAAAAGGATGAAGAGGATGAAAATAGTAGCGATGGTGAATGGGTGGATATGTCACACAGTTCTGACGATGATACAGACAAGTACGTTGATACTCACAGAGATCCATTAGACAGGAAAGAAGTAGACCAGAAACATGGAGCCATGAATCAAAATGAAAAGGTAGATGGTGACAAGGTAAGCCCATTTATGTAGTACATGTCACTTGAATGTTGGTCTTACTTAAACACACATGACACCACATCTTACATGAATTTTCTTGTGTATTTATTTTGTTTTTATTAACACCCTTTTTAAGCTAGAAATTGTTACATAGTGTAACGTGTGTGTGTGTGTGTGTGTGTGTATATGTGTTTGAGAGAGAGAGAGAGATAGATCCATTTGTCAGGATTTCATCAAAAAGTGTTGTGGTCCATTTCCCTTCTGCATATTGTCTAATATAGCATACTGTCTTAAGCTGCAGTGGCCTGACAATATATCCAACAGTTATTGTAACTGAGCTATAATAGCAGTGATTACAAGTCAGAAATGTTACAGCTTTCATAAGGCAGGTTGTTGGGGTGTGCTGGGTGTTCCCAGGTACCCTTTAATGCTCAAAACAACAAAAATGTGGCATTTTGTGTCTCATTTTTTATGTTAGTGTTTTTTAAGTAGAGTTTAGTTCTTAGGTTAAACAAGTTGAGTAAAGCTGTAGTTTCCTTAGTTTGTTTGATGAATAAAAATAATGTCTGTTTTGATTGAGTATTGTTTAAATGTATGCCTTTTAAAATAATGAAGAATAAAATTCTTTGGGTGCATACTTTAATGAAATGTGCTTCTCACACTTATGACTGCCTGAATTAAATTGCTCGTTGGAGAATTGTATTGAAACATACATCTTGCAGCTGCTGATATTATGTTTCCTTAAATATTCATTGTTTTTTATGTTTGTAATGGTAAATAAGTGCAACATCAACATGCAGAGTTGATTGAATTGTGCATATTTCATTTTTTTCAACACTGCACATGATTTTCTGAATAAGAGATGCTTATTTTTACAAATTCTATAAAACTTGGTTGAATTTAGAAGTTCCAAGATTTTGACACATCAGTTTTTTTAGATATTAGATGACTGGATATCAAAGTCATATATATTTTCTTATGATGTTTGATATTTTATCTTCTTTGTGCAATCATATTACATATATAATATTTAATATTAACTTGTTGCACAGTTTTTTTATTAATCAGTGCTCTGAATGTTTCAACCTCAATTCTTGGCTGTCTTCAGGGAGCTCATAAGTTTTTGCAGCTTATTTGGCAGAATTTGTACATATATGATTAAAATTATATTTAGATTAATATTAAATATTAAACTAATAAGGATTTTAATTTTTTAATTTTAATTTAATTATAATTTTAATCATATATTACAACTTCTGCCAAATTAGTTGACATATATGCTGCTCAAACTTACATGGTCCCTGAAAATGGTCAAGAGCTGAGGCTGATAGATGTTGTAGCAATAATTAATAAAAACATTGCGCACCAAGTCAGTATTAAATATTATATAAGCATATAGTGTATATCTGAATGAAACAGCTGCAGTTAAGTTATTTTTACTATAGTTTTTTTTTATTTTAGAAGGAAAGACAGCGAAGATCTAAATGTGTTTTATCTATAATATTGTTTGTAATCATATGACCAATTTTTATGTGTGGCATGGGCACCATATCTTTGGTAGCCATAGGAAATTCTGAGAGAAAAACTACAATAGCATCTTCAGAAGTCTGGTCCTGAAATTTTACAAAGTATCCAAATTTGGACGCAGAAATTTTTCTGTAGTCCCTTTGATACGTTGTAGCACACATAACATATCCATTTTAATGTACACAATATCTTAACCATACTGGTTGTAAAATTGTAGAATTTTTAATATGTTGGTTTTGTTCATGTGATTGTTGTGTTAAAATTGATGTTTGTTACCTTAAATGCAGAATTGTTCTATTTCCTGTCTGTTGAATCATAATAGGCTGAAGGAAATGATCCTGCAGCCGAAGAGAAATTTGAGCAAGTGGACAGAATTCAGCAGGCAGTTGAAGTTAGCCAGATGAGACTGTTGACAGATGAAGACTTTCGGAAGATTGATGCAGCAAGGCTGAGCAAAGAGGTGACTGCTCTAAAGAGAGGCAAGAAGAGACCAGCAGAAGAAGAAACATGCTCAAAGTAAGTGTAATTCAGTTCTAATGATGCATGACCAGGCACTGATGATTCATTGTGAAAAACAAAACCAACAGGTGCATATACAAATAAATTAATTTATTGTGTCATTAACAACATAGCCTCCTACATGTTTCGGCCAACTATTGTGGCATCCCTGAAGTTGGCCACAATAGCTGGCCAAAACATGTAGGAGGCTACGCTGTTTACAATTAAGAAATTTACATATTTTTATATGCACATTGGTTTTTGTTTCTCATAATAAGTGGAATTCATATATGCATACTTTTCTATCAATAAAATTAACACCAGGAATATTTTTGTTCCAGAATAAAAGGATAGTGCTTGATGGGCATATCACAAAACAGAACACAGTGTTGGTTCCAAGCCATTTATTGAGATTTCAGAATGCTAGTTGTAACACTTCTATATAGAAAGATGACAGTTTACTTCTGCAGTTTGCTACCAGTGGTTTGGTACTGGGTATATAATCTTTCACCTCCTTGGGATTTCTGGTGGAATTGACAGGAGTTCGGTTGTTGTTTTTTACCTATTTCCAAATCTCTTGTCAGTGATAGAAAAAGAAGAGTGTGTGACACAACTTGAACTGGAACTGATATCCACCAGTAATGATCTGTAGAATAATAAGTGACAGGAAAAGCACTGGGCACAAAACAATGGTACAGATGCTGATGAAGTGATCTGTTTCCAGGAGCAAAGGAATTTGGGTATGGTGAAGTAATGAAGATACAAAGGAACAGTATATGCAAGTTTAAATATGTAAAAATGGTACAAACATTCACAGCTAATTGAGAGCAAAATTGAACTTAGCATGAGAGATACAATGGTTTTATCAGTATGCTTATCCATAAAGAAGTTTAAGTAATGTTAAATAAAGAAAGGTAAAGTTCACCCTAGAATGGGCCATGAAGGCCAAAAGGGGGAGTAGAGGTATTGCTGTACTCTTTCTTTAACCTAGGTGCTAGATGAGGGTGGGTGGTCAATGTCACACTCAGGACACTTTACCCCCAGTACCCATTGTACAGTAGGCTGTTTGGGCCCCACAGCAGGTCTGGATGGGTGCAGAAAACCTTGCCCCCACCAGGATTCGATCACCTTACTGCTCAGCCCATAATGAGTTGCTGTACTGACTTAGCTATCCCAGTAAGGAACTTTAAATATTTTAATAAACTGAAAAGTATAGTTTTTTATATTTGAACAAAGATAAATTATGTGCTTTATGTGTATAGTATGTAATATCACATAATGCAGTTGGCTCCTAATGATAGCTTTTCAGGTTCAAAGGATTAATTGCTTGTGTTGTTCGTGTCATATTTGATGGTAAATAGAACTGATATTAAATTAATAATGCAGCATTGTAACTTCCAAGGTCCATGTAAAGTTTGTTGCCTGCATCTTATACTGTTGTCATAAGACTATGCTCCATGTGTGCAGGTGTAGTCATCTGTGTATTGCATCTAGCCTGCCCCACCTCCTTCCCCCATCATGCACACACACACACACACTCACACATGCACAACTACAGATTTTATTTGTCCCAAGTGTAATAAGAGTCATCTTGAGTTCCATACTTTTGATGATGGCATGCGTCCCATTCAACCCTGATTTCCACCCCCCACCCCCACCTTCCCCTAACTACAGACATGTGGGAAAAGTTGTATATACCATATTTTGGTACTTACTTGCTAACATAATAAGGACTACATATCAGTTGCCGAGTTCCAAACTTCTGATGCTTGTCTAGCCACTGCCCACCCTATTCCCAGCCTGTGAGAACAGTTTTATTTTTGTCTTCCTCTTCACTTACCAAGACACTTGTATCAGAGCACAGAATATTGAAAAGTGTGAGCAGTGTATTGACATTACAGTCACATGGACGTGATTTGGCTGGAACTTGGTCCCTTCAGGGTAAGAATGCTTATGATGGGATCAGTGTCCATGGACTTAGAGCAGGAAGCATAACAGAAGTGTTTATAGAGCAGTGGTGAAAATTATTGTGTCATATTGCTTTAGGCTGGCTCCAAATGAGGAGGTATTTTAGTAACAAAGTAATGTGGTGCACGGCCACATGGATCACAAGTACACCATTATGACGTGATATGTGTCAGACAAAGATTAATATGTGATTTTTCTGTTCTGCAGGGGAGAACTGGTATCACTGGCTGACATTGAGAACATCTACAAGAAACGTCGTCATGATAAAGAAACGCGTCAGGAATGTGTAAAGGTGAATAAATTAAGTGTACATCATCCTGTGTGTGTTCACTCATATCAGTGATAAATGGAACAGGATACAAGATTTATGCAAATATGTATCATCTCACCATAACATCCAGAAATTTTTTGGGATACACTCTGTCTGCTGTCCAGTATGTAGAATTTCCTTCCCTGTGATAAAAGCAGGTGGAGTTTCAATTTGGTCATTTAATTTCATCTACTGTTGACATTAATGTAATGAATCAGTTTGCCCTTTGGCCTTGACTGTGCTTATCACATGTATGTATGTATGTACACAAAATTAATTTCAGTTACATTTCATAACACTAGGATTCATTTCAAATTTAGTTACGTACATTTGAGGAGTGGTAGAATTTTTTTTTATTAATAACTTAAGGAAGAATTGCAGTTTTAATGTTATAAAATTAGGTACAGCATAGGAAATATTTTTGTCATTATCCACTTTGATAGCAGCAAGTTTACTGTACATGAGAAATGTAGTGAGTTGAAAGGAGTACAGTGAGACCTCTGTGAGTTGTCCCATATGCATTGTTTTTCCACAGTTATCTTTCATTTCTTTTGGTCACAAAAAGTCACCCATGTAAGCAGTGTATAATTGTACAAGGTACATCATTCCTGAAAGTTCTAGGCACCAGCTGAGGGACAAGAAGCAAGTTCCATTCTGCACATATACAGATATTCACTGTCCAAAAGTTAGTCACCCAAGCAACCTGGTGCCCAGAATTTTTGCAGTCCTTCTTTATATGGCTGTCTCTGAATAATGCTGCATCTTCATTCCAGAAAGGCCAGGAGGGACGTGAGAAATTTGGGTTTCAAGTTCGGCGACTAAATCCAAATTCAAGTAAAACTAATCGAGAGAAAAGAAAAACAAAGAACTACATGATGTTGAAGCACAAAGCACGAGGGAAGCTGAAGAGATCTTTCAAAGAGAAACAGGTACAAGGAAACTGTGTCATCATTATATTACGTACATGTTTACCTGACTATACGTTGAAATTGTTTCTGCTCTAATTTCCATTAAAAATTTGGAATTGTTATAGTGGCTTAGCAGGTTCTAGAGAAACAGATATTTGGCAGCTGAGGCATGCACAAAAAATGGAATACGTATTGGAAATGAGTTTACTGTTTCCAAAACAGTAACCATTGATTTCATGATTGTTGTTACTGTTAGGTCCAAAAGGAGTGGAGTGGATGTTGTTTCATATACATACATCATAACAGATTACTGTGTCCATCTGAATATAAGCTAGTCTTGCATATAAGACATTCTCAAGTTTCCAGAAGGATTTTTACACAGTACATGTTTAATTTTATGTGATTATGAGGCAACCCTTTGTGTTTTAGATGATGAATTAGGGAAAAATTATCATCTTGTATTCATACATACTTAGTTTCTTGTCATTAGGATAAACACAGTGTATGTGGGTGTCATGTAAAAATGTTTTTATATTGTTTCATACCCATGTATGTACATACTGTACTGTATTTCATGCTGGAATCAGTGTTACTACCATCCAGGTGTTCTGACTACACATTAGTACACCCATTATGGATCCCATTTTGTCTGTATTTTTCCATTTCGAAACAAAGTTTTAAATTTATATTAACCTTACTAATGATTTTGTGAGTATTTGAGTTAAGTATGAATTTGATGTGGAGATGAATTACTTCTATTCTTTCTGTAATTTCATCATTACCGTAGCCTTTGCAGAACTTCAGAACATTTTTAAAATTAAAATCACATACTTCACATCCCACAAGAATTGCATTTCAAACTGCCTTCATATTTCGTTACTCTTGTACACTGATATGGGTGCTTGATTTGAAGCAGCAGGACAGTGCACAAGTACCAATGTTATGAAAAATATTCACCATACTTGAAGGAGTGTGTCATACCCGTTGTGTTAGTTAAAACATAAGGAAACAATTATGCAAGGACATGACCATCATAACACAACTATATTGTCAGTTATACATAACATGTCAACTACATGTTTCGGCCAGTACTATTTTTGGCCATCATCAGGTTGGATACATTTATCAGAGAAAACGACGCAATATATAATATGATACAGTATAACCATCAGTGTTGGTGTAAGTAGAGGGGGACAAGATCTTGTTTACAAAAGAGTTGGAGGGCATGTGTACAGCAGGTTTAGTAAGTAGATCTATACATTGTCATGTTACGTGTATGATTTCATAATGTTTGCCATTATTGCCGGAGGTATCAATTTGGTGACATAGGCTCGAGGGGAAAGCTGGCTTGTATTACAGCACTGTAATTGCTGCCAGTAGTAGGGGGAGTTGAGATTCACACCGGTTTGCCTCAGTGGCTGTGTAGTCATAAGTTGCCTGCGTTTCAACTACCGGCCACAGATGT
>Ga0209755_10008907_pt1 | contig 10655 bp, 10 predicted proteins | sample TergutCo191P1_FD_187301 | JGI IMG/M metagenome (GOLD analysis project Ga0209755, IMG submission 187301) | Cornitermes sp. P1 segment gut microbial communities from Petit-Saut dam, French Guiana - Co191P1 (SPAdes) (version 2) | ecosystem: Host-associated > Arthropoda: Insects > Digestive system... | reverse complement strand
CAGTTAAGATCTTGAAATGCTGGAATACAAAAACGTTGTCCATTAACCTTTTGGCGCTGGAATTATTTTTTTTAATTTTAGCACACCCTGTATATAAAATGTGAATAATACAGGAACCAAATATGTTAGAATTATGAAACAAACTGCATTTTGAAGAGAAAAAAAAAACGGAGAGTGTATACAATGTTCAAAATATTCAGCACCTATATTTGTTGCATAAATATATAAAATGCAACTTTAGGGGTTAGCAGTGCGGTACGACCACTATAGTGGTTGTTAGGTGTCAAAGGGTTAAGCACAAAGAAAATAATCTTAGTAATGGTACATTCCACATGGTGTGATCATGCCAGTTATATAATGCAAGGTGTGTACCATTTTCCACTGCTTATACACAGGGATTGTGGATTCAAATCCACTTGCAGGATGGATGTATGGCTGCACTCTTTCTTTTGTGTGTGTGTGTGTGTTGTCTTGTGTAGGTGGAGGTCCTGCAGCATGCAATCCCATGTCTAAGTGTGCTATCAAAGGTGTACACAAAATACATTTATAAACTTGGGAAATGGGAGTTCCTGGGCCACCTTGGCCTTAAGGGCTTTATTGATAGGTAGATGTGTCAAATGGAATGCCATAAGTTTTCTTGAAAAGAAATTTTGCGAATGTGGAAAGTGGGTTTTCCTCTCTCTCTCTTTTTTTTGGGGGGGGGAGTGTCTGCAGTTGTTTTATTAAACCCCATTCCTAATAATTTTACAATGTTTATTATTCCAGAGCATTGTGATTGTAACTCGACTACCTTTTGTGAGTTTGTTCACTGAGATATGTGCTCTAATTGCCCCTGAGTTTTTTGATAATGGTGAACCAAGTATTGAAGCAGCCTGTCATGACATAGATCAGTGGCCAAATCCTGCCCCAGGAGAAACTGTTAATCTACCACTCTTTGGGACTGTGTTACAGGTAATCATTGTGTCCTAGAAAGGCTTCCTTTCAGGGGTTGGATTTTAGCTTTTATTTTTAGACTGGGTGGTGACCCAAATAACCTGCATCAGTACTTCTCATCTGAAAAGTGATGCTGTGAATTGCATGTCTCACTTGTCATGAAAAGTAGATGAATGTAATTTTTCCAGTTGAGGTAATTTTGTTGGCATCAGGACATAGAGCTTTTACAAAATGAGGCCTTATGTTTTCTGTGGTTTAAACACATGTTTTTATGTGTATGATTATATCAGACCTGCAGGTAATAGAAATAATGTTTGGCAAATGATGCTTGAGCATGTGAGAGCAAATTTTGCTTGTTGACTGATGTGTGGCACAACAAGGAGTACTGAAAGTACTGTATGAAGCCAGAATATTGAATATTTCATAATGAAAAGTCTGTTGACCTCTAGTCTTGGCCAGCTTATACATTCATGTTTCCTAAAAGTGAAATATACATTTGGTCCATTCAAGCTGCATGAGATAAGTCTCAAAGTTCATGATAGAAGTATGTTATTAAGATGTCAAGTGACTTTAAAGATCATCTCAATTTTGTTTTGTTTTTAAATTTAGGTTTTGGTGAAAGGAGTTTCATTATTTTTGGATTGTATGAGTATTTTAGAATTTGTTGGATTTGGTTCCATTTCTTACCTCCCAGTGTTTGTATTGAATATGTTCAGTTTATATACCCTGATTAGAACCATTCTTGTTGTTAGGTGATGAACTGGCTCATTCCAGCAAACTCAGCAGGTTAGGTTACATAATTTTTATTTCTTACCAGATTGTAGCGGTAGAGCCAGATTCTGAAATACTGTGTTTTAACAAAAGTGAGATGAAGAAAGTTCAATAAGTAAACAAATAAACAGTATATCTGACATTGTATTTAAAACAGAGTTAATATTACTAATGTAATAGTATTTTGGTACCCTTATAATTCTAATGCAGTGAAACCTGCCTGTAATGGACGAAAGAGGGGCTGAAATTTTTTTCTTGCAGGAAGGGTCAGTTGTGTCCTAGGAGTTAAGGTTGCTACTTCAGAATTTAATTCCAGAGCTGATTCTGAGTCAAAAACGTCATATACACGTGGATCTGATTCACAACAGTTCAGGAGTTACGAGTTTTTAAAGTACAGTAAATAAATAAGAAAGGAAAGAGGAGCATTGTGCATTTATTGAGATATGTTGTTAAATGTACAGTTACAGATTCGCTGTTCAACACTCCAGCAAATTGTTTGAAGTGTCATCTGTCTGCTTGGATGCATTTTCTGACTTGTGTGACCAGAGAACTTGTAACCATAAAAAGCACTGCAGCGTTGTTGATGCTTCTTGCAGCACTGAGAATTCAATGGAGTAGTTCTTTTCTCATGTTCGCTTTGTGGGCGTACACCATAGCTTTCATGTAATCCCATGCGTGGTAATCTAATGGGTTCAGATCCGGTGACTGTGGTGGCCAATTCTGTGCACCGCCATGACCAATCCATTGATTTGGGAATTTATGATTCAGGTACTGCCTTACAAGAAACTCCCATTTATGGGATCACGATAATCCTCATGGAACTGTCGAAAGCAACTACCAACATTGCTTTTCCATAACATGTGGTGTGGTGTCATTGATAACCAAATGACTGGTTTGTACATTTTCCTGCAGTGTCTGAGAGGTAATATTTATGCGAACATTTTGCAAGATGAACTGCTAGCACTCTTAGAGAATGTTCTTCTACAAACACACAACAGATGTATTACCAGCATGATGGAGCGCCACCTTATTTCAGTGAGGTTGTAAGGCAGTATCTGAATCATAAATTCCCAAATCAATGGATAGGTCATGTTGTTGCACAGAATTGGCCACCACGGTCACCGAATCTGAACCCATTAGATTACCACGTGTGGGGTTACATGAAAGCTATGGTGTATGCACACAAGGTGAACACAAGAGAAGAACTTTTCCAGTGAATTCTCAGCGCTGCAAGAAGCATCAACAATGTTGCTGTGCTTCGTAAGGTTACAAGTTCCCTGGTCACATGAGTTAGAAAATGCATCCAAGCAGACAGAGGACATTTTGAACTATTTGCTTGAGTGTTGAACGGTGAATCTGTAACTGTACATTTAAGAATTTAGCTCAGTAAATGCACAATGCTCCTCTTTCCTTTCTAATTTATTTACTGTACTTAAAAACTCATAACTCCTGAACCACTGGGAATTGGATCCATGTGTATATGACGCTTCTGACTCAGAATCGGCTCTGGAATTAAATCCCGAAGTAGTGACCTTAACTCCTGGGACACTCTGTATAGGTACTTGAGGTTTGGATTCTTGGGACTGTAAAGATTTTCCCTAAAACAGGTTTCTGTTATGTGCAGGTGCTGTTAAAGACAGGTTTCATTGTATAATTGTATTGAAGAAATTTAACTCGTACATGGCACATACAAGATAGTACAAGTGGTGATTTGGGTTTGCAGCATGCTGCTATGTGTGTAATGTTGCTATGTATTGCAGGCCTACATTCCCAGCCATAGTAACAAAGTGGGTGTTACAGCAGTACCAGGTTCCACTTCCGACATGAATCTCTCTCCATTGCCGACACCAACTGTGTTGTCCTCAGTGCATGAGGTTCACATGTTCCGTTGTTTTTCACCTGTGATTTCCCATGTTCATCTACTCTGGGAGTTGGTTCTCACAGCTGAACCAATTGTAGTTATGGCTGGTTCTCCTACAACTTGTTCTGAGATGGTCCAAGCACTAGTTAGGTAAGTGAATTTAAGGTTCCTGGTTCTGAACATTTTTTCTGGAATAAGTCAGAGCTCTAAGAATCATTCCTGGAGAATGAGCTGCTCTTTGTCATAACTTACCCTGGCATTGCTTTGTGGCACCATTCTGTAAAGAGTGATTTCTGAAGTATTACTGTGGAAAGTATTTATGTGATTTTAATTTTATTTCGTAGTGTGCAACAACATTTATGTTGTTTCTGTCCTGGGATGACGGTGTCATGTAGATAGTCGGCTGTATTGACAGTACTTTGGGGAACCTTATTATTCGTTGTCATTGTGAAGTGACTGCCTCATCAAGTGTGACAATTGTACCATGTTTCCACCATTTGGACATTGAACAGAAGTCAATAGGAGTAGAGAGGTGAAATTTCTGGGAACCTGTATGGAACATGTGAGCTGGTACAAACATTTATATTGTTACAGTCTTGGGAGGTAAATTTCATGGCAGTGATTTCTAACCAGTGGTGCTATGCCAAGTTCAGTCATAAGCATTCTCGTCCTCATTAGAGCACATTCAGTTCATATAAGTATTTGCACTCGATATGAAAATTAATTGCTGATCCTGGTGGCTGTGTGGTCTAAGGTCCGGGTTTGTGGCCTCTCATGTGCTGGGATTTCAAGTTCAGATCCCACCAGAGCAACTCTTGTGAATGTTGTGTGTTGTCAGGCTAGTTCCTCATCTACAGGAATCCTACTGAACATTATGTCTGTGTGTGATCTCAAAATCTCAAGTGAGATGGCCCAGGCCTGAGTAGATTTGTTGCATGCAAGGCCCCCCCCCCACACACACACACACAACACAAAATGAATATTATTGTAGGAGTATTTATTTGTGACCTCTATAAAAGCCCTTGACTAAGATGGTGTGGTCATGCTGAAAGAATGCAAAACCAGTGAATGCCAAAACAAATTGCAACAGTTACAATGGTAGGAGCAAGGAAAAGAGGAAGATCATGTAAAAGATGGAGGTGACAAGTTTGAAGAAGATTTAAATATAATGGATATAAAATGATAGGCAGGAAATGGCCAGAGACTGTCAGGAATGGAGGAAGATTGCTTTGGAAGCCAAGGTTTCATTGGACTTTAGTGTCTGAGGAGGAGGAGGAGGAGTTGCTATTAGAGCATTGTTCTAGAAAGTCAGGATTGTTTTCAACCCAGAAGTTTTGGAAATCTTGTAACTGGTTAGGAAGGGGTGGATGTATGTTAAGATGTGGTAGTTAAGGCTGTCCTATGGATGGTAGTCATTAACCTCCAATTTTATAAAAATAATGCAGTCTGCAACACAAATCAAGATCCATTGATCCTGTCATAATGTGTGTGATATGGGACTAGACAAGAATATTTTTAACTTCATATCCAGTTTGCAAAATGGTTGTTCTATCATTGATGTTTTTATTGCACTATAGTTCCTAGATCCTATTGCCAAGCATTCTTATCTCATTGTATACATATGTATGGTGCCACTGCATCTGGCAAAATTAGAGATAGATGCTGATGTGTTTCTTTGTTATTTTTGGCAGCATGATCACTCCATTAATGTACTGTTCAGATTTTCGACCATATTTTACCATCCATGACAGTGAATTTAAGGAATATACTACGAAGGCTCATGCACCGCCACCAGTTATCCTAGGTGTAACCAATCCATTCTTTGCCAAAACTCTGCAGCATTGGCCACACATCATTCGAATATGTGATGCTCCACATCTACGTAAGTTTCTGAAGTATTTGATATGTATTAATGCCCTTGTTTGGTGCTATATCTTGATTTATTGTGATGCTACTTCTTATTGCTTTTGGAGTTTGTGAAGTGTTGGGGATGTAGAACATGTGGTTGTCTAAAAATTAATAAACATTAGCCTATGATCATACATCTTCAATTTTACTGGCTTGTGTAATGAAAGACACTGAAAGACAAGGAGATTAGCCATTTTCGCTTTTATGTTCATATTTTCAGTGGTGATCACCATATTTCTCAGTGTCGTCACATCTTTATACTTTAGTACTATACTACACTTCCTGTTTTGTCAGACTGATTAAGTATGCTTGGCATGCAGCTTCATACTCTTTAAACAGGGTAAGAAATATGGTATCGTAATCATTTTTGAAGACAGAAGTTATGTGTTTCTACACTTTCAGATTCATAGCTTAAGTTGTCACAGTTGACAAGACATTCATATGTTGTACTAATAGATAGCAGCGTTTGGTTTAATTGTCAGTGGTGTACTTGATGTGTAATATAAGAATTCTTTTTTTTTAAATGGTCTGACACATGATAATACTAAGAGCGAGTGATGTTGGACTTCACTCAACACATGGGCTTCATGCTCAGGTGAATGTAACATCCACCGATGCATACCTTGTGATAAAGATATGTATTGTGACATGTCATAGCGTTTCACAAGGTTTGAATAGCGGTAAGTACAGGACGATTTACTAACAAGTGTTAATGTTGTGTTTGTGTTTTTATTTAGCGGCTTCCCAAAAGCATAAGTTAAAGAAGGGTGGAAGTTTAAAAATGTTAGATTCAAAACCTGGAGTGTACACATATTACCGCCCATTTCTACATAAGGACAAAGTCATATTAAAAAAATTATTAAAGGGTGTTCAAACAAAAAGGCCAGGAGAAGTTCAAACAGCACTGCTTCGCAGACATCTTTTGGAGTTGACTCAAAGCTTTATGATTCCCTTGGAAAGATATATGGCCAGCCTAATGCCACTGCAGAAGAATATTTCTCCATATAAAGTAAGTGGCCTTTCTTGGTTTTTTTTTGTTTCTCATATAAAACATCCAGTAGAATCCCTAGTTGCACACTCTCGTGGAAACTCAGATGTGTAATTGTTCCTTTAAATAATTAAAAATTATACCAAATTTTTATTTCCTCTGCTCATATACTATCATAACAAAGTGTAAGCAGCCTTGACATTTTAGACAACTTCTTGATTATGAAGCTGCAAAAATTTGTGCATACCTTTATTTATGCATGTCGGAAATACTGGAAAAAATTCTGTATCATCCTAAGTGTTGCAGAGACATGAACCTCAAACCATATCAAAGAGCATAAGGATGCAACCTATGTACAAGGAAATTATATCATGCATAGTGTGCAGTATGGTATACTTTCCATATATAGGTTCCATCGTTTATGCTCAAAGTTCCACAGTGAACTTCTGGAACAATGAATGGAGTTTTTTTTTCCCCCTTTGAAAAATTGAAATAACAACCAAGTTAATTATTTCATTAAAGGGAAACTTGTAACACAGCCATCATATTTTCTAGAAAACCTTTTAAAATTTGTATCAATAAAAAATTTTGCAATATGGCTGAGTGAAAAGTGATTTTGCAGTATGTTACTGGTGACAGCCCTTTCAACACCAAGTTAAATCCCATCTGCCATCTGCTGGCATTACTAGCAACTCCCCATATTTTCCACATTGGTGGGTTAAGGGTTAACACTGTTTTATTGAATTTCTAGCAACATTGCATGTAAGTGTTTTGTTGGTTCCTTAGCAGTTGCAGTGTTCAGTACATCATGACAATAATGACTTTTTCAGGCAGCTCCAGCACCACGTCCATTTAATCCAGATGATTTCCTTTCTACCTTGGAAACATCAGGGCCACAACTCACATCAGGAATTAAAGGTGACTGGGTAGGATTGTACCGTCGATTCTTCCGATCTTCAAACTTCAGTGGGTGGTTCAATGCGCGGTATCGGGAAGTAAGCCAGAAGCTGCAGGCCCTCCAATTAGAAGCTCTCTCTGATGCTGTAAGTGAAACTTCATCAACAGTACAGTGTGGTGTGTGCAATTTCCTGTCATTGCTGTTGTTACATTTGCTTTTGTGTTTGTTTAGCACAATACCTTAGATTTTTGCTCTGGAACTTCATTGTGTCATATGTCATGAAGATTTTCTTTCTGGTAATCCTCTCATTTTCAGCAGTTTTTGTCATTCCATTGTGCCTAAAATTACCACATTACAGTAACAGATAACTTCTAAAGTATTCCGTGTTACCCATACTGTGTCATGCACATCTGAATCCTGACTGTCAACTGTATGATCTCGGTTAGAAAAGATGTGTAATAAATGAATAATGTACTTATAAAATTTGAGTTGGGAAATCAGTTGTACATGGACATGACAAGGTTACTGAATGTTGACAAAGCAGTGCAATGCACTCACAATTATGTACAACTAAGACATTGATTTCCCTTTTGCTGTAAAGTAGCGGAGTCTTTGAACTCTGTGTACTCCCCAGTGGCAGACAGTTCGGTGCACTGAAGAATACGCACATTTTTAGATGTGTAAGCGGCCCTACTCTATATAGTCCACTGTAACCAGGTTAATGGCCTCATTCTCGTGGAAATTTTGTTATATCTACGTGTTTGGCCAACGTGAGATACTGTTCTGACTTCTGCACTGAAGAAGAATTTATATTATGTGCACAAGACACAGGCTTCTGATTATTCAAGGTAAGCTGCGTTGAACATGTCTAGAAAACTGTGTGAATTAAATTTACGCAAGTTGAGCAGTTTTGGTTAACGACAGTTTAGGAAAATTATTTAGAAATTTATTTTAAATTTTGGGCCTACATTGGGCTATATAGAGGAAGGCAAGACGAGTATTTGGGTCAATTACTAAATTCAAACTTTGTACTTGTTATGTTGTGATTGTGTAAATTATGGTAATTAAATAATTTTATTTTGCTTCGATATTAAATACTTTTTTGGGTTAGGTATTAAATTTTACTAATATAATTGACGCACAGTTGACTACTGATTGATGTTCCTGGAGTATTAGATGAGTTAACTGAGAAATGTAGTTGAGTGCATTTTGTATTTTACTTGGTTGTGTGGCAGAGCAGTTTGTCAGATTCCAACTAGTCTAAATTTGGTCGGAATCTGGCTGGTAGCAGCATTGAAATTAGAGACTTTGGCGCTGACATTAATAGTCACAGTCTTTTAAATTATAGTGTCTTCACGAGAAAGGTCAAGTTAGACTGGAGTACTATCTTGGGAGGCATTACAGAAGTTCACAGTGTGTGTGCATTTTGGGTGCTTTATGTTCACCTCTAATTTGAGGTGAAAAAAAAGAACCAGTTCCAAAAAAGAATACTTTTTCATTTGCAGCATCATTTAGACGATACTGAGTGTAAAGCATGTGTCAGGAATACATGATATAAATGCAGCACACATATTACTGTGGGTAATTCAAGAAGAAGATCCTTTTCTTCTGATGTTCCATCTCAGTAACTCCCTAATATGTCTCCTATCCCATCTGCTCATGTGTATTATACATTTATTAAGCAATGTTGCCTCGAGAAAACAGATGTTTTTACTTGCTGAACAGATGAAGTTCTAGCACTGGCCAATGAATCAAAGTCTCCTGGATTCTGAAATGTAAGTTATAAAAGGACAACTGTTACACGCCAAATTGCATGCTAGCTCTTTGTGAAAATTTATTGGTATATTGCACTTGTAAATTTGGTCTTCCATGCTGCATGTTACTGTGTGTAGTATGTAATCAGAGGAAACCATTTTTCAGTCATGACTGGTAAATCAGTTGTTCTCAGTATGTCTGTGGTTTTTTAAAGCCCCTCGTGGATATTATCTTAAAGTGCTGCAATTCCAGCATTATCCAGAACCTTTTTGTTTGCCATTCATAATCATCTTCCCACCGTACTTGAAACTAGATTGTCATATGTCATAAGAATGCACATACTACTGGGTGGCTACACATCTACATGCTGGCAATGAAATTTATCTTTGTTTTAGGATCTGAAGGTATGGGTTCAGGGGAAACAGGAAGTAGAAGTTGTGGACATGATACTGAGAATACGTCATAAATTAAAGCAAAGTGAAACAGATGAATTACCCCTGAGCAGATCAACACGAGATCAACTGCGTCTTCGAATGGCCGATATAATTTGTACTCTTCCAGATGATCTGAAAACAGTACTGAAGACCAGCTGATGGCAAATTCTGTCAGTGGGACAACCCATGAATATGGCTGTGACAGTTGAGTCTGTCATTGATTTGAATGCTTCCTGTACAACCATTGGCCTTGGCTTTAGCCATGAGTGTCATTTTCCCTGCCTGCATTGTCATGTGGTGGGTATTGGTCACAAAGGAGGAGTAATTAGCACAAAAGAAAGTTGCTAATTATAGAAGTTGAACTGTTGTTAATCATTCTATGATACAGTTGTGCCTTCAGTTCTAAGAACTGACTTCGCTCAAATGTGAAGAGATAATGTTTCGTCTATTTTACGTTGATGATGAGAAGCCTGTGCTGCAGTAATTTTGTGTTTTAAAGAAATTCATCACTCTGACATGAGAAATGCTAGTACAAATTAGAATTAAGTGTACAAATAGTGCATAAATCTTACCCAGATTTACACTGATTTTATGCATGAATATCTGATAGCCAGACTATTATAACAGTTGTGAAGAATATTATTTATAATATTAAGCATTGTTGCTGTGTCTCATATTGAGACATTGATATTTTGATTGTAACCTGAACAATATGACTTTTATGTTTTATATGGTATTTATTTTAAGAGCCAAGAACTGTAGATTGCTGAATGCAGTAGAACATCATTGTTTCATGTCAACTCATACCATTTTGCATTAACCACCATCCCCAACAAACTACAAAATTTAACTGGTGTATCGTGCATCATGCTCACATACGTTCAAAAGAATATGACCCTACTCTTATGCCTACTGGGGACCGCGGTAGCACAGTGGTTAAGGTGCTGTGCTACAAATCGGAAGGTTGCTGGTTCGATCCCAGCTGGTGTCATTGGAATTTTTCATTGACATAAAATCCTTCCAATCGCACTATGGCCCTGGAGTCGACTCAGCCTCTAACAGAAATGAGTACCAGGAGCATTTCCTGGGGGTAAAGGGGGCCGGTGA
>Ga0209755_10008906_pt1 | contig 10655 bp, 9 predicted proteins | sample TergutCo191P1_FD_187301 | JGI IMG/M metagenome (GOLD analysis project Ga0209755, IMG submission 187301) | Cornitermes sp. P1 segment gut microbial communities from Petit-Saut dam, French Guiana - Co191P1 (SPAdes) (version 2) | ecosystem: Host-associated > Arthropoda: Insects > Digestive system >... | reverse complement strand
TAGCTACTTGCTTGCCAGCAAAATTTCTATGCAAATCCACAAAAGCAAGGAAGCCTCTATCGGAGGGTTTGCTTGGGAATGCTATAGCGGCGTTGGTAGGCATAATATGGGGTAATATAGAAAATGTGCGGTTGGAGTTGTGAGCGCGCTAAATTACCCGTGCTTCCCTATCAAAGACATAAACTCCGCCCTTGTGGTAGCATTGCTTTTGAATGTGCCTATAAGTTTGCTCGTGAACATAACGGAGCCGGTTTTTTTAACGCCTCTTATTGTCATGCAGGCGTGGGCGCATTCGAGCACAACGCCCACGCCCTGCGGCTCCAAAGAGCGGTGAATAAGCTCTGCTATTTGCGTTGTGAGCCTCTCCTGCACCTGTGGGCGGCGAGCATAAAATTCAACGGCACGAGCCAGTTTTGAAAGCCCAACTATGCGGTTATTGGGCACATAAGCAACGTGCGCAACACCGGTGAACGGCAAAAAATGATGCTCGCAAAGGCTTGTCACGGGAATGTCTCTTAAAAGAATCATTTCATCGTATTTTTCCGTAAATTGCGTAGCCAAAACGGCCTCTTCGCTTTCTTCGCTGTTTAATCCGCACAAAAGCTCGGAATACATCTTAGCCACTCTGGCCGGAGTTTTCCGCAACCCTTCCCTATCAGGATTTTCGCCCAATCCTTCTAAAACTAACCTGAAGCCATCTTCTATTTTATTCAAATCCATAAAAAACCGCCTGCCTGTAATCGTATTCCGACAACGCCTTTAACAATAATTTTGTTTCGTAGCCTTCCTTGCCAAGGATAAATTCCATTCCTCTTGCTTTTGCCTGAGAAAAAAGCTCCTCAAAAAATCTTTCAAAAGGGTCTTTTGACTTAGGATACTCTTCTATTAAATAGTTTTCGATGCCTGCCAAGTTTTCTGCCATTTTCACAGCGGTTTCAATCCCGCCAAGGGTATCTGCAAGCCCTACATCAACAGCCGATTTCCCTGCCCAAACCCTGCCTTGCGCAATAAAATCCAAAGCCCCTTTAGGCATTTTCCGCCCCTCTGCGCAACGAGATAAAAACGCATCGTAACCACGCTCAACATAAGCCTGCAGCATTGCAAACTCAGACGAATCCAAAGCACGGGCCGGCATAATTCCTGCGCCCAAAAACGGAATGCTCAAAACGCTTTCGCCGAGCAGCGTGTTTTTATTTGTTCCTATTCCATCGTAAGAAGCTCCAATTTTACCGGCAAGTTTTTCGCCGCTTGGGAAAAGCCCGAAAATTCCTATTGAACCTGTGAGCGTGGTGGGAGAACTGACTATTTTGCTTGCCCCGCAGGCTATGTAGTAACCGCCGCTTGCAGCATAAGAACCAAAAGATGCAACCACAGGTTTTATTTTTGAAAGTTCTTTTATTCCGTACCAAATCTGGTCGGCCACATAAGCGGAGCCGCCACCCGAATTAACCCTGAAAACAACGGCCTTAACAGACGAATCCTTTTGCAGTTTTTTAATTTCCTCAAGATATGTTTTTGCGGTTATAACAGCATTTGAATACAAACCCTCTTCCGCATCGCTCACAATGCCGCCCTCCGCATACAGAATGGCTATTTTATCCTTTGCAATCGAAAAATTTCCAAGCATATCGGAAACATTCAGAAATTTCAAATCCTTGCTTTGCTCAATGCCTGCCATTTCCTTCAATGAATTTTCAAAATCCGTTTTATAGGCAAGCGAGTCTATTAAACCGTATTTAACCAGTGCTTCCGGCGCTGAAAACATAAGGTATTCATCGGCATAACGGTTCAGGGAATCTTGATTTATTTTTCTGCTCAAAGAAACAGCGCTTAGAATTTCGTTCCACAATGCTTTTAAATAAGCACTTTTTTGCTCTCTGTCGTAATCGCTCATTTTTTCTTGAGTATAAGGCTCAATATAAGATTTATGCGTGCCTACCTTGAAGGCCTGAATTTCAATTCCCATTTTATCGAAAATACCCTTATGGTATTGCTGAGTTGTGCCAAGCCCTTTGAAATCAAGCATTCCAATCGGATTCAGAATTATTTTGTCTGCAACGGAAGCAACATAATATGTTCTTTGCGAAACCGTTCCGCCATAAGCAACTATGAACTTCCCGCTTTGCTTGAAATCGATAAGAGCATTCCTTATTTCCTGCATGGTGGCAAGCCCGGCCTGCACAAAGCCAAGGTTCAAATAAATGCCTTTTACTTTAGTGTCTTCTTTTGCATTTTTAATGGCGGCCAAAATATCGTTTAACCCCTGGATTTTCGTTTCGCTTTTGAAAAGCACCCAGTAAAGAGGGTCGTAAAATTCTCTTTCGGCTATCACTCCGCTCAGATTTATTCTGAGCACGGGCGAATCTGCCGGAGCCTTTTTAACACTGGAACCTGCAAAAAAGAGAAAGAGCGACAGTGAAAAAGTGAATGCAAAGAACAAAAAGACAAGCGCAAAAACAGCGCCCATCGCAGAAGCGAAGAATGTTTTTAAAAAATTTCTCATTTGTGTGAGAATTTAGAAAATCAAAATAAAACCTTAACGCTCATGTTAAGCAATCCGTCCATTGGGCTTGTGCCTTGCAAAAGCGCATAATAAATGGCTATGCTGGCGTTTGAAACGCCTTGCTCCCAACCCAGGCCATAAGATAAAATGTGCTCCCAGCCTCTGAAAGGCGGCCTGTTTCTGTAAATTCCGTTTTGGCCGAAAATGTGCAAAGCGGAGTTTTTAAGCCCGTGCCACTGAAAATCCATTTCGGAAAGGCCGTAAGCCTTTGCTCTAATGCTGCGTGGCTGCAAACCTATAAAATCGTTCCGGCCGCCTATAAAAAACAAGTCATCCGATTTAAAACCCTTTGAAGCCAAAAGCAGTGTCCAGTTTTTTGAAACAGGTTGGTAATATTCTCCCTTCAAGCCAATTGCTATGAACTTTGAAAATTCTGAGGAAGCTTCTACAGACAACCCCTTAAAAGGAAGCGGAATCTTATTTCTGCTATCGTAACCAAGTGAAAGCGAAGAATATATTTTTTCGTTTTTATAACCGCCGCCAACGGAATACTGCCATTCCCAGCTTAAATTTTGCAAGTATTTTATATCTGCGTTTTTATGCTTGGTTGAATCGTATTCCAAAAATTCTCCGCTTAACCTCAAATTGCCGCTTGTGCCGAAAATAAAAGGCTCTTTATAGGAAATCTCAACCGAATTATAGTTTTCAAGCGTTTCTCCGTTCATGGAAAAATCTCTTGCCGTGCCGGCAATGTTCAAAAGCTGCACCATAAAATGCAAATCTGTTCCGCCGTTTTGCGCATCGTAAGCAAACGAAGCTTCCGCAAAACTTGCGGCGGCATCCGTTAAATCAAATGCTGGCACAATGCGGTTTCTGTTGGCTATGCGATAAAGTTTTGCATCTTCGTTTTTTGAAAAATACCCAAGCCTTAAAAGCGAACTTTCCGCTCTTGGAATTTGCGAAAGAACCACCGGACTCCCCGCCTCTATCCGAGACAGTTTTGCAAAAACAAGAGAATCCGTTTTGCCTTTTTCAAGCTGAACCGCTGAACTCCAAACCCAAGATTGCAAAGACGGATAATTATCCGTATCAGCATACGCAAAAACTGTGATTATAAGGGTTAGAAAACCCACCAGCCACTTGCTACCAGCCACTAGCTATTCTCAATTCTCAATATATTTCAGCAAGCTATGAGCCTTTTCTTTTATAAGCTTAAAAATGCGTTGCTCGGCTTCGTCGCCTCGTTCCGTGTCTTTTACGCTAACCAGCGGGAGTAGCATTGGACTGTTGAAGAACGTGCCCATAGGAATCGGATTTTTTCGGCAAAAAGCGGCTTCTACATAATCTCTTGCGGAGTCTTGCAGATTATCGCATTTTTCAAATTCTTTTTGCCGGAAAGCCTTGTATATGTCAACAAAAATTTTTGCGGCTTCGGGAATGTTTCCGGTTGCGCTTATAAGGCCTGAGCCTCCGTGCTCAAGCATATCTACAAATGCACCGTCTTCTCCGGAAAGCACGGTGAAATCCATGCCTTTTGTTTGCTCAATTATGCTTTTTGTATCTTCGCAGTATTTTTCGCCTATGCGAAACTCCACAGATTGTTTTAAGCCTATTATGTTTTTGTCTTCTGCCAAGCGTATAATTGTGCTGGGATGCATATAGCTAGCTGTGCGGCCAGGCACATTGTAAAGAATAATTTTTGCGCCGGTTTCGTTGCTTAAAGCCTTGAAATGAGCATATATTCCCTCTTGCGGAGGATTGTTGTAATAGCCTGTTACGCAAAGCATGGGAACATCCGCAATCGTTTGAATTTCCTTTATCATTTCAATGGATTCTCTTGTGCTGTTGGAGCCTGCGCCCGCTATTATAGGCACTCTGCTACCGGCATAATCAAGCGTGAATTTTATAAAATCCAAATGCTGCTTGTGGCTCAATGTCGGGCTTTGCCCTGTTGTTCCAACGGGTAGGAGTCCATTTACACCTGCGGCTATAAGGTCGTCTATCATTTTTTTAGCTTTATCGTAATCTATTGAATTATACAAACAACGAGGGTCATCGTTTTTTAAAGGAGTAAAAAGCGCAGGAAACACGCCGCAAAGCTGAGATGAAGATGTAATTTGCATAGGTGTAATGTAGAAAATCACACCTTCTGGTTTCTTAATTCCTCTGCGGCTTGTTCCGGGGTGGTTGTGTTTATGTATATTCTGGTGCCGAGTTCAAAACCTGCCGGGCGTGTTAAGCGAGGGGTAATTGCTATATGCCAATGGTAAAAACGAACGTCTCCGTCTGAGTTTGGGACTGTTCTAACATAAAAATTATAATCCGGGTCGTTTAAAAGCAAAGATATTTTTGCCAAAATCATTTTCAGAATACATGCCAAGTCTGCCATTTCTTCTTCGCTTATGGTGCCAAACAATGCGGAATGTTTTAGCGGAGCAATGCGCACTTCGTAAGGATATTTGGAAGCATAAGGGCAATGGGCCGAAAAATATTTCGAGATGGCTATTGAACGCTCGTCCGATTTTATTTCTTTAGCAATTAAATCACAAAAAATGCACGTGCCATAGGTGTTGAAAGCTCGGCGAGCATAAGCCAAATGGTCTGTTATGTGCGTTGGCAAAACGTGAGTGGCAATTATTTGCGAATGTGGATGCTCAAGAGAAGCGCCTGCGGAGTTCCCATAGTTTTTAAATATATTCACCATTGCAATATGAGGATCTTTTGAAAGAGCATTAAACCTGTTTTTATATGATTTTATTACTTCATACACATCTTTTGTTTCCATAAATGCCAGGTTTGCGTTGTGTTTAGGGCTTTCAATAATCACTTCCGCAGCACCATAGCCTTGGGCCGCCAAATGAATTCCTCCAACGGAACGCTTTCTGGGCAGAGGCTCTACGGGAATTACATCGGGGCGGCTAACAGCAGCGTATATGTTAGGAACTACACGCACTTTCCAATCATCACCTTCTTTTACTTCATAAGTTGGTCCTTTGCATTTTTCTTCATTGCCTTTGCAAAAAGGGCAATTTTGGCTATGTTCCGGCAGAGCATCTCTGTTTTTTACTGCGGAAGAATAGTCTTCCGGGCGTTTTCTGCGCTCTTCGGATATTATTACCCATTCGCCGTTGGTTACATTTTGACGGTATTCAGACATTTTATTAATGTAGAAAAAAATTGCCGTGCCGCTAGGCACGAAGTAGGCAATTTTTTAACGGCCAATAGGCCGGCCCCATCTAGCACAGAAATTTGCTGGTCTCGGGCGAACTCGGCTCTGGCCGAGTGAGTAAAAAAATCAGCGAAAAAGCACAGCCCGTTTGCATTTTGCGCCCGTTGTGAGCAGACACGCATTTGTCTGAATCAGACAATGGTTTTCAGTCCTTCACGCAGCGAACTGAATACAGATAAGTCTTATTGCTGTTGTCCCAGTCGGCGTACTCGTTGTAGTAACTAATGTCCCGGATGTAGACGTTGTAGTTACCGATCTCGTACTCGCTGGAACTCCACCAATAGCCTATGTAGCCGGCAAGGCTGAAATCACCTTCAAAGCCGCTGCCTCCCGGCAGAGCCGAAAACCCGAAGTCATCTGTGCCGTTGCCATCTTCATTCCAGCCGCTTTTAGCTTTCAGCTTGGCACCGGCTTTCGGGCATCGACCCCAATCGCCATAGTCCTCGCACTCGCCTACTTCTGCTAACTCATACAGTTTATTCCATTCCGCATCGCTGGGAATATGCCAGCCATCGGGGCAAATACCTCGATGCTTGGCCTGCGTCTCGCACTTATCATAGTAGCACTCCGGGTCAAAGTCCATAGCCATTGTCCAGTAGTATAGGCGACCATAAATTTCGCAATTACTCTCGTTATCATCATAACATATGCCAAGACTGCCATCTCCACCATCGTAATTCAAGTTCTCAGCCATCCATGTTTGATCACCGATTTGAACAGTCTTGTAACTTTTGCCGCCATAATGCAATGTGCCATAAACTATTCCATTCTGCTCACTTTCAGAACTGCTGCTGGGGGTGGATGCGCCGCCAAGGGAGCTGGAAGATGGAGTGTCGTCATTGCCGCCGCCATCGCCGGAGCACGAAGTTGTGAATGCCAAGGCAAGCACTATGCTTGCCGCCACGAAAATAGATTTTGCCTTCTTCATTGCTGTTTCTCCAATGTAAACTGTATACGGAAAACGAACACTTTTTAAATTTAATATAAATATACAATTTTTTCAGAGAAAATCATTTTTTTATTCAACTGTGGTCTTGAAAAATTTCTACATTACCATTTATGCCTTTTCACGTAAATGTTACAGATTTAGACTCTCTGCTCCATATTTTCGAACATGAATTGCCGGATGCGGAAATTCGCGCTTTTGGCTCCAGAGTGTCCGAAACAGACCCTGGCCCCGAAGCAGACTTGGATTTAGCCCTCGTAACCGGGCATACAATTTCTTCAGAGCGCATGGTGGCCGTTGAACGTGCCATATCGGAAGCCGGGTTGCCTTTTGCGGTTGATGTTTTCGATTACGCAAAACTCACAAAAAAATTCAAAAGTTCTATAGAAAAAGAGTTCATTATAATAAAGGAAATGGTTAAGTGAAAAAACCATTAAATGCCGAACTTGGAATGTCCATAGCAGTAATTGTGCTTGCGCTTGCAATTCCGCTTCTTATTTATGCGGCTCCGCATTTGGACAAAAAAGATTTAATTTCCGCTATGGATTTAAAACTTCCGTTTTGGATTTTTCTAATCCAGTTAATTATGGGCGCTGGCCTTGCTATAAATCTTGCAAAAGATTTCAAAGAATGGGCCAAAACCTCTAACCTTGTTCCTTACCCGCCGGTAAGCCTCATTCCCGTGAGCATAGCCGCTTTGCTGGCCATTTTTGTGTGTCTCGCCTGGGTAGCTCCAAGGCACAGGGTTCAAAGCGATGAAAGCATTTTTATGTCCACAGCGCAAAACCTTTACGCAAACCAGATTGCCGGTTCTTGCGATGAAGGCGAGTTTGCCGAAAACGGACACCTTGATTGTCAAAAAAACGTGCACAATTTCAAAGCAAAGGGCGAACCGTTTTTATATGCGTTTGGAATATCTTTTTTCGGAAAAAATCTGCAATGGATTTTCCCTATGCATATATTTTTGCTTTTGGCAACAATTTTTCTGCTCTATTTTGCCGTGCGAGCCTGGACAGCAAACGCTAACCTCGCTTTTTTAACCGCTGCAATTTTTGCTGCGCAACCAACAACGCTGTTCCAGTTCCGTTCTGCTTCCGTTGAGCCTCTATACACATTCCTTTTTGCGCTTAGCGTTTTTATATGGAAATGGGCTTGGGATAAAAACACCATAAAGCATTGGGTTTTGCTGGCTCTTGTGCTTGCGTTTTTTGCCCAAACAAGGCAAGAAACCGTATTCTGCCTAGGAGCATTTGTTGTAATATCTGCATTTAGAATAGGAAACGGAAAATTCTCTATTCTCAATTCTCCATTCTCAACTTTCATATTCACAATTTCATTTTTCTGCATACCGATTCTTTTAACAATAAGCTATTATCAGGGCTATAACTTTCAGGGCGGCGAATTTAGCGCGCACGGGCATTTCTTTGAGAATGTAAAACAGGCTTGGAACATAACGGTAAACACTCCTGTTGAAAAAGGAAACGGTTTGCTGAAAAACCCATTTCTCAGTTCTTTTAGCATTTTAACGTTGTGTGGAATTCTAACATTTCTTGTTGTTAGTTTTTTTTATCGAAAAAATAATTTTCATAAAGGAATGCTCGCATTTTTTGTTTTGTATTTCCCACAAGTTTTTATGGTTTTTGAAAATGTTTCGGGCGATTTATCCATTGAAATAAACCAAAGATACACGCTTATTTTCTTTCCGGCAATGGCGTTCTTTTGCGCTTTTGCCATAGATAAGGCGAGCAGTTTGCTGCAGCAAAAAGAGCGGATATTTTTTGTGTTTGCGTGTGCGGCAGTTTTGTGGGGAAACACGCTGACTTACGGCGAGAGCTTTAAGAAAAATATTATGTATAACCGCAACCATTTAACTACAGAAGAGGCGGAAATTCATAAGTGGATTAAGGGAGAGCCTGAAAAAAATCGCATATTTGTTTATTCAAGGCCTTGGCATTTTATAGGTTACGGAAAAAGTGCCATTCATTACAATTCTTTGAATCCGCAGAGATTAAGCGAGCTTTTGCGAAAATACAACGGCGAAGTTTATTACGTAAAAGGTTTGGATTGCTGGGACAGCCAAACTTACCACAAAAAAGCGGTAGAACACCGCATTGCAACCGTGTGCGACCGTTTTGAGCAAATTTTCGCAATGGACATGCTTTTCTCTACCGCTATTACGAATAGCTACAAGCTTGTTATTGCAAAGCTGAAAGAAGGTTCGGGCACACAGCTCGCTCCGCAAGAAACAAACTTTGACCTGCCTGAAAATGCAGAGTGGCTTGGTGTTCCTTCCGAGCATCGCCAGGATTGGGGCAATTTGCAAGTTGATAAATCCGTTACGGGAAAGCCGCTTACCATTGCGAAAAAACGCTACAAAAAAGGCATAGGCACACACGCAAACGCAACGTTGCGCTATAATTTAAACGGTAAATACGAAAGGCTAACTGCAGTTTTAGGCATTGATGAAGACGAATTTTGCAGCAACGGCATTCAGATAAAGGTTTTAGGTGATAATAATTTGCTTGCAAACACCGGAACGCTTTCGCAAGGCAAAGAGTATATACTGGACATTCCTTTGAGTGGCGTTCAGCAATTGTTTTTTGAGATAAACGGCCTTGGCGATATAAACTGCGACCACGTTGATATAGCTGTGCCGGTTTTGCATTTTAGTCCAGATTTATTATAAAAAACATAAAGCTATGGTAATTTTAACATTCATTTTAGAATCCATAAGTTATTGCAGTTTCAATGCGATTATAGCTGCCTGAATCGTAGTCTTCATCCATATATTCGGTATTGTGCCTAAAGTATTCCAAGGCTATGCTTGCATTTGGAGTTAGCTTATAATTTATGTTTGCAAATATAGCCCAGTTAAGCCAAATGCCATCAAGTCCGTAGTATTTATTTGTGATATATTCTGAGCCTGCTCCTGCGTTAAAGCTCAAATTATCAGTGGCTTTAATGCCTAGCGCACCCCATCCACCAATGGATTTTCTTTTATCTATTTTATTGTAAATGTAATCAACGTTGTGCAGAGGACTATAAGTTATAAGATTCTGTCCGGTAAAAAATTCTCCGCTCACATTTACAACGCCAATGTCTGCGAATATATCTGCAGCAAAGCCCCAAGAACTTTGGATGTTCTCTTCTAGATAAGCGGATATAGTAGAAACGCCTTCCTCTTCTTCCAAAAGCCAAAAAGCAGATGCCCCGATTTTAATTGGCCCTGTTGTGCTTATTTTGCCTTCAATCGCCGGATAAGACCTGTAATAGTCATTACGCACAGCTACAGCAACTTCTATAGAACTGATTTTTTGCATTAAGCGAATTTGAGGCTGCTGAGTGTCTAAATTGCCCATGCCAACCAAGTTGCGGTAATTAATAGTAGGTGGGTTATAAGGAACAAACAAAGCATCTGTTTGCCCAAGCAGAATGCCTAACCCTATATTTGGGAATGAAAAGTTTATAAAACCATAATTCATTGAAAAGCCAGAAGTAAAATCACCTTCAAGCTTTCCTGTTAAAACAAGCAAGCCTTCGGAAATAGAATCGCTTAGGTTAATGCCAACAGTTGATTGAGATGCGCCAAAATCAAAATGATTTGCTCTTTTAAGCGAGGATGATATGTAGTGGGATGATGTTATTCCGTATATTGGAGGCGCATAAAGTATGCCATTTGGACTTGCAGAGCCTTCTGCGCCATAACTCCACACGCCGTTAAAGCGAATAAAGCCATAAGGGTCTGTATCTATTGCATGTGCAAAAACGCTTGCCAGCATAATGCCTGCTACTGCAATTCTAATCTCGCTCATAACAGGTAAATGTAGAAAAACCCACTAGTGGCATTTACTATAGTAAATGCTGAAAAAGTCGTTATGCTAGTGGTAAGTGGTTAGTAGCTAGTGGTTACCAGAAATAAAATCGGCGATCTTGAGAGAATTTAAGCGTTTTTCCCACTAGCCATTCACTACTAGCCA
>Ga0209755_10008905_pt1 | contig 10656 bp, 6 predicted proteins | sample TergutCo191P1_FD_187301 | JGI IMG/M metagenome (GOLD analysis project Ga0209755, IMG submission 187301) | Cornitermes sp. P1 segment gut microbial communities from Petit-Saut dam, French Guiana - Co191P1 (SPAdes) (version 2) | ecosystem: Host-associated > Arthropoda: Insects > Digestive system >... | reverse complement strand
ATCCTTCTTTTAATTTTTGCGCCGCGCAAATTGCTACGGATGATGCCCGCTGACGGTTATTGTTGCCGGGTACGAAAATAGTTTGCGGCGAAATTTGGAGGATGGTTTCTTTGTACGCACATGCGCCATCACCCAACATGTAAGTGTTTTGGGCGTGGCAATGCACCAGCATTTCTTCAATAGGCAGTGCTAAATAGTCTGTTACACGCGTCAAAGTGTTTCCCACGCTTTCATAAACCGCAGAATACACCTGGCCGCGTCGTGCATCCATCATTGGGGCAACAATGCCGTTTACTATCCCCAGCATATTGTATGCTAATGAATCAAGTGTAGGAACCGGAATGGTTGGTTTATTTAAACCCGAAGCCAACCCCAGTGCAGTGGACGCACCAATTCTAAGCCCTGTAAATGACCCGGGGCCGGATGTGTATGCGATATAGTCTAACTCCTGCATATTTATGCCGGTTAAATTTAGTAGCTGGTCGATTCCTGGCATCAAAATTTCGGAATGGGTCCAAGATTTTTCGCCTGTGCGGGCATTTAATGAAGTTTCGCCAATGACTATATATTCGCCATGACTGTCTTCAACAATAGCGGCGCATGCCTGCTGGCTGGATGTATCAATTGCTAAAATTCTACTCAATTTCGATGCTCCTATGTTTGGGATTTTTCACTAAATCAATTTTTATCCAGATAGCTTTTTCTGGTATGGCATCACCGGCAAGCTCTGCCCATTCTACCAAGCTTACACCTTTACCATAGAAATAATCTTCATAGCCAATGCCTTCTAAGTCTTCCGTGCCGCCTTCCAAACGATACAAATCAAAATGATACATTGGCAAACGCCCGCCAATATATTCGTTCATTAGCGTAAATGTTGGGCTGGTGACTTGCCCGTCATAACCAAGCCCTAATGCAAAACCTTGTGCAAAAACCGTTTTACCTGCGCCTAAATTACCGGTTAGGCAAAAAATATCGCCTTTTTTAGCCTCTTGTCCAAGTATGAACCCCAGACCCTTTGTATCATCTGCGGAATAGCTTTTACATTTCATGTGGGCTTATCTCCTTTGGGAAAAATTCGTTGTGCCAAAGCAGAAACATATATACTGTCCAAATTTTTCTGCTGTTGTCGGCTTTGCCGGTGTAATGCTCGTCCAACAAATTTACCAGTTCGTTTGTATGAAAATATTCTTCTGCAACATAACCTGTAAACTCGGATTTGACCAAATTATAATACTTTTCTTCCTTTAACCAAATGCGGGTGGGGATAGGGAACCCAAGCTTGTATCGCTCGGCTATTTCTGGCGGCAGATGCTTTGCCGCAGCTTTTCGGAATGCTATTTTTGTCATTTTTTTGCCGACTCTATGCTTAACAGGCAGATACGAGGCTACTTTTGCCACTTCCAGATCAAGCAGCGGTGTACGCAATTGTAGGCTATGAGCCATGCTCATTTTATCAGCTTGAAGCAGTATATCCCCTTCCAGCCATAGGTATATATCTAAAAACTGCATTTTTGTAATATCATCTTGATGTTTTACAAGGTCGTAGTAAGGACGTGTTATATCTGTTGGGCTCTGAATTACTGGATGCTTTAGCAACCTGTCCCGCTCTTCTTTGGTAAAAATAAACGCGTTGCCAATAAAACGTTCTTCTACGGACTTTGCCCCGCGAATAATAAAACTGCGCCCGCGCAACCACTTTGGTAAGCGTTTTGCGATATTTGCCAGCCATTTACGCAAGGGAAGGGGAAGCTTTGCGTAAAACCGCAGGCTTAGCGGCTCTTTGTAAATGTTGTATCCGCCAAAGAATTCGTCTGCGCCTTCGCCAGAAAATGCGATTTTTACATGCTGTGCCGCCTCTTTGCAAGCAAAATAAAATGCAACGGCAGCAGGGTCTGCAAGCGGTTCGTCCATAAGATATTGAATTCTGGGCAAAGACTCCCAATATTCTTGTGTGGAAATAATTTTTGTAATATGCGTAAGGCCAAGCTTGTCCGCCAAGCTTTTTGCATATTCGATTTCGTTATATTTTTCGTGCCCGAAGCCTACAGTGAAAGCTCTGTTTTCTCTATTTTTACTAAATTTGCTAAACAATGCCGCCATGTATCCGGAATCCACACCCCCGGACAAAAATGTCCCAATTTCATGAGAGGATACCATATGTGTTTTAGCAGATTCACAAATGGTTTGGTCAATGCTTTCTACTGCATCGTCGAGGCTTATTTCTGCCGGGGTAAACATATAACTGTGATAGCGCGAAATTTGTACGTCGCCATTTTCCCACATCAAGTAATGCCCTTGTGGTAATTTAAACACGCCTTTAAAGAATGTTTCGTTCAAAACAGAGTATTGAAACGTCATATATTGTCCCAATGCCTCGATATTTACTTCAGGATTAAAATCTGGATGTTGCAAAAATGCTTTTATTTCCGAGCCAAAAATAAATTCCCCTTCCGCAATAGTATAGTAAAAAGGCTTGATACCAAATGGGTCACGGGCGCAAAAAATCTTATCGTTTTCGATGTCATAAATCAAAAAGGCAAAACTTCCACGCAAATATGATAACATTTCTGTGCTGTATTCTTTATATAAATTCAGTAGAATTTTTACGATGGAAAATGTATCAAATATATAGTCCTTTTCTTCAAGCATTGCCTGTAATTCGGCAGCATTATAAATGTCACCAATAAATGCTATTTGAAATTTATCTGTAAAATTATGTTTGCCACATTCATCATAACCAAGTACCAAATTTTTGCAAAAAATGGTTTCAAAATTTTGCAAACTACGGTGTGAAATAGCCTCAAGCATAGAGTTTATAATATTTTTATCGTGGTTTATGCCTGTTTCGGTAAATCCACAAAAGCCGCCCATGTATAATCACCCTTCATTAACATACATTAATAATTCTACTTTACCATATCGATTAGAATTAGACAAACACATTGCCAGTTGATTTTTTTCTGCTTTGCCTATTTTCTTTTTTTGCGTAATTGTGATAGAATGAAAAAGTACAGCTTAGAAAATAGAGCTATTTAAAAAAGACGGACAATCAAAAGTGTAATAAAATTTTCAAACAAACTAAGCGAGGTCATTAAATGCTTGCATCACATAATGCAAAACCAATAAAAATTACAAAAGATATGATTCTGGCATTAAGCTCGAATCAGGATGTGTATGATCGTGGCGAGCGTTATTATCGCGATGGAAAGCTTATTTCATACAATGCTATCGAAGATACAAACGGAGAAACTGCCATACGTGCTATAGTAGAAGGCAATTATAAAAATTATGAAGTCTCATTAAAATTAGATATCCAGCAAAGCTTAACCAGTTATCTTTGTTCTTGCGAAAGCCATAGCATTTGGCGTGGGGCGTGCAAACATGTGGTAACCGTTCTTTTTGCCCATGTGGAAGGCCATGCACGCGAGTTTTCTGCAGGTAAAATGCGTGCACATGCACATGCACTAGCTACTAAACTTGAAGAAATTATTTTTGAGGGCATAGACGAAACATTAACCATTCCTGCGCAAAGTTTAAAAATGTCGCAGATAAAATTAGTACCCACAATGCATTGTACCGCGCGTGGCATTTATATTACATTTACTGTTGGGCGCGGGCGTATGTACATTATCAAAAGCATTGCCGGGTTTGTTAATGCATGTAAAAATAACGAAAAAATCACATATGGTCAAGGCTTAACTTTTGTTCATCAGCCAGGTATGTTTGACGAAAAATCGCAGCAATTGCTAGACTTTATTACGCGTGAAGATGATATGTATTTTGAAATGGGTAAACGCTTATCAAGGCAGTTTCAATTGACACACCCACCGCTTACAGCAGGTCGCGAATTGCATCTTACCAGGTGCAATATCGATGACTTTTTTGACATGTTTGCCTGCGAAGAGCTTGAATGTATTTATGATAAAACAGAATTTACCGCCACAATAAAACTGCGCGACGAAATGCCTCCATTTGCGATAAATATACGGCATTTAATTACAGGGGTGGTTTTACAGGCGGACTCTTTTGAATATAGGCTTATTCGTGGCAGGCGCTATTATTATATTTTGGCGGGTGACGGACTGTATCGCATAACCCGTGCAGAAGGCCGTATTTTTAATTCACTATTAAAAGCATTTGATAACACCCCATCCCGTGAAATTCTTATGACAGGGCATGACAGACAAAAATTTCTAACAATTATTTTGCCACAACTTATGCGCATGGGTGCTATTGCTTCTGTTGAAGGTGACATTTCAATGGCGATAGCCTCGTCGCTATTAACAAAAATATATTTTGACAGTCAGAAAAAAGATATTATTGGCCGTGTGGAATTTCATTATGACGATGTTGTGATAAATGCACTGCACAGTTTAGACGAAAACAGTGAAAATGATGAAGTAGTTCGCGACATTGTTGCTGAATATGCAACCCGTCGTCAACTATTATCATTTGGCTTTTACGAAGACAAAGCCGCCGCTGTGTATAGGTTAAACGGCGACGATATGCTATATTCTTTTTTGCATGAACCGCATGATTTATCTAATTCAGGCATAGAAAGCTTACGCAAGAATGCTGAAGTGTTTGTAAGTGAGGATTTGCAAAAGAAGACCATTCGCGCAAAATCCCCTAAAATAGGTTTGCGCTTGTCTGGAGATTTACTAAAGCTATCCATGGAAGACTCGGGGTATGAAATTAGCGATTTGCTAGAAGCACTTGAGGCATATCACACTCGTAAAAAATTTTACCGCTTAAAAGATGGCCGTTTTTTAAACTTGGGGGACGAATCGGTTGCGGTAGTCGTCAATTTTTTAGACCAGCTTGATGTTTCACGCAAAGAGGTTAGGGGGAAAACATTAACACTCCCTGCGTATCGCGCGCTTTATGTAGATGAGTTGACGCGCCGGGGAGTCTTGGCCGATACGCATGCGTTAAAAACTGATCAAAACTTTGAAACGCTTTTATCACATTTTAAAGATAATTCGACATTAAACTTTAAAGTGCCGCGCGGTTTATCTTCTGTTTTAAGAGAATATCAAAAAGTAGGCTTTAATTGGCTAAAGACATTGGCGCATTATGGTTTTGGCGGTATTCTTGCAGATGATATGGGGCTGGGTAAAACATTGCAGTTAATATCTGTGTTGGCAAGCGACCGCAAAGACGATATGCCGTCCATTGTTGTTTGCCCAACATCGCTATTATTTAACTGGGAAAATGAAATTTCGCGCTTTATGCCAAAGCTTAAAACAATTGTAGTGTCCGGCCTGCCGGAAAAACGGCGCGAGTTGTTAAAAACTCCGGGTATCGACGTGTTTATCACAACATACGACATGTTGAAGCGTGATGTAGAGCACTATGAACATTTCAACTTTACTTATATCATCGCCGACGAAGCGCAAAACATCAAAAATCCAAGCACTCAGGCCGCCAAAAGTTTGAAGGAACTTAAAGGCAAAGTAAGGTTTGCGCTTACTGGTACCCCAATTGAAAACACGCTTACAGAACTATGGTCTATTTTTGATTTTATTATGCCAGGGTATCTGTATTCGGCTCATAAATTTGGCAGATTATATGAGACGCCAATAATTAAATATGGCGATGCAAATGCTGCGGCAAAACTTCGCAAGCAAATTGCTCCGTTTGTATTGCGCAGGGTAAAAAGCGGCGTATTGACGGAACTACCGGAAAAAATTGAAACAACATTGCAAGCCGAACTATTACCAGAACAAAAAAAGGTTTATCAAGCTAATCTATTGGAAACGATAGGCGCGTTTGATGATATAATTGCGCAAGGTGCATTTGCGGATAATCGAATGCGCATTTTGGCACAGCTTACGCGTTTGCGTCAAATTTGTTGTCACCCGGCGCTTTTTTTAGAGAATTATGAAGGCGGCAGCGGTAAATTAAACTTAGTAATTGAAACAATCGAGCGTGCATTGGAATCCGGACATAGAGTTTTGCTGTTTTCGCAGTTTACCAGCATGTTAAAACTTATCAAGGACACCCTGGACGAATCTGAAATAGCCATCCCGGGCGGTAAAAGAGCAGAATATTTTTATTTGGACGGGGCAGTAAAAGCCAAAGAGCGCATGGAAATGACAGAGCGTTTTAATGCTGGTGAGCGGGAGCTTTTCCTGATTTCTTTAAAAGCAGGCGGATCAGGGCTTAATTTAACTGGTGCAGATGTAGTAATTCATTATGACCCATGGTGGAACCCGTCCGTTATGGACCAAGCCTCTGACCGGGCTCATAGATATGGGCAGAAAAAAGCTGTGCAAGTATTTAATATCGTTGCGAAAGATTCCATAGAAGAAAAAATTATGAAGTTGCAAGATAAAAAACGTGGGTTAATCGACCAGGTAATTACCGAGGGCGGTAGTTTTATTAATTTATTATCAGAAGATGAAGTTCGCCAGTTGTTTTCGGAGGTCTAAATGTACGCAATAACAAGGCTAATGCGTGCAAAACCTCTGAGGAAATGGTTGCAAAATTATTAAAAGACGACCCTAAATATTTGGGGCGATATTAGAAATGGAGATATTATAATGGAACTCAACAAACTTATTACAGATTTTAAAACGTATTTAAACAGGCTCCTTGTCCTGGATCAAATTGGCTCAATCCTAAGCTTCGACTCTGAGACAATTGCCCCGGATGGCAGCCTGCAAAGCCGCGCAAAACGTGCTGGTTTCATTGAAGTCGAAATTTTTACGTTAGAAACATCTGACACAATGAAGGGATTTCTTGATGAACTAAAGCCTCATTTGCCAAACTTAGACATACAAATGCAAGCTATGTACCGTTTGGCCAAAAAATCGTATGACGAAGGCACAAAAATACCGGCAGAAAAAGTTCAGGCATATGCAGAACTTACAGAAGAGTCTACTGCCGTATGGGCAAAAGCCCGCAAAGAGAACAATTTCAAAGCCTTTAGCCCATATCTAAAACGCATTATTGAAATGAAAAAGGAATTTCTTGCAATGCGCGCAGATGAAATTCCACAAGGTGGCCAGCCATACGATATTTTTTTAGACGATTTCGAAGACGGTATGACTATTCAAAAATACGACGACTTTTTTGAAAAATTGAAAGCCGTTGTAGTGCCGCTAATTAGGCAAGTTGCGTCCAGCAAAAAGAAAATAGAAACCAACTTTTTAAAATCAAAAGTGGATATTGCGACACAGCGCAAGATTTCTGACATGATATCACTTAAAATTGGTTACGACCTTAACCGTGGCTACATTGGAGAAGCTGCACATCCGTTTTGCAATAATGCCGGTAAAACAGATGTCCGTATCACTACTCGTTATTGTGAGCATGATTTTATGTCCTCGTTATACAGTATTTTGCATGAATGCGGCCACGCACTTTATGAGCAAAATATAGGCGATGATATTTCTGAAACTATCATAGGTGGCGGTACATCCAGCGGCATACACGAAAGCCAAAGCCGTTTTTACGAAAATGTAATTGGCCGCAGCCTGGCATTTTGGGAATATATCATAGACGATTTAAAGGCACTTTTGCCAAAAGAATTTGCGAACTATACACCGGAGCAATTCTTTGAAGCGGCCAATGAATCAAAGCCGTCGCTTATTCGCGTAGAAGCGGACGAACTAACGTATAGCCTGCACGTTATTATCCGCTACGAAATTGAAAAAATGATTTTTGCCGACGAGGTAGAAGTTGACGAGTTGCCGATCTTATGGAATAAAAAATACCAGGAATATCTGGGCATTACCCCGCCATCTGATGAAAACGGAGTTATGCAAGATATCCACTGGTCACTAGGCCTTTTTGGCTACTTCCCCACATACGCATTGGGCTCTGCATATGCTGCACAATTGCTACACTATATGGACAAGGAAATAGACGTAGACGCATTAATTCATAAAGGCGATTTTGCTGCCATTACAAAATGGCTAGAAGAAAAAATTCATGTGCATGGTTCTGTTTACACTCCCAACAGGCTTATGGAAAGCTCCTTTGGAGAACAGCTTGATGGCGAATACTATGCAAAATATTTAAAAGACAAATTTACAGCACTATATGAACTGTAGTAGAAAATAAAATGAACTGGCAATGTATTTTTGCCAGTTCATTTTATTAGACTTCTCTATTATTTAACTTGCTTTGAGTTCCAAACGCAGCCTGTCTGCAATTAATGCAATAAACTCGCTGTTTGTAGGTTTGCCTTTATGGTTACTAATTGTGTATCCAAACATGCTGTCGATAATTTCCACTTTCCCGCGGGACCAAGCCACTTCTATAGCATGGCGGATTGCGCGCTCTACACGGCTTGGCGTGGTATTGCATTTTTTGGCAATTGTCGGATACAACTCTTTTGTGATATAATTTAAAATGTCTAAATCTTCCACAGCCATCATAATTGCCTCGCGCATATAGTGATACCCGCGAATGTGCGCAGGAACGCCTATTTCGTGCAGAATGCCTGTAATTTTTGTTTCAAGGCTAAGCTCGCGCCCTCTTTGATTGCGGAAGCTTGTGCCTTTTTGGATGGGGTTTTTAATCAGTTCTTTTAGTTGCCGGATACGCATAACCAATGAGTCCAAATCGAAGGGCTTGGCTATGTAGTACTCAGCCCCAAGTTCCATGGCCTTTTGAGTTATTTTGTCTTGTGTTATGGCAGACAAAATAATACAAATAGGTGCATAATCTGCAGCATTGATTAAGTTCAATTTTTCCAAAACACCAAGCCCGTCCAACTTAGGCATCACGCCATCAATAATTGCAATGTCTGGTTTTAGTGCTTGAATTTGGTTGTAAGCTTCCATACCGTCATGTGCCACGTGCACAACTTCCATGTCTGCCTGCTTTTCGATAAACCCAGTAATGGCATCACAAAATTCTCTGTTATCATCTGCCATTAAAATTGTAATTTTTTCTGCACCCATTGGGCATTCCTCCTGAAAATGTAATTTGTTTCCGTGTTCGTCATTATAACAGAAATAAAATGGAAGTCAATGGTAAATTTATAGAAAGTGAGAAAGTTTTTATCGTTTTTTTTCTTTCTCTGTCGGCCAGTCATATCTTACTTATTTTTGCATATAAATTACAGAACGAAAAAAAGGAGGGCCATTTCTTGAAAACTTATATCGAAGAGAGGGCCATAGAAGTAGCCACTTTTATAATCAACTCTAATGCAACCGTGAGAGAAACCGCCAGGAAGTTCGGCATTAGTAAGTCTACTGTACATATGGATGTAGTGAAATAGAAAGGTGGTTATGGGTTGTTAAATAATATGTAAAACGGCATAGTTGCTGGTGGACCAGTGGCTATGCCGTTTTTATTAGGTCAGCCCCAAATCAGAATCGCATTCTTCAATGATATAATTGGGTATTATTTCATATTCAACAGGATTGAGTTGAAATAACGAATCATTTTCGACGTGGAATGTTTCGTTAACAAATTTGCGAATAACATTATTTGTATTGTTTTCATTTTTCATTATACGATAGAGTTGTAATTTTTCGTATCTACCAAAAATTCTTTCAGCATTTCAACTGTTTCAGGTCTAGTGTCAGCCTTTTCCGTTCTTCACTTTCCCATTACAACATATCAAATAATATAAAAACGGCATATACACTGGACCTGTTGTATATACGCCGTTTTTGTCAATTTATGAGGTTTTATATATCAAGACGCCGCCCACATATGCCTCGCCAACTTCTTTGCCGCGGATAAAAAGGCGGCCTATTTCCTTGCCATTTATAAACGTACCACCTGCGCTAGTAATGGTTATAGTAAAGGTTTGAGTGTCGCTACCTGAATTATTGATGACTCGGATTCTAAATGTGTAAACTCCTGATTGGGTTGGCGTGCCTGAAATCACGCCTGTTTGAACATTTAGAGCCAAACCTGGTGGGGGAGGTGTTTCGCCGCCTGATGGCGGTAGTATGCTCCATGTTTTGGGGATATCGCCATCGGCTGTTAGGGTGTCTGCATAGAAGGTTTCTGTAATGCCATTTGCCAGGGTTGTTTTTGTGATAGTTGGCGGAGCACCTACGGTCATTGTAAAAGTTCGTGCATCGCTGCCATTTGTATTTGTAGCTGTTATAGTGAAGCGGTGTATCCCAGGTGTTGTGGGTGTGCCTGAAATTATGCCTTGGTCTAAAGTCAAGCCGTCGGGCAGGTCATCGCCTATATATATATCCCATGTTATGGGGCTTATACCGTTGGCGTTTAACGTAAGCTCGTAATACTCTCCGTTGATACTGCTTAAGGACGAGCCTGTAGTGATAATTGGCGCACCTGACGGCAGGATTGCTATTTGAAATGGTTGTTCGTCGGCAAAGTCTACACCTAAAAGGTTCTGGGCTTTGATTGTGAATTGATAAGTGCCTTCAGAGCTTAAAGCAGGCGTGCCAGAAATTGTCGACCCTAATAGGCTAAGCCCATCAGGCAGGTTGCCGCTGGCTATGCTGTAAGCGATGGGCAAAGTGCCGCTTGATTGCAGTATTTGCGAGTAATAAATGCCCACATTGCCGCTGTTTAGGTCGTTTGTTAAAATTACAGGCTTGGCGTAAATTGTGATACTAAAAGCTTCTTGAGCAAAGCCGCCTATATTTGTTGCTTTTATTTCAAAGTTTGTAATGCCTGTTGTAGTTGGTTTGCCTGATATTGTAGCTGTTT
>Ga0209755_10008904_pt1 | contig 10656 bp, 8 predicted proteins | sample TergutCo191P1_FD_187301 | JGI IMG/M metagenome (GOLD analysis project Ga0209755, IMG submission 187301) | Cornitermes sp. P1 segment gut microbial communities from Petit-Saut dam, French Guiana - Co191P1 (SPAdes) (version 2) | ecosystem: Host-associated > Arthropoda: Insects > Digestive system >... | reverse complement strand
ACAATTTTCCGTTAAAGCCGATAATATCAAGAACGTGTATTCCGCCGGGTATGGTTGGTCTTTTCAGCCATGTGCCGTCTGTCTGCCTGATATAATAATTGCCCCAGTCCCAGCCTTCCGCGCTGGGTGCGCCGACAGTGCCTCTGGCATCTGTTCCGGGAGCGTAGAGCCTGCAGACCCCGTCGGTGCCGTTAATTTCCCGAAAAATCCATAACTGTTCATCGTCAGCGCCGTTTGGTCTATGTGTGCGAACGCCGTTTACATTAACATATACTTCTTCTCTGACAAATTGATCTGCCGCTGTATCTATCGCGATAATCGGTATTGGTCCTTTGTTTACCGCGCCGGAGACAGAAGCGTTTGCCCAGCTTCCGTATCCGATATAAATGCGGTTTCCAAAGAGATGCATATCCCAAATGTTACGGGCATAAGCAAAGTTTACGGAATTGCTGCCTGTAATATGCTCTTTAATATTGCCCAGATTTATAATACCGCTGTCTGTTGTGTTGTTGTTCTCCCCATCGTTTTTCCCAAATAGGAATTCGCATGAGAAATACGCCAATAAGCAGATTGCAAAAATTGTTATTAAAATAAATCTCTTTCTCATATTCTCTCCTTTTAATGCAAACTCAACCGATCGAATTTTACCTTAAAAAGAATAAATACAGTGGAAAAAAGTACAGTTCAAACTGTACCTTTGGACAGTCAGAATATACTCAAATAGTTTTAAGAAACCTCAACCATGTACTTCGATTTTTCTAAATAAACTTGAGTCTCCGTTATGATCTGTAAAGATATATGCCTTCAAATGGTCTTATTTCATTAATTACTTCTAATTTTTTATTAATTTCATCTAAAATTTCCATAAATTTCTCCTTGTTTTGTATATTATTTTTTTCATAACAAAGAAACTTTATGAAAAAAATAATTAATAAGAATAAATAAATTCCTTACTTTTAGCGATTTCTACAGACCATGTAATATTATCATAAATAACATTACTTCTTGCTGTAAAATAAGCAGGATAGTTGACACTGTTTTTTATTTGACTGCCTTCTTTTAAATAATCAGACATTTCCGGTTCAAAATTCCAAGTTAATTCATCATTGAAAAGATTATTTTCAAAAATTGTATCACCGTAACTTATTGTTGCGAAACCGTTTTCAGTCATACTATACAACAAAGTCATTTTATAACTTATTTCAGCATGGGCAAATTGTACTTCCGACGTAAATTGAGGTTTTGAAGATAATGAAACGCCGGTTTGAGTATCGTTAATGTTTAGTTTTAAATTTCCATTAAAGAAAATGCCATTGTCCGCAACGCAATCTGTCTCTAATAATATTGGCGTATTCTCTTGAGTTTGCGTTTCACCATCTTTTGTTAAGAAAAAAACAGCGTAAATTTTATATTTATGATCAGCCTGAACAAAGGGTAAAGTTAGTGTATGTGTTTCTTTAAGCCGTTCTATTTTTTGTGAGTCCTGAATATACGCATAATTGCTTGTTCCATCATAATAATTTTCAGGACTATCCTTACCGCCCCAATCATTGTATTCAATATAAACCCAATTTGTATTTGTTGGAATCTTGTCAAAGTGCAGGTTTATACCTTCCGGTATGGAAATGGCTTTTAGTCTGATATCTTCTCTTATGGATTGCGTTTCACCTATAGTACAACCGAAAAGAACTAAAACAAAGGTTATATTTAAGCAGATTCTACATTGTATTTTGAAGTTTTGCACGAATTTCCTCTCCCGACTACAATATCGGTTGTTTAATAATAATACTATATAATATTTCTTTATTCTTTTTATTTAAAGTATTGACAACAAAAGCTATTTATCCCACCATATAAAAATGAAACAAAGAGCACTAATAAGCGTATTTTATAAAGACGGCATTCTTGAATTGGCATCTTTCCTTCGCGATTCCGGATGGGAGATTATTTCTACCGGAGGAACATCAAAATATTTGCAGGAAAATAAAATTCCTGTAACGGATGTTTCCGCTGTTACAGGTTTTCCTGAATGTCTTGACGGCAGAGTGAAGACATTGCATCCTGCGATTCACGCGGGTATTCTCGCGTGCCGTGATGTGAAGAGTCATATAGACACTCTTAAAGAATTAAAAATTGAAACTATCGATCTTGTTTGCGTTAATCTTTATCCTTTTTTTGAAAAGGTGCAGGCAGGGCTTTCTGCCGGGGAGACAATTGAGTTTATTGATATCGGCGGACCGGGAATGTTGAGATCAGCTGCGAAAAATTTTAAGGATGTAATTGTTCTTACCGATCCTGCAGATTACGCGGAAACTATTGAAGGTTTAAAATCAAAGAAAGTTTCTCTCGAATTTAAAAAGAGGCTTGCGGGAAAAGTTTTTAATTTAACATCAGCGTATGACGCGGCTATTTCGCGGTATCTTTTGGATATCGAATACCCTGACTTTTTACCGTTTTCATTAAAAAAGAGGCAGGCGCTGCGTTACGGTGAAAATTCTCATCAGACAGCCGCTCTTTATTTGAATACCGATAAACCGGGCGTTTTTGCGGGAATGGAACAGCTCCACGGTAAGGAGATGGGCTATAACAATATAAGAGACCTTGATGTCGCGTGGAAAGCGGTGTGCGCTTTTGGTTTTCCGGATGACGGAACTCGGCCTGTAGGGCAGGATAATGTTAAAAGTTTTATTTCTACGGGAAGCGCCGCGTCAAAAGATGCGGTATCTAAAAATGAAAGTTTGCCTGTATGCTGCGCGGCGATAAAACACAATACACCGTGCGGGATAGCGCTTGGAAAAACGCTTACCGAAGCGTATAAAAAAGTGTATGCCTGTGATCCTGTTTCGATTTTCGGCGGAATTATTGCGTGCAACACAAAAGTAAACGCGTCATGCGCGTTACATCTCAGTGAATTGTTCCTCGAAATTATCGCTGCTCCCGATTTTGACAATGACGCGCTTGAAATACTTAAAAATAAAAAAAACCTTCGTATTATCAGGATGAAAAAAGCGCCTAAAGAGTCTTACGAATATATTTCTGTTGACGGAGGCGTTTTGGTTCAGCAAAGCGATCGAACTCTTTTGGAAAAATGGGAAGTTGTGACAAAAAACGCGCCCGATCAAAAAGATATTGCGGATATGATCTTCGGCATGAGAGCCGTTACTTTTGTTAAGTCAAACGCTATCATGATTGTGAAAGAACAATCAGCGACAGGAATAGGCGGCGGACAGGTAAACCGTATTACACCTGCGAAACAAGCGCTTGAAAGAAGCGCGACTATTTTAAAAGACGCGGAAAGAGAATCAGCCGATACGGGCGGTATTCCATGGAGCGATAATTCGCCCGCCAGAGTTCTTGCGTCCGACGCGTTTTTCCCATTTTCCGATATAGTTGAAGAAGCGGCAAAAGCCGGTATAAAGGCGATTATTCAACCCGGCGGATCTGTTAACGACAAATTATCAACTGAAGCTTGCGACAGGTACGGAATTGCGATGGTGTTTACGGGGACAAGACATTTTAAACATTAAAATTTCTAAATTCTTACCACGAACCACACAAATATCTTTCATTAGTTTCGCAAAACCTGCCTGACCACTTTGAAGTGGTCAGGTTATGCGGTTCGCGGTAAAATTCTTTTACTAAAAATCTTTCTTTTCCGCTTCCGGCTGTGACGGGGAGACAGGTTTAATTTCTACGCTTACAGGCGCTGCCGGAGTTTTTACTACTACCGGTTTTTTTTCGACAACCGCTTTTTTTACTTCGGTTTTTACTACAGATGATGTTGTCGGCGTTGCTTTTTTAGGGGCTGCCGCTTTTTTGGCTGCTGGTTTCGCTGCTGTTTTAGCGGCGGGTTTCTTTACGGCGGCGGCTTTTTTAGGGGCTGCCGCTTTTTTGGCTGCGGGTTTTTTCGCTGCTGTTTTAGCGGCGGGTTTCTTTGCTGTTGTTTTTTTTACCGCTGCTTTTTTAGGGGCTGCCGCTTTCTTGGCTGCGGGTTTTTTCGCTGCTGTTTTAGCGGCGGGTTTCTTTGCTACTGTTTTTTTAACAGCCGGTTTTTTTGCGGCAGGCTTTTTTGCTGCCGGTTTTTTCGTTGTGGTTGTTGCCATTCCTCGACTCCTTATAAGGAAAAATAATTGTTGCTTAATGTTAGCTCTTCATTTAAAAAAAAGTCAAGCATAATATTAAAATAAATAAAATTTTTTAAAAACTTTTTTTATTGAAATATTTTATCATCCGATAAAAAGACAGCTGGATCAAGTTAAAAATTTTCTTTCTTGTTTTTTCTGAACGCTTCGAGACATTCCCGTCTAAAGATGACAACCGAAGGTCCCTGCTGTTCAATTTCCGCTTTTAACTTCATGGCATTATCATCCGTAAGATTCGGTTTTGCGTCAAGTTCCAAAATGCGCTCAGGGTTAACTCCGCAGCCGATTAAAAGTCCTTTTAATTTCTGTGAAGGTAAAATAGTAGGCTGGCAGCCTGTCATAGCTACGCTGGAATTGTCTAAAATTATCAATGTCATAGTTGTTTTCGCGTCAACCGCGTCGATAAGAGGGGTTATTCCTGAATGAATAAAAGTAGAATCGCCGATTACGGCAAGCGCGTATTTTAATCCGGCGTCGGAAGCGCCTTTTGCCATGCCGACACACGCGCCCATGCACACGATGCTTTCAATTGCCTGCCACGGAGGAGCCGCGCCAAGTGAATAACAGCCTATATCGGAATTAATTCCGACATCAGGATGACCGGGACGCGGATCGAGGGCGGCGACTGCCTTTTTAATTGCTGTATAACTGTCGATATGAGGACATCCCTGACATAAAACAGGCGGTCGGGCAATTTGCAGAGAATTATCGGATGAAGAGAGTCCCTTAGAATCCAATTTAAGTCTTTTTCTGGGAGGAAGCCCTAAAACACGGCGAACATTATCAGGATCAAGTTCTCCTGTTTGAATAACAGGCGTTGTATTACCGTCTGCGATTCCGAAAACTTTTTGCGCGATAAAAGGCTGACCTTCTTCGATAATTAAAACTTCATCCGCTATTCCGCATATTTTTCGGATTTTATTCTCAGGAAGAGGATACGCGCCGATATGCAGGCGCAGTGGTGCGTTTTTTCCCTGTTTTTTACGCATCGCTAAAAAATCTTCAAGATTTTCCTCGTAATAATTTCCGCCCAAGCCTGATGTGATAATCGCCAAATCGGTATCTTTTCCGCTCATTTTATTTACAGGATGAGATGACGACCATTCCTGCATTAATTTCTGCTTATCAAGAAGAGATTGATAATTTTTTCTGGCGCAGGAAGGAATTAAAATCCATTTTTCTTTTTCTGTCGTCTTACTTACAGGATTTTGCGTTCTTTCTTTCTGCGGGACAACTGCGGCTCTTGAATGGGCAAGGCGCGTTACGAGGCGAAGTAACACAGGGACATGGAACTTTTCGGAAACCTCAAACGCTTCGCGGATCATGTTGTAGGCTTCCTGCTGATTTCGAGGTTCAAGGCACGGAACCATCGCGAAAGCTGAGTAAAAACGGCTGTCCTGCTCGTTTTGAGAACTGTGCATTCCCGGATCATCGGCAATAGCGATTACAAGACCGCCTTTGATTTTTAAGAGAGCGGCGTTGATAAAAGCGTCGGAAGCGACGTTTAACCCTACGTGTTTCGATGTTACAAGAGCGCGCCTTCCCGCGAATGAGACGCCCAGCGCGGCTTCGAGCGCGGTTTTTTCATTAGCGCACCATCTGGCAATAGGTCCGCCTTTTTTATATTCATTTAGTAAATACTGCATTATTTCCGAAGAAGGAGTGCCGGGGTATCCGTATGCGGCGCTTATCCCTGCGTGAATCGCCCCTAAAGCCACAGCTTCGTCTCCCAATAGAGCCAGTTTTTCAATTTTCATTATTTTTCTCCTTGAGAACTGTAAAAAAGAAAACGAACCACGGAAGTACACAGAGTTTTTGCGCGATAACCTCTTTCCTTCTGTTCAGCTCAGTGTCCTCTATGGTTAAAATTCTAATTATTTACACGCTCTACATATTCGTTGGTTTCGGTGTTCACAAGAATTTTTTCATCCTGTTTGATAAAAAGCGGAACGCGCACCGTTAAACCGGTCTCTGTTTTTATCGGCTTTGTCGCTCCCGTCGCGGTATCACCCTTAATGTAATTTTCGCTTTCGGCAACGGTAAAAACCACCTTGTAAGGAATTTGAATATCGATTACTTTTCCTTCCCAGATGATAATCTGGTATGAATTACCTTCCTGAAGGTATAATTTTTTTTCAGGATTTTCTTCGATTGACACTTCATACTGATCGAATGTTTCGCTGTCCATAAAATGATAATTATCCTGATCGGCATATTGATACTGCGCTGTGTGAAGATCGACCTGCGCGTCCTCAACTTCCTGCTGTGTCGGAATTGTAAGGCTCAATACCGAACCGTCTTTGATGCTTTTCATTTTTATTCTTGCAACGGCTGTACCCTTACCCGGATTGTGAAATTCCCTGTCAACAACAAGGTACGGCTGCCCCTTCTGAAGAAGGCATGAACCTTTTACTATATCTCCGCCTCTGATCATATTAGTCCTCATTTAAATATTGATTATTCGCTGATAATATCAAAATTTGAGATTAATGGGAAGAGGGATTTTTATTGAGGATTTAGGAATTTTAATTATTAATATTTTGGTACTAGGCAATAATTTTGATTATTGATATTATCAGCAGATGGGCAAAAGTGACAGCGTTTACAGCGAATCAACCGCGTATTTATTTGCAAAAACATTTTTTACACCGTCTTTACGCCCTGCTGTTTTAAAATGCGTTCGGTCGATTTTTTCTAATTTTTTCGGGCGTCAGTATCTGTCCGCGTTTTTTTCAGGCAGACTTCCTGTTTCAAAAGTAGATCATCAGCTTGATAAAAAAATACCGTTTACTCCGTCATGGGTCGCGATTTATATTGATTTCATTCAATTCTGGATACGAATGTTAACGTTTTTTTTAAAGCGTTACGGACGAAAAGCGTACGTTCCTGCCAGGGATTTTATCTTATCAGTCGGAAAATTGTATGAGTATGCGGGTGAAGTATACTCAAAAAATCTGTCGACTACACGCCGTCCTTTTTATATTGCGCGCCCGCGTTTCTTTTTAATTCATCTGGCTGATCCTCATCTTTATTGCGTTCCAAGCCTTCATGTCATGATTGCAATTCATACGTATACAATGTTTTCCGTTATTGCGAAACAGCTTGGAGAAAAGGATAAATTACAGGAACAAATCGATGAGATGAAACACGGCGCTCTCGCTATAAGCCACGCGATTCTTTATATAAAACAACACAGCGTTAATTGTATTCCAACGGCTTTATACGCGATGACCTGTTTCGATCCCGTTAATTTCCCGAAAGAAGAGGCTGAAGAGTTTATTAAATTACTTTTTTCTCCGGCGCCTGAAGGCGATGAATCACTTCGCAAAATTAAAGTTCATCCGGCTGCTTCTCCGTTAATAAAAATCTCTGACGCGGATAAGGCGGATATAAGGGGTCATATTGTTTCACTGTACCGCAAATTTTTATCAGAAAGAGATGAATCGCGCCCGTGGTACGAGCCGCTGTTAAAGTTTCTTAGGTCTTATAGATGAATAATTTTTTTACCGCGAACTATACGAACAGATATGAATAACTTATCATTAAGAATACTTTTTCAGAATGATGCTTGTATTGTTATCAACAAATTAAAGGGTGAGGCTGTAGAAGGAGCGAAAGACAGCATTATCAATCTGCCGCAGGAACTTAAAAATATTTTGAATTACGATGCCGAAGCGGTTAACCGTCTTGATGTTCCTGTAACAGGATGCGCTCTTTTCGCTCTTGAAAAATCGTCGTTAGCGTTTTTAAATTCTGTTTTTAAAGGAGAAAATTCATGTTCTGTTGAAAAACGCTATTGGGCAATAATCGAAAAACCGAAACATGACGTGCCTGAAAGCGGAGAACTTGCGCATTGGATCGAAACAAACAGCAGGCAAAACAAATCATTTGCGTTTGACGAAGAAGGCGCGGGAAGAAAAAGAGCGTCTCTTCGCTATAAAATAACAGGCGAAGGGACAAATTATCTTTTTATGGAAATCAAGTTGTTTTCAGGAAGACATCACCAAATACGCGCTCAGTTAGCCGCAGCCGGTTTACACATAAAAGGAGATTTAAAATACGGAGCGAAACGAAGCGAGAAGGGAGGCGGTATACGGCTTCACGCGCGTTATCTGTCTTTTCCAAACCCGTTAAACAAAAAAGAAAAAATCAACGTAACGGCGGAACCGCCGGAGATGGACAATTTATGGGAGAGTTTTATAAAGTATTATTTCTAATTCCTGATTTCAAGCAATCCCATTTTTACTTTTTCATATAAAATACGTTCAACGGCATCAAGAAGACGTTCTCTTGTAAGCTGTCCGTTATCAAGCGCTTTAAGCAGAGCGTTATATGTTTGTTTTAAATGAACAGGCCAGATAAGAATTATATCTGTTCCCGCGATTACAGCCTGAACCGCTGCTTCCTCAATGCTGATGTTTCCGATGGATTTCATATTAAAATCATCGCTTATGATAATGCCTTTGAATCCAAGTTCGTCTCTAAGCCAGTTTTGCATAACAACAGGGGAGAAGCTTGCGATCTTATTTTTATCTACCGCGGGAGCTAAAGTGTGAGCAGTCATTAACGCCCTTGCTCCTTTGTTGATAAGAAATTCAAAAGGATAAATTAATTTTTTAAGCGACGTTAAATCCATGTTTAACACGGAAGAATGAAAGTGAGGATCGATTCCTGATACCCCCGGAAAATGTTTAATAACGCATAATATATCCGCCTGTTCCATACCCTTAATAAAAGCGCCGGCTGCAAGAGCCGAGAAAGACGGATCGGGACCGTAAGATCGAGCTGCCAGGAAATTTTTGTTTTCATTGATAGTGTATTCGGCTACAGGGGCAAAATTCAAATTAAAACCCAAGGCTCTGATTTCCTTTGCGGATTTTAAACTGTCACTTTCAATTTTTGCTAACGCCGCGTCAACTCCTTCTTCCTGATATAATTTCCAATAAGAAGAGGCGGAGGGCAGTCTTGTAACGCCAGGCATGAAGCGGTTTATAGCGCCTCCTTCATGATCAATAGAAATAAAAGGAGCAATTCCGTTATGCTTTCTGTCTGTAGTTTCATCTTTAATAAGCGTAACAATTTCATTAATGTAAGACCTTATAGAATCATTATCAGTATTTAAATTATAACTAAAAAACATAATTCCGCCGGGACGGATTTCTTTTAGCAGAGTTTTCATTTGCGGCGGAAGAGTTTTTCTTCCGTCAACGCCGCTTATTATTATTTGAGACACAAGCAGCCGGTTGTCCATAGAAGAGGAAACAGACTTGACATAGGCTGAGATTTGATCAATTTTTGCCGCAGCCGTTCCATTTTTTCTACTGCCAATTGAGCCGTCAGGGTTGATAATACTCTGTCTCAAACAGGAGGGAATGAGTAAAGAACTTAATAAAATCAAAATATAAAAGAAATATTTGAATCCGGAAATTATTCCTTGAGATTCATAATTCTCTTTACAGATACGCATCATAGTTAAGTATATTATATCTTAAATATAATAAATAGGAATTGGGATATAACAAAATTATTTATACTTAAGCCCGGATTATCCGTGACTAACATAATCTGATTTTTTATCTATTTTTTCAAAATGCGAGAACGCCAGACTGAAGTTTGCCCTTCCCTGGGAGACGCTGCGAAGGCTTGTCATAAAGCCGAACATTTGCCTCATGGGAGCCTGCGCTTTTATTTCGTCTTCGTCCGCTTTCGCGTTCATGTTGAGGATCTGTCCTCCGCGCTGAGTTACACAGCTCATCACTTCGCCGACAAATTCATGAGGGGTAACAAGGTCAACCGCCATGATCGGCTCAAGCAGTATCGGCGACGCGTTCCTGCAAACCTCATCGAACGCCATGCTGGCGCATGCTTCAAAAGCGAACTCAGTTCCTGTCAGTTCCGAATATTGGATGTCTGTTAAAGTTACGGTTATGTCGATACAGGGGTACCCCATAACAATTCCGGAAGCGAAAGAGCCGTTTATACCGCGGCTTATGGCTTCCAGAATATTTTCCGGCGCTTCCCGGCTTGAAGTTTTTTTCGCGGCGTTTACATAGAGATTTCCCTGTCCGCGTTTTGCCGGTTCAACTTTCAAAGTGAGTTTCGCCGAGTTTTCCTTTCCCGCCATTATTTTTGAGAAACTTTCCGTATGTTCGTTTACAGCGCTGATAGATTCGCGGTACGTTACTTGCGGATTTCCGACCTTCGCGCCGATTTTATATTCTCTTAATATTCTCGTAACAAGAACGTCAAGGTGAAGTTCTCCCATGCCGGAAATTATAAGCTGACCTGTCTCTTCGCTTTCTTTAATTGTAAAAGTAGGATCTTCCTTTGAAAGAAGAGCCAGAGCGTCTTTTAATTTATCCTGATCGGAAATTGTTTTGGGCTCTATCGCGATCGAAATTACAGGTTCGGGGAACTGCATTTTTTCGAGTAACACAGTCCAGCCTTCCGTTCCGATTGTGTCACCTGTCTGCGCTTCTTTCATTCCGATAATTACGCCGATGTCTCCGGCAGA
>Ga0209755_10008903_pt1 | contig 10656 bp, 6 predicted proteins | sample TergutCo191P1_FD_187301 | JGI IMG/M metagenome (GOLD analysis project Ga0209755, IMG submission 187301) | Cornitermes sp. P1 segment gut microbial communities from Petit-Saut dam, French Guiana - Co191P1 (SPAdes) (version 2) | ecosystem: Host-associated > Arthropoda: Insects > Digestive system >... | reverse complement strand
ATATCGCTTCAATTAATATTGAGAATGTGTACCATGACCAATTAAAAACAGCCGAACCGTATAATCAGCAGTTTTTCCGTGAACAGGAACAATATGCCGCAGATAATGTAATCCAATTCCCCAATACAAAACCAGCAAAAAAGCAGGTTGAAGAATATACGCCATTCCCAGGTATATGTTTGACCGATACTTTCCAATTAGGAGAAACAAAAGAAGGCGAGGAATTATTTAGCGAGATTTTTCCGCAGAATTCACAGCGAGTAATTGAACAGCAGAAAACACCTTTACGGATTATTATTGGGAATCCGCCGTATTCTGTAGGACAAAAATCAGCAAACGATAAAGCAAAAAATCAAGAATATAAATTATTAGATGAGCGAATATCTAATACCTATGTTGCTAATTCGATTACTACTATGAATAAAGCAAATTATGATGCGTATATAAAAGCTTTTAGATGGGCAACTGATAGGCTAGATATAAATGGTGGTATTATATGTTTTGTGTCTAATGCAGGCTGGCTTGATGGTAATACTGCTGCTGGCTTCAGGAAGTGTTTAGAACAAGAATTTACATCAATCTATGCATTTAATCTTCGTGGTAATCAACGAACAAGTGGTGAATTAAGCCGCAAGGAAGGCGGCAAAATATTTGGTGGTGGTTCTCGTACCCCTATATCTATTGCATTATTAGTAAAAAATCCTAAGCATAAAATAGAAAAGGCAAATATTCATTATTACGATATTGGTGATTATCACAGCCGAGAGAAGAAATTGCAAATTATTAAAGATTTTTCCACAGTCGATAATATAAAATGGAAAATATTATTACCAAATGAAAAGAGCGATTGGCTTTTCCAAAGGAATAATAGTTATCTTAATTTTATCCCTCTTGCAGATAAATCAGGCCAAGAAATGCCAATTTTTTCTTTCAATAGCAATGGCATAGTAACGGGTAGAGATGCTTGGGTATATAATTCTTCTGAAAAATTATTAAAAAAGAATGTTACTAACATGATTGAGTTTTATAATAATCAGAGAGCAGAATATAAAATAAAACTCAAAACAAATAAATCATTAAAAGCAAAAGACTTCATTTCATCTGATGAGACAAAAATAAAATGGGTGGAGAACTTAATAAAGTCATTTGAGAAGGACTTAGAAATAAAATTCTCAAAGAATGAAATTTCACGTTCTAATTATCGTCCGTTTTTTAAGCAATTTTATTATTACAATAAACAATTAAATTGGAGCCGTTATTTACAACCAAATATATTTCCAAACAATAACACAGATAATAAAATTATTTGTGTTTCTGGAATTGGCGCCAGCAAAGGATTTTCTGTGCTGATTTCTGATTATGTACCAAATTATCACTATTTAGATACTATGCAGACTTTTCCCCTCTACTGGTACAAAAAAAAGGAGAAAGTACAAGGCAGTTTGTTTGAAAAAACAGATGAAGAATATACCCGCCATGATGCAATTTCTGATTTTATTCTTGAACAGACTAAAACAAGATATGGCCCAAAAATAATAAAAGAAGACATTTTCTATTATGTGTACGGCATACTTCATAGCCCCGATTATAGAAAAACCTTTGCAAACGACCTTAAAAAAATGCTCCCACGTCTGCCACTTGTAGAAAAAGTCGGTGATTTTTGGGCTTTTTCAAAAGCCGGACGCAATCTCGCTGAAATACATTTGAACTATGAAGAACAGGAACCGCCAAAAGAAGTATTGATTAACGGAAAAACAAAGCCAAAAACCCCATTCCCTGCCAACCAGTTAGTCGTTAATAAAATGTCCTTCCCATCCAAAGGGCAGAAAGACACCATCATATACAATTCATATTTGACCGTTTCCAACATTCCGGCAAAAGCATACGAGTATATAGTCAACGGCAAATCCGCTATTGAATGGGTAATGGAGCGCTACTCAGTAACAACGCACAAAGAAAGCGGCATAACCAACGACCCCAACGATTGGGCAAAAGAACATGAAGACCCTCAGTATATCCTAAATTTGCTTTTGTCGGTTATTACGGTAAGTGTTAAAACGGTTGAGGTTGTTGAGGGATTACCGAAGGTGGAGTGGGGGATAGTTTATGATTGATACTCCCTACGTTAAATCTTCACTTCATTCCATTTCTCCATATATAGGTAAGTTACGACCAGAGTTAGCCAATAAATTGATTAATGAATTTTCGAAAAAAAAAGACCTGATTTTTGATCCATTTTCTGGATCGGGTACTATTCCATTAGAAGCATGGATAAATAATAGAAATACTGTTGCGGTTGATTTAAATTATTATGCTTATCTATTATCAAAAGCGAAATTATTTCCATATCCCAAATATCAAGATGCAGAAAAAATATTTAACAAATATTCAAAGATTATTGAATCAGAAAAATTCAATTTTGATCTTCGTAAATTACCCATAGAAATACGAAAATTTTTTCATAATGCAACTATAAAAGAGATATTGGCTTGGAGCAGTATTTTGCAAAAAAACAAAGAATGGTTTTTATTAGCTTGTCTTATGGGTATTTTACATCATCAGAGGCCGGGTTTTCTTTCATATCCCAGTAGTCATGGCGCTCCATATTTACGTACAGAATTGTTTCCTAAAGATGAATATCCTGAATTATATGAATATCGTAGTGTTTCGGATCGTCTTCTGGCAAAACTCAAAAGAGCGTATAAAAGAATTCCTGATCTAGATTTTTCTAAGAAAAGAAAAGTCTATTTTCGTAATACTTTAGACGTAAATCATCTAAAGAAACAAAATATTGCGATTATATCTAGTCCTCCTTATATGAAATCATTAACATACGCACGAGATAATAGATTACGTTTATGGTTCTTAGGTTATTCAGAATGGGAAGAATTAGAGAAGAAAATATCAGTAGGAAAACAAGATTTTCTAGTTTTAATGAAAAAATGCTTTAATAAATGGTATAACATTCAAAATAAAGGTAATTATTGCATTTTAGTTATAGGTGATATAGAATATGATAAGAAATTAAGAATTATGCTACCAGATGTAATTTGTAATGAAGCTGCGAAGGAGGGGTATTATATAGATGAAATAAGAGATTATCCTATAAGTACAGATAGGAAATTTGATAAAAAAGACTCTCAAATAAAAATGGAAAAAATATGTATATTGAGGAGAAAATAATGTCATTTGATGCCAGCTTGTTTTTGAATCAGAATATTAATGTAAATGGACAGGACTATAAAATCGTTGAATATATAAAAAGTGGTGCTGTTGGTCATATGTTTCGCTGTAGGAATAACGAATTTGGCGATGAACGTGCAATAAAATTTATACATATAAACTCATTAAAATCTGAATGGCAAAATGAAATAAGAAAGGCTAATCTTTTACAGAGACAAGGAAATGTTGTTAGGTATCATACTCACAATTATTATAATATAGGTGTTGATAAATATCTCTATATAATGTGGGATTATATAGATAATGACTCATTGAAATCAATGATCGAAAGAAAGACAGTCACAATTACGTTACTGAAAGATATTATTATCACAGTATTGCATATTCTTCATGCTTGCAAGGAGACTGGTATAATCCATGCCGATCTTCATGCTGGTAATATTTTAATTGGGAAAAATGAAATTATTAATATTGACAGCAGTTACAGAAAAATATGGGTTACTGACTTCAGCCGAATAACAAAAGAGAGCAATATTGATCATATTGATGATTATACTGGATTAATAAATATAATAAAGGATTCCTTAGATGCAATAGATCACCATAAGCTTGATAGTGAAGATAGACATTTATTTTCTGCTATTAAAAATGAATTTATCAAAGATTTAAGAGAAACAAGTGTTGTGATAAATGGTCGTGCAAGAATGCCTAGTGCTATTTTAGAATATTTTTACTTTCTTATAAATAAAATCGAAAATAAAGAAAATAAGTCTACATCAGAATTAAGTGATTACTTGGCTGCAGAGCATCTTGGAGATAATTTTGATGAGTGGAAAATGTTATTTGTTCCCAAATTTATTGCTATAAATGAATTGCTGGAAAAAAATATAAGTGTTCTTACGGGTTTAAGAGGATGCGGAAAGACAATGTTGTTTAAGAGGCTTTCGTCTTATTTTAATCTAAAAATGGGTGGTCCAGCTGAATTAAATGGGAGTGATGAATTTTATGGTTTCTATTTAAATGCAAGAGATATAGCAGAAACATTCCCGTGGCTCCCTGATGATAAAGAAAATGAAGCAACGAATCAATTGATACATAATTTTAATTTAAAATGGACATTGGAAATTGTTATTTGGATAAAAGAATTACTAAAAAATAAAACTTATGATCTAGCATTTTTGAATCAATTTTTTGCCCAATACTTTCCTCATTACTATTTTTCTGATACTTTAAATAACTTAGATTATTTAATTAAATTAATTAAAGAAGAATTGGAAAAATCAAGATTAAAAAGCAAATATCATTTAGATCAATGGACATTGATTCATTATAATTATTTGGAAAATTTTGTATTGTTGTTAAAAGAAAAAATTGTTTATATTCAAGATAAACCATTTTTCTTTTTTTTAGATGATTATTCTTTGCCTATGGTCAAATCAACAATTCAATATATCTTAAATCCAATAATTTTTAGACGGTCTGCTAATACTATCTTTAAAGTATCTACAGAAAGCGTTGAAAGTTTTTTAAGAGTTACCCTGAATAAGAAACCATTAGAAGAAAACGATGATTATAGGTTAATTGATTGCGGTAAATTGGTATTCTTAAAGAGTGATAATGATTGTAAGGAAATTATTTTCGAGATAATTAATAGAAGAATAGAACGTCATCAATTATTAAAGGATAAAAAGTTATCAATAGAAAAGTTATTGGGAAAAACCCGCTATAATGATGAAGAAAGAGCAAAAATAATAAGAAATGAGTACTTGACTGAAGAATCAGATAGCTCAAAATATTTATATCAAGGGTGGGAAGTTTTCTATAAAATGTGGTCTAGTGATGTAAGAGAGATGATAAATATATTTGCAGATATGATTTCTCTTGAAGATAATTTACAAAAATCAAGATTTACAATATCTGACAAAGTACAGGATAAAGTATATAAGGAATCTGGAGGACAATTTATTAATTTATTGGGTTCAGCGACAAATCCATCAGAAGAATCACTCTCAAAAGAGAGCGCAATAATTTATGGGAAACATTTATCTGAAATAGTAGAAGCATTTCATCAAATTGCTTCTCTTGAATTAAAAACAAAAAATTCTAAAAATCTTAATAAAAATCCAATTAAAAAGGCCAGACGTATTGAAATAGCAAATACCGATAAATCATTAGATAAAGAGGCGAATGATTATTATAATGGATTAATTAGATATGGAATATTTATTCAAGATTATAGAGGGAAGAGCGTTAGGGGAAGAATAGCCCCACGCCTTTACTTAAGAAGTCGATTAATTCCATTTTTTAGACTTGCATTCTCAAAAAGAGATAGTATAACAATGTCTTGGGAGGATTTAAATACTTGGTTATTAAATCCAAAAGAGTATATAGAGAATTATATTAAAAAAAATGGCATTAATAGTACAGATGAAGATATTAGTCAACAGTTACTATTCGAGGATAGGTGATAAAATGAAAAGTTTTTTTTTACCAAAAATAGAAGATTTAAATAACGATTATACTGGGAATAAAAAACTTCTTATACTTGCAGAAGGTTTCGAAGAAAGATCGCTTAGCTTTATTACATCTAGTAATACAGAGTTTACAAATATTGTAATCTGTAAATACTTTCCTGAAAAAAAATCAAAATATAATAATTTACGTTCTATTATTTCACAATTTTATGCACAATCAAAAATTTGCGAACTTATTTATAATAGATACGAACCTTTTGATTTTGAAACTAGTTTTCTTGAATATATAAATAATATTAATTATTTTGATGATATAGTTATTGATATATCAGTTATGTCTAAATATCTTATTATGCAAATAATATGTATGTTATCAGGTTATACAGGAAATATTAAAGTAATATATACGGAGCCAGTGTTACATGCGCCTTTAAAGGATGAATATGAAAAAAATAAAGTATCTCAAATTAATGCTACAATTTTACCATCTTATGGTGTGCATAACGTAATAAGAACACCATTACTCACAAGTACTGTTATGCAAAAAAGCCCAATATTATTAATTACATTTCTTTCTTTTAACGAAGAATTAATAAAGGCATTGCTTTCAGAATTTAATCCAATGCATCTTTTCTTAATTAATAGCGTTTCAAAAAATAATTTATGGAAAAATGATGCTTTGCTACAACTTCATAATAAAATACGAATGGAATATTTGAACGATAATCCATTAGATACAAATAATAAACTAAAAAGAATGGTAAGTACTATTGATTATCGGGAAACTTTTGAATTGATTGCATCACTTTATAGAGATTATTGCATTAATTATCGTATTGTTGTTTCACCTACTGGTACAAAAATGCAAGCATTGGGGTGTGCGTTAATTAAATTGTGTTGTCCAGATATTCATATTGAGTACCCCATACCTGAAAGTTTCTATATAGAAGGCTATAGTGGTTCTGGCATAAGAAAAATAAATCAAGTTACATTCAGTAATATATCTGGTATGATCGATAATTTGTCGGAACAATATGAGCTTAATGGATAATAACCACTCCTTCGAATATCTGAACTCCCAACAATCATTAATCACCTCAATTAAAGAAAAAATCCACCCTGTTCAACATAAGGTGCTAAAAACAAAACAAGATGGAATTTCTGCAACCACTAGTTGCAGAAATAGACTGGACAAAGCACCTTGCCATTATGAGTTAAAGCACGGATAATTAAAGGAGCCAGAAATGCCAGCAATATCTAAAGCATACATCACGGAAATAAAGCAAATCCTCAAAGAAGCTAGAGCCAAAGCCTATGCCGCCGTCAATTATTCAATGGTGGAAGCCTATTGGCTTATCGGTAAACGGATTGTAGAAGAAATCCAACAAGGCGGAAACAGGGCAAATTACGGCGAACAAGTTATAGCAAATCTATCAAAAGCCCTCACTTCTGAATTTGGCAGAGGCTTTTCAGAAAGAAGTGTTTGGCAATACCGGCAGTTTTATAAAATGTTCCCAAAACTTCCAATTCTGCGATCACTGATCGCAGAATCTGATAAAAAAGGCAAATCAAAAACAGATTTGGCGACCGCTGATCGCCAAATTGACAAAATTTCCACTCAAAATCTGATTACCTGGACGCACATACAGCGAATAATGCGGGTAACCAATCCAGAAGCAAGAGCATGGTATTTAAAAGAAGCCGCCGAACAGACATGGGATGTCCGTACTTTAGATCGCAATATCAGCACACAGTATTACGAACGCTTGCTCATGTCTCAGGTGAAGAAACCAGTCGTTAAAGAAATGCAGTCAAAGACAAAAAAGTACCAAAAAGATAAACTCGAATTCATAAAAAATCCATCGGTTCTTGAATTCTTGGGACTTCCCAACAATACAGGGTATAGCGAAGCAGTATTGGAAAAAGCCATCATCAATCACTTACAGCAATTTATCCTTGAATTGGGGAAAGGATTTGCGTTTGTTGAACGGCAGCAACTCATTCGCACCGAAACAAGCGATTATTATGTTGATCTGGTTTTTTATAACTATATTCTGAAATGTTTTATCCTCATCGATCTTAAAACCACCCGCATCACTCACCAGGATGTTGGGCAGATGGATATGTATGTCAGAATGTATGACGAACTGAAATGTAATGAAGGGGATAACCCTACTATCGGTATTTTGCTCTGCTCTGAAACTGATAAAGATATTGCACGATATTCAATCCTGAAAGGCAATGAACATCTTTTTGCAACCAAGTATAAATTGTACCTTCCCACCGAAGAAGAACTGCGGGTAGAAATTGAGAAGGAAAAAGAAATCATCCGGTTGCAATTAGAAGAAACTAAAAGCAAAATATAAAAAAAATTTACGACAGATAATATATCTATTTATCATTGTAGTATTCGTTCAATTCCAGTTGTAAATCATTTATTCCCAAAGACCCTTTTGGCACGGTTCTTGCAACGCATATCACTTCCCCAAAGGCGGGCAAGAACCGTGCCAATCTGCCCGCTTGCAGCGGTCAGACCAGGGCAGTTGTTCACAATCGATGTTTGCAATCTCTGCGCCCCTAAGCAATCGCACAAACTGTCAAATGTTGCAATCTCCACGAATGGGCAGGGGGTGGTTTTTTCCCTCAGCAAGTGAAGGGAAGAAAAACCACCCCCGCCAGCCTTCGGTGGGTTATATAAAAGGCGGCGGTTTCAAGTTTTTGTTTTTCCTTCACGCTTCCCGTTCTTAGCTAATGGGGGTTACTTCAAATCTGGAGGTTATTCAATGAATAACATAGAAAGCAAACGATTTTATACGCCGCAATTTACAGAAACAGCGTCCGTATCGGTGCGTCGTTTTGCGTGGTTTCTTATTAAACCAATGACCCAAGCAGTAGAAACAATAATCCTGCTATTGCCATTCATTATGGACAGCTCAAAAGTCTGTCAGTCTTGCAAAGACAGCCAGAAATGCGCTGCTTGTGCATTTAGCATCGAGAAACTGCCGGAAGATGAGCAGTACAAAATTTTAGCGACACTTTAAAAAGTAGAAAAACACCGTCCGGCGGCATCAGCCGGACGGCTAACAAAGTTATATTTCCTTCCCTGACACCTGAAAGCAAACCGCAGACAGATGTATTTTTCAAAGAACAAACAGTTTGACGGTTTATCAACCAGCCTTAGTTTTCAAAACCAAAATATTATTTTTCGGTCTTGTTACCAGAAACCCGTCCCGATTGCGGAAACGCAAAAACAATTCGCCGTATTCAAGGCTTTCTGTTGTAGCGTCAAACTTCTTTATTTCAATACCCAATTTTGATGCCCAACAATTCAAAACACACCTAGCCTTATGTCTAGGTTTTGGAAAAATATTGCAAAAAAGCCGCTTCCAAGCCTGGTCGGAATAAAGTCCGCAGACCGAAAACGGCAATTTTATATTTGACAATAAAGACTAAGCTGTCGTTTTTTTCTTAGGCTTTATTATCTTCGCTTGAGTATTTTGATTTTCAGCCGCATTGAAAGTCAGTAAATTATTCTGAACTTCTACCACTTCGGTAAATTGCGTAGTGTCAAAATGGGTGTAGTGGTCGGTCATTTTCAAAGATTTATGCCCTGTAACTTTCTGCACCTTGCTAAGTCCGACATTGGAAGTCAGCAACAGGGTATTCAGGAAATGCCGCCAAGCGTGGAATGACAAATTCCTTTTCAGTTTTTCCTCATAGCTAATCCCGATATTTATCAAAGCCCTGGTTAATCCGTCATTCAACATATTATTTGTAACGGGAGTATTGCCGCCGTCATCGGAAAATACATAGCCGTCGCTGTTTTTTACCAGCAAATCATCAAGCAAGTTCCTCATTACAGGGGAGATAGGAATACTGCGGTCATCTTTGGTTTTTGTATGGTCAACGTACTTTTTGCCTAAATACTGCCCTTTAACGTGGATATAAGTATCAAATACCATATCGCCACGCAAGCCACGCAATTCCCCAATCCGTAAGCCAGCGCAGGCAGCCAAGAGATTAGCCTTATAAACAATATCACTTTCCCAAACTGTAGACCAGTCAACAGGAAACAATCTCTTGAATTCATCGGCGTTTAATATAACCCTGACGCTTGTTTCCTCTGTCAGTTCCTTAACTTCAAGGCAGGGATTAACTTTCAGCAGTTTACGTTTTACCGCTTCGCCCAACATAATTTTCAAAGTAAAAAGAGCCAGATTGATAGTTTTTGCCTTTAACAGTTTTTTGGGTGCAATCGCAATTTCCTTATTTTCACTTGAAACAAACTTTTTCTTTTTGCGTTTCTTTGTTTCAATCCGCATAGAACTTTTTTCGCTCATATAGACAAGCCATGTTTCAATAACCGCAGGGGTGATTTCATCAAGTTTATATTTAGCGAAATAGTCTTTGATATGGTTTCTGAAATTAGCTTGATAAATAATCAGCGTACTATCGGTAATAGGTTCATGCAGTTTCCGCCACTTTAGATATTGACAGGTTTCATAATCCCACCAGCCATCGGAAAATTCCGCAAAGGTAGGCTTTTTCTGTTCGGGAATTAACAGGCCGTCTTTATACAGTCTCAAGCAGTATTCATTCGCCTCTGTTTTTAACGTTTTACCTGTCGATTTCGCAAACTGCCTCATGCCTATTTGGTCATAACATTGGTAATAATAAACCTGCCGGCCTGACGGAATAGTCCTCTTAAAAAGCGTAAAAGTAGCCTTAATCCTCATACAACCTCTTTTTTGGAATAGTGCTGTCATAACTGCTCACATTCCAAATTCACAAAGATAAGTTAGACGGAACCAGCAACGCTAATTCCTTACAGGATAAAGACTTGCACAGATTTTTCATTATGTGTCCTAGCAGAGTGGCTAGGTATGCGCAACAAACGGTAACTGCTCACCGCCTAGTAGGCGGTTCGGGCTCCAAAAAACCGCAGTCGGCGCAAGCGCCTTTGTGCGGTTTTTCTCCGCCACATTTTGCGGTTGCTGGT
>Ga0209755_10008902_pt1 | contig 10657 bp, 11 predicted proteins | sample TergutCo191P1_FD_187301 | JGI IMG/M metagenome (GOLD analysis project Ga0209755, IMG submission 187301) | Cornitermes sp. P1 segment gut microbial communities from Petit-Saut dam, French Guiana - Co191P1 (SPAdes) (version 2) | ecosystem: Host-associated > Arthropoda: Insects > Digestive system... | reverse complement strand
TTCAAGGTCAACTCCATGGGCGATGCTCCGGCAACTTGGGATACTGGTATTGTCTGCCATTCCCATGGTTTGATTTTTCACGTGAGGCATGGCCTCGCTACGGTTTGATTTTACTTGAGGCAATGCGCAAACTTGACAAGGAATGGATTAAACACTATCTTTTTGATAATGGGTTGTGTTTGGCTATGTCCTTCGTGGAGCTTCCGCAGGAGGAATACGAGCTGACCTTCATGGACCCGCACCTGAAGCCCGAATCGGAGGACGACAAGGAGGGTATTCTGGACGTGAGGGTCAGGACAAAGTCTGGTAAAGTTATCAACATAGAGATACAGGTTAACCCGATGAGGCACATCGGCAATCGGCTGTCGTACTACAAGTCCAAGCTGATTGCCAGCGGGGATCGTTACGATGCGATTCAGCGCGTGATCTGCGTGTGCATCACCAGCTACGAGCTTTTCCCTGGGGTGGCGGAGTACGTCAACGGCTTTCGGTTTTACAACCCGAGGAACGGGCTGCTTCGAGGGAATCCTGGAGAGTATACACGGTCGAACTGGCGAAGGTTCCTGTTGCGAACGACGGGAACCGCATATGGGAAGGGCTGAGGTTTCTGCTTGCGCAGACGGAGGAGGAAATCGAGATGATAGCTCAAAGGAATCCCGAGATACGGAAGGCCGCCAACGCATTGTATGTGATTAGTGCGGATCCAGAGGTGCGTTTGCGGTACGAGAGGCAGGAAAAAGACAGAATGGACCGCGAGTCGTTGCTTGCGGATGCCATAGAAGACGCCGTTGAAAATACGGTGGAAGGTGAACGCAATATCTGGCAGAGTGTGGTTGCCGAAAAGGACGCGGAACTTGAACGGTTGAGGAACTTCAAGCAAAGTCTGGCGGCTAAACCGCGCACTAACCGCAAAACAAAGTGGTGTCGGGCGGTGTTGCGGCTAGACCTGGATGGCATCCGCGAAGTGCGGGGGGATGCATAAAGTAATGACTTCCATCGCATGGGACAGATTTGTCGAAACAAGGGAACATTACCGCAACGAAATGAAGCGGTTGCAAAAGACCTTGCCTGATTTGCAGAAAATCCTGCAGAAATTCGTTGACGGCCGCGCTCCCTCATACCAAGTGGAAACACCCATCGTGTACAATGGCGCATTGGACGACATAACCCGGGACAGCGATATCAGGCTGATCCTGGTCGGCGACAACCCGGGCCGCCGCGAACAGGCCGCCGAAAATCGCCGCTACCTTGTCGGGCCTTCGGGAAAGATCGCCGAAAAATTTTTCCGCGACAATCCCTCCCTCGATATCGACTTCCGCAAAAATGTCATCATCCTTAACAAGACCCCGATCCACACCCCGCGCACCGTGGAACTGCGGGAGCTTCGCAGACTTGGTGGGGCCTCCCTTGAAACGGCCCTCGCCGAATCCCAGCGTCTTATGGCCCGCCTGCTTGCGGACTTCCAACAGACCATTGCTGGCAAGGTCGGTGCGGCGCCGCCGGTGTGGATTACCGGTTACTCCGAAATGAAAAAAGGCGGGGTTTTCGAGGTTTACACGAACGAGCTGAAAAACATCTACGGCAAGACCGCGCTCGGTGACACTGTTTTCCTGTACCGCCATTTTTCGATGAACCAGTTCACCATAGATCTTAAACGGCAGACCCTTCCCGGCGAACCCCTTGCCCAGGCCCTCGGCAGGATTGGCAGGGCGTACAGGCAGAGATTTTTGTTTTAGGGGGGAACTTGGCGAATGCCGGCCCGTTACCTTACCGGCGGCAAGTTTGTTTCCATAATTATAAGGAGTTTGCCGCCATATGGTCAGTACGGTGAAAAAAAGTACCCTTTCGCTTAAGATGATGCTGTTTTGCCTTGTCCCCGCCGCTTTTTCCCTTGCCGCCTGTTCCGGCGGGAACCCGACTGTGAACTACGAGTTTACCAACGTTCGCCGGGGAACGCTGGAACGCACCGTCATGTCCAGCGGCACCATCCACCCGGTTTCGATGATCCGGGTTCTGCCCCTGATGAGCGGCAAGGTTGAGCGCATTTTTGTCGATTACAACGACACGGTCAGGCGGGGCGACATCCTTGCCGAACTGAACACCGACATGCTCAGGCTGCGGCGCGAGCAGATGCAGGCTGCGGTTCTCAGGGCGCGAGCGAGCTACGAATTGCAGGCCCTCAATTATCGCAACCAGCGAACGCTTTTCGAGAGGGAGCTCATTTCCGAATTCGAGCTTCTTACCACCAGAACCAATGTGAACAACCTTGCTGCCGACCTTGCCGTTGCCGAGGCGAATCTTCGCGTCACCGAAACCGAGATCTATCAGCATGCGTTTATAGTGTCGCCCATTGACGGCATAGTGCTGGACAGGAACATCAACGTTGGCGACACGGTTACCGACAGCGCAAGTGCAAATGCCGTTCCCATTTTTACCCTTGCGGAAAACCTGCGGGAGATGCAGATCGAGGCGACTGTCAGCGAGCTTGACGTGGCCATGATTCACCGGGGCCAGCCCGTGCGCTTTTCCTTGGAAAGCCTGCCGGGGCGCGGTTTTACCGGCGCGGTCGAAACCCTGCGGCTTATTCCTACCGTTACTAACAACGTTGTTTCGTTTACGGTAATCATTCGGGTTGAAAACCACGACGGCTCCCTGCTTCCGGGAATGACCTGCATTGTCGAGTTCATCGTCGAACGCAGCGAGGACGTGCTGATGGTTCCCAACGCCGCGCTTCGTTACCAGCCGACGAGTTTAAGTGATGAAAGAATTGCTGACATGATTTTCGGTGCCACGCTTGAGACCCTGGATGACGATCAGCGGCAGATGGCGATAGAGGGCAGGGAGCGGGCAAGGCAACAGGCCGCGGCGCAGGGGCGGACTTCCGGTGGTGGGCAGGGTGCGAACGCCGTGACAAACCTGATGATGGGAGGCGGCGGCGGTGCCGGGCGCATGATGGTAGGCACGCGGCAGGGTGGCGGCGGAAGGCAGCAGGCCCAAGGCCAGGGGCGCAATCCCGACGCGGTTGTCATGCGGAATCTTTGGTACCTGAACGGCGACGGCACGCTCGGGGTTGTGCGCGTGCAGACCGGCATCACAAACGGATCGTTCACCGAGATTATTGCAATGGAAGATATGGAAGGCAAGCAGGTGATTCTGCGGGAGAGAATCTGATGCAGGCCCCGGCCGAGGACTCCGCCCCGGTCATTCAGATGCGGGGGATCAAACGCGAGTACTGGATGGGGGGCAAACATGCGAAGGGCGATGACGCGGTCGTAGTTCGAGCCCTTCGGGGGGTTGACTTTTCGGCCACAGCCGGGGAGTTCATTTCCGTCATGGGGCCTTCTGGTTCTGGCAAGTCAACGCTGATGAACATTCTCGGCTGTCTGGACAAACCCAGCGCTGGCACCTACACGCTTGACGACATAGAAACCTCCGAGTCCGATTCGGACACTTTCGCTTATATCAGGAACCGCAAAATCGGTTTCGTGTTTCAATCCTTCAATCTGCTTGCCCGTACCACAGCATTGGAAAACGTGGAACTGCCCATGTTCTACCGCCGTAGGGGAAAGGGTGCGAAACCTTACAGCAATCGGGAACGAAAGGAACGCGCAAAGGCGGCGTTGCGGGAAGTTGGGCTTGAGAAGCGTATGGATCACTATCCCTCGCAGCTTTCCGGCGGGCAACAGCAGAGGGTCGCCATTGCGCGTGCGATTGTGAACGATCCCGCGTTTGTCCTTGCCGACGAGCCGACCGGCAACCTCGACTCGGAGATGTCGCTGGAGATCATGGGGCTATTCCAGGAACTGAACAGGCGCGGGAAAACGATTGTCATGGTAACGCACGAGCCGGAATTCGCCGCATATACTAAACGCATCATCACTTTGCGCGACGGTATGCTGGTCTCGGACGTAAAGGGCGACAGCAAGGATGCGCAGGAAGAACTTGCCCGCTGGAAAAGCGACAACTCGCTTTTGGCGGATGGCAAGGCCGCAATTCCGATCCAAACCCCGACCCAGAGGGAGGCATCATGAACCCGATACAATTATTGCAAACATGCTTGCGATCGATTTTTCGCAACCGCATGAGGAGTCTTTTGACTTCGTTGGGTATAATCATCGGCGTGGGATCGGTGATCGTGATGGTTGCGCTGGGCGAGGGTTCCAGGCGGGTTATCGAGGATGCGATTACCGAGATGGGCACAAACCTTCTGCAGGTCGTTCCGATGCGCCGGGTAAACCGAGGCGGGCATCAGGTTTTTATGCGGACGAATGCTTTTACGCTTAGGGATGTTGACAAACTTCGCGATGAGTCCAGTTTTGCGATGGCGGTCTCCGGGGTTGTCACTTCCACTTTCAACGTTGTCGGCAGGGAAGGGAATGCGCAGGTTCAGGTTATGGGGGTTGAGCCTGATTTCAGCACGGCCAGGAATTTCAGGGTCAGTTCTGGGGTTTTCTTTGACTACGAGGATCTGGTCTTTAGGAACAGGGTTGCGGTTCTGGGCCGTACAACGGCGACGAACCTCTTCGGGTATCCAGAGGATGCTCTGTACCAGCAGATTCGCATAGGGACAAACCACTTTACCGTTATCGGACTTTTAGCGGCCCGGGGGGGGGGATTTGGCGGTGTGGATCAGGACGACATCATATTCGTTCCACTGGACACGGCAATGACCCGGCTCAACAATTCCCGCAATGTCAACATGATTGTCTTGAGCGTGGTGGATCAGCAGTTCATGACCGCCGCAGAAAACGAGACAAGGATGATCCTGGCCGAATCGCGCGGCATAGCCGATCCCTCGAACGTGGACTTTGACATAATGAATCAGGCCGACATGATCGACATGGCTTCTGCGACTTCAAGAACATTGACAACGTTGTTAGCGGCAATTGCCGGGGTGTCGCTTTTGGTTGGCGGCATAGGCATAATGAACATAATGCTTGTTTCCGTTACCGAACGTACCCGCGAGATCGGCATAAGGATGGCGGTGGGCGGTCGCAAACGCGACATACTTTTTCAGTTCCTTGCCGAATCGGTGATCCTTAGTTTGATGGGCGGCCTTTTGGGAATTGGCCTGGCGTTTCTTGCCAGTTATACGCTTTCGTCTATGGGTGTTCCCACGGCGATTAGCCCGCTGGTCGTGGCCGGCTCCGCCATATTCGCCGCTGTCGTGGGCGTGGTCTTTGGGTATTACCCCGCGCTAAAGGCGGCGCGGTTGTACCCGATTGATGCTTTGCGGTATGAGTAGACAAGCAACACCTCCATGTGATGGGCGCAGATGCAGCAGACCCTGGACAACGCCGTCCGGGACGGTGCGCGGTATCTATAAGCCCGTTTTCCCAGAGGAACGCGGGCGGCGATTGTCGCAGTGCAGGGCGAGAACTGGGAGAGCGGCGAATTCGTGGTAAAGACAGCTTGGCGAGGTTCTGGTGAACGCCAACTGGTTCACCCCATCGTCGAATGCGACGCGGCGGCGTTGGCCACCATCGAGCGGGAGACGGATCGCCACATGAACTTTTATGTGAGCCAGGAAACCGAGATTTTTATTGGAAGACAGTTGGGGGCCGAGGTAATCATCTCAGTCTCCATGACCCGTGCTGGGGCGAACTGGCGGCTGGAAGTGCACGCCGTGACCGTGGAAAACCGCGCAACGGAACGTCGAGAAAGCCACGGTGCGATGGCGGTTCACCACGGCGGACGCAAGGATCAGGCTGCGACATTTGTATCCACGGGTTTAGCTTTCGTGGAACAATAGATGTAAAAAGCTGGCGGGTGAAACACGTCGGGGGAGCATGGAATTTATCCAGCGTTATCCCATGCGCTTAGCCTGACAGTAAGCGCCGGGGTCCATTCCCTTCGACTTACCGCAACGTACGCAGCAAGGCCCGCAGTTCCGGGTTCGCCGCAATCTCCGGCGGAACCCTCAGGCCGCCGGCTGGCTGGAAGATGACCTCGTCCCCCGCCTCGATGCGGTCGAAAAAGCCGTTCCGGACAAGCCTTCCCGCGGCGATTTCCTCGTCCACCCTCTCGATGGTGATCGTGCCAACAAGGTAGTCGGCGGCGTAGAACAGACCGATGCCCTGGTTCGCCACCTGCGACCGTCCGCGCTGAACCACGCTGAACACGTCGCCGACCCTGACCCCGTCGGCCCTGCCCCGGTCAATGAGGCCCTCGGACTGCCGCCGCTGGACGAGCTGCGCCCGGAATGGAAGCGAGGCCCCGAACTGATCGACTATGCCGCGGGATGCATTGCGCAACCGGTCAATCCCGGTGCGAAAGGCGTTAAAGGTCCCCGCCGGAGCGCCCGTCCTGGCCACGAAAAGCTCGGCCCGAACGGAGATGTCCCTCTCGTTCTCCCCCGCGGACACGATCATGAAATAGTCAGCGCCGGATTCCCGGGCCGTCCTGAACGCCTGCGCGAACGAGTTCTGCCGAAGCTCAAGGTTCATCGGGATGATCGCCCGGTCGTGCACCAGAATTTCCCTGACAAGCCCCGCGGCTATGGCCCCAGCATCAACATGCCTGGAAGTGGACTGCGCGCCCAAGGTAAACACGGCAACGTTCCAATGCCTGCCGTCAAGCTCTATCGGGTTCACCTGCCAACGCTGGAAGAGCGCGCCGACGAGCAACATGCTGTAGGCATCCAGGGCGTCGTTTATCCTGCTGTCGTCCATGCCCAAATGTTGCATGAACCGCAGTTCGTCGATGAAACGGGCTGGATAACCCTGCAGGCGCAGAAGCTCGGCATATTCGATGCGATCCCGGGCGAAGGGGTTCAGGCGCAGACCTCGCCGATACTCGAACAGGGCCTGACCCATGAGGTTGCGGGCGCGGAAAGACCTGGCGCGTTCGAAGTACCACTCGGCCCAGCGCGCCCGGCGGGGGTCCTCCAAAGGCGTGGAGGAGATTAGCGCCTCGTCAAGGGCGAAGCGGATGAATTCGTTGTTGGGATCCAGCGCAAGGGCGTTGCCAAGCACGGTTATGGCCTGCGCGTTTCGACCAAGGCGCATGTAGGAAAGGCCCCTAAGATACCAGGCCCCCATATCATTGCGGTTCGCCGCGATCCCTTCGTTCGCCAGACGCGCAGCCTCGTCAAACTGGCCGTTAAGGTAGCGCAGGTTCCCCAGAAGGCTGCGGGCCGGGGCGTAACCGGGCCTTTGCCGCAGGGCCATCTCGGAATAGGTTATCGCACGGGGAATCAGGCCCGCCTGGGCGTGTATGTAGGCCGCATAGTAGAACACCCGGTGATCGTCCGGGTGCCTTACGAGTGCGCGGTTGATGAACGAGAGAGCCGCGTCGGTGTCGCCAAGGGAACCAGATACCAGCGCGAGCGAGATCAAGAGCCGCCTGTCGTCCGGAAAGCGACCGAGGGCCTGTCTGTAGCGGGCAAGGGCCTCGGTCGGACGACCGCGGGCGATGTCGAGCTCGCCGGCGGCGAACAGGGCTTCGCGGTTGTTCGGCTCCCGGGCAAGTATCTCTGAGATGACTGCGGAGGCCGCATCCAGCCTGCCGAGGGCGATTAGGGTGACGGCTTCGAGATTGGCGACTGCCATGTTGCCTCGGGCGAGGGCCCTCGCCCTGCGAACCCAGTACAGGGCTTCGTCGAACTCGCCGAGCTCGTAGTAGCATTCCGCAAGCGCGAAAGTGCTCTCGGCATGGGCGGGATTGACCCGCAGGCTCTCCTGAAGGATTTCTGCGGCCGAAAACCAGTCCTCGGCCGCCATAAAGGTTCTCGCCTGTTGGTAAAGCGCCCCCGCCCTCGCCGCGTTCTGGGCCTCAAGCCGTCCCAGTCCAGGCAGGACAAACAGCGCGCAGAGCATGAGCAACGACAACTTCAACGTATCTACCCTCCCGTGTTCTTCTGCACAACTATGTATCTCCTTCTATATATCGGCATAATGTTGCCTGGTTCATCATCAAATTCATCGAAGATTCCACCCAAACCTTGATGGAAGTGGGCGAGTATGAAAAGCTGTGGAAGTCGAAAAGGCTATAAAGTGTGTTGCCCTTGGCGATATGCTCCGTTCGTGGCCTTCATTAAAAAAAAGGAAGCTAGTGCACAATGAACCCCAAAAGCGTTGGATTCCTCGTGGCTTCCCGCCATAATCAAAGGCAAGAGGCCGTGTCAAACCTAGCCTTACTTTTTTAGGCGGGCGGGCGGCATACCGAAATAATGCGCGGCGCATCAACAAAATCCAGCGGGCGGAGCCTATCTTAATTTCTGTGTAAATGCCTAAGTGCCATCAGAACGGAACCCGCTGGGCTTGTCAGAAAACATAGGCTCGTTCCCCCTAGAGCTGGCCTATGGCGCCGATTCGTCCTCGCCCTCCGGCACAGGCGCACAAACCTTTCCCCCGTAAAGCTCCTTGGGATAAACCGCGATTCCCAGCTTTTTCTCTAGGGCGGCAAGGCGGCGCATGTCGAACTCGTCGCCGATGCATACCATTATGCCGCGGTTTCCCGCCCGCCCCGTGCGGCCAGCCCGGTGAATGTAGGCGTCCGGGTTTTCGCCCACGTCAAGGGCCACGACATGAGTTATGCCGGGAATGTCCAGCCCGCGGGCGGCAAGGTCGGATGAAACCAGCACATCGGCCTTTCCCGAACGGAAACGCTCAAGGGCCGCCTTCCGCTCGCCTTTGTCCATGCCGCTGAAAAGCCCCGCGGCGGCGATCTTGCGCTGCTGCAAGGCGGCGACGGTTTTCCCGGCGTCGTAGGCGCGGCCGGTAAAGACGAGAACCTTTTTCGGTTTGGCCGCCGCAAGAAACGATGCGAGGGTTTTGGCCTTTCGCCGCCCCTCGCTGAAAATCGCCCAGTGCTCGATCCTTTCCCGCAGGATTTCCTGCTCGTCCGTTTCCAGCAGTTTAGCCCCGTCCAGCAGGGGCCGCAGGTATTCCCCGGTTTTGGTGGACACGGTCGCGGAACACGCGGCGACGGTCAAGGGCGCGGAAACCCCGCGGGCGATTGCCTGGGCAAGGTCTGCCATTTCGTCGCGGCACTCCGGGGCGGTAAGCCGGTCGGCCTCGTCCAGCACCAGGAAGCGCAGACCGCGGAACGACAGTTTGCCCATTTTCGCCAACAGCAAAAGCCTGCCGGGGTTGCCCACGGCGATCATGGGTTTGCCTTTTCTGAGGCCGTCGATCTGCCGGTTCATGTTCACGGAGCCTATTAACAAGGCCACCCCCGATGTCCCGCCCGCGTCCTGCTTGCCGTCCATCGCGAGCAGGAAATCCAGCTCGTTTTTTATCTGCGAGCACAGTTCAAGGGTGGGGGCGCAGACCAGAAGTTCGGGGCCGCGGTATGGGAGGGGCTCGGTGTTTTCGCCTAACAGACGTTGCAGCGCGGGAAGAAGAAAAGCGAAGGTCTTGCCGGTTCCAGTCGCGGAGCGGAAAACCACGCTTTGCCCCTCCAGCAACGGTGGGATCGTAAGCCGTTGTACCGCGGTGGGGCGGGTTATGGATCGCCGGGCGAGTCTTTCGGTGAAGGCGGGCAGCACACCGATGGCGTCAAAATCGTTCATTGCAAATCCTATCGGCGGCCTGCCGGCTCACCTTTTCTTTTTTCCAAGGTAGGCGTCCAGGTCTTCCATCAAGTGGGAGAACTCCGCAAGCCTAGGCTGTAGGCCATCGGTCTGCCGGTCGTCGGCCTGTTCCGCGGCTTCCCGTTGCGGCTTCCTTTGAAAGAACCTCGACTTCTCCTCGAGCTTGAGAAGCCGGTTTTCGATCCTGTCGAGGAAATCCCTGTCCTCCTGCTCGTCTGGTTTGTCGAAGCTGTCGAATTCGTACTTGACGACCTCATCGCTGCGAATCTCCCCGCGAAAAGCGCGGTACAGGTTCAGCTTCACCCCCTTTTTCATGTAGGCGAAGCGGCCCTCTTTTTCGAAACGCCGTATGCTTACGATGATATACGCCGAGGCAAGAAAGTGCAAATGCCTAAAGTGCGACGCACGCTTCACGAAATCGTTGTCCTCGGCGACGTAGATGGTCTGGTCAAAGCCGCCCACCCGGTTGAACAGGCGTCTGGTAACGAAAATGCAGAACCCGAACGCCTTGGGATCGATTCGCAGGTTCAGGAAAACCGCCAGATTGATCATCCTGTGCAGAACCCGATCCAACCGGTAATTGGAAAGCGGCCTGATTTCGCAGGTCGCCAGATCGAAGTAGCGATCCTGCATCTCGCCATACACGTTTCTGACGAAACCGTGTGGCAACACGACGTCGGCGTCCAGGAAAAAGAGAAATTCGCCGACGGCGGCCGCGGCCCCGGCGTTTCTGCCCACCGCAGGCAGCCCCCCGTCCACGACCCTGCAGCCGTACTCGGCGGCGATTTCCCGCGTCCTGTCCTTGGAGTTGGCATCCGCAACGATGACCTCGTAATCACTAAAATCCTGGGCCTTAATGCTGTCCAAAAGAACTGGCAGCGTTTTCTCCTCGTTGAGTGCCGGGATGATGATGCTTACTTTCATCAATGTATATTATAGTCCGGTTCTAGCGTTTTTGGTAGTCTGCGGCTTTTCCGTTCGCATTTTATTAAGGGCGTAGCCCTTTTGCGGTTTAATACCGCGCCCCTTGGGGCGGTTCATTCTGGGGGTGCGGGGGATTTGTTCCCCCGTGATTGCACAGCCCTCAAGGTGAAATCTTCAATACCGCAGAGCTCTGCTCTG
>Ga0209755_10008901_pt1 | contig 10658 bp, 8 predicted proteins | sample TergutCo191P1_FD_187301 | JGI IMG/M metagenome (GOLD analysis project Ga0209755, IMG submission 187301) | Cornitermes sp. P1 segment gut microbial communities from Petit-Saut dam, French Guiana - Co191P1 (SPAdes) (version 2) | ecosystem: Host-associated > Arthropoda: Insects > Digestive system >... | reverse complement strand
AGTTGTAAGAATACTGTCATGGGTTGTGATGCTGTGTGATCTGATAGAAATTCACATCTGGCTGCCTCCATCTTCAGAGTGAACCTTAAATCTCATATAGTTCTTTAATGTGTAGAACTAACTCTAATGTCTGCATCTCAACGTTTAGTATCTGAAGATGTAGTGGAAACTTTACTGTCTGTATGGTGTGCAGATAGGTGTGTTACAGTTTGGGTAAAAATTTGTGAGCTGTGTGTTTTGCAGTTTTCCTGCTGCTGGTCTTAATTCTATCTTTGTAGAGATACATGTCTCAGCACAAATGATAAAGACCAGATCATGTACTGCATAGAGTCAAATTCAGTTTTCTAAAACTGGTGTCAAATTTACAGGGTTCTAATTTTAAGCTGTGTGTACATTTTTGTATCATGGGTTTATTTCCTAGAAGTTTAATAAAGTTCGGTTACAGCTTTGTATGAAGTAGTGTTTACAGTGGGCCAACATGTGTCAAAATGAAACATTTGAGTTTTAGTGTGAATCCCACTCCAGTACAAAATTATGCCAGTTATCTGTAAAGTTGGTTGGTGGATGAAAATTTCACCCCAGAAGTGTGTGTGGTACAGATGGATAAGAAATTTGCTTAATGTGTAGTTGCATAAATTAATCAGCACTTCTGATCAGTCCCTTACCCCATATATTGCAACTAGCATGCATTGTCATGTTCAAGTTAGGCATCATGCCTTCAAAGAGACCACAAATGATACATTTTTAATCCATATCAGCTTAGTACTCACAGTCATTCTAATATTGTCAGCACGTCCATGAACTAAATAGGATGTAATGGAATATTAATTCTTTGTTCAGACCATGTGTAGCTACATTTAGATGCAAATTAAGGTACACCAAATAGAGTATGCAAATTTGGATTCCCTAAATTACTTTTGACTGCTGTGCAGTTGTACATGTTTTATTGTTATATTCATGACTGATTATTATATGTATTTGGTTATGTCATGAAAGTAGTTTGAGACTGTATATAGGTTTGGAATTTTTCCATTTGAATTAATAAATAAGTATAAGAGAATTTGTCATAAATAGTATCTGTGGTTGTAGTTGTATGGCATAAGTATATAGATTTACCATTATTTCAAAGAAGTTAGTGAAATTTCTGCTGGTTTGGTACTCAGTAATGAAAACAGAATCTTGAATTCAGTTACATGCTTTCATACCAAATTTATCAGTTTATTCAAGATTTAAAAGCATAAACAAAATGAAAGTTGCTTTGCTTGAGCCCAGCAAATTGCAGTAAGCCTTATTAAATGAAGGTTTAATTAAAAAAGAAATTATTTCCAGGTGGCAAAGGGGCAAGAGGTTACGGACTATCGCTTTTTTGCCCGGGCCATTATCCGTCATTCAGATCTGATCACTAAGGAAGCGTCATTTGAATACCTGCACAATGAGGCTGAGCGGGTGCTTTTGGAAGCCATGGATGAACTGGAAGTGGGTTTCTCACATCCTCAAGCAAAGCGTACTGACTGTAACCACATATTCCTGAACTTCCTGCCTACTGTGATAATGGACGCTGCTAAGGTAAAACTCCTGTGTTTGTATGTATGCACATTTGTCAGTGTTGTTAGCTTTCCCAGTGTTCTGAGTTCCTAACCTGTTGTGGGTATTTAGCAACAGATTATTTTTATAATTTTGGAGTTTGTCCCAAGAACCTTTCTCTGTTAAAGGAGTGAAAACCAGCAATAAAACTTCCTGTGTCATACTTATTGCAACATGTTTTGACCCTAGAGGGTCATCACCAGGCTAAGCACTTATTAAGACACATAAAAGGTCGTATTATTGCCTTTTCAAACTGAAATCTCAATTTTTCTTTTATTTTTTTGTTTTGATTTGAGATTTTTGCTACAGTCAGTGGGAAAGAATTTATCATATTTTTGTGAACATGTCCTTAGTAATTCTGTAAAGAAATCTTCTGTGAGGTTTGCATTTCTGGGTACAATTCTCTTTCGCTTTTGTGGTTTTATTTTAAATACCTACAACATGGCGGAATAAAAATTGGCTAAAACATTTCTAGCATCAGTGAACATAAGTCGTTACAGAATACAAAATACAGGTGATCTTTACAGTAGTAAATATTTTAACTCTATATAACTTAGGACACTTAAATATTTTGCACTAAAACAAAATATTATTTATATTATCTGAATTTTTCAATATACAAAAACATTGATGAAAACATAAACGTAAAACAAGGACTCTATTCTTGTATTGCTAATAAAGTTGTAAATACCATGAAATCACGCACAATTTCAGATATGTGTTCCATTTTTTTATAAAGTTATTGCAATATACAAATTTTTTGGTCTAGAATTAAATACAAACCACTGCCTACAAGTGGCACAGATTGAAATAAAATCTAGACAGAAGATATGAAATTACCTTTTGACTTTTCACAGAACATGTTTTTCTGTTGTTTGCTGTTTGAGTACATTTCATATCTTCAGATGGAGGCAACCTGGCACACTGTAGTGAACAGTTTATCAGCAGTATTGTCTTGAGTGCTTAATGCTGCAGATTGAAGAGAGTGTCACAAGTATGGTGATGCGATATGGCCCTCGACTTTGGAAGCTGCGGGTACTGCAGGCTGAGCTGAAGATGACAATAAGACCATCGCCCAATAGTGAGATGACCAATGTGAGATTGTGTCTGGCAAATGACAGTGGCTACTCCCTGGATATCTGGCTTTACAGGGAGGTTACTGACCCTAAGACAGGTGTGGTGAGTATGATTTGAAAGGAAAATTCATTCAGCACCACCACTATCACCACTACCATCATATCGAAGGCTTAAGTTATTAGATATCAGGTTCTCATGGCACTGAGTGTGATAATTACTCTTTTATGAGATGTAATGCATTGTAGTTCGGTAGAAAGGTTCCTCTGAAACATTGGTATCTCTTTACCAAATGATGTTATATCACATTCTGCAAGTCATTTGTCTTCATTAAAAGACATATGTTAATATGGTGACTTCCTGTATGACAGAAGTAGCATACACTCCTGAAAAGTATTGTGTTTTGAATGGCAGTGAGCATTGTCAAACACGCAATGATGCACTTTACAATTTATACTTTTTACCTAATATTTTTAGGATGATGAAATGAATAAATATGCAGTGGCTTGTAACACACATGCAGGAAGAAAGCAAGACCTTCTTGGGAAAGAAAGTATGGAAAGTGTAGACATACATGGCAAGAATATTATCAAAGCAAAATTTAGGTGCATGAATGTTGAAGATGTGAACTTGATTGAACTGATGCATGTTACCATTGATGGGTTTGGTGACAATAATGATGAAATTTGGATGCCATAAAACTGGAATTTCTTGACAAGCTGAATAACTGTCACCTTGTCCAGGGACCGCACAGTTGAATTAAGTTTTTGTGAAAATGACTGTTTCAGATCAAATTTGAGGCCTATGGAAACAAGCAGGGCCCTATGCATGGTCTACCCATATCCACACCATATGTCACCAAGGATTATCTGCAACAAAAGAGGTTTCAGGCACAGAGTGCAGGTACTACCTATGTGTATGACATCCCTGACATGTTCCGGCAGATGACAGAGAAACTATGGAAAGAATTCATTGAGGAGCGGCCAGCAGGTGGGTAGTGTGTTTTAATATTGTGTATAACACAGAACACTTAACATATGATTGAGAAAGTTAGGAGACACATACAGAAATATGGCATATAATGTTGATGGTAGATGAATGAAATATTAGTCTGGAGCATTGGTGGAATGATACAGATGGGAAAATCGTCCTGCTGGGAGTATAACCTGTTCCATTACCACCCATTCCATCATAAATTCTACAAGGATTGGCCTTGGATTGAACCCAGGCTTCTACAGTCAGAGGCCAGAGTCTAACCACCCAAGTAATGGAACAGCCCTGTTTTCTTTACAATTCAAACTTATCAGCTGTCCATCTTTATGGTCTCCTAACTACAGAATCTTTGGACTTGTAAATCCACTGGGTTAATTCATGGCCAGGAGCTTGCACAGGAATAGCTGTATGCTGTCATACTGAGATAACCTGGAGTGCCATGAGCAAACACCATGATTGCAGTAGTAGTGTGGTGCAGATTATGGCTGTTTTAAAGAATTTTGACCAAGAAATTTGGCTACTTTTTAGAGTAGCTTTCTCTTTGTTCATATATGGTGTTTGTTTCTTCCAGAACAACTGGTAATCCCTCCAAAAGTGGTGGATAGTGTAGAGCTAGTACTGGAAGGAGATGATCACCTAGTTGAACAGAAACGTTTGCCAGGAGAAAACAATGTATGTTGTAAGAATTAATGAGGCTATGTGCAAGTATGAGGTAGATGTTTTTTTTTTATCTGAAACATGTTTCTGATTAAATTTCTAAACATTATACACTTTAAAGAGTGTAGAAAAGTCTGTTGGTAATTGCAGTTACATAATTTTAAATTTTCATGAAACTTGTTCAGAAGTTAAGAAAGAAGTCTAATTGGGTTATATAAACAGGGACTCTAATTATTCTTTAATGTGCTGTTATTTATAAATGTAATAAAATTAATTTAATGTGGAACATTGCATTTAGTTTGGACTTTGGAACTAAGGTCTGAGGAGTGCCTTTACTTTTAAATTCTTTCAAACAAAGTGCAAATTGAAGGTGAAAACAAAGATGATTTTGGTATAGCTTTATCTCCAACAGGGCAGCTTTTGTCAGTGTATTTAATTTGTTATAAGTCAGCGGGCACAGTTTACTGAGAACACAGAGTGTTGCTATGTGGTTTCTGAATAGTGGTCTGTACCATTTTGTTTGTGTAGCCTGTGAGTTCCAACTTTTTATCTGTGTTTCAGAAATCAAATGTAACACAACAGGGTAGAATTTTTGTTAAGAGACATAACATCACAGAAGGATATGGAGCATTATGTAATGAGATGTTTAATAGTTGTAATTTCTTGCCTGATAATTCTAAAATGTAGAATGAAAGATGATGAGATTGGAGGAACATGTAACATGCATGGGGTACACAAGAAACTTAGTTTTATTTTACAACAACCACAAGTTACCACTAAGGACACCAGTGCATATTTGAGAGAGTATTGTTAACATTTATCTTAGATAAATAAATCATGGAGGAGTGTTATTATGCAGAGATGAAATTCCAGTTTAAAGAATTAATTATCAGGTTTGACTGTGCTCCAGAAATTTATTCAAACTTTTGATAATGTATTGTCATTGTATTTTGTGTGCAGTTTTAGTGATTCACAGTCAGCAATTACAGTTTTAAATTTCCTGTATTTAAGATCTTACTCAGTTTAATTTCCAAATCCATTTTCTGTGAAGAAATTTTTCAGTGGGGATTTCACTGTGAATCTTCTTAATTCACTTCTACAGGTGGGTATGGTTGCCTGGCGTTTTACACTGTGCACACCAGAATATCCATGTGGTCGTGACATCATAGTAATAGCCAATGACATCACCTACCTCATTGGATCGTTTGGTCCACGTGAAGATCTCGTATTTTGCCGGGCGTCAGAGCTTGCAAGGAAGTTAAAAATTCCGAGAATATACATTGCTGTGAACAGTGGTGCCAGAATTGGACTGGCTGAAGAGATCAAACAGCTGTTTAGAGTTGCATGGGAGGATCCTGATGAGCCTGACAAGGTAGCTTATGTAATTTAGGATTTGAAATTAGTTTTTAAATAGTTTGTCATCAAGTATGCGACTCTTCCCAGACCAGCCATTTGGTCAAGACTACCATAGCTCCTGTATACTTTTCAAGGGGAAATGGCTGTGCACAAAAAAAGTATAACATCTAAACTGATTCATATACTGGACTGGTTTCAATGTAAGAGTGGATGGTTCACCAGTCAGCATTTTGTATTATGTACAGTAGAATTTCTTTAATCTGGAGTCTGATAGTCTGGCAATCCTGATACTTCAGCAGTTGAGGAAAGTAGTCCCAAGCCTGGAAGTTCTGGCATCATTAAGATCCAGTATGTTTAGTGATTTGATTGTAATTTTAAGGTGAGACAGTGACATTGTGTTACTAAGTATTAATGTAGTTATATGAACTGCAAAATGTATAATCTAACACAACTTCAAGGTGAGTCATCCTCGTGTTGGTTAATCAAAGGTAAACGATATGCAAGGGTATTACCATCTTAACACAGCTATATTGTCAGATACATACAAATATCTCAACTACATCTTTGGCCCTTATGGCCATCATCAGGTTGGATACATTATCAGAGGAAAAAACTACATAATATAATATGGTACAGTACAAATACTAGTGTGGTGTAAGTGGAAGACTGTACTGTACTGTACCATATTATATTATGTAGTTTTTTCCTCTGATACTGTATCCAACCAGATGATGGCCATAAGGGCCGAAACATGTAGTTGAGATATTTATATGTATCTGACAATATAGCTGTGTTAAGACGATAATACCCTTGCATATTGTTTAACTTTGAATAACACAACTCCATTATTTGAGTTGTGTTAGACTATGTATTTTGCAATTTATATACCTGCATTAGCGATTTAATTGTTTTATCATGTGTTATCTGGACTTGTATGTTCCCCCTGGAGATATCATAATGGTTTCAGAAGATCCAAAGATGAGTAAACCAGGTACTGCTGGCAAGAGAAAACATTCAATATCAGCACTCAGAAGTATGAATTAATTTTGTGGCTTGAAAGTGGTGGAAACCACAGTGTGGTTATGGCTTTATACAAGATTGGCTTATTAGCTATCTATGATATAGCAGCAGTAACAAAAAATTACTTAATTAAGTCAGTTGTGGCACTCTGTGACAATCCAGAGTGTTTGATAATTTGTCACATGTCCAGTTCTATGGTTGCAGGATTAAAGGAGTTCTACTGTATATTAACATTTACAGGATCACTAGGTCATTTACCAGTATTCCTATGACACAACCTCTCATTTCTTTGAAATCATTTGATTTATAAACAGTATTATACTAATAACTAAAACATTGTTACAAATATTGTTTCTGTTGGTAACTTGTGACTCCAGTTGCTGTCTTCACAGCTATTTGCATCAAAATCAAAACTGCTGTCTGCAAGTAATTAATGATTATCTGGACATAACAACAAAACTTTCACAGTTCAATATCTGGACATAACTTACTTTAATTTTGATATTTCAGCGCTTACATGCTACCCAAACAGCAAATACTGTCCTGCTAATATTCCATAGAGTCATTGATTAGCTCAGTTTATAAAACAAAGCCTATGTATTTTACTAATATGAAATTATAGAATTATTACATAAGTAAGAAGCATGTGTTTGTTGATTAGTCCCAAGGTGATGACTTTTGATACTGCTTTAACATGTCAGTAGTTCTGAAAGTGTTATTTATTCAGTGTACTCTTGTGCACACCTTTCTATAATTTCTAGGCCATCACTGAAAACATCAAACCACATACCAGGTTTGATGGCTAAGGCAGAGTGTTTTTACATCAAGTCGTGCTGTGTGATGTGGCCTTGTTGTTCTTATTTATTTTTCAGCAAATTGCCTGCCGAAGAATGCACATTCATTATTACTGAAAGTAATAAAAGCATTTTCATTGTGATTTTTATGCTTAATTTCAGGGTTTCAAATACTTGTACTTAACACCAGAGGATTTTACCAAAGTGTCTGCCATGAATTCTGTTCACGCTATCCTTATTGATGATGAAGGGGAACCTCGATATAAGATTACTGATATCATTGGCAAGTATTATTGGTGGGAATGATTGTCAAATGGAAATCTGATTTATTGTTTAATGTGTACTGATGTATTCTATGAGAGACCAGAGACAACCAATCTTCCAACATGGAATTAAATTCTGTACTGTGCTTATGAAGTAAACAGCTTTGTAACTTATGTGATAGTTTATGGTTTTCAGGCTTTGGTGAACAGAAATATGGAACTTAGGATGGACAAAGCCTAAAAATGCTTTCATACTAATTGGAATATACCACTGTCAAAACTGTTTACCATTGAAAGGAAAAAGTAAATATGTTTGGCGTGAGTGTTTTATAAACAAAGAAAATATATTGGTGATATTTGTATGCTATAATTGCATATTAGTGGGGCTGTTTGTCAGTCCTTTACCCTACTATCATTTATCATACTGTGAATGTGTTACAATGTTCCAATCAAGCCTCATGACTTAGTTGCCACAAGTGATATGACTCTAATCTGTATCAGTTCATGATTTACCATCATGCTTTGGTTCAGTAAAGTAACAAACGCTGTGTTGTTGACTGACTTTGATGTGTATGTGGCACACAGTAGCAGATGGTGCACATCAGACCTCCACTCAGTCAGCAGTGATGTTAAAGCATTTGTCCCACTGTGGCACCAAGGCTTGTACCTGTTTGCAGTATTGATGTATTCTATGTCTGAAATGGACATTAAAACTTTTGATGTAGAATGAAGCCTGCATTGTGGAATTCAGACATGTGAGTGTTAAGATGTGACCGGATTTAAAAGTGTTATCAGTCACACAACTATGCATTCTGTGTCTGAAATAGTAACCTTGCTCGTTCAGTTTTGTATCAGGTGACTGCATGAGATTTATTCTGTATTTTTGAAATGTCTCATAGGGAAAGAGGATGGGCTTGGCGTGGAAAACCTGACGTATGCTGGTATGATTGCTGGTGAAACATCACAAGCTTACAAGGAGGTGGTGACGATATCCATGGTCACCTGTCGAGCCATAGGCATTGGTTCTTATGTGGTTCGCCTGGGACAAAGAGTTATTCAGATAGAAACCTCTCATATTATTCTGACTGGCTACAGTGCTCTCAATAAGGTAATATTTTGCTGCTGATGCATCGTGGTCCTTCTTGCAACCAATGAGGCCATCACATACCAAACCCCATCCACCCACTGCCAGAACTGTATAGAGGCTGTCCAGTAATCCCCACATTTATTCACCTTGATTATAGCAACTGCAATCAGGATGTCAGGAAATCTTTGCTCCTGTGTGCAGTCTAATCCTGAACACGGACTGAGCACACTGCATATCTTTACCAACTGCTATATGATCACTCTGATTTTGTCATGCTGTAAGGAGACTGAAACGTTCGTACTTGTATCACATAATGTGGAAGAACTGTGATTTAAGATTCAGGTTCTGTATGTGGCAGATTTCATTAATCTCACCAGAGTATAATTATTAATTTGATGTAAGCTGTCTGTGGTTGATTTGAAAGTGTCATGACCAAGCTTACCATTATAGTCTCCTTAACAAAAGTTTCATGTGATGTCTACCACACTGATGAAATATGAATTTTTATTTATTATAAAATTTACTGTTATGTTGTTATCTTTATCCTTTATTGGCTATTGGAGCATGCATATTTACAATTCTAAAATTACACAAATGAAGTGGTAAATATGATGATGAATTGTGGTTTTTGAGATGTGAAACTCCATTGCTGGGTAAGTGTTTCCTGACATTCCAGAGGACTATGTCACCTTTATCTTCAAGGATTTGAGGTCCACAAAGAATGGTGAGTATGATATTTTGTCACTAATCCTTGAAAGTTCAGTGGTTGCTGTTATGTAGCACACTACATTTATCATTTAATAACTGCGTTTTTCCACACAGTGTGCTTGTGTTTCATAGGGTTCTCACCATTTACCTGAACATCATTAACCAGTTTATCTTCATAAAGGTGATACATTATATTCTCTGTGAGACAGGGATTGAATTTTTACAAAAATTGGACTTACTTTAATCCTTAAATGGGTGATAGTCTCTATTGTAACTCCAGTCTTAAGACATCTGACCAGTAGTGATATCAATTCTGAAGCTGTCATTGTTTCTTTCTATTTTCTATAGTAACATACGTAGTTCCACTTTTCACACCTATCTTTATCATGTACCTAGCCTGACACTACATGTTTGTTTTGTAAGCAGATATTCATTGCAGTATAAATGATGTAGTGCTTGACTACTGTGAGTCTTTATTTAAATTATTACTTTGCTATTATAAATGTGGTATCAATTGCAGCTACTGGGACGGGAGGTGTATGCGTCCAACAATCAATTAGGTGGCATCCAAATCATGTACAACAATGGTGTTTCTCACAAAACAGAGCCTCGAGATCTAGATGGCATCTATACTCTTCTCAAGTGGCTCTCTTATATTCCCAAGGTGAGGAAGAGCATAACATATTTAATGCACATGAGGCCTCAGGGGTAGCTCAGTTAGTGTAGTGGCTGGGTTATGTTGGACTGCATGACATTTGCCAGGGTGTAATTCCTGGTAAGAGCAAATACGAGGGTTATCCAGAAAGTAAGTTCCGATGGGCTATTAAGGAAAAAGAAAGAATATATTACAAACTGTGTATATTGCCATTTGATGTACATACCACACACTACTTTTTGACATAGTTTCCACCATTGTTGAGGCACTTGTCATAGCGTTGCACCAGTTTTTGTACTCCTTCATTGTAGAAAGATGCCACCTGCGATGCAAAGCAAGTGGCAACAGCTTCTTTGACCCCAGGCACAATTTTGTGAAGAAGTGACCGTGAAATTTGAGGAAAATGCAGGGAAAGTGGTGTAATGGTGAATCATCTGTTCTCCCTAATCTTCTCTTCAACTGCATGC
>Ga0209755_10008900_pt1 | contig 10658 bp, 7 predicted proteins | sample TergutCo191P1_FD_187301 | JGI IMG/M metagenome (GOLD analysis project Ga0209755, IMG submission 187301) | Cornitermes sp. P1 segment gut microbial communities from Petit-Saut dam, French Guiana - Co191P1 (SPAdes) (version 2) | ecosystem: Host-associated > Arthropoda: Insects > Digestive system >... | reverse complement strand
GGACCGTCCAGCTCATAGCAAGCTGCTATACCGACTGCGCTATCCCGGCTCGCGAGTGCCAAACAATTATAAACCCCATTGTTAACGAGTGTCCAGATGCTACAAAATCAAGACGAATGGCTGAGTGTATTTGAGGGGGATAAACAATTTGCGACGTGTTCATGTTCCCATTAACTCCGAAACGCGCGAGAAGTTTTTGCGAGAAAATGAAAAATCGGCAGTGAAGGAGCCGACTTTTGGCAGCAGTATAATTAGGTTGGCAGTCTGTGCAATAAATCTAATTTGCTTGCTGCTTCCGGAAGAGCCCCCTTTCATTTGACCAGATAAATCGGCTGCCTTAAAGCCTGATCGATTCTCGCCATGAGTACGCCCACTCCGCTGAGTGCCGCGAAAGTATTCCGTTCATCTTACTCAAATGCGTGTGTTCACACTAACTGTTATGCAAGGATGAGGATGGAAACAGTACTTAGCTGGAGCGTTGGCGTCCGTTCTCACAGCCCTGTGAACATGCGACCAACTCTCGTGCCGCGATCAACTCTTGGACTGTGGTTATTTATTATCAGTGAAAATTTGAGTTGCGTTAAAATATTACAATGTATAAGCGATTACTAGCCAATTAAAGTGAGCGGTCTGGCGTGTGTCGTTTAAGAACTAGGATCGTGGGTTGGAATGTTACTCCGCTTGTGTATGTGCGTGTGTGTACGGAGTCCTTCGACGGGCAGGTCCTTCGTTCAGTAAGTCTTACCATATGCCAAGCAACAAGATTAATAAACCGGGAAAATGGATTGCTGTGGGTAGTATTGGCCTGTATCGCTTTACATACAGACCGACTGTAACTATATTTGCACTCAAAGACACTGGAATTTATGCCTCGGTAAGTGTACAAATGTATAAAAATAAACCTTGGCAAGGGTGAGAAAAGAGCAAAATAAGAAAGACTAGTCGCCTATTTAAATCAGAATTTTGCCAGTATATTGAGGATGGCTAATGATATCGTATCATCATGTTAGGAATGTCCTCTCTTATGTGTTGTAAACATGTTTATGAAAAAGTTGCCAGCACTGCTGCAACTCTCCAGAGTCTAGTCATCTGGACTGTATCCCAATAGAATCAAACAATCTTCCTTGTTTTGACTGTACTGAGCAGCTGTAAAGATGAACCAGGTTCTGAAATGCAAAGACCTTATTTGCATTTAATGCGTAACTTTAATGTTTTGAGTAATTTCTTTCTGCCTGTGTAACTTTTAAATTAAACTGATATTGGCAAAAAATCCGTTAGTGCAATAACACTTTTGCAGTGTATCCGTTCTTCGCTATCAGCATCATCTTGACTCATTCAATGAAAGTTTTTGCTGAATTAAATTCTTATTTGTGTAGGTAACTGTAATTCATGCCTCTACAATTCTCAGTTTTTTGTGAACTTTATTTTATAATTTTTGGTACATGATTGGTATATAGTTCATAATAATTGTTCTACATGTCTGTTTTTGAAACGTAGTGTTGGTAACATTTCAGTTGAAAAGTTAACTGTTTGATAAGTACAGAAGACTTTTTCCCTCATTTTCATATTTAATAGCCTTGTGTGAGCCTTGTGTGTGTGTGTTTTAGATCATCTTTCTTCAGTGTTTTCTGCAAAACTATTTTCATTTCAATTTCATAATAATAACAGCCCACAAATCGTCTAATTACGTACTTGTGTGTGACAGTAAGGTGCTTGATTATATGTTTGTTAGACAAATGTAAACCAGGATTTGCTGTAACACCTCTCCAAGCCTCTTTGTTCTGACTTGAGCATGTTTAGAGTTCTTGTCTTCTGAAAGCAAGATTTAGAGGTTTGCATTGTCATGTTACTGATTCCACAACGGAAGGCTCAACATCTCTAACAAACAAGCTGCTTATTGAATGCAACCTTCAGTCATTTCAATCTACTTTACATCTCCAGTAGTCATTCACGTAAGACCCTTTTTAACAGCGGCCTGCTTATACATCTTATAATCCTTCCAGCCACACTATGACCCTGGGGTTGACTCAGCCTCTAACAGAAATGAGTACCAGGAATATTTCCCGGGGGTAAAGGCGGCCCGTGCGTAGGGCTGACAACCTTACCACCTTCATGTGCCGACTGTCTTGAAATCTGGGAGCCTCAACCTCCTGGAACCCTCAGGGCCTGTCCTGGCCCGTAATGGGATTGCTTTAACTTTGCCGTAATTATACATTGTGTTCTTCTAAACTGCCTCTCTCTGAAAAGTTTCTTTATTAACTTTCTGTAACATCTGTTGTGTTGTTATATGATTTACATGATCAGTCCTCTGTGACCTTGACTTCAGTACCCTAAAAATGTTGTATAAATCATACAGTTACAGTTTCACTTGTCTCATTCAGATATTTACCCAAGGACCTTGTTTTCAGGTGCTTGTTTAATGTTTTCTTAGACTTAATGGCCAGAGATGCAAGATGAAATCAGTGATGGAAGTGTGTGACTGGATTTTGCACATACAGGGCCACGACTCCAGCCGGTCATCCTCTGCAGTTAGCAGCGAAGGTGATGGCAGCAGTGAAGGTGGCAATGCCCCCTGTGTTATCAGTCTGCTCGAGAGGCTGATTCGTACCCACCCTGTTTGGTTTCTTCCTGGCATCCAGCGTGCAGGGGCCTTTCACCTTTTGCAGGGCAAGGAGGAAGGGGTGCGTTGTTTTGTATTAAAATTACACACCTTTGATTCTGAAGCAATTTTATTTTAATTAGTTATTTTCCAATATTTACCTATCTATTACACAATTTAAATTTGTTGTACTCTACAGTTGTCAGACCAGTTATTTAACTGCTCTTCATAATCATTAAGAACTCTAGTGGACTTAATTCTGTCATGTTTACATTATTAAGCTGAGCAGAATGTCAAATAGCACAGTGTTTTATGAACCAAATAACACAAGTCCCTAGTACAGAGAAGTCTTCATGCAGCTAATGTTAATTCGGCTTGTCACAACATTCCTTTTCTGTTGGAACCTGTTTGCCCAGTGCTAGGCATGAGATATTTAGGTAAATGTTATTTTTTCTGAAGAAGAACACTGACATTTTACTAAAGAATGTACATTAAAATCACATATAACTAAACTGTTGCAATTGGACGGTGCCTGAAATTGCTGTTATAGTATTGATTCTAATGTTTACCTTCTGTTGTCCTGGAAACTAACTTTGGTGTAAATTGTCTGCATTTGTAACTGACTGCTGTATGCCTATTTATGTTGGATGCTGTATGATATATGTTATGGTGTATATGTAGTATTTCAGAAACTTACCCTATTCCCATCATCAGATGTTTGGTTGTCAAAATACTGAAGAGCTCTTTGTATTATTTTTCTATTTTGGTAGTACTGAAGATATTTGGTATCAAACCAAACAATTTCTGAATACTGAGGTAGTGTTTTTGTATTTACTATCACAGTTCTAGGGTGGCCCAGGTATAACCATTAGGTTGATAATCTGACCACTTTCTACATCACACTGGATTGAGCCATATCTGTGGTTGGCTAGCTACAAAACATGTTAGAAGCCCACCAACATTATGGATCCTAAAAATATGAGATCCAGTTGGGCTGTGCTTGAACTTTCATTAAATATCCTTGTGTTGTCATTCCCAAGAGTACAAACTGTACTATTGCAAAATTCCACAGTAATGAACACACCATTTCATAATGTACAGTAATCAGTACATAAAATTAATTCCAAAGTTAAAAATGTTAAAACATTCCACAATGAGTTCAGCAAAAATTGAAGTACACTTCAGTTTTTGCTGATACTTCAGTCTGTTCTCATCACAGTTATATTGCCAATACCCTGTCATATATGTTTCAGCTACTAGTTCTTACTGTTCCTATGCCATATTTCGTTGGCTAGTGTACGGCATAGTGTGAAATGGCTTTGCATTGTAATCACATATTCTTATTTATGTTGGCACAGAACTTTGTGGTTCGTCAGTCAAGTCAGCCTGACACGATGGCCATCTCAGTGCGTCTACCTGCAGGCAAGGGTCCGTACATTGAGCACTACCTCATCCAAGCAGTCGATGGGCAGCTAAGTCTCGAGAGCTCTGACAACCGATTCAGTAACATTCCCTCACTCATTGCTCATTACTCACAGTGCTGGTAGGTACTGCAGGTTATAGTGCTTCGAAATCCATGTAAAGTAATTACATGTTGTGTTGCGAAGACCAGAGTTCATAACTCCAGTTTCTAATGTTTTTTCCCAAGACCACTTCCTACCAAGTCATGTCTGTGACATGTTTAATCATTCCTCCTATACTCTAAGAAACTGAGTGTCATGCAATAAACCCCAAAAGAGAAGGCACAAGCAAGGCCTCTGCAACATATGAAGTGCTTTCTATCTTGAAATGATAATTATTGATGAATTCATTGGTATGAATTTGATTACCCGTGGAAGGAATGTAGATAGACACACACCTGTTGCATTTGTGTACTTGTAAATGTGATTGTCTAAAAGTATCATAACGCTTTTACATATGTGACTGTTATTAAATTGTTGATGTTGTAATGTATTTCACATGTAGAACAATTTGTATTGATGTTTTGTATACATTAAGTAAATGCAGCTCTCTATAAATTTCTGTACTTCTGTATGGTAAAAATCATCAATACAGTACCTGTGTGCAATTGATTGCATGAATAATTACATAAGAATGTTCATTATAGTATTTTAAAATGAGAAGTTCTGGGACAAACTTACAATGCCTGGATCTTTGTTTAATTCCTGCATACAGACAGAGCAGTCTGCAGATATGGCAAGTTTGCAGCAATGCAGCAGAGTAGTCATACCTTTATGCATGAATGTTTGCAGTTTAGATTTCAGATATGTCTGTGTTGTCAGACATAATCTTGCCATTTCCATGTTTGTATTTTTTTATGTACAAAATGTGATATCTGTAACATTTCTAACAACATATTAATTTTGTTAATAGTGAAATATTCTCAGGATTACTCTTTGAAATACTGCAATTAACTTGCATATGTATAAAGATTTAGTTTGTTTCTCGTAACAAACACATTGTGTTTTCGTTAGGAAGATGACTTGGTGAGTGTTGTGTAGGGAAGTAATCTGTGTTTGGTGTAACAGTCATAGTGAATACATAGAAAAACTGTGTGGGCAAGTGCTAACTTCTTGCTGTTAAACCTGGCGTTTCATAAACTAATCAGTAAGCTTTACAGGATTAAAGACTTATGACATAATGATGCCTAGAAGAACATTGTTCAGCCACCATGTTTCATGGACATCTGTCCATTAGTTAAAAATTAGTGAGGTCTTTTGTGCACTATAAGGTGATAGTGAAAGTCTGTGTGTACTTATTGAAATATCCTTGATTGTTATGATGCAGATTCATATAAAATAGTCAGTAATTATTTCCTCGTTTTTCAGTGATGAACTGCCAGTGCAGTTGACTTTGCCTCGGGCAATGCGTGAAGCTAAGAACCACCAGCAGCTGTCATCTCTTGCTCTGCTTGGCCAGGGTAAGGTCCTTTCCTGTAAACACTTCCTGTATGATGTGCTAAAAGGTGTGAATAAACTAGCATGCCCATGCAGAAAAATCTTGACTCATTAGTTTGTGTTAGCTGCAAATGCTAGCAACAGTGCTACAATCAAACATTGGATTTCCCATGAGTGTGATAAAGTACTGTGTGTGCATGCGTGCACAGTGTTTTCCCTTTATCCTAGAAACGGTGCTAGATTTGGTTTTCCTCGAATCCTAGCAACAGCATTAGTTTGGTTATTCCCAAGTAACATGTTGTATTTTCACAAGCATGAATGTTGTTACCAGTATGGATTTTTCCAGTATCCTAATGCTGTTGATACTTTGGATTTTCCTTGCATGATTGATGTTTCACAAGTGCGTTTGGAATTGCCTGTAAGGGCCAGCAGTTAATTTTTTGGACACCTTGTGCTTAATTTTCAATTTAAGGAGAACTGGTAATTTTCCTGATGTGTTCTCTTTAACAGGAACTTATTTTCATCATTTACCACTTGTTTTGTGACAAGCAGTTTTCAGGGAACATGTTAGGACATGCAAATGGACAGTTGTATTATACATACAGTTATTGTGGTAGTTTGTTGAGATGTTAGCATATATATGATCCAACTGAAAGTACCCCTGATTAGTTTCGGTAAAGGTATGTTACTACTTGTAAAGTTCTGCCTTTATGTTGTTGACTACTACTCACAATAACATTATAAACTTAAACTTTCTTGTTGTGTTGATGACATTACAGAGTTTTGGAGGTATCCAATGGCCAATCCACGACCCCCCGAACAGCGAAGTCAACACCATTCTGAGACGCCAACTTTACAGCAGAGAATGGCTGTTGGAGAAAGCCTCCAGAGCCCCCCTAGCAGTGGCAGTAGTCTGAGCAGCCTTGGTAGTGGTATGTTACAGTTTGTTAAGCTCCATGGTTGCATCTCCCACTCATAAAACTACCTGATTCCTTCAAGAGTTCAGTAGAGTATGTTGAGAATAATTCATCAACATGTAAATTTCTGCATTGCAGGGGTGATACATCTGAGCAGTATGACACATCTGTCAGTTGGATGGGATTCAAAATTTCTAAAATATATTCCATGACATGTATCAGGTGGATAATAACTGTGGTGGATTCCAGTCTTTTGCTACATTTTTGTTATTTTGTGATCTATGTAATTTTGGATAATATTTCTAGCATTGCAGCATGCAACTAAAATTCATATACATTGGTTTCTATTTTTCTGATAATTGTGTGCATTTATAGCAGAGGCACAAGATATTTGAATTTTGACTAATAAATAAATTTTGTTGCAAACTGTAAGACATACCATTAATAGAGTTGTAACATAAACTTCAGACAATAAAGTATTAATTTTTTGTATACTACTGAACCCAGTGTAGGATGGCTATTAGTCTAGTCGGAAACCTGATTATGTAAGTCATCTTTTAACATCAAGTGTAATGATCTGGCAACTTTCCATTTTTGGGTAATAATTAGAAAAGAATTTTTCTTTTCTTATATCTGGGTAAATATAGTATTATTGTTAGCTGTGTGGACTGTCTTTGAAGGGTATTTTACTCTTAATGGAAGTTAATATGGAAAAATAAATATTTGGTAAGTAATAGTAATAGACTTATAAAAGAAATGGCTTTTAGCTGTACATAATGTGGAGAGTTTTGTTGATACTGGTAATATTGGAATTAGAATAATGAAAAGTCACATTTCTTTTATGTCCTTTTCAGCAGAGTGCTATGCATCTGATTGGAGATTCTGTTTGTTAGATTTGAAGTTCTCAGAGCAGCATTGAAGATTCAAGTCTTTTGCAGTGTTATGCCATGTTGACTGTTAAATGGCTACAAACATCTTCAGGGTCAAGTAGTCCACCTCTCTTCTTTGACAGCTTGGCCCTGAAGGTGAAGAGAGTGTACACCTTCAGATTGTAGGTAACTCTTTACTAGTTTACTCAATGTAGCATTCCAAAAGATTTGAATCTTATCCATGCTTGTACAGTTTGTTATAGCTGCCTCATTTGTGTTGGCCCAAAAATTAGTTTCCTGCTGCACCGAATCTTCCTCTTATTTCAGGCACTTCCCTTGTAACCTCACAAGGTGAACATGTTATTTTATGACAGTCTGCTCATTTTGATAAAACAGGACAAACTTCGTTGCCATTTGTTTCCAGTCTACCAAGTTGGTGGTGAACCTTGATGGCCTGCAACTCTATAGCTTCTGTTTATGAATTTGTTTTCCATAATTTGCCAGCATGTTCTCAGTAGTCACAGACCATGTTGTCAGTGTGTACTGTTTGAATCACAGTAGGTAGAGAGAAGAATCTGACTTCAGAACTGTCAGATCTGCTAGGTGGGAGAGAAGTATGCTGTCTACTACCATGTAAAGCAGCTGATATAGTAACAGTTGGCCTTCCTGTTCCCTTTGCCCACATAACCCATGTGCTGGTTATACTGTTCTACAGTATCTGACTTTACGACTTGCTTGAATTGGAATATCCATTGTGTTGTGGACACTTCTTGTTGTTTTCTGTAATATTAACTGTATTCTGACTTGTTGCTTTACTTGTGCACATTCTTTTACTTCAGGAAACAATAACCACAACAGTGTGAATGACACAACAGCAAGAACTCCAACTTCAGAGCTGGGAGGTGGTTCTAGTATTGGAGATGCCATTGTCCTGAACCTGGCACCTCTCTGTTCAGCTGAACACTTGCAGCAACCACAGAGTGTCATGAGCACATTTAAAGGAAGTGTTGCCAACACTTGTGATGTCATAGGTATGTGACCTTGTGTCTGTCATGTGAGCAACATAACTGTGATACGAAAATACTTAGAATTTATGCAACTAATTAAGTAAGTTCTTGTTGGACCCTACTTTCAGCCAAGTGAATCCAATCCACATTGACACACCCAATTATTTTTTGTAAGTACTAAAAGTCCATGTGACTTTCTTTTACAAAGCAGGTGCTGTTATTGATAGAGCATGGTTAACCATAAAAATATGACACTGAGCATTTTGCTTTGTCTGTGGTATATTTAATGTTCAGTGTTCAGTTTTCTTACAACAACACATACTTTCTGACGCACCTTAAGCGAATCATGATTAACTGAACGTGAAGAATATGTGATCTGTTGTGTCAACTTGCATTTCACCATCATATTATTTCCATTTTTAAGTGGGGGAGTGTTGTGCCTTAGCCCCCAGTAGAACTTTGCACATTGTGAAACATGAAAAGCCTAGGTATAAATACATACACGTGTACTGTTGTGCTCGTGAAACTTTGTAAGACTGGTTTTTATTATGTTGTATTCTGTTATGTTATGTTGCTTTACATTATGTTACATTATGTTGCACCACATTATGTTACTGGTGGAATCCATTTTTAGGCGCACTGGAAAATTTGCAAAAGCAACTATTAGCTCTGTCATGTCTGTCTGTCTGCTCATCTGCATGGCCTGGAGGGATTTTCATGAAATTTTATATTTTTGTATTTTTTAATATCTGCCAAGAAAGTTCAAGTATCATTAAAAAAAAAAGTACTTTACATGAAGACCTATGTACATTTATGATAATATCTTGCTTAATTCATCTCAGACAAAATTTGTAGAGTAAATCAAAACACACATTTTATGTTCCGTTATTTTCTGGGTGGAAAATTTTGTTATTGGTGAGTTAACATGGAAAAATATGGTACAGCTGGATGGGCCACATATGATAATATGGTGCATGTGCATTGTGTGCTGGATAACTAAGACTACAAACACACACTCAAAGTATGCAATACTTATTACTTTTCCACGGCAACAATGGTTGCATGAATGCACCTCAGTGTTATGTTATATGTACATTGCCTGTCTTGTATATAAGGCCTGCTATCATGTAGTATGATTTAGTAAGTTCAACAGAGCAGTGCTTTTATCGTTACTGTTCATTGAACCATGTGCCTGTTTTACCTGCTGTTAATACTGTCACTTCTTTTCGCTGAAGAATTAAGTGATAAGAGTTATAAAGAGGTTTTAGAGCAAGATGACAAAAAGCAAAAATTGAAATATTTTATGCGACATAATGGTCATTTATTGGCTGGTTAAAGGAAAGAGGGCATTAGCGTGAATAACGATTTGTCATGCAGAATGATTCTTTATTATGTTTGTGATAAAATCAGTTACTTTTGCAATTCATTGTTTTTTAAATTGGCTGCCATCCTAATATCTTTCCAATCAAGTTTAGTCTTATGACATCATCATGCATGTGAAATGATCATGCCATATCGCTAAATGCTACGCCACATTCAGGTTACCTATCATCAGTAATGCAAATATGCAAAATTTTTAGGTGGGAGCAACACCAGCACCTTTCTGCATTGTTACAAAAGTCTTTGTGGGGATGAGGGTTTAAAACGTACAACTTTTCTAAAATTCAACATTTGTAGAACGTGAACAAAACAAATTTGGATGCACAAAATCTACAAGTATATATTTTTTCTCTTCTCAGGCACTTAGTGATCAGTCATTGCATCTAGGAATGTAATATTTTTTCAGTGGTGCTAGTACATAAAAGTTACAAATGTGGTGCAGGAGTAGGATATGTAGGTTGTGTGTTTCAAGGATCATGCAGACAGAATCTGTAATGCTGGACATAATGCTCTGTCACTGCTTGTTAGTCTTGTTCCTTCTAGCCATATTTGTAATTGTGTGCACAGCAAAGCAGGCATTGTTTTCAGGTATTTTTTGTTTAATATTCTTTTTCCATTTAATTAAGATCAATTGGATACTGAACTATGTTGCAGGCAGCCCATCATCTCCATCTAGTGGCAGTTTAATACAAGGAATTGGCTCAGCAATTGTGACAACTGCGAATACATCTAACATCACTGCCACAACCATGATCAGGGGTCCAAGACCCACACCTCCAAACACACTTAATCTGATGTGTTCTGCTTCATCTCATACGAATTCACTGGCAACTTCAGGTTTGCAATCCAGACACACAGTTTTCTTTCTTTCTTTTTTTCTTTCTTTCCTTCTTTCTTCTTCTTCTTCTTCTTCTTCTTCTTCTTCTTCTTCTTCTTCTTCTTCTTCTTCTTCTTCTTCTTCTTCTTCTCCTCCTCCTCCTCCTCCTCCT
>Ga0209755_10008898_pt1 | contig 10659 bp, 9 predicted proteins | sample TergutCo191P1_FD_187301 | JGI IMG/M metagenome (GOLD analysis project Ga0209755, IMG submission 187301) | Cornitermes sp. P1 segment gut microbial communities from Petit-Saut dam, French Guiana - Co191P1 (SPAdes) (version 2) | ecosystem: Host-associated > Arthropoda: Insects > Digestive system >... | reverse complement strand
CAATATCCTTGGATATGGAAATAGTCAATATCCTTAATAATAAAAACAACATTAACAATTATAATGATATATGAAATATAAAATTAAAATCATAGTCTAAATACATTAATACAGTGAGCAGTATCATTAATACATCCAGGTAATATCTTACAATTATCATAACAATATAATATAATTTTTATTTTTATTATTATTGTTATTACCCTGACTTAATCACAATGATATGTATAAAATTCGTCCAATGTATAAAATGCTTTCTCATATAGGAACATTTTTAAGACTTTTGCAAATTTCTTTGCATTAGTAGACGTCTCCTTTATATATGTAGGAAGACTATTGTACATTTTAGTTCCTTTACATAGCACTCCATTTTGATATTGAGTAAGATTAGTAACTGGTTGTCATTTGACACTGGGCACTTGGATAAACTGACAATTAGAACGTTGGTTCTTAACATGTTAATCAGTAATTTTACGTGCCATTTGCGTGAGACCTGACATTTTGTCATCATATGAAATTACTATCTTCTGGGATGTGATGCCTTATTTTGGTACACAGTTGACCTCTTGTTTGCAGAATATCTTGTGAGTCAGGGCTCATTGAATATTGTTATTTACCTTTATTTCCTGATTTTAAAGGGGATAATCATTTATTTTAGCAGCTGTTTTAATAGTATTGATAATAAGCTGTTGGTAGTGAAATGTTATACATTGCTACTGGTTTCTGATTTTCAAGAAATGAATTAAATTCATATGTATTATCTAATTTTTGTTCTTATAATAACAAAACCGACTAGATGCACTAATTTCTCAAATTTATTGTTAGAATAATGCCCTACATGTTTCGGACAGTTTCTGTGTCCATCATCAGGAGATTTTCACTGTACACACAGCAGTGGTATGTGACATACAAGTTTGCTGACAGACGTTCCATCCTGATCCAACTCGCAAGCTGTCAGCAAAACTGTATGTATTGCTGTGTGTACAGTGAAAAACTCCTGATGATGGACAGAGGAACTGTCCGAAACATGTAGAGTTTTATTCCAAAAATAATTTTGAGAAATTAGTGCATCTAGTTGTTTTTTTTTAATTATAAGAATTTATCACGATGCACGGTCACCTGAATGTCAGTTTATCACGATGCACGGTCACCTGAATGTCAAATTCATTTTTGTTGTCGTTTATTTTTTTTGCAAGGCGTGAACATTGAGGGGGGATTAGCTCTTTATTTTATTTTTATAATTTATGTTTTATTTAAAAATACACATTCATTAACCTTTTGGCACCGAAATTATTTTTTTAATTTTAGCACACCCTGTTTATAAAGTGTGAATAATACAGGAACCAAATAAGTTAGAATTATAAAACAAACTGCATTTTGAAGAGGAAAAAACGGAGAGTATATACCATGTTTAAAATATTCAGTACCTATATTTGTTGAATAAATATATAAAATGCAACGTTTAGAGGTTTGTGGTGCGGTACGACCGCTATATGGGTAGTTAGGCTTTAAAGGGTTAAATAGTGGTAAGAGCCAACTTAACTTAATACATGGGAAAATTACTATTACAAACTTTTAGTATAGGTTTGTAAAGAATTTTTAGGAAAAAATGAAAGGTTTTTGGACAAAGGTATAGGCTAGGTTATTGAAACTTATAGCAATACAGTAAAACATGCAATAATGAGACTGAAAACGGGGAGAGCTGCAGGCCCAGGAGACATTCCAATAGAGCTGATAAGGAATGGCGGTCAGAAGTTACTGGAAATGACTACCATATTGCTTAACAAGATTATAAATGGAGAGAAAGTACCAGAAGAGTGGAAGGTTGTTATTATAACATCGATACATAAGAAAGGAGATAAGAGGAAATGTGAAAATTGTGGAGGAATATCAGTTACAAGCACATTTAGCAGAATTTATGGGCGCATATTAGCAAAATTGGTAGAATTAGAATATAAGAGTATGAAGATGGAAGAGCATTCAGGTTTTCAAGCTGGAAGGTCATGTATAGATAACATTTTCTATATAACACAAATGACAGGAAAAAAGAAAACCACTAACAGGGAGTTACATCTGTTATTTATTGATTTACCAAAGGCATATGGCAGTGTACCATTAAATAAATTATGGGAAACCCTAGATAGATCATCTGTTAATACAAGTTTAATAGAAGCAGTAAAATCATTATATAAAGGATCTAGCTCAAAAATAAAAATTGGAAACCTAATTACCCAAGGCTTCAAAGTTACAGTTTGTGTGTTACAGTTCCTCCGCCTCCGCCAAATATAGATGTGCTTACTGCTGGCTGGAATAATGTGACACTCCAGTGGGTGAAAGCTCATGCTTCTGATCTGCTTGGCTACATCTTACGCTACAGGAAAGCCGGATTAATTCAAGATCAGTGGATTGAGACCCGCCTACCCAAACACTCTCTGTCCTACTCGGTGGGTGGGCTGGACTGCGGAACAATGTATCAGTTCTCTTTGGCAGCGTACAACGTGGTTGGTGAAGGGGATGCAGGGCCTGCAAGAGAGTTGCGGACCTTAGGAGATGAGCCAAGAGCTCCTCCTGGATCAGATGCAGTTTCAAGCTCCCCTCATGCTCTTACCCTTCATCTTGAGCGCTGGCATGATGGTGGATGTCCCATTTCACATTTTGTCTTGGAATGTCGTACACTGGAGCAAAACTGGAGCATAGGTATTGTAGTGATCACATGTACAGCACAGGGAGTGTACAATAAACATGACAATCATAATTAGCACTGAATTTTTTGTTATCCCTATATACTAGCAACAGCACTTGGGCTTTCTGCAAGTGAGGTGGCAATTGACTGTGTAAGCAGAAAAAAAAAATTCTGATAGAGAGTGTAATAATGTTGTGTTTTTCTGGGAGATTCTTACATTAGCAAGATAAATGCTGGGTGAATTTCCTCCTGTCAAGTTTTAGATATAACTTTAGTGTTTTTCATACCACATTATTTCTACTGAAGTGCTTCCTTCTTTCATATTGTTCATTTGATGTGTCGTAAATGATGTACATATCCTCACAGCATCAACAAATGCACAGTTCCACTGTTATGTATTTCACTTCTAATTAGCTCGTACATGTTTTGTCTTGACTGCCATCAGGGAGCTGACACCGTATTAATAAAACCTACAGCACTTACACAGTAACACACAGATCCACCCACAGCATTGTAGGCCACCTCACACGAACAAGACATAACATACAGGTTACTGTACAGGATCAAATGATGATCATAATGCAGTAGATGTTTGTAGAACGAGAAACCAATTGGCAAGAAGACAATTGTAAACAACTAACAGCTATCGTTACTTTGTAACAGTTTATAATCAACACTTTAGAACGTTTTAAACACTGTAAATTTTAGCAATAATGTGTATAAATGATATTTGTAAGGATTGTAGAATTAATTTATTACTGTCAGTGTTAGTAATATGGTGTCAGCTCCAAGAAGATGGCTGTTAAACCGAAACCGTAGGAGCCAACGCGGAGTGAATTAAATAACAGTAAAAATTTGTGTTTGTTGGTTCTGTTAGAATATGTAAATGCTTCTTCCTTGTTTGTGTTTTTCACAAAACAGAACATAATGAAGCAGGTAAAACTGCTTCTTTAAAACAGTCTTGTGACTGTATATTACAGCTGACTAGTTTTGTATTACTGCTTGTTGCACCACATATTGATTGCTTTCTAAATTAAACAGTTTCACGGTAACCACGAGGACAGGAGTTGTTGTACTGTAAAAGTATATACAGTCATGGTAAATTAAACAGTTTCACGGTAACCACAAGGACAGGAGTTGTTGTACTGTAAAAGTATATACAGTCATGGTAAATTAAACAGTTTCATGGTAACCATGAGGACAGGAGTTGTTGTACTGTAAAAGTACATACAGTCATGGTAAATTAAACAGTTTCACGGTAACCACGAGGACAGGAGTTGTTGTACTGTAAAAGTACATACAGTCATGGTAAATTAACCTGTTTTATTTGCAGTAACTGAGACTGCTCCTGCTCAAGCCAGCTACAGGATCTCAGGGCTTGAGCCGGCAACATTTTACTGGCTTCGTGTAACTGCACACAACAAGCGGGGAGCACGTGTCTCTCAGCTCCAAGCTTCCACACTCACACAGGCAGGTGGTGAGTAATGTGATATAAACTTTATGTCTGATTTTAAAATGAAGAAGGAAATAAAAGTAGCATAAATAAGAGCATCATTATCTATGTAGTTTACCATACATCACTAGGCTGCCAATATCAAGGAGGATACAATGGGTGGACATATAGCACCCATATGAACGTGATGAGAAATTAATACAAATTTAATTCAGAAAATCTGAAAGGAAGAAATCATTTCAGATAAAAAATACAGACATTAGTATGATATTAAGTTGGATATTAAAGAAATGGAGTTTGAAGGGAGTTGCGTGGATTTACCTAGCCCTAGATAGTGATACCTGATTTAATTCCAAACCAAGCAGTCTGAGTTTATAAGGACTTCTGTATAGAATATATCTGTGAAATCCAGTAATATTTAGATTCAGGTGTGCTTGGACTCTAGCCTGGGGTGATCCTTAAACTCCCATTATTTTGTTGAGTTTGTGAGCGATCATGGCAAAATTACGAAGTACTGTGGTTCTGCTTGGCTGACTGAAAATTCTTGGCTTCCACTAAATTTGAGGTACACGATTTCTGTAGTATTTTGATCTAAGTGTGTGAATATTTTACCTTTATTGATGACTGTCACTTCGTTCCCAGACTAAATCTTCAGTTTTAGTAGCCACTGAGGTTTAATATGAATCGTCTAGTTCAGACTGATCAGTAAACAAGAAGGAAATTAATTTCATTTACTCATTGTGTGATATGAGGTTCTCCCAGCTGTGTTCCTGAGGGTTTAAGTCTCCTGGAATGTAACTTCATCTTCAAAGTGTTGGGAACTACTCACCCAATGATACAGCATCACAGCCTGTGAGACAGTAGCAAGATACAGTTTTGTCAACTTTGACATTTCTGTAGTGCAGATATGCAATCTTCAGGTAAATTCTGACGACACAAGTGGGTAATGAAGTTTATGGTCACTACTGTGGGATCCAGGATAGTGTAATCAGTATAGTTACAAGACCACAGGCTCAATAATCCAAGGTTCGATTCTCTGGAGGGTCAAATATTTTTCTGTTCCCCAAAACCTGCAGAATGACCACTGAGTCCTCCCCACCACCTATGCAATGGGCACTGTGGACCATTCATGGGTGTAAGGCAGTCCAGGCGTGATGTTGATGACTCGCTTCCTTCGAGTGCCAAGAATAAGAAAGAGTGCAGCTTTTATGGCTGCCCCCTCTCTGTGCCTTTGACATGAACTAGGACAGCATTACTGTTAACTTTACAATTGAAACTGGTGAACATTACCATCTACGGACGAAACCATAAAGACAAGATATAAACATGTTGAACTGTGGATGCTGCAGCAGACAGTATTAGAATGTAGTCTAGTGAAATGTATTGCTGTTAGTAGCCACACGCTGAAGTCAAACAAACACAATATTTGTGCTATCCAGATCACAACCATCACAGTCAATACAGTTATGTTTACTTCAACTTCAGATCAGAATAATAGTAATCTCTTGTATTCATCCTGTACCCATTAGTTCATTACCACCTGTTTTTGGTTCATTAAATCCATCGAATTAACACCCTCAGTAGCTCATTAACATGCCCATTCCTTATCTCTAGACCATGCAACTCCATTTTCTTACCTGCTCCCATCTAACATAATAACGTGCTTGACAATCATCCCTGAGCTAGGTATGAGGACAGGTAGTGAGATTTGAGTCCATCACTGTAGTTGTAAAGTGATTTATGGCGCCCACAGTGGAACCTCAACTTGAACAAACATGTGTGAGTCCAGTGCAGAGTCCGGCGACTGGCTGTCATGAACAGTGTCATGACAAATTGCTCAGGCAGATGAATGCCTGTAAGTTTCTCGAGAGCAAAATCAATGTCTTACAAAACCATGGGTGCATACCAAAAAGTGGAAGAGCAGAAATTTGAGGTTAAGAGAAGATAAATTAACTTGTAGTATGTTAGTATGTTTTCTTTTGGGTATTTCCCCGGCGTCTGAGGTTTAAAAGCCGATGTTTCGGAACCCTCTATCAGTTCCATCTTCCTAGGCACCTGCCTAGGAAGATGGAACCGATAGAGGTTTCCAAAACGTCGGCTTTTAAACCTCAGATGCCGGGGAAATACCCAAAAGAAAACATACTACATAAAGAACATGGTGAAAGCTTAAAATCGAGACATAAATTAACTTGTTTTTCAGGTGTTAACATCGGGTCTGAAGATGTCAGTTTGGAGGCTGGACCAATGGAGCGTCCATTCTACATGTACCTACGTGTAAGCCTGCCCATCTCTGTGAGTCTTCTGGCATTGTTGCTAACCCTGACTACTGTTGCTGTCTGTCTGAGAAGAAGTAAGTCACTGATCAGCTAACATGCTGAGGCACTTAACACTTTGCCATTGCACCACTTTCAGTAATTTTTGCAGCTAGGAAGATTAATGTTTGTAAATAATTTATAAGAAACTCATGAGAACATGTTGAACAATGCCACTCTGATGTTAGGATGCTAGTGGGTCCTGAAATTTTGGGTTGGGTGGAACAGTAATGGTATTGTGCAGTTTCTGCAAGCTGGAAAGTGTGTGTTTCGTGTGTTAATAATGACAGATAAAATGAAATTTTTTGTAAAGCCTTTCTTACCTGACCAATGACCATGAATGATATTGTCTTGTGGGATTGTATGTCATCAGCCTCCATTCAAGATTATGAACTTTATATCACTCCTTATGAAGAAGAACATAGACCCAAACTACACTGGTGTGAAACACTAATTACTCCCACAGTTTCTGTCCATTGCAAAGCTAACTGATTAATACTGTTTACAGAAGTAATTGCTATTTATTGTGAGAATGAAATGATAGACATTAATGCAATGTGTGGGGAGAACAAAGAGTTTTTGAATGTTAATGAAGGTGGTACTTGTATTTTACCACTGTGCTATAAAGGGGTAATTTGCTGCCTATTTGCTGTGGACATTTCATGAAAATGTTAAGTGTGATTTTAAGGAATTACTGCCACAACACTACAGTAAATATAAAGTTGTCTACATATGTTGAAATGGAGTATAGCTCCATGCATTCTTAATAATGGCAGTGGATGGAGGTGAACTGTAAGATGCAGGCAAAACAGTTGTACCTCCAGAGACCAGAGGCTATTTGAAAAAAAGCAGTGACAAGAGAAAAGTTGTTGCTTCTCTCAGGAATCATAGCCATAAACCGTGACAGAACTGCCTTGGATACATTAGCTCTTCTCACAGTTGTGAATTCTAAATCAGGGAGACTCTGAAACTACTGGATGGGCAATATGGATATTAAAGATTGAAGGCTTCTGGAATATGCTGTGTCACTACCAGAGTATTTGCCAGTTCTACAAAGGAGCATCAAGCTTTCATTTGCGGGGTCAAGCAGTACAAGTAGAAGAACTCAGACTGCTTGATCCTAAGGATGAGGGCACTATGGTCCTTCAAAAAATGTCAGCACCTACTTTCCCAGTGACAATATGTCACATCTCAGAAGGTGTTAGTCTCCAACAACAACCACCGTGAGAAGCTTATATCTCACAAAGTGAATGTTATCTGTTGCAGAGCCTGCAAGTTGTGACGACACTCCACTGCCCCAAGGAGATAGAAATGCCCCTGTCAAACCAGAACATTACAGTGTTCTGTCAAAACATGATGAGCAACCGCAGATGTCTGGCACCTGCATTCAGCCTGATGGTCTACCCGGTAAGTTGTCAGTTGCTGTGTGTTGACTGCATGTGAATACTGACCTATATGATGCCAAAAAATGCACACAAGTTATATAAAATCACAAATCATCCACGTACATGAACTCATCTACATATGTCTATGATAATCGCCATTCTCAGAGAGACATTAATACAGAGGAATGTAACATTAATGCATCCAATTTACATAAAGTGTTAAAACGTATAAATTTTATATTCCTTTTTAATAATGTCTCCCTGAGGATGGTGACATATCGCTGAAACATGTAAGAGAGTTCTTGTGAACTGACAATATGTGATTTTATATAAATTGAGTGCGTTTGTTTGTGTACGTGGGTGATTATGGTCACAGTGCCTGGAACGAATAAAATGTTAGTGGTGGTCTGCCTCATAAGTTGTGCTCCTGACATGCGAAACTGAAGCAAGGATCATGATAAGTGCAAGAGTCTTTGTTGGTAAGCTTACAGTTTCTGAGCATGTCAAAATTATCATCCTCACTGTGACAGTATGCAGTGTAATAGCAAGTTACCAGTGTTTCAGAGTAACATTATGTCATAATCTTCAGTGTCAGTGTGAGTGTGGTGAGGATGGGATGAGGTTAGACAAGTAGTGTCACCCAGCCCTCTCTGGTCCAGTAGGAGCAGTGCAGCACTTACTTAAATGTAACCTTCATGACTGATATTCTTCACTGCATGTTATGACATTGATGAAGTTGAGAAATGCCGTGTCAGAGTTTCACACTGTCGGATGTAATGTAATGTAATGTAATTTATTTGCTTTCTATAAATCCAAATTAGGATACAATCCTGTGGATATAGACATTGTCACTTACATACTAATATAATATACATAGAGTTGGAAGAGTCTTAGCTATAAATAAAGTACGGCATTAAAGTACTTGAAACTAACTGTACATTTATATTACAATGGAACGTCTCCGATAATTAAAATATTCCTTACTATTATAAAAGGAATTTGCAAGTAAAAACCTCTTCAAGGCATTCCGAAACGGTAATATATCATTGGCTAAGTCTTTGATTTCGTGACGAAGGTTGTTAAAAATTTTAATTGCCGAGTAGTTCACTCCCTTTTGAAACTTTGTTAAGTTCTCAACAGAGACTTTCTTAGTAGCTGATATTGAAGTAGTTATGAATTAATGAAGTCAATACATATGTGACATCTTATTTTGAAAAAAAGAACAGTGTCCAATCTTTTTCAGAGTATGATGACGACATTTACCCGTATGCGACGTTTCAAGCTTGGCAACCAGTAGGTCAGGTGTCAAGTCAGAGAGGCTTCCAGACATTTGTATATCAGGGGTCTGATCCACCTGGTGTAAACTGTTATGCACCTGGTGAGGTGAGTGACAAGTGGTATATTTAGCTCATCTGTGTTAGATGTTTCTACTGAGAACTGGTGCGATGCATGTTGTCAAGCAGCATAGAAATGTGTGTTAAAATAAATATGGCATCTCAGAAAAGAATATAAATTTTATAAACAATCGAGCCCTTCAAGACAGAATGCATCAAGCTTACGTTCTCATTGCACATGTCAATCTGTAGCCTGCCCCGTTTATGTCTGTAGTCTGTGTACGTTTCTGGACGCACATAACTTATGCTCCCCTGTGTCACAGGAAAGGACAGTTTTTTTTCCAATGATTTTATGTAATTTGCGCACATAATAAATTTAGAAAACAATATATAAATACTTAAGTCGTAGCACGTTTGCTGTATACTGCTTGGAACTTTGTTGTTGAAAATTTCAAACATTTGGCAGGAGGAGTGAGAAAATTAAGGATTTGTAAGCTGTTCCAACCCCCTTACTCTCCTATTGCTAAATATGTTCTACTACTAATTAGTATAAGTATATTTCAGTCATAATTTTTTAGAATGTGTATGTGTGTTGTTTAGTACAATTACTAGTGACAAAATGACACAACAGGCTTTTTGCTGATGTTCTTCCATTCTTTTAATATAATCTAATTACTACAAATTAAATTACAAATGGGTATTCAATTTTGTACCAATAATACTATTAATTAATTAACAGTAATTTACAGTCTATTGGTTGCTTAATATAAAGGAAATTTTAGTTGAAAAAACTGGACTTATACTGTTGACATTTGGTTTGTGGCCTGCATAGGGTTTGGATATTTTAAAATAACCCCTGTGCAATAAAATATTTTTCTACACCAATCTTGATTCTTGTAATGACCAGCCTGTGATATTGTTTTACTTAGACTCTTCGTTTTTATAATTACTGATTAATAGCCATTGTGGTGGTTGATACTTTAATACAGAATCTATGCCAATGCAGTAACATCTGTATGCATTTTATTGTGTTTTACCCACACTCTGACAGTGGTGTTACACTTCCACATTGTTTTTTCCTCTCTATCCTAGCAACAGCACTAAAGTCAAGTGTTGCATTTTCCCAATGGAGGGTTTACATTTTCTAAGTTAATTGATTTTCCTAGCAGAGGCCTTGGACTTTCCCCATGTGAAACATATAAAAGTTAACATCAGTCTTCCCACTTCACCGGTATGGGTGTCTGCTGTGTTGTTGTTACCAACTGTATGAAATTAAATCTTACAACATTAGGCTAACTTTAATTATCAACCAACAAATGCACTTACATAAAATTTCACATTAAAACACTAAGATCGCTCCGACATGTTTCGATCCTAAGCCCATCCTCATGGAGCTAAGTTGTTCCTTGCTAAAGTCATTTTAAAAACATTCACAAGATAATTCCATTATATTAAGAGGGTGTTGTGGCAGCATATCGTGTTGTGTAAGAGT
>Ga0209755_10008897_pt1 | contig 10659 bp, 8 predicted proteins | sample TergutCo191P1_FD_187301 | JGI IMG/M metagenome (GOLD analysis project Ga0209755, IMG submission 187301) | Cornitermes sp. P1 segment gut microbial communities from Petit-Saut dam, French Guiana - Co191P1 (SPAdes) (version 2) | ecosystem: Host-associated > Arthropoda: Insects > Digestive system >... | reverse complement strand
TTTTAAATTTCTGCCGTTTCAGTATGTTATTTATTTTCCGTTAAAAATAATCTGCGGCAACGCCCAAAGGGATGAAATTCTTTTTGGAATTGCCGCTCAGGCAGTATGGATCTTGCTGCTTTATATCCTTGCAAAACTTTTATGGAAAGCGGGAATGAAAAAGTACATCGCGGCAGGAGGTTGAAATAAAATGTTATCTGAAATCAAAAAACACTTAAAGATTTACGCTCATCTTGCGAAAGTCAGCATAATGGAACAGATGGAATACAGATTTAATTTTATTTTAGCTATAGTGGTTGAATGTATATGGGTTATGTCAAAATTTATTTACGTTTATATAACTCAAAAAACAGGCGGTATAATCGGCGGCTCAACTCCGGACGAAATCATGTTGTTTGTCGGCGTTTTTATGATACTAACCGCAATTTATCTGGGGATTTTCTCAGGTGGTTTTAATTATATCTCGTGGAGCGTCAGGCAGGGCGGCTTTGATATGCTTATTCCAAAACCTGTCTCCCTTATGTTTATTTCAACAATGAGGTGGTTAAGCATTTCCAAGCCAATTCCCAATATTATAGCAGGCGTTTTACTTATTTGCATTGCGTGGAATAGAATAGGGTTGGAAGCAGGATTCATCAATATCCTGCTGTTTATATACTTTATTTTATGCGGAGTTATTATTACATATTCGATTTATCTTATTCCGCATGTGCTTTCGTTTTGGACGGTAAAAACGTATCAAATTGCGGAACTTTCTTACAAATTATGGGATTTTAATAATATGCCTATGCAGATATACAACAAGTGGTGGCAGCGAATAGGAATATTTTTAATACCTGTTTTTGTTATAACAAATTTCCCTGTAATGGCGCTTTTTAATAAACTGAATTTAGTTTATTTAATCTGGGGGCTGATAATTCCAATTATTTTATTCATACTGGTACGAATGTTTTGGAGATTCTCGATAAAAAGATACAGCAGCGCCGGCGGATGAGCCGTGCGCCTTTGCTCTATTATTAATAGTTTGTATTTGTAAATTTGCGGTATATCTGTTGTTATTTTCAGATTTCTTACATCTTTTTTTTGCCTCTTAGTTAAAATATTTTTAAATTTCATTATGGTAAATCTATTAAAAAAGGAGGGTAGAAGACGATACTATGACAGAATTTATAGATTATCATTTGAATCCGTATTATGATCGTCAGAAATTATCAAATTGCGTAAAGGAAGTAAAAACGCCGGTTAATAATTTATCAAAGGAGGATTTAAGCGACAAGATACTGCCATATGAAAAAGAAATAGCGGCTCTGTTAAAATCATTGCTAAAAGAGTAACCTTTATTTAATATTTAGGTTATACTAGATGTGATAAATTAATACAATAATTAGCGGAGCGAATTTGGAAGATAAAAGCTGTCAAACTATTTATATTATTACAGGAGCCGCTGGTCATTTGGGCAGCGCTGTAGCAGACGAGCTTGATAAACAAGGAAAAACTGTATATGCCCTCTGTCTACCCGGCGAAAAACATCCGCCGCAAGGCGCTAATATAAAAGTATTTTTTGGAAATGTGTGTGATATAAACAGTATTTCTGTTATATTTGAAGCCTGCGTGAACAAGCCAATAATAGTGATACACTGCGCCGGAATTGTATCGATTTATTCTCAGTTTAATAAAAAGGTTTTTAATGTTAATGTCAATGGAACAAAGAATATCGTCGCATTATGCGAAAAATATGGCGTTAAAAAGCTTATTTATATAAGCTCTGTTCACGCGATTCCTGAACTGCCGGCAGGCAGCGTTATAAAAGAAATTGACCATTTTAATCCTGTAGATGTCACTGGGCTGTACGCTAAAACTAAATCAGAAGCGACTCAATTTGTTTTAAACTATACAAAACGAGGCGGAAACGCGTGCGTAGTTCATCCTAGCGGCATTACCGGCCCCGGTGATTTTGGCAGAGGGCACATTACTCAGCTTGTTATCGATTACTGCAAAGGCACATTAACAAGCGGGATAGACGGCGGTTATGATTTTGTTGATGTAAGGGATGTCGCGGATGGTATTCTTTCCTGCTGCGAGAAAGGCAGGAGCGCTGAGTGCTACATCATGTCGGGGCAGTACTATAAAATCCGGGATATTTTTAACTTGCTTCATGAAATCAGCGGAAAAAAGGAAATAAAAAGAATATTGCCGCTTTGGTTCGTAAAACTCACAGCCCCGCTGTCCGAGTTATACTATAGAATGTTAAATCAACCTCCGCTTTTTACCTCATATTCAATTTTTACGCTGAATACCAACGCCAATTTCAGCCATGAAAAGGCGTCTAAAGAGCTTGGTTACGCTTCCCGCCCCATGAAGCAAACCCTGGCAGACACAATCAAATGGCTAGAGGAAAATTTGAGTTAATAGGGAATTGAATAATTCCATTTTTTCGTGTATTCTTCTATAAAACAACCCAACTTTGGGAGAAGGAATCTGTCGTTGCCGCTTAAAAATAGCTTATTTCTGCTTCTCATTATATATATGTTTGTTACGCCTCGGTTGTCTGTTTTAGCGCAGGAGAAGTATAAAAACGAGGCGGAACTGCCCGTGGTAATAGCCGCCATGAGCGACGATCATTCAATCATTATAGAACGCGTATTGTATACAGCGTTAAGGCGTTCCGGTTACCAAATGGTTTCCCATGTTTCCGGGATGAGGACTGCCGTAGCGGACGTTAACTACGGTGACGCCGTAATTTTACCTACCCAGACAGATGGCTGGGACAGAATGTACCCCAATTTGATAAAAGTACCTGTCGCCTTAGACAAGGTTGAGTATACCGCCTACGCCCGTTCAGAAAATCTTAGTCAGTTTTCCCGGTGGGAAGATATGGCAGGGCTGCGGCTTGGTTATCGCTGGCAGAATGAGTATGTCGCGAACAATGTCCGCCGGGCGGGAGCGAGCAGCCTTGTTACCGTTAATGATTATACCCAGTTGTGGGCTTTACTTTTGAATAATGAAGTTGATGTAATAATTCTCCCGCGTATGTCGCACTTTGAGCACCGGTTTCCGTATGGTATACGAAGGGCAGGCATTGTAGAACAGCAGCCTGTTTACACTTATGTTAACTCAAGGCATGACACTTTGGCTCCGCTTCTTGAGAATTCTTATATGGAGATGTTTTCGGACGGCACAATTTCATTTATATATAACAATAAGGATGTATCCAACGAAAAACCGATTATTCTGCATATAAATTCCTACAACGCTCAAAATGAACGGGAACGCGGTTTAATGGAAACCATCCGCGAGAAAATTGATTTAACTACAGAAAATGAATATTTTAATTATTATTTAAATTCAAATGAATTTCACAGCAGAGCCAATTATAACGCTATTGTATCAGGCATGATCCGGGCGGGGTTTGTCGCCCGCACTCCCGATTTAATTATCGCGTCCGGCAACGAAGCCTTTGAATATGTGCTTGATAATTATTATTTGCAGTTCCCAAACTTGCCTGTTATATTTTTTGGAGTTCAGGGGTTTGACAGCGCCATGCTTCACGGACATGAAGATCACATAACAGGCGTGCCTCAGGCAGTTTCTTTTAATAAAACTGTTTCTGAAATGCTGCGTCTTTACCCAAAAACTAAACGAATATTTATATTGAATGATCATTCGCTTCCAAAAAGCATAAAGTTATCTGAAAATATTAAAAAAAGTATAGAGACAAATTATTCCGAATTACGCAATTTATCGGTTGAATTTATATTTAGCGATAACAAGCTGTTTACAGAAATTTTAAATGAAATATATGCTTTTGGACATGATACGCTTGTTTTAATTGGGAGTTATTACTGTGATTCTGAAGGAATCTTTTCGGAACTTGATGTACAAACCTTGTGCGCAAGCGCTTCTCCAAATCCTGTTTTTAATTTAACTTTTTCTGTTATTGGAGGCGGAACGCTGGGTGGTTTTGTCAGCGACGATGAAATGCTGAGCGAAAAAATCGCTTCCATGGCAAATGATATATTGAATGGAAAAAGTTTTAAGCAGGTTCCGATTGTTCACGATTCAGCTTCTTTTAATAAATGGAAGTTTGATTATGAAGCTCTTAAAAAATTCAATATAAATAAAAAAAGTCTGCCGAATGGGCATATCATTATAAATCGTCATCCTCATATATGGGAATCAAACCCTCTTGAGTTTTGGCTGATAGTAACAATATCGGCGCTGGTTTTATTGATTTTTTTTGTAATTAATTACATTAAAGATTTAAGAGGACAAAAAGCGTACACAGAAGAACTGCGTCTGGCTCGTGACGCCGCCGAAGCAGCTAATAAAATAAAATCGACTTTCCTCGCTAATATGAGCCACGAGATCAGAACGCCCATGAACAGCATTATTGGCTTTGCGGAACTTGCGCATCACACTAACAATCCTGTAAAGGTGAAGGAATACATCGGTAATATATCACAGAGCGCCGACTGGATGCTTAAAATAATCAATGACATTCTTGACATATCAAAGATTGAGTCCGGGAAAATTACGCTGGAGAAAACGCCTTTTGATCTGAAGGAAGTGCTTTTAAATTGTCAGATGTCAATTAAAACAAAAACAGAAGAAAAAGGACTATCTTTATACTGCTATTCCGAACCGGCAGTTGAAAAAAAACTTATAGGAGATCCTGTAAGGCTGCGTCAGGCTTTAGTTAATTTGCTTTCCAATGCCGTAAAATTTACAAACTCAGGCGCTATTAAACTTTTAGCGTCGCTTGATGGAACGGATGAAGAAAAAGATTTTATTTCAATTCGTTTTGATGTAAAAGATACCGGCATAGGCTTGACGCAGGAGCAGATAACAAAGGTTTTTGAGCCGTTTATACAGGCGGACGACAGCATTACGCGAAGATTTGGCGGCACGGGACTGGGTCTTTCTATTACAAAAAATATAGTTGAATTAATGGAAGGAACTCTCAAAGTAGAAAGCGAAATTGGTAAAGGCACTAATTTCTTTTTTATATTAAAATTCAAGCTTGCGGACCAATCAGTAACAGAGGAAGGCAATATAAATGAAGGTCTTTTGGATATTATGGAAAAACCGAACTTTTCCGGTGAGATTTTAATCTGCGAAGATAATAAATTGAATCAGCATGTAATTTGCGATCATCTTAGCAGGGTAGGCTTGGATACTGTTGTAGCGAATAACGGCAGGGAAGGCGTTAATATTATTACAGAGCGCATGAAAAGCAATAAAAAACCATTTGAATTAATTTTTATGGATATACATATGCCGGAGATGGACGGCTTTGAAGCCACATCAAGAATTATCGATATGGGAGTAAAAACCCCGGTGGTAGCGCTTACGGCGAATATTATGTCGAATGAAGTAGACCTTTATTTAAAGAAAGGGATGTCCGGCTGTCTGGGCAAACCTTTCGCGTCGCAGGAATTATGGAAGTGTCTTGTTAAATTTTTACCTGTCGCTCATTATACGGAAGCGAAGAATGTATGGTCTGAGGAAGAAGATAAAAAATCCTTGCAAAAAGCGCGCTTGAGTTTTGTAAGATATAATAAAAATATTTATAATGAAATAGTAAAGGCATCGAAGGAAGGTGATTTAAAGCTCGCTCACAGGATAGCTCATAATTTAAAGAGCAACGCCGGGCAAATAGGAGAAAAAATATTACAGCACTCCGCGGCTGCGCTGGAAAGCAAATTTGCAAACGGCGAGGATTCTCTTAAAAGCGATGAATTGAGAAATGTGAAATCAGAATTAAAAGTTGTTCTGGATAAGTTAGAACCTCTTTTAACGGAATTTAACGCGAAAAAGATAGAAAAAATAAGTGATTCGGATAAAATAAGGAATATACTTTCTAAGCTGGAAATTTTAATAAATAATAAAAATCCTGAGTGCGAAGACTTAATTGATGATATAATGTCAATACCGGGGTCTGAGGAACTTGCCGGGTATATAGAACATTTTAACTTTAAAAAGGCTGAAGTGGAATTATCAAAACTTAAAAAGGAGTGGAAATAGAAAATGGAATTCAGGAAAAAAAACAGCGTTCTAATTGTAGATGATGAAAGGGTTAATATCAGCTCTTTAAAGGGTATCCTCGCTCCTGAATATACTGTTTATGCTTCGATTAACGGAAAAGAAGCAATAGAAACAGCGCAAAAATTTACGCCGGATCTTGTTTTACTTGACGTGCTTATGCCGGAAATGGATGGATATGAAGTTATTGCCGCGTTAAAGGAATCGGAAAAAACACGCGATATTCCTGTAATTTTTATTACGGGACTGGATGATACTAACGCAGAGATAAAAGGGCTTGCGCTGGGCGCGGCGGATTATATCTCAAAGCCGTTTCATCATGGGATTGTAAAGTTAAGAGTTCATCATCAAATGCAGCTTGTTCAAAGACAAAGGCAGCAGATGCTTATAAATTTTATTGCGCATAACTTTTTAATTAACGCTTGTACCGACACATTGTACACAGACACCCTTCGCATGGTCGGAGAATTTATGGCAATTGACGCGATACTGCTTTACAATATTGATAAAAATAAAAATGTGCTTATTTGCAAGAATGAATGGATAGTTCCTGAGCTGGATATGAAAAGCAGTATAAACGAAAAAATTCAGCTTAATGACAAAATATCTTCTACCGCGAATAATTTATTATCGGAAGGAGAAAGTAAATTATATTTTCAATCATCGGATGTTAACGCTAAAAATTATTCAAATCTTAATAAGGAAGGTATGGATAATTACATCGCCGCTCCAATTTTTATAAAGGGGAAAATGTCAGCGATTCTTGTTTATTCCAGAAAAAAAGAAAAGGAATGGAGCGAGAATGACATAGACCTGGCGATTCTTACCGCCAGTATTTTTTCCGGCGTTTTTGAGCGTGACGCGATACAACAGGAAGAATATTTAAGCCGCGCTAAATCGGAGTTCCTTTCCAGAATGAGCCACGAAATGCGCACCCCCATGAACGCCATTCTTGGCATGCTTCAGGTAATAAAAGTTTCCGGTATTCCTGATAATATTAAAAATCATTGTAATTCAATGACCGAAGCGGCGCATACACTTATGCGTTATATAGACGACGTGCTTGATATTTCCGATTTGGGATACGGCACATTTAAACTTTCTGAAGCCGAGTTTGACTTTAAAGCTATGGTTTTTGAAGTGCTTAAAAACGCCGACAGTAACGCTTCCAAAAAGAAACAAATACTTGATTGTAAAGTTGATTCGACTATTCCCGAATTGCTGCACGGCGATGAAAAAAGGTTAAAACAGGTAATTACATCGATTTTGGCAAACGCTGTAAAATTTACATCCGAAGAAGGCGATATATTCTTTACCGCCAATAAAACAAGTGAAGAAGATGGAATTATCGCGATTCAAATTGAAGTTTCTGATAACGGAATTGGAATTTCTAAAGAGCAGCAGGACAAGCTGTTTTCTATATTTGAACAGGCGGACGGCAGCCTAACAAGAGCGCACGGCGGAATGGGAATAGGTCTTGCCCTTTCTAAACGTATTATAGAAATGATGGGTGGAACAATCTGGGTCGAGTCAGAATTGGGCAAAGGCTCTAAATTTATTATTACCTGTAAGCTTAAAAAATAGCATTACATAGGTTCAAACAGATTTTTCGCGGCGCCGCACATCGGGCAAGTGTAGTCGGTGGGAAGTTTATCGAACTCTTCTTTTGTGCCGGGGTGCTCGTAGCCGCACAAGCCGCATTTATATCCTTTTACCGCGCCGCCAGCCGATGTCGGCGATGAAGATTCTTCCACATATGTAGACGCGTTTTTTGGCGCCTTTCCTTTTATTACCTTATGATAATATTCGTAAGTCATGGGCGGCTCGGAAGAAATATTTTGCGCTTCTGTAACCTCGCCTACAAAAATTGTGTGCGTGTAGGTATCTATGGAATTTATTACCTTGCATTGAATGTATCCTGTTACACCTTTTTTTATATATGGTAAGCCCGAAGGCGAGAGAGCGTAAGGCGCATTTGAAAATTTATCTTTATTTACGCTTGAATGAAAGCCAAAATCGCCTATTATGCTTTCTTTTATCTTTTCCGATAAAATTGAGGCAGTAAACTCTTTAGAATTTTTTATGCAGGTGTTTGTATAATTGTCTTTATTTACGCAGACAGATATTGTTACAGGTTTCGCTGTAGTTTGCAGCACTGTGTTTACAACGCAGCCCGCGAATCCCGAAAGCGCCTTTTTTTCTTCGTCTTTGGCGCAAATAATGTATAAGCCTGACGACAGTTTAAATAATGTTGTTATATCCATATTTTCTCCTTTTTTACTCCCACTCAATAGTAGCGGGGGGTTTGCTCGAAATATCATAAGTTACGCGTCCCACTTCTTTAACAGAGTTAGTAATACGCGTAGAAATTTCCAACAGGTCGCGCGATTCAAAGGGGTAAACGTCCGCGGTCATGCCGTCCGCGCTTATAATAGCGCGTAACGCGAGAACATAGCCGTATTTGCGCTCGTCGCCCGCGACACCGACTGAGCGTATCGGAAGAAGGATTGCGAATGCCTGCCAAATTTCGTCGTAAAGAAAAACCTCGCGCGGGCTTTTGCGTTTTTTTAATTCTTCTATAAAGATAGCGTCCGCTTCACGCAGGATGTCGCACTGCGTCTTGGTGATTTCGCCGAGAATTCTCGTAGCAAGACCCGGTCCAGGGAAAGGGTGGCGGCGTATCGCTTCTTCGTCAACGCCGAGGAATCGTCCAAGGCGGCGCACTTCGTCTTTATAAAGTTTATCCAATGGCTCAATAATTTTTCCGGCTTTGCGCTTAGCGTCAACAAGAGGGCTTCCAACATTATGATGGCTTTTTATTACGCGGGCTTTTTTACCAACGCCCTTTCCGCTCTCGATTAAATCGGTGTAAAGCGTGCCTTGCGCGAGAAGATAACTGTCCGGCAGTTTTAGGCGGGCGACTTCTCGTTCCTGTATCGTTATAAATAAATCGCCTATTGTTTTACGTTTTTCTTCCGGGTCAGTTTTGCCTTTAAGAGCGCCAAGGAATTCTTCCTCGCACATTATCACATGAATATTTTTCGCGCCAAGTTTGGAAAGAATAGCGCGGACATTTTCTGTTTCGTTCTTGCGCATAAGACCTGTGTCCATGTACATTAAATGCACTTGTTCGGGGTTTAGCGCTTTTAAAAGAGCCGCGCCCGCTACGGTAGAATCGACACCGCCTGAAATTAACAAAAGCACAGGGTTATCGCCTGCGCGTTCTTTTAAAGTGGTGTTTAATTCTTCTATATAGTGCTCCATGCTCCAGCTTTTTTCGCAGCCGCAAACATTAAAAACAAAGGCGCCAAGAATGTTATCGCCGTCCTCGCAATGTGTTACCTCAGGATGAAACTGTAGCCCGAACCAGGGCTTTTGCTCATGAGCGGCAACGGCGATGTAAGATGTCGCGCTTGTGCCGACTTCTTTAAAACCGGGAGCGAGCTTTGTAAGCGTATCGCCGTGGCTCATCCACGCGGTGAAAGAAGAGCGGAAGCCTTCCAAGAATTTTAAAACATGATTTTGCGCCAACGCGTTTTTATTTGTTTTTACTTCGATGCGCCCATACTCAACGTGGGGCAGGGACTCAACCTTCCCGCCCAAATCGTGGGTCATCCTTTGAAGACCATAGCAAATACCCAAGAGCGGCATTACACTGCCATCCGGGCGGGTAAAATTGTAAACCTTTTTATCGGGAGCGGCTCCCTCGCCGTTAACCGATTCGGGCGAACCGGATAAAATTATACCTTTTACATCCGCGCCGACAATGCTGTCTGTCAGTTCAGCGTCTCCGGGAACTATCTCGGTATACACGCCAAGGTCTCGTACTCGCCTCGCGATAAGCTGGGTGGTCTGGCTGCCAAAGTCAAGTATCAGTATTTTATCCATGTTATGAGTATATAGAAATTAAAAAATATTAACTATTAGGGCTTTATCATATAGTCTTAATTTTAAAAATCCGTTATAATTACATTGTTTTAGGAGTAGTCGATGCAGAGTAAAAGACACAATCATACATCTTCTTGGCTTATAAGCGTTTTCTTTAGGGAATACGGTCCTTTTACTTTGGAAGAGCTTGCTTTGCGCGCTTCCGGGCGGGAATTTGGATGGGATATGTATGTTTACAATTTTCCAAAGGACAATGTTTGGCGTCCGGCACGCGATATTCCCGAACTAAGAGAGATTTTATTAAAGCATTTCCCCCTGCAGCCGGGCGATGAGGGCCCTGCCGGAGGCCGTATAATGAAAAGTGATCCCTTAAAGCTGATAGAGATCTCTCCGACTGACGCCGGGTACTGCTCCTGGGAGAACGCAGAGACCACTTGCAAGAATTTTTCCTTTAATGGCTACGGTAGTTGGAGGTTTCCGACACCTTCCGAGCTCAGTTCGAGCGCATGGTATATAAGCGAGCAGGCTCAGACAACCGATCTTACCCTGCACTGGAGCAACGAGCGCAAAGGCGCCACCGCGACCGCTGTTTATACGAGCAGGGACAGCAAGTTAAGGGGAAGTAAAAAGGCGCTCCCCATTACCGAATGGCATCCAATTCGCCCTGTGCGTGATATAAAATAGGCAGGATTTTGCTAATTTCGATCAATAAATAATTCATATTTTTTA